>Ga0326727_10011912_pt1 | contig 20007 bp, 19 predicted proteins | sample MB2enrmetagenome_FD_207643 | JGI IMG/M metagenome (GOLD analysis project Ga0326727, IMG submission 207643) | Lab enriched peat soil microbial communities from McLean, Ithaca, NY, United States - MB29MY | ecosystem: Environmental > Terrestrial > Soil > Wetlands > Peat | place: USA: New York...
TAGCCATGAAAGACACAAAAAGGGTTGAACGGGATTTCGTGCCGCTTGAGACGGAAATCAGCTGTTGAGCCATGGAGGGAGGGTCCGACGGCAGGTGGGAATGGGGGGATAGGGGCTGCGGCATACGCAGTCGCCAGCTGGTCGACGCCGGCCAAGATCTTCCGCTTCCTGCTGCCGATGCGGCCAGCAGGGTCGCTCAACCCGTTAACCGCGGCAAGCTTCAGGAACCTCATTCCCGCCGGCTTCGGCTCCGCCAGGACTCTCGCATTCAGTCTCCTGGAAGCTTGGCGCAACGCCCGCGTTACCGCTAACCGGCCCTGAGACCCGTCCCGGTGAACCCGCCATCCCCCTGAAAAAACCACAACCAAAAAACCGCTTCCGGCGCCAGGCAGCCGATGATCAGCTGATCCTTTATTATGCCCTGATCCTCCTTCAAATCGACAGTGCAGGCGCGTTTGGCGGCGCCGCGCGGCCACCGTCTCCCACTCTGCAGCGCTGAATTTCCAGTCTGGCGACGGCTTGGCGGTTGGATGCAGAGGAATCGATTCCTTCCACTGACTTTTTGAAGGGGGCGAATTTTTTAAGCGTGATCGTTTGCCCGCGCCGGCGCCGGTTCAATGCCGCGAGTTGCCAAAGGCAACCAAAGCGGATTGCGCTGTCTCCGCTGGACAAATTCCCCGCTCCTTCCGCGCCTCGCTGCCAGGGAAGGGATTCCTGCGATCAGCCGTTCCGCCCTTGACGCCGTCGGATGACTCCGAAGCGTGTGCCGAACCGAACCAGCATAGCGCGTCCATCATGGCCAACGTGTCCGTTGTCCGCTGCCGAATTTTTTGGGGGTGGATTTTTCAATGTCGGATTGGAGGCGCCGAGCGGACTCGAACCGCTGCATCGAGGTTTTGCAGACCTCTCCCTTAGCCACTTGGGTACGGCGCCGATAACAAAAAGAGCCGGCCGACAGCAGCTTCCTATTTTATTTGACAGATCCGGATCGTGCAAGACATCTTGCATCCTCCATCCTGAATCCTGCATCCTTTATCCAGTAACGAGGCACTCTATGAACAGAATGGTGGTTTGGGCTGTCTGGCTTGCACTGCTTGTTGCCGCTTCATCCCTCCCGGGCAAGGATAAGGGATTGTGGAAGGATGCGTCGGTCGAAGTCGGCGATATAAAAATGCACTATCTGGAAACGGGCACGGGGGATCGGGTCCTGGTCTTCATTCCCGGCTGGACGATGACCGCCGAAATCTGGAAAGAGCAGATCCCGTACTTCTCGTCCCGCGGATTTCGGGTCATTGCGATCGATCCCCGCAGCCAGGGACTGACGACCAGGACGGATGCGGGAAATACCTATCAACAGCAAGCGGCCGATCTGCACGCCTTCCTGCAGGCTCTCAAGATAGAGCATTCCTACCTTGTCGCCTGGGGTTCCGGCGTTTCGGCGCTGCTCGACTATATTTCCAGCCCTGAAGCGCAAACCCCGGAGAAAATGGTCTTTGTGGAGGGCAGTCCCGCCGCACTCCGAACGGATGACTACCCGGGCAGCATAACGGTGCAACAGGCCCGCCGATTCCTGCTGGCATTGGAGGAGAACCGGGCAAAGGCGACCGAACAGTACGTTCGGTCCCTGTTCAAGTCCCATCCGGCAGAGTCGCTGGTCACGGAGACCGTTGCGGCCAGCATGAAAACGCCGCTTTCAGCCGCGCTGGCGCTTTACTTTGACCTGTTCACCGGAGACAGGAAGCCTGCTCTCCTGCATGTGCCGGTTCCAAGTCTCGTCGTGACGACTTCAGACAACCGGGCACTCGGCGAGTATATGAAATCAAAAATCCCGAGAGCCAGCCTGGAGGTCATCGAAGATTCCGGTTCGGCCGTTTTCCTGGACAGACCACAGGCGTTTAACCAGGTTCTCGAGAACTTCCTGGGCGAGCACTGATTCGAGGCGGCAGGATTTCCTAACTCGATTTGCGCTTGACGGTGCCTTTGGCGGTCAGGTAGAAAGGCAAGGCGATAGCCTCCTCTACCTTTTTCCGGTAGCCTTTGACCGGCCACTCCCTCTCGAGGAAGTGGTCCAGAATCCGCCCCCGCACTCTGGGCCTGGCTTCCGCTTCGAGAAAGGTCTGAAGCAGTTTCTCCCGTATCGCCTCATCTCCGTTGCGGGCCAGGTAATCAATGGCCGCGATGCAGACATCGTCATCGTCATCCTCGAGGAAACGTGTGACGGTATCGACGACTTGCGAGTAAGACTCATCCGGCAGATTTGCGATCAGCACCGCTTTGGCTTCGGGCCAACGGGCATATCCCTTGGAAAGCTCTCCCAGCACGGAAGTCAACCGCAGGTGAAACTCGTCCGGCGAGAGGACCTGCCTTAAGGCCTTGACCGGAAAGGTCACGTCGGGCTCAACTTTCAGAAAAGCCAAAATCGGCTCAACCGCAACCTGGCCCATCTGGGCGAGCAGCCGCACGGTGTGTTGCTTCTCCTCAAGGTCCATGCTTGCCTGCGACGTCTGCACCGTGAACCTGCGGAGAAGCGCAGCGGCGGACTCCGCGGTGCGCCAGGATGCGAGGCGCTCCAGCGCCGCGACTCGCGTCGCCGCCTCGCCGTGAATCTGCGTAGCCTGCTTGAGAGCTCGCTTGATCTGCCCCTGTGACGGACCGGACCCTGTCGAGAACAATTTTTGGAAAAAACCCATAGGTTCTGTGATTCCCCTCAATAGGATCAGGCGCCGATATCATCACCCGATGCCCGCAAGACTCTAAAAATACATTTTACATCAAGTTCCTGGTGCCGCGCTGCGGATTCAAGCCTATAATATATGACTATGGAAGAACGCGATCTGTTTAATGAAAAGGATGAAACCGTACCTGCCACCATTTACTGTCCGAAATGCCGGACTTCAATGCAATACCCTATCAAGTGGCGCCGGCGGACCAGGAAGGCCAGCCTTCCTTCGGGCGCCGACGAGCGGGATCGGGCAAAATTCGAAAAGGCGCGGAACTATCGTATTCGCCTGGACGACAAACTGCGCTGCAAAAATCCCCGCTGCGGCAAAACCATCGAGATCACTTCACTTCAAACGGTGGTGTTTGATTAGGTTGTCCGCCCGTTGGGGAAACGGCCTGTTTTCAAACCACGGATCGATGGCGGATCCGCGGCTAAAGGCCTCTACTCCCGACGGTACTCATGAACAAAATCCGCCAAGGCCCGGACGGAATCCTCAGGAGTTGCGGGAAGGATGCCGTGTCCAAGATTGAATAGGTGGCCCGGCCTGCCGCCTGCCTCTTCAAGGATTTCCGCAGCCCTTTGGCTTAGCACCGGCCAGGGAGCCGTCAGCAGGACCGGGTCCAGATTCCCCTGAATGCCGGCGCCGGCCAAGCATTCCCAGGCGCTACGGAGGGGAATGCGCCAGTCCACGCCGACGATATCGCCGCCGGCTTCCGCCATCAAGGGCAGCAGGCCCGCCGTCCCCGTCCCAAAATGAATGGAGGGAATGTTCGCTCTTTCGAGCTCGAGGAATATCTTTCGCATATGGGGCAAAACATAATCACGGTAGTCCGCTGGGCCGAGACATCCTGCCCATGAATCAAAAATCTGCACGACCTGGGCTCCGGCTCGGACCTGTGCTTTCAAAAATTCCAGGATTGTGCGGCCGAGCTTGTCCATCAAGAGATTCCAGGATTGCTGATCGCCGTACATGAACTGCTTAGTCAGGAGGTATTGCGACGAGGAGCCCCCCTCGATCGCGTAGCTGGCGAGCGTAAAGGGGGCGCCGGCAAATCCTATCAGAGGAACCTTGCCCTCCAATTCCGCGCGCACCCACTCGAGGCTTTTCAACACAAACCCCAAATCCGAATCCGGATCGGCGACCCGGAGCATCCGGACGTCTGCGGCGCTGCGCACCGGATTTCGGATGACGGGGCCCGGAGCGAACTCCAAGCCGATCCCCATGCCCTCGAGCGGAAGGAGAATGTCCGCGAAAATAATCGCGGCATCCACCGAAAAGGCATCGACCGGCTGGAGAGTAATTCTGGTCGCAAGCTCCGGATTCTTAAACATCTCCATGAGGCTGTACTTTTCCCGGATATCCCGGTAGGCCTTCATGTACCGGCCGGCCTGACGCATAAACCACACCGGGGTGCAATCGGCGCTTTCCAACCTGCAAGCCTTGAGCAATCTTTCGTTTCGGCTCATTCTCTCGCTCTCTTGATCGGGTGACTCCAGCTTACGCCAGATTGAAATCCGCGTAAATGGGAAGGCGATCGGCTGTGTGGCCGGGCCCGACTACCTGGCATCGGCAATCGCTGTTTGACATTCCTGATCCGCTTTTTGCAGGGTCTTGAAAGAATCAAGCAGACCGGGCCGGCGCAGTTCATCCAGGCTCACGCTGTAATGATCCGGGTCCGGATAGATAAACTGATAAACTCTCTTGGCTGCATCCTGGGCTAAATCGGAAATGTGGTCGGCGCAATCGACGGGTTTTTTCAAGGAAAGCGCCGGGCTTTCGGGCTGGGCCGGCCGCTCCTTTTTGGGCGGACGAGGAAAGGCGGCCTCGAGATTCCCATTCAGCTTCCCGATCGCACGTCCCAAATACTGGAGATGCGCCAGGCAGACGGTCTTCGCCTGCATGCGCAACGCCGGCGCCATCCCGGGATCGAGCGCTGCGCGCGCCAGGACAGGAAGATCCTTTGCAAACCGCTCCATTTTCCGGCTCCAGGCTAGGGTCTGTTCCGCATAAATGAGAAGCCGCTGTTTCAACAGGACGCTTGGAGGCAGATTGAACTGCGATCCCTCTTCAAAACCTTCACGCTCTCTGGCGCGGGCGGTGGGATCTCCGAAGAAAGACCGCAATTCATAATTCTCCCACAGGCTGGCGGGCGGGTCGCTCTTGTCATCTCTAGCCGCATCCTTATCCTCCGGCTTGCCTTCCACCGGAGGTTTGGCCAGTGTCAGTTCTATTTTGTATGACCGGCGAAGAGGGGCCAGCATCTCCCCAAATTTTTGAGCGCTCCTCTCGTCCTCAATCAGGCCCCGAACCGACATGCCGTCTTTTGCGAATACGAAGACCGCATCCACTCCCTGGCACAGGCCGGCCTCGTGAAAACGCAGCCAGGCTGCAGTCAGTTCGCCCGGGGTGTCCCGGCCAGGCACGCCGTCCAGCGGCTCGGAGTCTTCGGAGGCGGCCCACGGCATCATTGTCACGCCGATAAAGCAAAGGAAAACTGATAGACGAGAGCGGATCATCTCATTCCCAACGGCTTTAGGCTTGCACAAGAACGACCCTCATAGGGTACGCGTTGCCGAGCCGATTGTACAGCCGGCAGTGGACACGAAAAGGGCGGCTTGCAGCCGCAGCTTGTTTTTTGCCGGAGAAAACTACCGGCCGCCGACGACCGACTGCCGCCGTCGCACTTCTTCTGCAGCCTGGTTGTGAAGATGGGAGCAATCCAGCTGCTTCGGCGACGAACCGAGAAGGCGAACCTCTCTGGGCAAGCTCGCGATCCGCTCCAGATCCTGTTGCGGAATCTTTTCGGGCGACAGGGACAGAATCTTCCGCAGGGATTCCGCGGCAGCGCAGACGGCATCAAAGAGATCGGGATATTCCGCCGCGATGACGGAGTTTTCAGAAATCAGATCCGCCAGCGCCGGCACGGAACACGAACCTCCCATTTCCCCAAGGGCACTGGCGGCAAGCCGAACGGCGGACGCGTCGTAAAACGAGAGTGTCTCTTCGAGTCCTCGGCGGGCGGCTTCGCCAATGCCTGCCAGAGCTCGAGCCGCAGACTCCTGAACCGCAGCGTCGTGATCTTTCAGACACTGAAGAAAAAGCTGGACCAGGTCGGGCGAAGGGAAATGCGCGAGGGCCGCGGCTGCCCTTGCCCGCCATTGCGGATCCTTGAATCCGAGAGCTCCGACCAGCGCAGGAACCGCGGCCGGCCCTTCGCGGGTGGCGGCCTCGAAATCGCCCCGGATCACGGCCACTTCGGCACGCTCCCCTGCGTTTGCCGGCGAAAAGCTCATGGTTTCGAGCGCGGCTTCGGCGGCACCCTGAGCCGTTTTGCGCATCCCGGAGATGGCGGACCTCAAAGAACCTGCGGCGGCCAAACCGCCGATTTTTGCCAATGCCTTCGCAGCGGCGACCTGAACGGGTTCGCTTGAATCGAGGACGGCCCTGGTGAGGGCGGGGATTCCTTCTTCTGACCGCAGGCCTCCAAGGGCTTCGGAAGCCGCGCGGCGAGTGTCCGGATCCCTGTTCGCCAGAGCATGAACCAATCGCTTGACCGCCCGCAGATCCCCGATTTCACCCAGGGCCAGGGCGGCCGCTTTTCTGACTTCGGAGCGGCTGTCGTCGAGTTTTTCGGTAAGCGGATCGAGGGCCTGAGGGTCCTTGATCATTCCGAGCGCACAGGCTGCCCAGCGCCGGGTCTGGCTGTTTTCGGAGGCAAGCGCCTGAATCAGGGGCTTCACCGCCGCGGTCCCGAGACGCGCCAAGGCCCTTGCCAGCGATTCGTGCTCCGTCGTGCCTTGGGCGCTTCTGTGCGGCCTACTCAGGGCTGAAACCAGCGGTTCGGCGGACGCCGGGTCCGCGATGGCGCCAAGCGCCTCGATGGCCGCAGACCGCAGATCCGCATTTTCGTCCGCCAGAAGCTTGATGAGAGCGGGGACCGCTTTTCTTTCCTTTGCCGACCCGAGAGCGCGCGCAGCCCTGATCTTTGAATCCCGGTCGGAGGATTTCAGCTGATGCACGGTCCACCAGAGCATGGGTTTTCCCCGGGAGACAAGACGAACGGATGGCCGCCATTCGTCATTCTGTCAATAGGCTTTGGCGAAATAGCCTTTTTCGCCGGCCGGCTTCCCGCAATGGATGCAGGCGCCCTTGGTCTCAGGCTGGTCAAGAGGAACGCAGCGCAGCGTGGCTTTGGTCTCTTCCTTGATGCTTTGTTCACACGGTGCGCTTCCGCACCAGAAGCAATAGGCAAAACCCTTCTCTACGGCCGCCTGGAATTGTCCATAGTTCGCGGGTTCCGCGGTGTTGGCATTGCGGAAGTTGAGCGCACGCTCATAAAGCGCCTTTTGGATCGCATCGAGGGATTCTGCCGCAGCTATGGAAACTCCGGCTTGGGGGACGAAGGATTTTCCCTCCTTGCCCGGCTTGTCCCGTCTAGCCAGCACGACCGTCCCCTTCGCCACGTCTTTGGGCCCGATTTCGATCCGCAACGGCACGCCCCGCATTTCCCAGTCGTTGAATTTGAAACCGGGACTGGTGCCTTCACGCTCATCCAGAACGACGCGAAGGTTCGAAGCGACAAGTTCTGTCCGAAGCCTGCGAGCCACCTCGAGGACCCGCATCCTCTCTTCATCGCTTTTGTGAATCGGGACAATCACCACCTGGTGCGGAGCCAGCCGAGGCGGGAGAACGAGCCCCTGGTCGTCGCCATGCACCATGATGATCGCGCCGATGAAGCGGGTGGACAGTCCCCACGATGTTGTCCAGCAATATTGCAGCGCTCCGTTTTTGTCCAGATACTTGATGTCGAAGGCCCTCGAGAAATTTTGTCCCAGATTGTGCGACGTCCCCGATTGGAGCGCCTTCCCGTCGCCCATCATGGCCTCGATCGAATAGGTTTCGTCGGCGCCCGCGAATCGTTCGGAGGCTGACTTCCGCCCCGGGAGGACGGGGACGGCCGCTTCGTTGACGGCAAAATCCCTGTAAATGTCGAGCATTTGCCGCGTCTCCTCCTCGGCCTCGTCGAGGGTGGCGTGGGCGGTGTGCCCTTCCTGCCAGAAAAACTCCAGCGTGCGCAGGAAGAGTTTGGTGCGCAATTCCCAGCGCACGACGCTATTCCATTGGTTGATCTTGAGCGGCAGGTCCCTGTAGGACTGAATCCACCTGGAAAAGGAGTGCCCGATAATCGTTTCGGATGTCGGGCGGATGACCAGCGGCTCCTCAAGTTCCTCCCCCCCGCCGTGGGTTACCACCGCCAATTCCGGGGAGAAGCCGGCGACGTGCGATTTCTCTTTGTCGATGAAACTGCGCGGGATCAAAAGCGGAAAGGCGGCATTCAAATGTCCGGTCGCCTTGAATCTGCGGTCGAGAAACTGCTGAATGTTCTCCCAGAGGGCCCAGCCGTACGGGCGCACAATCATGCAGCCGCGAACAGGCGCATAGTCGGCAAGTTCCGCTCGAATGACGAGCTGGTTGTACCACTCCGAGAAATCTTCAGAACGGGAAGGAAGTTTGAGTTCAGACATGATGCTGATCGCCCTCGTTATAGTGTCCTGCAGAGCGTATAGAACCTGTCGCCGGGTGTCAACCCGTACAAACCGCCGTCAAGCGGCGAACAACCGGGCGGGTGCCCCAAGAAAATCCGGGTCCTTGGCGTGCTTTGCGCCTTGTCGGCATTTATCCCTTTGGTTTTCATGAATTCCAGCCGATAAATCAGAGCGATGCAAACCCGGCGAAATTGCCGCGGGCGCGGACACTTGCTATAGTCTTTTGCAGGACACCGGCGTGGATTGGTTTCTGCTGCGGCCCGAGGGGATAGGGAGGGATTTGAGTTTGAGTCACGACACGCAATTGGCGAAACGCTGGATGAAAGCGGAGCTGCATTCACACTGCAGCCTGGATCCGGTCGATTACCGCGTCTGTCAACACACTCCCGAAGAATTGATAACCCATGCGGCAAGGCTCGGTTATGAGATTCTCGCCATCACTTGCCACGATACGGACGTGTGGACTGAAGGTCTGGCCGATTACGCCAGAGGCCTCGGCATCACGTTGATTCCCGGGATGGAGGTCTCCACCGAGGGCACGCGTCAAATCCTTGCCTACAACTTTCGAGCTGGCTCCAGGGAAATGAGCACGCTGGCGAGGATTCGCTCCCTCTGCCGCGAAGATACACTCGTGATTGCTCCGCATCCTTTTTTCCCCGGGCCACACTGCCTAAGGGAGCTGGTTCGGAAAAATCTCGATATTTTCGACGCCATCGAATATTCGGGATTTTATATCCGGGGGGTCGACTTTAATCGCCGGGGCGAAGCCCTTGCGGCAAGAGAACACAAGCCGCTGGTCGGCAATGCCGATGTTCATCACCTGTGGCAGATGGACAGGACCTTTACCTGGGTTTATGCCGAGCCGGGCGTCCTGCCCGTAATAAGAGCCGTCAAAGAGGGATTGGTGAAAGTGCAGAAGTCGCCCCTGACGTGGTTCGAAGCGGCGAAATGGTGGACAACTTCCTTCTGGAGACGTCCATTCCCGGCCAACCCGGAGCCCAAGAAGCGATTCGGGCGCAAAACCTCTCCGGTGCGGCCGTCAGATGAAATCGAAGATGGAAGATGCCTTGGAGCCGCGCAGCAGGGCATGAAGCCGTAAAGCGTCCATATCGGTCAGCAGGGCCAGGAAATTGCAGACGGCGCGCCCCGCTTCCATTTGCCCCCCTCCGAGGCACTCCTCAATGATCGGTCTGTAGTACCGGGGAAACAGGGCAACGCTCTTCTTCTTCAAAACCTCCTCCATGAGCAACTGGAAGAGGTCTCTCAGAATCTCCCTGCCCTTGGTGCTCATCGCCGCAACTCTTGGGTCTGTGATGACCGCCTCCCATATCACGGATTTGCAGAGCACCGACAAAATCCGGGCTTCGTCCGGAACGATGAGGCGCCACGAGAAGTCCGAACGGCTGCACCCGCCGCAGCTCTCCACCGACACCGAGGTGATCAGGTCGTTCAGCATATTCCGCATCGCGGCCTTGCGCTCAGCGCGCTCATCCCCCCGATCGGAGGGCAGAATCCGCCGCGCCAAATCAAAAAGCCGATCCCTCACATCCTGCAGCGACAGCTTCGGGGTTTCCTCGTCCTCACGGGTCTCGGCGTAGTGCGCCAGGACGCGACGGGCAAACCTTGCCTCGACGAGATCCCCCGGGTGCAGGAATTGCGCCTGGAGCGCGTCCTCCACGTCATGAACCGAGTAGGCGCAGTCGTCCGCCCAATCCAAAATCTGGCAGGCGATCGAGGTCCTTGGGACGCGCTTCCCGGCCTTGTTGCGCGCCTTGAGGATTGCGCCCCCATTCTCTAACGCCCATCTGGCCGAAGGAAGGTCCGATGCGAAAATGAACTTGTCGTTCTTGACATCCTGCTCGTAGGGATATTTCAAAACGCCCGCCAGTGTTGCACGAGTCAGATTCAGACCGGGATAGGAGGGAGATTTCGGCTCCGCAGCCACCAGGATGTGGAAAGTCTGCGCATTCCCTTCGAAGCGTAGGCCTTTCTTCCCCGTGAGCCGGGCGTGGCGGCTGACTTCGCGCATGCAGGCGTCCAGCGTCTGCTCGCCCGCGTGCCCGAACGGCGGATGCCCCAGGTCGTGGGCCAGCGCGGCAGCTTCGGCCAACTCCGGAACGAGACAGCGCTTGAGGGGAGAGTGTTCAAACAATAGATTCTGAGCAATGGCCCGGGCGATTTGCGCGGCTTCGAAGCTGTGAGTTAGGCGGGTCCGGTAGAAGTCGGCCTGCCCGATGCCGAAAACCTGCGTTTTGCCTTGCAGTCGGCGAAACGCGGAGCTGTGCAGAATCCGGTCCCGGTCCCTCTCGGTTGCGTGCCGGTGATCCCTCGGAGATGCCGGGATCTCCGGATATTTTCGCTCCAGCAGAAATTCGTCCATACCTGATTCCTTAACCGCGACGCCCACGGGAAACCCTCAATGTTTTTGAGTTTTGTGCCTTTCGTGTGTTTTGCGCTCAGAAGCCTTCAGAGCTTATAGATTCTTGTGAGCTCGCTCTTCAGATAGTCAAATGCCTGGTTTGGGTCGTCGCAGTAATGGATCAAACTCAGGTCTTCCTGCGATATGGTCCCCCACCGTACCATTGCCTCGAAATTCAGAACCTGGTTCCAGTATTCTGAACCATAAATCAGGACCGGCATTTTCTTGTGAGTCTTCTTGGTCTGAACGAGCGTCAGGACTTCGAAGGCCTCGTCCAGGGTCCCGAAACCGCCAGGAAAGATAATCAGGGCTTTGGCCGGATACACAAACCAGAACTTCCGCATAAAAAAGTAGTGGAACTCAAACGCCAGCTCTTCCGGCACATAGGGATTGACCCTCTGTTCCATGGGGAGGCTGATCGAAAAGCCGATGGATTGCCCCCCCGCCTGCTGAGCGCCGCGGTTGGCAGCCTCCATGATCCCGGGCCCTCCGCCTGAACAGATCATCAGGCGCTTCAAACCCGCATCCAGGGTCTTTGCCCAGCGGACAATCAACCCGGCAAGCGTCGAGGCGTCTTCGTAGTAACGGGAGAGGAGCACAGCCTGCTCGGCTCTGGCGATTTCGTCACTGGCAGGCGCGTTTCCCCCTGTCGCCTGCGCAAGCCGCGTTCTCAAATCCGCCAGCTGCTTCTCACTCACCTCGCGGGGCCGGACCCGTGCCGACCCAAAAAATACGATCGTGTCTTTGACGTGCTGCCATTTCAGGCGGCTGGCCGGCTCCAGATACTCGCTGAGCATGCGAATGACCCGTGCGTCTTTGCCGTGCAGGAATCCTGGGTTCTGATAAGCCTTGAGCGGGTCTTTACGGGTTTCGTTCATTCGGTTTCTCCAGATCTTCAATCCGGGCGTGATGATTCACGGGTCCGGAACCCTTGCCCAGGCCCGGATTGGTTGCGATGGCCTGAGTGACAAATCTTTTCGCCAACTCGACCGCGTCAGGAAGATCCAGCCCCTTCGCAAGCTCGGCCGTGATACAGGCGGAAAAAGTGCACCCGGTTCCGTGCGTCTGCGCGGTAAGGATCCGTGCGGACCGGTAAAAAGAAAACGTGTCCTGCCAATAAAGCACGTCGACAGCATCCGATTCGAGATGACCGCCCTTGACCAAAACGGCTTTGGCTCCCATTTCTGCGATCCTCTTGGCGGCTTCCTTCATGGACTCGAAGTCGGAAACCGGAATATGCGCCAGTTCGCCCGCTTCGTGCAGATTGGGAGTTATCAGGAAAGCACAGGGCAAAAGCCGCCTGGCCAAGGCAGATCGCGCCGGTTCCGTCATCAAGGGCTGCCCATGCTTGCTGATCATGACGGGATCCACAACGAGCGGGAACTCGAATCCCCGGGCCTTTTCCGCGATCAACTCCACCATTTCCCGGTTGCCGAGGGCTCCCGTCTTGGCCGCGGCTGGCGGGATATCCTCCAAAACGGCATCCAGTTGATCCGCTACAAGCTTCGGAGACAGGACTTCCACGGCACTGACCCGCTGGGTATTCTGGACCGTCAAGAGGGTCAGCACACTGGTTCCATAGACTCCCCTCTGATGGAAGGTCTTCAGGTCTGCCTGAATCCCCGCTCCACCCGAAGGGTCGGAACCCGCAATAGTCAATGCGATAAAGGTCATGGCATCCGTTGTTTTCGATCGGAACTCGCGACCTTGCAAATTCTACCAAATCCAACTCACATTTTTCACAGGTTTTAGGGGAACTTGTCCCCGTATTTCTCCTATTTAATCCTTGACACTTCATTCATTCGTATGATTAATTCATTCGAATGAATGAAACGAAGCTGAAGATTCTGAATACGGCAGAACAGCTGTTCGGAGAATACGGCTATTCCTCGACCTCCCTGCGCCATATCATCTCCGACGCCAGAGTCAATCTGGCGGCGATTCACTATCATTTCGGCTCGAAACAGGACCTGTTGGACCAAGTCATCATGCGAAAAGCCGGCCCAATGAACGAACAACGGCTGAAACTGCTCGATCAGTTCGAAGCGGAAGCTGCACCCGAGCCCCCGCCTGTCGAGAAGATTCTGGAAGCATTCATTGCCCCCGCCATTTTGATGGAAAAGAGCCCGGAGTTCGTGAAACTCATGGGGAGAGTTTATGCGGAAGGACTCATGCCCGAGATCGTCCAGAGACATTTTCGAACCTTGACCGCCCGATTTTTCTCAGCGTTGAGCCGTGCGCTGCCCGGTGTGCCGGGCAAAGAACTGTTGTGGAAATCGCACTTTGCCATCGGCGCCATGGCACACACACTGGCAGTACAGCCCGAGATAACCCCCGGGGCCGAACCGGAATCGCCGCTCGTTGTCTCCAGGATGCTGGTTAGATTTCTCAGCTGCGGATTTTACGCGCCGGCCGTACAGGAAAAAGAAAATAATGAGGTGAGCCAATGAGGTATTTGTGGATCTTCTCTTTGTTCCTCGCATTCCCGGCTCTGGCCGAATCCGAGCAGCAGCAGGCAACTCCGCTTGTCTTGAGCCTCAAGCGCGCCGTTGAATTGGCCATCGCACCCGAGGGGAATGCGCAGATGCAGATTGCGGGGGAGTCGTTGAGGCAGGCTCGGGCGCGCTCCGACGAGGCCCGTGCGGCGCTGCTCCCGGACCTTTCATCGTCGCTGAGCTACCGGAACCAGACCGTGAATTTGAGTGCCGCCGGGCTCCGCTTCAATATTCCAACGGTTCAGGGATTCACCTTCGCCTTTCCCACGCTGGTGGGCCCCTTCGGCGTCATGGACGCGCGCATCAGCGGCTCCCTGAACCTATTTGATTTCAGCTCGATCCGCCGCTTCCAGGCCGCCCGCTCCGGGACCTCGGCGGCGCAGTCGGATGTGGCCAGCACGGAAGAAGAGGTTGCCGCCAGAGTGGCGCGCGCCTATCTCCTCGGAATTCGTGCCGATGCCGATGTCGAGACGGCCCGGGCGAATGCCAATCTATCGCAGGCTGTGCTCGACCAGGCGGAAAGCCAAAAAAGAGCCGGCACGGGGACGGGAATCGAGATCACCCGGGCAAAAGTTCAGCTGGCGAATGACCAGCAAAGGCTGCTGGTTGCCGAAAATGCGAGGCGCAGCGCGCATCTGCAACTTCTGCGCGCGATGGATGTCGGGCTCGACATTGAACTTGAGCTGACCGACAAGCTCGGATACGTTCCGCTGGACAAAATCACCCTCGAAAAGGCCAGAGCGCAGGCATTGGCCGGGAGGCCCGATTTGAAGGCCCAGCAGCAGCGCGAAACGAGCGCCAGGCTTTCGGCCAGCGCCACGAAATTGGAGCGGCTGCCTTCTCTCGGTCTTTTCGGCGATTACGGATCCATCGGCTCGAGCCTCATCAACAACTCGCTGCCGACGCGCACTTACGGACTGACTCTCCAGGTTCCCGTTTTCGACGGCGGTCGCCTTGACGCGCGGCGGGCCGAAGCGGCGTCGCAATATCGCGTGGAGACCGTGCGGACGAAGGATCTCAAACAACAGATTGAACTCGACGTCCGGCTCGCCCTGGATGCCTTGCACTCCGCGGAAGAACAGGTCACGGTTGCCCGGGAGGGATTGGAGCTGTCGGAAAATGAATTGGCCCAGGCCCGGCGGCGCTACGAATCAGGCGTCACCAACAGCCTTGAGGTCACCGATGCGCAGACGCGGCTGGAGCGCGCGCGCGATAACCAGACCCAGGCGCTTTATAACTACAACGTGGCGCGCATCGACCTGGAGCAGGCGATGGGGAACGTGACAAGCACGGTGCGGTGACGGGGCCCGGGCTTGCGTGCGCTTTTCTATGAAAGCCCAGCCTCCGTGATGGCGCCTTGCAGGAGTTCTAAATTGAAAGCGGCAGCAGGAGAAACAGATGCGAAAAAGAATTCTTATCGTAATCGTATTGGTGCTCGTCATAGCCGGTGGTTACCTTCTATTCTCGCGGCGCTCTGGCCGTAATCCGGAAAACAGCATCCCGGTGTCGGGAAACATCGAACTGACCGAGGTCAACATTGCCTTCAAAACCTCCGGAAGACTAATCGAGCGCACCGTCGATGAGGGGGATGTCGTGAAGAAAGGAGAGGTGATCGCCCGGCTTGATCGCGACCAACTGCTGGCCGAGCGGGACCGGGAGGCCGCCGGATTGAACTCGGCCATCTCCGAGCTGGCACAAGCCGAGACATCGCTGGCGTGGCAAAAGGCAAACCTTGCCGCCGACCTGGAGCAGTGCCAGGCGGATATCAATTCCTACCAGGCTCGTTTGCAGGAGTTGAAAAACGGCTCGCGTCCTCAGGAGATTCAGCAAGCCAAGGCCGCCGTCGAATCGGCCCAGTCGGAATACGAGCGTTCAAGCCGCGATTGGGAACGCGCGCAGACTCTCTATAAAAATGACGACATCTCCACAGCCCAGTACGACCAGTACCGCAATGCTTGGCAGAGCGCTGACGCGCTCCTGAAGCAGGCCAAGGAAAGGCAATCCCTGGTGTTGGCAGGCCCGCGGGTTGAGCAGATCGAAGCCGCAGCCGCCCAGGTCGAACGCGCCCGCGCTTCCCTCAAAATGGCGGAGACGAACGCGCTCGAGATCAAGAGGAGGGAGCAGGAGCTTACGTTCCGCCGGTCTGAAATTGCGCGCGCCAAGGCCAACCTGGCGCTGATCGACACGCAGATCACCGAGACGGTGGCCGCTTCCCCGGTCGACGGCGTGGTCCTGGTGAAAGCAGCCGATGCCGGGGAAGTGCTGGCGGCGGGGACAACCATCGTCACCGTGGGAGATATCGATCATCCGTGGCTGCGCGCTTACATCAATGAAACGGACCTGGGCCGCGTCAAACTCGGCACGAGGGCGAGGGTCACCACCGATTCGTTTCCGGGCAGGGTCTATGAAGGCCACGTCAGCTTTATTGCCTCTGAGGCGGAGTTCACGCCCAAGCAGATCCAGACGAAAGAGGAACGCGTCAAGCTCGTGTACCGGATCAAAATTGATCTGGCCAACCCGCGTCACGAGCTTAAATCCAACATGCCGGCGGATGCCGAGATCACCCTGGAGTAACGATGGGAGCCATTATCGAGACCCATGATTTGACCCGGCGTTTCGGGGATCTGACGGCCGTGGATCACCTCAATCTGACGGTCAGCGCAGGAGAGATCTTTGGTCTCGTGGGACCGGATGGTGCGGGAAAGACAACGACGCTGCGCATGCTTTGCGGTCTGGTCAACCCCAGCGAAGGGAAAGCCATGGTCGCCGGGCATGACGTCGAACGCGAACCCCAGGCGGTCAAAGATCAGATCGGATACATGGCTCAAAAATTCGGGCTTTACCTCGACCTCTCGGTCCAGGAAAACATGGATTTCTATGCGGACCTGTTCGGGATCGTCGGCTCCGAGCGCGCGGAGCTTACCGCCCAGCTGGTGCGCATGACCCGCATGGAACCCTTCCGCGAGCGCCAGGCGGGAAGACTTTCCGGCGGCATGAAACAGAAACTCGCGCTGATGTGCACGCTCCTGCACCGACCGCAGATCCTGTTTCTCGATGAACCTACGAACGGAGTGGATCCCGTTTCGCGCCGCGATTTCTGGGCCATTCTCTACCAGTTGCTCAAGGATGGAATCACCATCCTGATGGCGACCGCGTATCTTGACGAAGCCGAGCGATGCAACCGGGTCGGCCTGATGCACCGCGGGAAGCTGATCCGCTGTGATGAGCCCGAGGCTTTGAAGCGCGCCGCCGGCGCCGCCACCATGGAAGCGGTATTCATCCAGGGCGTGCGCTCTGCGGAAGCCCGGGAGGCGAAATGAGCGGCTGGGCGGTGGAAACGGATGAACTGGTGAAAACCTTCGGCCCTTTCGTGGCCGTCGACCACGTTTCTTTGCGTGTCTCCAAGGGCGAGATCTTTGGTTTTTTGGGCCCGAACGGCGCCGGAAAATCCACGACCATCCGAATGCTGTGCGGCTTGCTGACCCCGACCTCCGGACGAGCGCTTGTGGGAGATCTGGACGTGGCGGTCAAGCCCGAGCAGGTGCGCCGCAACATTGGATACATGTCGCAGAAGTTTTCGCTTTACGACGATCTGACGGTCGACCAGAACATCGACTTCTTCGCGGGCTTGTACGGCGTCCCGCGGGGCTCGCGCCCGGAGCGCAAGCGCCATGTCCTCCAGATGGCGAATCTGACGGAGCGGCACGATGCGCTGACCGCCACTCTCTCCGGCGGTTGGAAACAGCGCCTGGCCCTCGGTTGCGCCATCCTGCACGACCCTCCCGTCCTGTTCCTGGACGAGCCCACGTCGGGCGTGGACCCGATCGCGCGCAGCGCCTTCTGGAATTTGATCCGCGACCTGGCCCAGAGCGGCCACACCATTTTCGTCAGCACTCATTACATGGATGAAGCCGAATACTGCAACCGGCTCGCGCTCATGTACCGCGGGCGCGTGATTGCGCTGGGAGCACCTTCCGAATTGCGGGCAGGCCTGAGCACTCATGTCCTCCTCCAGCTGGATACGTCCGCACCTCTGGAGACCATGCGCGCCCTGGAGCACCTTGCGGGCATCCTGGACGTAGCCGTCTTCGGCGGCGGCCTCCACGTGGCTGTGAACGAGCTGGATGCCGGCGTGGATTCCATTCGGAGCCGGCTGGCGGCCGAGAAGATCGAAGTTCATCGGCTCGAAAAAATCCAGCCTTCCCTCGAAGATGTCTTCGTGGCCTTGATCGAGGCCGAGGAGAGGAAGCCGGCATGAGCTACCGTCGCACCCGGGCAGTCTTTCTCAAGGAGTTCCACCACATCACCCGCGACGCGCGCAGCCTGGCCCTGGCCCTCGCGATGCCTTTCATGATGCTGCTGCTCTACGGCTACGCCCTGAGCCTGGACGTCGACCATATCCCGACTCTAGTCTACGACCAGGACGGCACGGCCGCCAGCCGCATGCTGACGCGCCAATTCCAGGGATCACGTTATTTCGACATCCGGGGATTTGCAGATTCCTACGCCCGGATTGAACGCGGCATCGACGAGAATGCCATTCTAATCGGGATCGTGATCCCGCGCGGTTTCGGCGGCGCTGTCTCGGCGCGCAGGGGCGGCAGCGTGCAGCTTCTGGTGGACGGGAGCGACTCCAACAAGTCCGGCATCGCGCTGGGTTATGCCGAAAGCGTCGTGCAGTCCTATTCCGCTCAGGTTCAGCTCAAGGGACGCCCGGTCATGCGGGCTGCTCCCGCAGTGGATGCACGGATGCGCGTCTGGTACAACAGTTCGCTGCAGTCCAGGAATTTTGTGGTCCCCGGACTCATCGCGGTCATTTTGATGATTCTTGCAGGCCAGCTGACGTCGCTCACCATCGCACGCGAATGGGAAATGGGCTCAATGGAACAGATCCTTTCCACCCCCTTGCGGCCCACGGAGATGGTCATCGGCAAAATGCTGGCCTATTTCTTTGTGGGACTGGCCGACTCCGTCATTGCACTGGTCGTGGGGTTGGCAATCTTTTCCGTCCCCTTCCGCGGCAGCTTTCTTTTGCTGGGCCTGTCCACCTGCCTGTTCCTCTGCGGCGTTCTGTTCTGGGGCATTTTTATTTCCTCCGGCGCACGAACGCAGGTGCAGGCTTATCAGATGGCCATGCTGAGCACCTTTTTGCCGGGCTTCCTGTTGTCCGGATTCGTTTTCGCCATCAATACCATGCCCAAAGTGCTGCAAATTTTCAGTCTGATCATTCCGGCGCGCTATTTTGTCTCGACTCTCAATGCCCTGTTCCTGAAAGGCGCCGGGCTTGAGGTGATCTGGGAACAACTGGTTTTTATGGCAGTTTTCGCAGGCGTCGTTTTCTGGCTGGCGGTGCGCAAATTGAAACGGCAAAGGGTGGCCTGATCATGTGGGAGCGTCTCCGCGTCATTTTATACAAGGAGTTCGTCCAAATGCTGCGGGAGCCGCGCATGCGCGGCATGTTGTTTCTGGCTCCGTTGATCCAGCTGCTGATCTATGGGTATGCCGTGACGCTGGACATCGACCACGCCAGCATCGCGTGGCGGGATATGAGCCGCACTCCGGAGAGCCGCGCGCTGCGCGCACGGTTCGAAGGATCCGGCCGGTTCGATATCGTGGCGCTCCCGCAGAGCGAACAGGATGTGCAGCGGCTCCTGGACCGTAGCGAAGTGCATGCTGTGGTTGCGGTCTTGCCCGGTTTCGCACGCGACCTGGCGCGCGGACACACCGCGCAGGTCCAGGTCTTGCTGGACGGGACGAACTCCAACACCGCGTCGCTGGTTTCCGCTTATGCCGCCGGGGTCATTGCCGGGTTCGGCGGGGATGTTTCATTGAGTCCCTCCAAGAACCAGGAGATGATTCAATTGACGCTGCGAACGAGGGACGGCAGACCCGTTGCGGGAGAGGTCGCCTCCAGCACGCGCGTCTGGTTCAACCCGGATCTGCGCAGCCGCAATTTTTTTATTCCGGGCGTTACAGCCAATCTTCTTCTCATGCTGACCCTGATGTTGACCGCACAGGCGATTATCCGGGAGAAGGAGATCGGCACCATGGAGCAGCTGATGGTCACGCCCATGCGGCCGATTGAGCTGATGCTGGGGAAAACGCTGCCGTTTGCGCTGGTCGGACTGGTCAACATGATGATCGTGACCGGGGCCGCGCTGCTTTGTTTCGATATTCCGTTTCGCGGCAATTTCTTTTTTCTGATGTTCTGCTCTTTGCTGTACCTGATGCCCAGTCTGGCCGCGGGGCTTTTTCTTTCGACGATTTCAAATACCCAGCAGCAAGCCAACATGGGATCGTTTTTCATCACGACCCCTGCCTTCATGTTGAGCGGCTTTGCCTTTCCCATCAGCAACATGCCACGTTTCGTTCAGTACCTCACGTACCTGAACCCCATCCGGTACTTCATGGAAATTGTGCGCGGAGTGTTCCTCAAGGGGGTGGGCTTTTCGGTTTTATGGCCGAACATGTTGATTCTCGGTGTCTACGGCGTCGTTATCCTGACCCTGAGCGCGATCCGCTTCCACAAGACCCTTGATTAATCTCAAAGGGCGCCGACCGGAAAACAGAGCCGTCTCGCATGGCGGCGTCATTTCTGCGCCTGGAAAGTGACAGTCCATCCGGCAACACATGAAGGTCCCTGCCTGCCGAGGCAGACAGAGAGCAAGGAGCTCAACGCCCAGATTGTGGCGGGAACGGAAGGGCGCACTGAGAAGAGTGATAGATCCAATGCAAAACGGGATCATGGCGAGCCTCGACCGCGCTCGCCCTAAACACTCGAATTTGTTATTCGATGGAGTAATGACGACAGACGCCGGGGGGAC
>Ga0326727_10011913_pt1 | contig 20005 bp, 15 predicted proteins | sample MB2enrmetagenome_FD_207643 | JGI IMG/M metagenome (GOLD analysis project Ga0326727, IMG submission 207643) | Lab enriched peat soil microbial communities from McLean, Ithaca, NY, United States - MB29MY | ecosystem: Environmental > Terrestrial > Soil > Wetlands > Peat | place: USA: New York...
GGAAGCGACTGCCAATAGCACGGACGCAACCGTGATCCACATCACCATTCGAGTCTCCGATATCGCCACTAGCATGTTGCCTAGAACTGAGCCGAACGCGGTTAGGGCGAAGAAGAGTGATAATATTGCGAGAGAGTCGGTTCCACCCACATACGCTTGCCCCACAAAGGTGGTGAGGGCAACCTTGGCGGTGGCGAGGTAAACCTTTATGGTGTTTCCCACTTAATCAGTGGGAATATGTATGACCCAGACTGTTGTAGATCAACGTGGTAGAGTACTCATTCCTGAGGATATCAGGGAAGACTCTGGGCTTGACGAGGGAACCGTCGTTAGAGTGGAGACGCAAGACGAGGGAATAGTGATCAAGCCCGTTCGCAAAGCTAAGAGAGGTTGGAAGCAGCTTTGCGGAATAACACCCAACAGGACCGGTAAACCAGAGTGGCCAACACCAGCAGAGATCAAAAACATCTGGCGGTAGACTCAAACGTCCTAGCCGCGTACCTTGACCTAGGGCACCCTCAGCACAGCAAAGTAACCTCACTGGCCTCTCGCAGAGTTGCGTTGAACCCGACAGTTGTCCATGAAACCTACCACACCCTAGTGTTCAAAATGAAATGGGCATCAAATGACGCTGCGGAAGTCCTCAGGGAGATGCTTGATGACAAGCACATCCTATTCCTAAACCAGACTAAGGACACAACTAAGATCGGCTTGAAATTCGCAGAACGGTACGGGCTCGGTGGCAGGGACGCGCTAATTTTGGCGAACTTTACCAACCCTTCTATTGCAGAGTTCGTAACCTTCGATAAGGAACTGATTCGCCTACGTAGAGTTGAGCATGGCCGCCGCAAGCTAACGATACGCGCCACCTAACTCGCTAGTGTTCCTCTTCACACCTACCGATTGCCGAGAGCATGATTACGGCTACTTAGCGACGAGGATGACGTCTAACGCTTCCGAAGGTTTTGTCCAATCTACGGGACACCAGTTGGACTGTCAAATTGCGGGACATTTTTCAACCGACAACTTCACGTTAGCTATATGAATCGTGTATTACCACGTACCTTCGCAAGTTTACAGTGAGATTTCGCTATTACTCGCCCAGCCTAATCGCATTCTCGAAGAAAAATGAAAACAATTCAAATTCAACGTGAGAAATGGTGAACAAATTGAGCGTCTTTCCTTTTGCGATGTTTCTGTGTGGAATGTCCCTGTTAATTGGCGCTTCCATTGGCCTAATCTTGAATGAGCTGAGAGCACCATAACCACCACCACGGTTCTTTTGCATCTACGCCTGTTTTCTGGATTTTGACCGTTGCAAACCGGGACGGGTTTCCTCGTTGTTACCATAGTTGGTCTTCCTCGGTGACGTATCGCTTATGCTTGGTCCATGCGTATTGTATAGCTTGAAGGTTTAATCTCGATGATTGATATATTTCCGCTAAGCATGCTTGTCGCAGGCGTAGCATTGCTAGTTGCTCCAGCTATCGGGTTCCTTGTAACTTCGTGGCAGGACCTCTGACTTTACCTGCATTCTGGATTAGTAAGCCACTTGTCCCTAGGTATTTGCGTGTCAGTTCAATGTCATGCTCCCGTACAGCTTTGAGTAGGCGGAGGGTTGCAGTTCTGGGGTATTCTGTCTAACTCGTAATGCGAGTTCTCTGAGACCTGTTCGGCTTAACGACTTACGGTGCTGTTGATACTGCTGAATCCTCGTACCTTTATGCGATGGTAGATGAGTAAACCCGTTTCTGGGTTGCCCAAGAGGTTCCACTTTTTCCATCATGGTTCCACCCTCTCTACCTAACTTGATTACGAGTCAACGTAGCTAGTTAACTGAGGTAGACCGAATGAACTCATCTTCGGAGTTGTGTGAGGTTGATGGCCGCTTTTGTCAGAGTCGATAGAAGATGAGTAATGAAGCACTAATATACCTAACTTGGTACACCTATGTATCGCGCTTCGATATGTCAGATGACCCTCAGACGAATAACTGTTCTCCTATGCGACATTACATTAAATTCCGTGACTTCACTAAGACCATCGCCTTAGTTGTGATCATAATCAGCCTACTCACCTTAGCGGTGGTTCAAGCGGCGCCGCCCCCAAGCAGCCCCGCGATTCCATTCTCAGGTTACGGAGTGGTTGCTGTCTTCTCGAGCGAAGTTAACTCAGGATCGGAAAACATCGCGACTGTCAAGGTGACCAGTAACGGTGGGGGGGAGTTCTTCGTGGTCAAGCTACTAATCTTCATGAGCGTCGCACAAGAATCGGACCTAATTCTGAACAGCTTGGGCGTTGATGGGTTCTACAGTATCAACTTTGACCAGTACAATCTTGAACCGAAAATCGTGGTTATTGCGTCCGGCTCCACGATTGGTGATGTTGTGGGTTCGCTGCAAACTTCTCAGCAGAACGTGGGCACTGCTCTTAGCCTGTTGCTATTGAAAGACCCGTTAGGAAACCAAGCCATCGTGGTGAACGGCGGACCCGGCAACGGATTGACCGTAGGCCTAACGTTTGCATCCGAAACAACTGGAGCACAAATATCAGCGGAGGCGATCGTCACCGCCCCAACAAACAACACCATCACAATCGCATTATCCTAAACGGGGAAAAAACTATCGTAACTGGAAAATTCTAACGCGCACATTGCAGATTGCGGTCAGCTTGCACGAGTTTCCCCGGCTGCGGGGAGACAGATCAGCTCTCACTTCAGCTGGAAATTTGCCTTTGTGCTTACCGCTCTCGGCATCATAATCCTCATTGGAAACGCTCCCGTACCGCTTTCAAATAATTATGGGAAGTCACACTTGACTTCTGCAACTTGACAGAAGCAACGAAAAGAGCTATCTACAAGCTGGAAGCACACGCGCGTAAAATGAAGCTTAGAACGGAAACACGCCGCGCTCTTCTCTCTACATTATTTCTCTTTGGATTACTTACTTGGCTCTACGTGGTTATTCTACAGGTGGCGGATTTAGTTTTGAACCTCGGCTTGATGAGCTCACCACTTACTCACATCAACGTTTTTCCGTTCAACCTGCGCGTCGATGTGACGGGTATGGTGGCGTTCGTGGTTTCGGCGTTGGCCTTCTTCTTCCTACAATTGACACCGAAGTCGAGGCGTGCGCGCATAAAGACATCATGAGCCGACAAGTTAACGGAACCCAGTTGACACCTAAGAGAGGATAGAAGACAGTGAAACATCAATGTGCCAAAATCCGACTTCACTGTCTGTAATCTCTAGCCGAAATTTCCAGTCGAAGAATTATATCAGGAATGGACCGCCCATCTTATATATAATTAAAACGACAGAAGGAAATTTGGCTCCGAAAAGCAACGAAATCGGGGCAAATTAATTGGATAGGCTGCAATTGGGTAATGGATGGAAAGCACTTTTTCTCATCGGACTTTTCATCGTGGGGATCTTAGCAGTCGGGATCCCCGTCCAAGCAAGCTTTACGCTTGGCAACCTAACAGGAACAACCCCATACGACATTCACAATTTTGATCCGCATGTTCCGGGTGTTATTGGCTACGTGTGGCCGGGTAGCGGTGAATGTGCGTATTTGGGATACCCGAACGTGGCGAGTGATAATTGTTCGCCTGGTTATCAGGCACCGTACCCGAACGGTAATCCGCCGGGTGCACCGAGCAATTCTTGGTATCAGCTTGAAGGCAACTCATACGCGCCTTTCGGCGCTGTGCTGACGGGTTCGACTGGTGACTTGATCTTCGCCCTCAACGCAACCGCATGCGCAGGATACGGCTCAGAACCCAGGCCCGGCAGGACCCCGTCGTGCACTAATGGACCAATATCCTCCGGCGTCATCACTGACGCACCTTACACGGGCAGGTGGGAGGGGGTAGATATCCTAATCCCGCCCGGCTTCAGTGTTCCCGGAACACCCCAAGTTGTATCGACTATTACGAACGATTACTCCTCAATTGCTGTGGCGAGGATCAGCCCCAATGACCGTTACGCGCCTGGTTGGACGCTGGTTGAGGTTCTAGCTGACGCCGGCTTTGATTCATCAAACCCAAGCACAACCACACCAACCACCTATTACGATCACCAAGGCATCGACTTCTCGAGCGCAGGTGAATGGTATTACGTTCGAATCAACGGCGTACTAGCACCGTCCGTTGCAGGACGGTACTTCTTCAAGATCCTACTCCTTGGCGGGACCCCGTCAATTTGCGGAGAGGAAGGAACAGGTACGGGCCCCGGGGCTCTTCCCGATCTTTCCGGTCTTCCCGGCTCTTCCAAGTGTTCACAATTTATTCCAACTGAGAATTGGCCCGTCATGCTGGTGAAGGGTGAGGTTGACCCAGCCATAGTCACAGGTACGATTCGTTATGCCGGTTACAACGCGACCCTTTACGGCCAACCAATTGGGGAGGCGGGAAGAGTTTGGGCAAAGATGAGTATGCGCATTGACCCCTACACTGGTCAACAGAGACCCGACCTGCCAACAATTGATGCGATCGGTTACTTCAACGCCACAGCCAACGGCCACTATGAGGTTGAGGGCCTAGCGCCCGGTGTCTACGATATCTACGCAGAAGCTGCAGGGTACCCACAGAGCTTGTGCACGAGCAGTGTAACCGTCCTGAAGGGTCAATCGTTACACTTCGACTGTTACCTTCAGCCTGGGCCTGTGATTCATGGGAACGTGTTCACGAAACACCAGTTCGGCGACGAACCTTGGCCTTTTGGAGACACAGGAGTGCCCGGTGGACAAAATGGGTTGGCTGGCAAAGGAACAGACGTTAACGGTGAATACATTAAGATTGAACTCTACGACGGCCCAACACTCAGCAACATCCCCGATCCCAGCGCGAATCTAGTTTCATGGTCTCCTCTTCCATGCGTTGCTGGAGGACAGGAAGTTTACACAGGTAAGTATGACGCGGGTGCCTGCAACGACCCGCGACTTGGGAGTGAGGTAGCATTCCCGTGGCATGAGTACACGCCGAGCAACGGCTACGGCGTTCCTAACCCCACAACTGCGGTGAGCAGCGGCTACTACCAAGTCTCCGCGGGTGATGGAGCGGGCAGTGGCGTTTACTTCGGAAACCTAATGCAAGACCCGCAGGGCGTTGGCCCACCACAGCACTGGTTCGTGAACGGGGGCACAACAACCCCATTCCACTTTGAGTTTGGTGTTAAGGGTGAGTATGGTGCGCCTAGGGATCTTGACGGCATGGTTCCACAGGTCTACGCTACTTGGGTGAACGGGCTCACGCCGGGCAGGTATTATGCGCGTGCATGGGTCTTCCGCTACGTCCAAACAGGCTTGGATGGCGCAACCTTCCAAGAATACTACTTCGATGTGACTCCGAACGAGTGGGCCGGAGACGTCACGTTACCAATCGACCTACGCCTATCAAGCTGGATTAACAAGACCGTCTACTTCCACGACACCGCCGACACAATTACAACCTCACCAATCGATACAGGCGCCGGAGTCATGTCCGGTGTATTGGCTGACGCTAACGGCATTGTCTGGTCCTACAACCAGACACTACTGGGTTACCAAGGCCACTACACTTTCGGCGCCAAAACTGGCTGGGCCGCATTAGCCTTCATCTCTTCCTCGACTCTACGCACCACGAACGGCCTCACCGGGAACGACCTCGATAAGGCGAAACTGAACGCCCACGCAGTTGAGACGGGTCGAGCAAATATTCAGTTCTGGGGATGGAACGACACATGGGGAGGGGAGAACTACGGCATTCCGAGCGGCACTTACTCACCGCATGTATACGTGCTTGGCTACTTGGAACACGGCCCAACTGAACAAGTGTCCGTGACACTCAGCGGTAACCCGACCGATGTCAGCGACCACATGTACCGCGGCGCAGGCTTCAACATCACCGTCTACAGCATCGACTGGGAACGACCAACAGTCAGCAGAAATTGGGTTTGGGGCAACCCAGTCGGCTACACGGTTACGGGAATACCAACGAGTCCCCAAATGACGGGGAGCGATCCGAGCTTCATAGGTGACCCACGCCACTCGGTACTGGCTACTGGTGCGCCCGGCCCATACATGGTCGGTGAAGAGATCGACATCGGAGTATACGCGAACGGCACCCTAATCGACTTCATAGGAGATGTCCCATCCAACCTGCAAGACACCGTCCGAACTAGCTGCCTGTTCCAGAACGATTCAAACTCCACCGTTCAAATGTGCGGAGGCGGCTGGGACGCCCAATACCAGCAACCAGGCGGCTCTCTGATACCCTACCAGGGTAATTCGAATGATACGTACTTCGGTCAGGAGTTAGGTGATCTCGGCCTCGTGGGCGGTTACTCAGGAGGCATATCCTACTACACGACTCGGGGGTTATTGTTCGGTCCAGCCCATTGGAGCCCAACTACCCTACCCGACGGAGGAACATACAGTCAAGCCGTCACCGGCTACCTACCACTATACCCTTCAGCGATCCCGAGCGGCCAATACAATCTGAGAGGGTACACTTACGGGTACATACAAGACCAAACCTTCTCCGCCTACGCACAAGCAACCCAAGTAGCCGACATTAGAATCAACCTCGTAATCGGCGTCAACGTGACTTTAGACATCCTGTTCAAGAAGGAGAGCGTCATCTCGCCAACCGACGAAAACATGTCGGCAAGGGTAAGGTTGTTCGATGATTCAGGCAACTTGGTCGCGGAGTGGATGTCAAGCGAAGGCACATACGCAACGGGTAACGGGTTCGCAAGGGCAGCTGACGGAACCGACCAGTACCCGTTCGGACCACTACACCCCGCCATCCCAGTACCGCAGCCACTCAACACGTACAACTACCTGCCCGGAGGCGTGACGTTGCTGCATGTCCTAATGGCTGGAATACCTCAAGTACCAGCCGCAGGCACCGACGCCGGAGTCATATCACCCTTCGCACCTCAACAAGCATACTTCAACGATCCATTATTCGCGACCACGATCTGCGGTTTTGAAATAAACTGCTACACAAGCCCAGGCACAGGACTAGGCGTAGGTGTGCCAGGATATTTCCCGAACAGTGGAATTTCAGCGGCGCCAGATTATACTGGCGGCTGGACGGCTGAAGCGGACTTCGTCCCATTGTACGCCAACAACACAAGCACAATGGAGCTTGCAAGCGGCGGTGGACAATTAGGAGTATTACCGGCTGGGTGTACTCTTACTACGCCAACATGTACCGTCTTCCCGCAATACTATCCGCCAGTCAACGGCCTACTTATGGGCGAATCATACCACATAATCCCAGGCACGACAGCCACATCAGGAATCAGCCTAACCGAAGATACCGCGCTCCAACCTGAACTGATCGGACACAGCCTCGCCGCCAACCACCTAGGCCCGTACTCGCAGGAAGGCGTCTGGCAAATAGCTGGAAGCCACAACAGCGGCGAAGCCAGTGGAATCTTCGAAGTAGACCTGAACGGCTTCGTCTCAGGCAACGTGCTCGGCTTCACGTACGCCGGAGACTTCCGCACACAAAGCTGGGGCACGATCAGCGTGGTCGGCGCCAGCGGAGCCACGCTAGCAACCTTCTCCACCTTTGATGGCCTCTACCAAGCCTACCTGCCAGCAGGCAACTACAAGTTCACCATCAACGAACCAGGCTACGCGCCGCAAACCTGGACCTACTCGGTCACAGCAGGCCAGAGCGGCACAGGGGCGAACGTGTACCTGGAACAAAGCCAAATCCCCGTACCAGAATTCAGCACAATCGCCCTCGTCGCCTTCTCAGCGTTAGCAGCATCACTATATCTACTCAAACGAAGACGCAAGTAGAACCACAGACCAAACGGGCGCTTTCGTGCGCGTAACACTCCCATTTCTCTAGTCGTTGCTTTGAAACAAGACGAGAGAGTCTCCTGGGAGGATACGACGAGGCGCGACAAAAGACCGCTTATTCTGCTAGAACGTGGGTCGAAGATACATCCGAGTAAGAATCGGCTGTAATAGAACAACTGGAGGGTTTCCATGACCAAGGCCATACCCCCGCTGGCCACGACGCTCTTCAGTAGGGCTTGCGTGTCCAGTTACCACGAGTCCTACAAGAGGATAGGATATTCGAATCCACTACGGCTATATGTGATCAGCGAGACGCTGGTTCACTGAATCTAAGATGGCACGAGCCTCGGATTGGCTGATCCTTACCATTGTAATCCTAGTCGCGGTAATCATGATCAGCCCGCTGTATCCATTAGCTCAGATCAACCGGCCTCTGCAACCAAGTTTTGGTCAAGCCATCGTAGCCGTCAATAATGCGGAAGCGGCGGGGGCTACTCCGAACGAAACTGTTCCGCTGGTGGCTATGCTTAACAGAGCGCTTGAATTGAACGAGGAAGCATCCAGCCTGCCCACCAATCAAACCGACCAGCGCAATGCCCTACTATCAACCGTGAACCAAATTCTGACGAATGTAACTAACCAGGCCAACGACCTAACCACCACATCAGCCCAGAGAACCTACACGAACACGATCATGACATACGTCAGCGGCATAGCTGCAGCAGTCGTCGGAACGTTCGCCTACGTATTTGGCGTGGAATTTTACCAGAGATATCGGATCAAACGAACTCTCCAGATGAGGATTAAAGCGAAATGAAGTTCAAATCAACACAGAATAAACGAACCCTAATCGCAGTCTTCATCGTCCTCATTGTAGTCGCGGAAACTGCCGCCTACGTGGCAACCACGCCACGCCCACAGGAACAATTCTTCCAATTCTACGTCCTCGGCTCAAACAGACTTGCAGCGGACTACTACCCCCAAAACAACACTAACATTCACCTAGCCTCACCCGTCTCATGGTATGTTGGCGTAACCAACTTCATGGGAAACGTGCAGTTAGTTGAGATAAGATTGAAGTTAGGAAACGAAACCACAACTCCCCCCAACGACACGAGCAATACCCCCTCATCAGCGCCTGAACTCACAGCATTCGACCGATTCCTGGCGAACAACGAAACCTGGGAGTTCCCATTCGTCTGGAGCATAACCAACGCAACAACGACAGCTGGATCCATACATATTCTCAGCATACAAATCAACAATGAAACCTACCAGATACCGAATTGGTTCGCCACTAACGGCTACGACTTCCGACTGATCCTCGAACTCTGGGTATGGCAGACGAATACAAATACGCTCACATTCGGCTGGAACAGCAATGGAGGACATCGCACGGCATGGCTTCAAGTCTGGTTCAACATGACGACCCCCATTCCCCCTCCACCGCAAGCCTGATCAGGAACCAGCGAAGACGGACCCGGACCATTCAGCATCCGTACAGCTGACAACTGGTACCAGTAGTCATACTAGGATCCACGCCGATTGAAATAACGCTGGCCTCGACACCGGCGCGCCTAGCCGAGTTCACGATCATTCTAACCTTCGACGCAGCTGCGAGAAAGTACCTTGGTTTGCGTGGAAAACGTGTTACTTTGAAGTTCGCTTCTCCGCTTCCTTAGCTAGTCGAGACGTAGCTTCCCGAGCTTCTCTCAGCGACTCATCAGCCTGGCGCTTACAAGCTAAGGTAAGACTGTGGAGGCTTCGATGGACAATCTCAGGGAAGTCATCGAATTATACCTCGAGGACGAGGGAGTAGTGATCAGGCCCGTTCGCAAAGTTAAGAGATCTTGGAAGCAGCTTTGCGGAATAACACCCAACAGGACCGGTAAACCAGAGTGGCCAACGCCAGGAGAGATCAAAAATATCTGGCGGTAGACTCAAACGTCCTAGCCGCGTACCTTGACCGAGGGCACCCCCACGGTCGATCCACTTCTCAGCGAGAGCTGAGTTGATTGATCTAAGCCTCAACTCTGTTTGAATGACGGCGGCCGGCCCGACGACTTGACAGAATGGCTTTAAGTAAACTTGGATGCGAGGATACGCACATGCGTGAGATTCAAACGAAGGTACTTCACTGGGTTACTGGGATTGGTCTGGGAGTGGGGTTACTCGTTCTCCTCAACCAGTTGCAGATTCCCTACTACCTCTATTATCCGCGAACAACCCAGACTATACTGATTTCCGCTTCCTACGATTACTACGTCTTCCTAATCTCAACCGTCAGCGTACCCTGGACATTTGCGCTTTTTTGGAAGCGATTCTCAATTCCAGTTTCGATAGGAACCTTATCCGTCTGGGCCGCGTCAACAGCTCTGGCAGTACTCGGCCAACCCATCGGCGTTCCAATTCTCTATGTCGTTGTGATCTGTGCGGTGGCTTTGAACGTGTTACGATCGGAGAGTCGCAGAGTAGCAATTACGGAGATCCTTCCCTCAACGCTCTCAATTTTTGCTTTAGTGGAATGGCCCTCTCTCTTCTATTGGTTAAGCGCAGCACTCAACCCCCAAACGAGAGGTGCAGGCCTTAGCCAACAGTTTGAAGCCAACCTGACCTTTTTCCTCTACCCTCTTGCGATTCCGATAATGCTGTTGCTTCTGTTCTCATGGTTGTGGGTTCCACTCATTCCTCGCTTGCCCCGGCTGAGAAGTCACTTGGTCGTTCGGTATCAACCGTCTCCGCAAAAGCCTGGCCTCAGAACCATTGTGGCAGCGTTAGATCTCTTCGCTATCGTATCGATAATCGTCTTCTTCTACACATACCTCGCAGGACAAACATGGGTCGTGGGTCAGGACACATTCTGGAGGTACGTAGACCCGCTTAACGCCCTCGTCGGCCTCACACCATCCCAGACCTTGAACACATCAGCGGGTCAGTCTTGCCAGGCATATTGCCACGGAGTCTATGTGGTGTTCCTCTACCTCATCCAATCGGCCACCGGACTTAGTCCGGTTTCAATCGTGAAGTACGCTCCCCTCGTTCTAACATTTTGCACTGCTACAGCTTCCTTCTTCGCAGCATTGCGTGGAGGATGGAACTTTCGACTCGCAATCCTAACTTCAATCTCTACCCTGCTCTGGCTGCCAACGATTCTTGGGATATATGTGGCGATCCAGGCTAACTGGGTTGCACTTCTCTTTTGGATGGTCTTCCTCGCAATCTACTTCGCAAACAGCGAAGCGAAGATAGCGACCTACATCATCTTAGCCGTCTTGTCACTGATCATTCTCCTCGTTCACCCTTGGACCTGGGGTGTCTTCGCTACAACCTTGCTCTTGACAGCGATTCTTTCAAGGCAGAGCAACTGGAGTCGGCATTGTGTCCGGACGATAGTCGCCGCACTAATCCTTGCCCTTCCAATCGGAATAGCCGCCTACTCGCTTTCCCCAAGCCTCAGAGCTGATTTCCTGAACACCATCCAATTGTACATCAGCGGTCCCGTCAATCCGATTAGTCTGCTGACTTTCGGCGACGCCCTGACAAATATGTTCGCCAATTTGGGGCCCATCCTTTCCCCAGCTATTCTTCTGCTCAGCCTAGTGGGAGCCTACGCCCTTTCCCGACGCCGAGGCATAACCGCAAACTACGTGATCGCATGGATTGCTGTTTGGTGTGTAGGGTCAATCCTTGTGGCTCCATCAGGGCTCAACCCTACAAATCCAGCGCTCAGTGAGACCGGGCTTTGGCGAATGCTATACGTTTCCCCGCTGCCGTTTCTTCTTGCGTTGGGGATGGAGAAATGCCTCAGCATCACAAAGCAACCGATAACTACTGAGAGCTCTAAAAGCATCCTGCTCAGAGTCGTTCCTCTTCTCTCGATCGCACCATTCGTAGCTGCGGGTGCTGGGCTGTTCATGTTTTGGGATCCCAATGTCCGATTAGTAATCGTAGTCGCTGCGTTGATTCTGGTGCTGCCTCTTATCGTAAGTCTACCGAAGTACAGAACTTTCGACGTCCTTTTCGTTTCGGTTCTAGTTCTGTTGCTGTTCAACGCTGCGTTTCGAAGCCTCTTTCCATTAGTCCTAGATCCGCATAACATATTCAGCTCTCTGGGGACCACGAGATAGATTGGTTAACAATATTGATTTTTGCAAAACATTCTGGAAGTAATCGCGTAACCTATATAGCTGAGAGTGCTCTCTTTTTGTTTGATCGTAAATGAAAGGTCTTCGCCTAGCGTTAGTCGTGCTTACAATGTTCCTCGCGTTTGGAGTTGCTTCGGTGTATGCAGCTACTGGCGAAGGTCAGGTTGGATTACCGATTCTTAGCACTACGGGTGCGCCAGCTTTGGCTTCTCCCAGCCTTTTCAGCGGCGCAATAAACGTAATCTACGCCGATGGAACGCCAGTTGTCCTATCCACAAATAAGGTAATCCTTAACGTCTGCAACACGAGTTGCGCAACGCTTACCGCAACCCTAACGCAGACCGCCCCCGGATCATATACGTACTCATTCACGCCACCTACATCGCTTACTGGCACCGTTACAATCTACGTCAAAGCCTACGGTCTAGCGGATGATAATGGCCGCATGTTCCCAAGTGTCGACACGTCGATTGGGACATACGGCTTCGCACCAAGTATAACGACAGGTACAAGCGCGCCAATAGGTACGACAAGTACGCCTCCAGCAGGAACCCCAGTAAGCCCGTTAACTCGCCAAGCGGTTAATTCGGTTCAAACGCCAACGCAAACGTTTCCGATCGGAGCATTGCTGGCAGTGTTGAGTGTACTTGGATTAGCCGGGTGCCTTCTAATTCTCCCGTCCCGACACTAAATAGCCCTCTACTAGCCAACCGCGTCTTCCTAGTCATAACGCGCTGGCTACCTTTTGGATCAAACTTAGTGAATCCTCAAGAGTTCCGATAGGAGTATCCAAAAACGCAGTGGCAGGTACGGATGAGTATCGCGGGTCGATCTGCCCTAGGACGGGTAGGTTAGGGAAGGCATTCTCAATACTGTCAGAGTAGTTTAAGCCTCTACCGATACTGTACCTACCGCTGTACCGACTTTGCTTTCTGTGCTGAGAAATTCCGTCGTATAATTATGTTAGTACTTCTCCAGTCGCTTTCTGGTTAATCCGATGAGACAGATCTCATATGCTGGAAGGGCTTGAGCACGGAGAAGGCGTCTTGTCTAGCAAGGATACTACCTTCTCTTTCCCATCGCGCTTTCTGCTGATGTACCGATGAGCTTCTAGCTTTGCAAGTATGCGGCTTAGCGCGTGTGGTTCCATGTCCAAGTCCTTTGCGAGTTGACTTTGCTTGCGTTCCCCGCACTCCCCCAACCGAATTAGCAACCTGCATTTCTAAAAAATCCGGCTCCGCTGGAGGATCCAGATCCATGAAATCACCCACGTAGGACCACCTTGGTTGTCACCAGCCCCTCGACGGTTGAGTTACAGGATTGAGCGGCGTACAGCAACCCTAACTTGTTTCGAGGCGGTTCAGCGATCCCATATCCTTGGTTGCTGGAATATTCGAGCCGGACAAAACAATTGGATCACTCACGTTAGACTATGATTTGGAAGATTATTTGCGTATTTTTTGTCTCCAATAAGTTAGCGGCTGTTCTAGGGGCTCTGTCCCAGCTGTGTTATGACTAGGGTTCCTGTTCCTGAGCCCAAGAATTCTGTATACCCAGCTGAGGATACCGTTGTCAGTCGGATAAAGCCAGACACGGAGTCAACGAACAATGTGACCGAAAACCCCTGCAACCCACCCACACAAGCCGCAGTAGCAGGCTCGGCTGGACCAAGCGTGCCCATAAGCGTCGCAGTCGGAGCATACATCTGAACGGAAGCGTCGCCTGTCACAGCAGCCATGCAGGGCTGAGGAGGAGATGGCGCGGCGCGGTAAATCAGCAGCATGCCCGTTAAGTCTTCGGCGTCGGGACCACTGGCGTTAGCCTGCAACGTAGCCATGAAACATGGGTCGGGTGGATGACAGATGTTCAATTGACCGTTAACCTCAGCGAGTATGGTGAAGGCAGCGTTAACCGGTGAAACCATCGCGAAGGTCGGGTCTATGGCGAAGATTGTTGGAGCGACGGCCAGTGAAATCAGCAGGAATAACTCCATGCTCCCTCGTTTCAAAGTGGATCTTGAGCTGGAGTTCCATGACACAAAAATCTTCGAACCCTTGTGCGTTGACTTATCTCCAAGCCTGCGAGTACCATTCATCATCTTACCCCGTTTCATTGCCGGGACGTAACCGGCTGTGGCGATGAAACACTTGTGTCACCTCACCGAGAATTGTCAAGTTACATGAGCTAATCGAATTAGGGGGATGTGACAAAGAGATTGCAAAGAGATTGCTTAGGTCCAGCAATGGACCAGCATGACTTCAATGGGATTGAGAAGGAGAGAACGATTATGCCATCGGTAAGACTATATTGGAAAAAGGGCCACTTAGGGCACCATTAAACCTGCTAACCGAATCAGGATGTACATAGATATTTACGAGCGCTTGTTCAAGAAGTCCACCGCTTCTACAACAGCGGAGGGCCTCCCCGCTCTTTCGCCGCCTCGAATAGAAGACCATAATGTCCCGCTCTCATTTCCGCGGAGGTCTTTCAATATTGTCGCCACTAGTGGCAACGGGTCCTTCCAGGAGAACAGCGCAAAGCATTTAGGTCCGGCATAGCTTCGAACCAATTCGCGTAATGATAGTTTCTTGTTTCTCATTAGATGAAGACATGATTGGACGTCGCCCTCCTCTTGGACCCAACGAACGGGCTCACGTACGGGGTTTTCTGAGACATTCATCTTCGTCAAGTATGCGTAGGTCAGTAGTGGAAAGTTCACTCCGTTGGCGGTGGCTATCTCCGACAACGTGCCTACGCGCCCGATACGTGGTTCTATCATTTTGTATCGGTTATCTCTTGCATCACGCTTGAACTCGACAGCTCCTAGCCCCTTCAGCTGAAGTGATTCAAAAAGCCGGATTGTTTCCTTTTCGATCTCGGGGCAATAGATCGGTTCAGCCATGCAGGCGATCCCTGCTTCGGTAGGCCACTGTCGCAACTTGCGGCAGGTAAATGACGCAATACACCGTGAGTTGTCATCAAAAAGCACCTGGCACATGTGAAGTTCCGAATCCGGGCCTTCGATCCACTCTTGAAGTACGTAGTGCTCTTCGGTCGAATGAATCATATCGTACAAGGGCATAAGGTCCTCTCGGCTTTTTGAGCGAAACCCTTTGGGGTAGGCCCTCTTCAGCCACTGTTCGTTGCGGTACCGTGGTTTCAGGAAGCAAGGAAAACGAATCTCCTCCGACGCCTTTTCTAAGTCATCTTTATCATTGATTACCCAGGTCCTCGGAACCGGAAACTCGTTCTCTTTCGCGTAGAGGGCGAACCTTGTCTTGTCTACTAATAATTCGACTACGTCGTTGGTGGGAAGAAGTAAATGGTAATATGGGCTGAGTCGCTGTCTGTGTCTTGATACTAACAAAACCGTCATATCATCAGTGAGAAGTAGAATAGGTTTCACTGAGAACCTTCGGCCAAGTTCTATGAGGTTCTCGATTAGTTTGGGGGAGCCGAAGCCCTGGCAATAATATTTCTTATCACAAAGGCGAGTGTAAGCTCCTGCTGGCCATATTGATTCACAAACGCCGATTATCGGAACATCTCGGGAAAGAGACTTGTCCAAAGAACGCACGGCACCGAGACCGGTCGGGCTCAACCCGATCACGACGGCTGAAGCATTGCCTGGATTAGTATGCATGAATTATTCGCCGTCAAACGGGAATCGATATGAGGTTACGGCTACAGAGGAAGGCTTTGAAGAATTAACTCTACTTGTTCGGCTTCCGGACTTTCCCCTGAACATGGCGTCTCTACTATCTTCTCGTTGTTATCGATTTGCATGTTCACGTGTACGTGGAACAAAGCCAGATCCCCGTTCCAGAGTTCAGCACAGTAGCCCTCGTCGCCTTCTCAGCGTTAGCGCATCACTATACCTACTAAGACGCAAAGAAGTAGAGCCACGGACCAAACTCCCGCGAATGCGCCCCAAATCCTCCTATTCCCTAGTCGTTGATAACAAAAGGAAAGGCCTCCTTCGTTACTGGGGTACGACGAGCCGCGACAAAGGGTCGCACACGCCGCTGAAACGCGGTCCCAGCGTACGCCGGAGTAGGTCAATGTCGGCCGTACCCACCGCCTTCAAGGCCCGCATCCCAAGAAGGTAGACGAGCAACCCGACCAAGACGTAAACGGGGAGTAGAAATCGGCTGTAATAGAGCAGCTGGAGGGCTTCCATTACCAAGGCCATAGCCCCGCTGGCCAAGACGCTCTTCAGGATGGCTCGGAAATCGAGTTTGATAGTGATTTTTCGCCGCACGAAATACCATGTCAACAAGAGGCTGAGGAGCATTGAGAGTGCGCGGGCAATTGAGGCGCCCACTATGCCCAGCATCGGGATTGAGATGAATGCAACCGCGACGCTGAGGGAGAGGGGGATTATCGAGGCTAGGGCTGCGAGCGTTGTCTCGTTCAAAATGATTAGGACTGGACCGAGCGCCAGTGCGATTATGCTAGCAATGGATCCAAGCGCCAGTACAGCGAGTGGGATAGCGCCGCTTTGATACGCCCCACCAACAAACAAGGTTAGGGCGGGCCGGGCAATTGCGAGTAAGGCGAACGCCATAGGCATCGCAACGATCGACACATAACGAGACGCAGTCCTAATCGAATCCCCCAACCCCTCAGGCCCTTTCACTCCGTATACTCCTGAGAAGACTGGAAGCAAGACCGACGCGAGCATATTTATCAGCCCCATGTACGCGGTAAAGGCAGTTATTGCGGCTCCATAAACCCCCAGAGCACTGAGTGAAACTAACGGGATCAAGGTTAGCTGATCAAACGATCCGTACAGGAATGACGCGAGGCCCGCAAGATAAAGCGGACTGGAAAGTTTCAGAAGATATTTCGTGCTAAACCGAAAAACGGGCGGACCAAGTCTCCGCCATAAATACACGAAGAAGTAGGCCGCCAACACCGCATCAGAAATTACCCACGCTTCCACCATCCCGACTAGAGAGCCGGTCTCATAGACGAATAAAACAACCATAAACGGCCTGACACTAGCGTAGACCACGTTGATCAATGCATAGCCCCTGAATTCAAGTAACCCATAGAACACCGCCGCGATTGGCCCAAAGCTGGCGACAACATCAATCGCAAACAATATGCTGATGGCTGAAATTAGCGGCGAGTTCGGCAGGTTGGAAACGCCTGCAGGAAACTTCGACAGTAGGAAGCCTGCCGCGACTAGGATGTAGGCCAGCTCACTCAAGAGAAGGGACTTGTAGTAGACTGAAGCCGCCTCTTCCTTCTTTCCTTGAGCAATATCTTCTGCAACGAATTTCGTGACTACGCTTGACAAGCCGAGCCCCCCGAGAGCCGATGCTCCGGCATACGCCAAGTTCAGGATCGCGAAGACGCCCATCTCACTTACAGAGATCAGCCGGGCGAAGAAGGCGAACGCTACGATTTTGGCAAGGGATGAGACAATGACGTATAACCAAAGATACGATACGCCCCTGGCAGCAGAGACCACACTGGACGTTTCCCCCAAATTGCGTACTTCCGAATAATCATTAGGTGGGCGGTCTTGTCATCGACTGTTATGTATTTACCTAATCAGATATCTATTTCCATGTGAGTTCGATCGATGAAATCTAACGAGATGGTTTCTGTACGATGATCCTTTTGACCAGTAGACTACGTCATTATGAGATTCACTGATTACCGCTTGTAGCGAGTGATTGTGTGGCTTCTGATGGAGGAGATCCTGGACTGTTACTACGAGGGCCCCCGCGTTGAGGAAAGAGGTTCTTAGCAAACTCTGAAATCGAACTGATTGAGTATTGTCAAGAAACGAGTAAAGCGGATCTTCAAACAATACTTGCAAATAATTCCGGAACGGGCAGAGGCCAGAACATGTACCTTGAACAACATTTCAGTTCCCGAATTCGTCTGAACAGCCTTTGTTGCCGCCTTATCGTTGGCAGCTTTCGTCTGCCTGCTACGGCGTTAGAACGTCTCATCACCCTCGATCATCGAACTCTTAGCAAAGCAGAAAGAGTGCGCTGCCAACGGAAAGCAAACTTGGCGCTATCAATAAGATGATCAACCACGATTCCCTACTCAAACCTCGTAGCAGGTGAAGCCTCCGACTGAAGTATTCTAGTGGCAAACCAACGTAGAACGCCCCAATGAACACATCGATCAACAGTCCGGACAGCAAAGTTGACTGTGGTAGATAGATTGGGACTGCGATAAGGCAACGCGTACCTAACTGCTGACTACTACTGGGCGTGCTGTTTGTGATAGTCAGTAAGACGTTTAGAAAGTGAACAGAGGGGCCGTAACCGCCCTGGATGATGATAGAGCTCGTTCCCGGAGGAGAATTGGGAGCCACGCTGATCTCCATGGTGGCAGAGGCATTTACTCCTGGCGAAATCCTAAGTGGGTTTGGGTTGAATGCCAACGTAACACCAGGGGGAGCGCCTGTGGAGGCAAGGGTCACTGCACCTTCGAAACCTGCGATTGAGCTGCTTGTGATCTCGGCTGATCCGGATCCTCCCTGAGGTAAAGAGATAACTGGAAGCGAAGATGTTAGAGAGAAGTCTGAACTCGACTGAGAAATTCTAACAATTTTGTTCGCTGCCGGCTCGCTAGCCCAAATATTCCCTGTCGAATCCACTAGAACATCTTGAGGCTGTGCTGCCCCCAGCCTAAATTCGATGAATTGATTGTTCAACAAACCTTCAGTCTGGTTTATTGTTGGAGAGACAACATTAACAGAAGCATTGACCGGCGTGAGGATTGGTGCGAGGGTGATTGGGGTTCCTCCAGAGGGCGCTGTTGTAGGGACCGATGGGACAATTGTTCCGCCATAAGGATCGGTTAACACGGCAATTGTTCCGTTCCCCGCGATCGGTGACCGTTCTGCAACCCAAGGTTGTTCTGTCACGGGGTTCAAAATGATTTGCCTAGGATCAGAACCTGGAGTAGGAAATCGCCATTCTTGAAAAAGGCTGTTTCCGCGGAGAACGCCTATGAAGTTGTCGTTGCCAGTTCCATTTATCGAGCCTTGCGTATACCATGCCTGGCCGTACGAATCGATGGTGACAAATCTTCCCACCACTGCTGAACCATGCACTGGTAATGGCCACATGGTATACTGCTGTGATGCACGGTCCCATCTGACGAGCGCTGAGAATCCTGCGAACCAGACAGAGCTTGAACCAGCGTACACTCCGTAAGCTCCGCCTCCCACAGCCGCAGGGAATGTGTCCTGATAGAGCGTAACGTTCTCTGTGGTCGGATCGTAAACGATTTCACCGTTGCCGTTTCGGAGAGTTTCAGTGAACCAGATTCTGGCCACATTCTGCGTACTCGGCGGTTCAATCGAAACGAACCCGACTCCAGCATTATAGAGAGGAATAGAATATTCTCGAAATATCCCCGATGTAGGGAAGAATGCGAACACTTTGTCGGAACTGAACTCGGTCCCCCAAAGGATGGGCGCCCCAGAAATTGAAGTAATTGCAAGGCCGTAAGGGTTAGCGTTTATGGTCGGGATCGCCCATTCCTGAAATGTGCCACTAATCGGATCGAGATGGCCTAACTTGTTTCCGTAATATTCCAAGAACCAACAGCACCTTCCCGATTGATCTAACTCTAAAGACCACGGGCCACTGTTAGGGGTAGGGACGGTCCATTCGGTAATTGATGCTCGCGTTTGCGAAGAGGTTACTGTGAGCGATGTACCTGTTTGAAACAGGCTCGTGGTAATCAGCACGAAAACGAATGAGAGAGCGAGAATGCGAGTGGTCAGTCGTCTGTAAGACCCATTATAGCGAGATAAACGATGCTTCATGTCTTAATAGCCAAACTTCGAAGAGTAGACCTGAATGCGCTTTTTGACGAACATTGATTAGAACATTTCGTCCGCAATTATTGAAATCCATCCGTTGGTTATGCCTGAACTTTGAACTGCGTACACTTGAGCACCTTGATTACGCGCCTGCTTTGGCTGCTGCGAGTTCGTTCTCAGGCGATGATTTCCATGATATCTACTAAGGCGGGTGGACGGCTTAGAGTCTTCGTCCGCTGATCAATTGGTAGACTGAT
>Ga0326727_10011914_pt1 | contig 20005 bp, 23 predicted proteins | sample MB2enrmetagenome_FD_207643 | JGI IMG/M metagenome (GOLD analysis project Ga0326727, IMG submission 207643) | Lab enriched peat soil microbial communities from McLean, Ithaca, NY, United States - MB29MY | ecosystem: Environmental > Terrestrial > Soil > Wetlands > Peat | place: USA: New York...
GAAGCCGGACAGCCTGTGGCAGATGGCGATGCTCGCCGGCCTCCTGAAAGTAGTCAAGATGGAGGGAAAGCTCTACTCCTACGAGGTTCCCACCTACTTCGGGATGCTCTGCGCGGGCTACACGAGGCTCAGGGCCTAGCTGCGGCCAATCGGCTGCGCCAGGGCATTCCCAAGAATGAGAATTGTCACGGCTGTCTTAATAATTCCCTGAACGCCCGACACATTCGCAGGGGAATGAAAACCAGCTTCGAAGGTTTCGCCCCACTTTCGCATCGGACCATAGGCGAAAGCGAAAGGCTCGACGAGTTTGAAGAAACGCGTGAAGATTCTCTGGAACACGATGAGTCCATGGCCAGGCGCAGCGGGAGCGGGTCTCAATGAACGTCGAAAACACCAACGCTAGGAAGGGTGGTGGAGGAAAGGGCCATTTCTCCCTCATCATAGTGGGAGCGGTCCTCGCGCTGATAGGGGTGAGCTTCCTGATAGGAGGGGGCGTCTTTGCCTACCTCAATCAGAAGACGGAAGGAGGGGGCTTTGTCCTCAGCAACACGTACCAGGTCAGGAGCTCTACCTACGCCTTCGTGCTCGAGACAGATTTCTCTCAGGATGTTCCCTGGTACTTCAGCTGGATGAATCCGGGGTCGCAGACCGAATGGGTGGTCACCGGCGTGAACCAGTCCCAGACACTCTTCGTGGGATACACGAAGGTGGACGACCTGATCAGCTACGAGGACAACAGTGGCATCATGTTTGAGACGCCCACCCACTACGACTTCAACACCGACATCTATGTCGCCCAGCTTGACATCAACCATACGGCGGTCTACGGCCAGAACGCACCGGGGAGCCCCTGGCAACAGACGTTCTGGCTACAGGCGACCAATTCCACGGGCTCGACTCAAGTGTTCTGGAACGGCAACGCATCCCCCAACACGATGACCTGGAGCCCGGGTGACTACGCCCTGGTCATCATGAACCCGAACGGGGCGAAGGGCGTTCAGGCAGACGTCCAGCTGGGATACAGGGCGACCATACTCAACTGGCTTCCGACAGCGCTGATTCCGCTCGGAGCCGTCCTCGCGTTGGTCGGAATCTTCCTGGCCAAGCGAAACTGGAGACTCTCCCGCCAGGTCACCGTCGGCGTCTAGCGTCTTCGCGGGACAGGGCGCCGCTCCTCGGCAGGGCGTGGTCGGCCAGCACCGACCATTCGGCGACTCCAGTCAACAAGACCTGCAGGAGCGCAGCCTTGATAACGCCGCACGGGCTCGGGTTGGCCTAGCATCGAACGTGAGCTCGGGCAACGTCCTACGGAACAGAAGCTTTGCGCGCGTCTTCTTCGCAGGCGCTGCATCGGTCAGCGGGTTCTCCATCGGACAGGTCGCCATGAACTACCTCGTCTTCAGCAAGACGCACTCCTCGGTCGAACTCGCCTTCGTCGGCGTGGCGTTCACGGTCGGCCTGATTAGCCTCAGCATATTCGGTGGCACCCTGGCGGACCGGCAGGACAGGCGGATGCTCATGATCATCTGCGACGGGGTCCGCGCCGTCTCTCTGGCCCTGGTGACGATAACCTTCCTGTTCCTCGGGTTCAACTACCTTCTCGTGCTTGCGGCGAGCCTCATCCTGGGAGCTTTCACCGCAATCTTCCAGCCGGCCGAGCGCGCCATGATCCCGTCGATCCTGCGGAAGGAACAGCTCGCCGACGCCAACGGTCTGGTCCAGCTCACCGCGTCCCTGGCGGGAGCCTTCTCGAACGCGCTGGGAGGAGCCCTGGTGGTCATTGTCGGCGCCGTACTGGCCATCGGCCTCAACTCGATCACCTTCCTCGTCTCCGGGCTGCTCATAGCGACCGTCACGGTCCGCAGGCCGGCCCAGGAGGAAACCGCTGGCCAGCGAAGACCAGGATTCCTGGATGACACCCGCGAGGGGCTGCACTACCTAATGGGATACAGGGGGCTTCTCATGCTGACTGCCTCGGCGGGAGTGATCAACCTCTTCTACGCCATGATCCTGCCCTTCGCGCCATTCTACACCTCCGAGGTGCTGCACGGGAACGCGGTCACCTACGGGATCTTCCTTGGTCTCTTCTCCCTCGGGGCGGCACCCGGCTCGCTCCTGGTCGGGAGGATAGGGGCCGTAAGGCGGGCCGGCCTGGCATGGAGCCTGTCGGGCGTCGCTGGAGGAGCCTCCCTGCTGACCCTCGTCCTAGTGCCGGTCGCCACCGTGGCCTTCCTGGCCATCTTCCTCTTCGGGTTCTTCCTCGGCTTCGCCGTCACGACCTGGCTGTCGATAGTGCAGATCATAGTACCCAACGAGATGCAGGGGCGCTACTTCGGCATAGACACGCTCGGAAGCTTCGCAGTGCTTCCGGTGGGCCAGATCATAGGGGGCCTCGCCATAGCCTCAATCGGGCTTTCCTGGACCTTCGGCATAGCAGCGATGGGGTTTCTGGTCTCCTCGCTGGCCTTCATGGGAGTCCCGGAACTGCGGAGGATGGGCCACACGGCGCCGGTCGAGCACCACGTGGTCCCGTGATTTGTCGGGGAGAGTCGTCAGTCCTCGACGATAGCCCGCGTCCGGGCCCCGAGGCGCGCGCTCATGTCCTTCTCGAAGTTGTCCACGAGCGACTGGAGGCTCGCGGTGATCTCCTTCACCCGCTCCTCGGCCTGCTCCTTGACCCTGGACGCCTCGACGGCGGCATAGACGTACCTGTATCCCCCGTCCTTGAGACTGGCGGACCGCCTGTAGGCGAGGCCCGCGGTGACCAGCTTGGACAGGCTCCGATGCACGGTGGTCCTGTCGCGCCCCACCTCCGACGACACCTCGTCCACCGAGGCGCTTCCCCGGCGGACCAGCTCATAGAAGACCTGCAGTTCCATGGGCTTCAGGCCGTAGAGGCAGCTCAGAAGGTCGGTGCACGTGGCCCCCCTCCTGGTGAGGTACTGGATGCTGTCCATGCCGCCGCTGGCAGAACGAGCTTTAGATTTAAGTATTGCATGATATTGGCAATAGCGCAAGATACTTAAGCACCTCCCGCGGGCAAGGGGGGAGAGAATTGCATTGACACAGGACGACGAGATTGAGAGTATCAACAAGAAGAAGATGGAAGAGATGATGAAGCAGAACCAGCTCCCGACGGGAACGGCCGGGGAGCCGGTGGTGCTTACCGATGCGACCTTCGTGTCGGAGGTCTCCAAGCACCCGCTCATGGTTGTCGATTTCTGGGCGCCCTGGTGCGGACCCTGCAGGATGGTCGCCCCGATCGTTGAGCAGCTCGCCCAGGAGTACGCAGGAAAGGTGACGTTCGGGAAGGTCAACGTCGACGACAACCCGGCGGTCTCCCAGACATTCGGCATCCAGAGCATCCCGACCATGATCGTCTTCAAGAACGGCCAGGCCGTGGACGGCATGATCGGAGCGCTGCCCAAGCCCCAGATCGAGAGCAAGTTCAAGCCCTACCTCTAGGACGACGGCGCGGAGGGCCCGAGACCTCCGGTCCTAGCTTGATGACCAAAGTAGGTCGCGGGCCGTTAAATACGTTCCAGAGAATCATCCAGTGAAATGGTTACCAAGACCATAGTCCACTTTGAGATTCCCGCCAAGGACCCCGAGACGCTGTCGAAGTTCTACTCCGACGTCTTCGGATGGAAGTTCGAGAAGGCGCCGATGGCAGAGATGGATTACTGGATGATCTCCACGGGGCCGAGGGGAAAGAGCGTGCCCGGAGGGATGTACAGGAAGACGCAGCCGGATGAGCTGCCGAGGAACTACATCGGCGTAAAGAAGATTGACCAGCACATCGAGGCCTTCAAGAACGCCGGCGGCAGGGAACTGGTCGGCAAGAGGGAAGTCCCCGACATGGGCCTAGCGTTCATAGGGGCAGACCCGGAGGGGAACTTGATCGCGCTATTCGAAGCGAAAGCGCCGCGTCGCAGCACCAAGCGAAGGAAGTAGTACATCACCAGGTAGCCGGCAGGCCCAGGGGTAGCCGCCAGCCCTTGGGCCGCATCTTTTTGAAGCAGCGTCGGCTCCAGTGGCCGTGCCGAGAACCTTGATCTGCGCCAAGTGTGGGGCATCCTTCGAATGCTCTGGCACGGCCGATTGCTGGTGCGCCTCGGTGAAGGTCGATGACAGGGTCCTTGCGGAGCTAGAGAAGCAGACCAGGGGTTGCGTCTGCAGGAAATGCCTCGAAGAATGAGAGTATTCCTGATTTTTGTGCCGGAATAGGCCCCTACTGCCAGAGAACGCGAGGTCTCGTCATGGTTTCCAGACTGGAAACTCTGAGAAACCCCTTCCCTGGATACCGGGACCCGCAGACCTGGTTTCTACCATTCGTCAGTTTCCGGCCTGTTGCCGAGGACGGTCTCAATCCTGTCCATGGCCGCCGAGTCAAGCTTCGGCACGACTTCCAGTGCCTTCATGTTCTCGGTCACCTGTTCCGGCTTGGATGCTCCGGTGATGACCGTGCTCACGTTAGGGTTCTTCAGACACCAAGCAAGGGCCATCTGGGCCAGGCTGCAATCCAGGTCCTTCGCGACCGGAGCGAGTTTCTTGACGACCTCGATGTTCTGGGGGGTGATGACGTGGCTCTGAAGCCATTCGTATCCGGCCAGCGAGCCCCGCGAACCTGCCGGGATGCCGTCGTTGTACTTCCCGCTCAGCAGGCCGGAAGAAAGGGGGCTCCAGATCGTCGTGCCCAGCCCGACGTCGCGGTAGAGTGGCAGGTACTCCTTCTCCACTCGCTCCCTGTGGAGCATGTTGTACTGCGGCTGCTCCATCTGGGGCGGGGTCAGACCGAGTTCCCGAGCCAGGCCATGGGCACGCATGATGTCGGCGGCGCTCCATTCGGACGTGCCCCAGTAGAGTATCTTCCCCTGGTGTATCAGGTCGTCCATGGCGCGGACCGTCTCTTCAATCGGCGTGTTGCGATCCGGGCGATGGCAGAAGAAGAGGTCCAGGTAGTCGAGCTGCAGCCGTCTGAGCGAATTGTGACAGGCCTCAAAGATGTGCTTGCGGGAGAGGCCTCTGTCGTTGGGTCCCTCCCCTCCCCAGAAGACCTTGCTCGAGACCACTACGCTTTCCCTGGGCCAGCCGAGTCTCTTTATTGCGTTCCCCATGACCGTTTCGGCGTTTCCGCTGGCGTAGGCCTCGGCGTTGTCGAAGAAGTTGACGCCAGCGTCGTGTGCCGCGGACATGCACTGCAACGCCACCTCCTCTCCGACCTGGCCCCCGTATGTCACCCACGCCCCCAGGGACAATTCGCTGACCTTCAGACCGGCCGAACCTAGTCTCCTGTAATTCAATCTGAGACCGTGAGAAATCGACTGGGAATTAATATCTTGTGCCCGTAAGGACCCGTCCCGTTTCGCAGTTCTTCGTCTGCACCCCGGGGAACGCGCACGATTCCGACCCGCTTTGGGTGCCGTGACGGCCCGAGGGTGAGGGAACTGTTCGAGCGGCTCGCGGAAGATCAGAGGGAGATGGCGGCTGGCCGGCAGCGTCCGACGCTGGCGCTTCAGGGTCTGCGGTAGTCGTCCTCGAGCCTTACGATGTCGTCCTCGCTGAACCTGCCCTCGGCAATCTCCAGAATCATCGCTCCTTCCGGTCCAGCGCCCAGGCGGTGCTTTGCTCCCACCGGGACCGTGACCTCCTTGGTGGGACGCAGGATGTGTCTTCTGCCCTTGATCTCCGCTACGGCCCTCCCCTGGAGACAGATCCATCTCTCGGTGCGCTCGGAGTGGTACTGCATGCTCAGGCGTTGGTTCGGGTTGATCACTATCACCTTCACCGTAACGTCGCTCTCGTTTGTCACGTAGGTGGTGAAGTGGCCCCAGGGCCTCTCACTCACGGTTCTATTGCGCAAATTGCGAGTCGCACCCATCCCGACTGGGGGTTCTTGTTCTTTGCCCTCGCACGCTCGGACCCTCCCGACCATGCGCATCCTCCGTCGGCGGCGTCGTTAGTCTTCCGGTGACCTGTGGCATGGGGATATCCAGCGTCCCGCTATCTCACGAATCTCTTCGCAAAGGCGCGGATACTCTCGAGCTGGTCCTGCTGACCCGTCCTGCCCTCGGGGCTCGGGACGACGACGGCGCAGGAGACGCCCAGCCCTTCCAGCTGTGCCATGACCTTGGCGTTCTCCGCCATGTCTCCCGTCAGCCTGAGCCGCCGGTCACCCTGGGGCCCCACGTACTCGGCCTTCCCGGCCCTGGGGTCCAAGCCGACCCTCACGCAGATTGGCTTCTTCTCCGCCTCGGGAGAGACACCGCGGAAGCGGTTCACGAGCTCCGTGAAGGCGTCGATGGGGTATGCGTTGGGGTGCCAGGCGTCACCGTGGTTCACGGCCCTTCTCATCGCCGCCTCGCTGGCCCCGCCTATCCAGATCTCGAGGTCCTTCGAGACCGGCCTCGGCTCGAAGGCTGCGTCCTTGAAGCGCTGGGGGAGCCGCTTGCTCCTGAACTCGGTCTCGCCTCTCCAGAGTCCCCTGATCAGGCGGATGGACTCGTTGACCCTCCTGCCCCTGTCGTGGAAGTTCGAGCCCGCCGAGACGAACTCCCTCTGGTTCCAGCCTGCCCCGATGGCGAGCAGGACCCTTCCCCCGCTGAAGGCGTCGATGGAGGCGAGCTGCTTGGCGACGACGACGGGATTGCGCATCGCCACGATCAGAGAGGAGACGCCGAGTCTCACCCTCTTGGTCTGAGCCGCGAGATAGGCGAGAGACGCCAGGGAGTCGTAGATCCGCTCGTAGGGCGTCCCACTCTCCTTCGGCATGAGGATGTGGTCGGTCGTCCAGACCGAGTCGTAGCCCTGCGCCTCGGCCTCGGCGGCCACCGCAGAGAGGGCTTCGATGGAGGACGTGGCACCGTAGTTTGGGACGCAAACTCCGAACTTCATGGCACCTGCTGGGTGGCACGGCTGCTTTACCGCTTTCCCCGCCAGGGCGTTCGGGCTTCCCTGGGAGAGACTGGACGGTAGATCCTACACGGGAGCCTAGCGCTCGGCCTCGAACTTCTTGGCGACCCGCTCCGCCGCACACGTGGCTGCCTCCACGGCGTTGATCACGCTCGTCCTGAAGGAGCCCTTCTCCAGCTCGTAGATGCCGGCGATGGTGGTCCCGGCGGGCGTGGTGACGGCGTCCCTGAGCTCCGTGACGCTCATCCCCGTCTCGCGGAGGAGCTTTGCGGTCCCTACCAGGGTCTGCGCCGCCAGCTTGAAGGCCGTATCCCTGGGCAGGCCCACCTTGAGCCCGGCGGTCACGAGGGCGTCAATCAGGATGGCGATGTAGGCGGGGCCGCTCCCGCTCAGGGCGGTGACCGCATCCAGCTGCGACTCGGGGACTTCCAGGACCTCGCCCAGCCGCCCCAGGATGAACTCGACCTCGCGGACGTCGGCTTCGGAGAGGTTCTTCCCCCGGGAGTAGGCTGTGATCGCCTCGCCGACGACCGCCGGCATGTTGGTCATGGCGCGCACGACCTTGGCGGTAGGAAGGTGGCGTTCGAGCCTCGAGAGCGATATCGCGGCCATGAGAGAGATGACGATCTTGCCGCCGCAATAGGGGGCAATCTTGTCGAGGAGGTCCTTGGCATCTGCGGCCTTGACCGAGAGGATCACGACGTCTGCCTTCTTGACCGCCGCCTCGTTGTCGGTGGACGGCAGCATCTTCGCAGGGAGGGGCCGCCGCAGCGTCGAGATGTTCCTCTTGGTCACTACGACCTGAGAGACCTTCGCGGACTTCGCCGTTGCCCTCGCCACCGCCTCGCCTATCTTGCCAGCGCCCAGGACTGCTACTATCAAACGCCTGGCGCCACGAGGCCGTGCGTTATTACTCTAGGCCTCAAGATTATCACGGAGCCGGTCAGGGAAGCGGAGCGCTTCGGGTCAAGCGACGGAGATGACGGAAGTGCAGACTCTGCCGAATGGTGAAGGGAGCCCCTAGTGCAACGCCTTGCAGGAATAGGCGTAGGGGTAGTCCAGCGTTCCGCTTGATTGTCCCGTCCCGACGTAGGTGCACTGGTAGGTGACCGACGACAGCCGTTGTCTCTGTGAGAGGAACTGGAGGTAGCCGCTGGCCTGGATCGTGAAGCTCTTGCTGTCGGGGGTGAGGTAGACCACGGCGTAGGCGGCCTGCCCGGGCATGACCGAGCCCACCGAGACGTAGGTTGAGGTCGAGCACGGGATGAACCCATCCAGGGTCAGTAGCGAGCACTTCGTCGAGCCGTTGGTGATGGCGACGGACATCAGGTACTCGGGGTTGAAGCCGGGGATGCTGAACGGCGCTTCGTTGCTCAGCGGGAAGTAGATCGGGACCGTCGGGTCGATGGTCGCATTCCCTGCCGGGACGCCGGAGTAGACGTGCACCCAGCTGGCGGACACGGCGAGGGCGACCGGGAGGTAGAGCAGCACCACGATGACCACGACGGCTATGGCGAGCAGGATGGAGCGCTTGGTGCGCCTGCCCAATCGCCTCGGCTGCCAAGGCTTCTCGGTCAAACCCTTGCCTACCCGTCTTGATACGCAAGGCCCGAGCGTAATAACTCTTGCAGGGGACCCATGGCGAGGAACCCCCGGCAGGAGCAACCTAGGAACGCGGCGATGGCAGGTGGGAGGGCAGGAATCCATCGGCCCACGCACATTTATATCATATGTTGTACCAGCACCAGCACATGTCAGCACGAAAGCTCGGCCGAGACCTTGCGGTGATGCGGAACCCCCTTCTGAGGTTGGAGAATTGAAGAGAGCGACAGCCGAGGACGCGAGGATACTCCTCCAGCTGCTCGAGATTCACAACTCGCCGCAGTGGCAGGAGGCCATGACGTGGTTCACGAAGGAGTTCTCCGCCAAGAACTATCAGGAGTTCAAGTCAAAGTACCCCGAGGGCAGCGAAGGGGCGATGCATGTGGGGCAGATTCTGGGCTCCTTCGAAACGGCCGGGGTGTTCGTGTCCCATGGCCTCCTCAACGAGGACCTGTACTTCGATCTCTCCGGAATAGGGTTCATGTGGAAGAAGCTCGAGAAGATAGTCTCCGGGATGCAGAAGGAAACGGACCCTTCGCTCTGGGAGAACGCCGCCTGGCTTGCCGAGAGGCAGAAGCAGTGGAAGAAGGACGTCTGGAAGCCGAGCCTGGCGTGGAAGCTGAAGTCGCAGAATTCCAGGCGATAGGCGGAGCGGGACAGCCCGGGATTCAGCAGCCGGTCATCCGCTTCTCGATCTCCCGCTCCCTGGTCCGAGCATCCCTGACCTGACGGCCGAGCCGGGTCGAGAAGAGATAGTTCACGGCACCCACGTAGAGCCAGGCGAAGGTGAGCACGATGATGAGCCCCTCGAAGACGAGGAGAGAAGGGTCGACCAGGTTCACAGTCACGGTCGTCTGGCCCGTGGCGAACGGCAACAGGAGCTGGGAGAAGTAGGATGCGAGCAGCAGCACGGAGACGATGAGCGTGAGTATCGAGAGCAGCCTGATGCGCCCGCTGCCCGTCTCGATGTGCTGGGCGAAGTCCTCGTGCGCCTCGTCTATCACGATGGCCGACTCTGGCTTGTCAGACAACGAGGAAAATGACTCCCTTGTGCATAAAACCCTTGCTCACCTAAGATACGTCTGACCCTATCTTCGTCCAGACCTTCTCCCAGTTCCTGCGGACCTCGGCCCCCTCGGGGGTGATGTAGTAGACCTCGTGACCCTCCTGCTCCCCGCGGCGGATGAGGCTCTTGGACTCGAGGAAGGCAGCGAATTCCATGAACTTCGGGAAGTTGAGGCCCATGGCCTGGGCGAGTCTGGTGGGGCCCCTGGGCCCGTCTAGGAGGAGCTTCAGGATCTCCATGTAGATCAGGACGTTGGGCCTCCTCTTCAACACCGTCCAATCGCCCGGGGTCGGTAATAAGCAAGCAAGGGGGCGGGTCCGAAACGTACCTAAGATACGTATCTTAGATGAGTCACTAAGGTGTGCAACTCTCTATAGGCGGCCTCCATCCTTCCGGCCCATGTCCACAGATTCACCGCAGAAGACGGCGGAAGGACCGGGGAGCGAGAGGGAAGCTGGCCGCGCAGCCTCCCTCTGGCTGGGCTACGCGCCCACCGGCGGCAGGGTCTCTCTTCGGCATGTCGAGCTGAGGCAGAGGCTGCTCGTCCTGGGCCGCAGGGCGGACGAGATGGCAGCCCTACTTGCCTACGCGGGCCGGGAGGCTGGGCTGAGGACGCTCGTCCTCGACACGGACGGGTCCATCTCCGAACGGGTCTCGGGCCACTTCGAGTCCTACGACTACACATGCTTCCTCTACGACGCCTTCCAGTTCGACGAGGAGGAGCCGACGCGGCACGGCCAGCTCGTGGCGGCGGCGTACACGGCGGCCCTGGGCCTGAACTCCGAGGAGGAGGCGATAATGGCGGCCGCCCTGCACAAGCTCGCCCAGGGGGACGTCAGGGCCAGCCCCGCCGTGCTCTTCGAGACCCTGGCCACCGTCGAGGGGTTCCGGGGGTTCTACGTCGAGAAGCTGCAGGGGAGGATAGGCGGCATCAAGTTCCTCGAGTCGGCCGAGAACTGCTCGCTGAGGTCTCTGCTGCCTCTGGGCGGCTCGCTGGTGAGCTTCAGGAACGCCAGGTACCCCCAGGCCATGGAGGTGGCCGCGGCCGCGTTCCTCGCCAAGCTCCTCGCTCTGCTGCCGGGCGCCGAGATGGCGCCGGAACTCGTGATAATGAACGGCGCCCACCGGATATTCAGGTCGCAGCCGCGAGCCGACCATTCCAACAGGCTGCTCACGGAGCTCCTGGACTCGAGGACCACGTTCGCGCTGGCATCCGACGAGAGGCAGTTCCTCAGCCGGTCGTTGCAGGACTCCTTCCCGTTCACGATCATGTCCAGCGACGCATGGAACGATGGGGTCGATGGCCGCTGGAAGGGGAACGCCCGCCAGCCCGTCCTGCCCAACGCCTTCGTGATGTCGGACGGGCACTTCGGGCACCAGAGGGCGGTAATCGCCCGGTCGTTCGAGGCCAAGACCGGAGAGCTCAGGCAGGGCCCGTCGGGACCCGAGCCGAGCAAGACGCCCGACTACGGGCTGACCCACATCATCCTCGACGACGTCAAGCGCTACGAGGCGCCCACCAGGGCATCCCTGATTGGGTTCCTCTCGGGCGAGTACGGGGCCGGGGCGGTGCAGCGCGAGCTCGACCGACTCCACTCGCAGGGGCTCATCACGCTCCAGGAGAGGGAGGTGCGCGCCGGAGGACCTCCCATGCTCGCCTACGGACTGACGCCCAGCGGGGAGCGGCTGCTGGAGGCGCTCGGGAGTTGACCAGCACCATGAGCCCGGTGCCCAGAATCCAGACCCAGTGCAAGGCCATAGACCTGCTCACCGACGGAGGACTGGCCACGGGCACCATCACTCAGATATTCGGGGAGAAGGCCCTGGGCAAGTCGATAATCTCCTTCCAGACGGCCTGCGCCGCCGTCGCCAGCGGGTCGAGCGCGATCATACTCGACACCGAGCAGTCCTACGCCAGCTACCTCATCCCCTACTGGCAGGAGAGGATGAGCAGGCGCTTCGGCAGGGAAATCCCCATTCACGAGGTGAAACTCGAGAGGGCCCCCAAGGTCGGGGGCAAGAAGAAGGCGGTGACCCGCGGGCAGGTCATCTCGGCCTTCAGCAGCACCCTCGACCAGCTCGGGATAGTCTACAGCGACTCTCACCTCGGCTCGCTGGCCGACATCGTCTCGCCCGAGTTCCACGCCGAGCTGCCTCCGAACGACGGGCATTCCGTGATGATAATGCAGGTCCCCGACGTGATAGACCTGCTCGCCCTCCACGGGATAGACTCGAAGAAGCAGGTCTCAGATGGTGGAAGGGTCGAGCTCCGGCTCCAATCGACGCCCGTCTACCAGTCGGTCCTGCACCAGATAATCAGGGAGATCGGCGCCAAGCTGCTCGTCTACGACTCCGTCTCGGCCCCCTTCAAGGCGACCTTCACCAACACCCAGGACCTCCCGGCGCGCTCCGCGGGCCTCGCCATGCTCCTCGCACACGCCCAGAGGCTCTGCGTAGAGTTCGGCATCGCCGTGGAGGTTGTGAGCCACGTCTCCATCGACCCGATCAAGGCCTGGGACAGGCGCCCCTACGGAGGGGTGATACTCGGCCACGAGGCCAAGTTCTCCCTCGAGCTGACCAAGGGCACGGCGAAGAGGAACGCCGAGGCGGAGGCGGTCAACCCGGAGGACGAGGCCGAGAACGTCAAGGCCTTCTGGGTGGCGCGCCATCCCGCCATGGAGGAGTACTCGAAGTTCGGCTACTCGAAGGTGGACGAGGGGGGTTTCCACTGATGGGCTGGCTCTTCAAGGGACTCGTCCTCGTCGTCGGCCTCTTCTCGCTGACGCTCGGGTTCTGGCCCCTCTGGGCGCCCTGCTTCGGGTACCTCGCGTACTCGCTATGGTCGGCCACGAGAAGGAGGAACGTCTACGTCAAGGACAGGACGGGCGGCGCGGCCCAGCCCCCCAGACCGAAGAAGCCTAGATTGTTCAAGAGGAGATACCTGCTGGCCGGCGTCTTCTTCGTGCTCGGGGGGGCTGCCCACGGCGACCGCGGCACCTACTCGCCCTACGTCTTCATCTCGCTCGGAGTGGCGATCGTCCTGTCAGGTGTGCCGCGAATCACGCAACGCATGTCGGCATTGAAGCCCGTGCCCGATTCGATCCTCCTGAGGAGCAGGTGGTTCCCCATCTCCTGGGTCTCTCTCGTCGAGGTGAAGTTCGGGACACCCCAGATGTCCAGGGCGCTGTCCTCCGTCGGATGCGAAGTGCTCCTCACGACGGACTCCGAAAGAATCTCAGTCTACCTCCCTCTGAGGGTGCTCGCCCTCTCGGCGCCCCAGGCGAATCGCAGAGTAGTTGAGAGACTCGCCCCGCTAGCAAGGCAGCTCAGCCCCAAGGGCGCTTTCGTCTTCCCCCTAGATGCAAAGGAAGCGGCAGCTCGTATCACGTGGTCCCTGGAGTCGGTCGACCTGGCACTGGAGTACGGGCGGAACGGGGTCGTCTCCCTGAACTCGACGCCCTTCGACATCCTCGTCATCAAGCCGGAGGGGCACATAGTCGAGCGTGCGGCGGGGTACGCCAAGCTTGGTGGCTCGAAGCAGGGTGGGCCTGCCCTGCCATCGCCGGGCCGCAAGCTTGGAAGCCAACCGCTGGTCTGGGAGGCGCTGGAGGTCCTTGGCGAGAAGTTCCAGGTGAAGGAGGCCGACCCCTGCACAAGCTTCCTGAGCAGCGTCTGCGCCACGAAGGGGGAGGGAGTGGGCGACAGGCTGGTCAACGAGGGAAGGGACGGGACGGCGACCGTGATGGTCAGCTCCCTCGGCGCGGGTCAGGTCGAACTCACCCGGCCGCAGCTCAGGGCCATAGTGAGGGCCTACGGGTAGGCTCGAGCTCGACTGGCGCCACTGGAGCGAGCTCGGCAGGATGCGCCCTGCGCTGGGAGCCGTCGCAGACCTGAGGGAGGAGAAGACAATCACAATCCGTCGTGAGGCGCCTGAGGCCGCGTTCCCAGACTCGGCCGGTCACGCCGTTGTCTCCACGCTTCTTCGCTCGACGCCCCCTCAAGGAACTGGCCGAGCAATGGTTAAATCCCGAAACGGCGATCGCGCAAAGACGGCTGCCATGGACGCCCTAGCGGGGGAGGGTGGCACCAGGCCACAAGTGGTGTGGAAGGATTGGATCCGGTCCTAGTCACCCTGCTGTCGGTTCACCTTCTCCTGGCGCTCGGCTGGCTGGGCGGCGAGCTGATGACGGTCTTCGTCATAGGACCGGGGCTGCAGCAGATGTCCTTGCAATCCAGGTGCGAATTCATCGCCAAGGTCATCCCGAGGGCAATCAGATTCGTAGATTGGATGATCGTCGGAACTGGCGTCACGGGGTTTCTTCTGGCCTTCGTCACGCCGTCCCAGGTAGAGGCCAGCGGCGTCGTGGTATCAGCCGGGATCGTGCTGGCGTTGTCAGCTGCGGCGGTCGAAGTGGTGGCGACCACGCCCTCCTTCAAGAAGATGGTATCGCTGGGGGCTGTCTTGCAGAAGAGCGGACAGCAGATTCCGTCCCCAGAGATGGCCGGGTTCGAGAAGAGGGCTCGTTGGGGCTCGTTGGCCGGTTCTGTCCTGCTGGTCGCCGTCCTTGTCTTGATGGTTATCTCCGGCCTCTAAGCGAAGGATTCCTCCACCACGAGGACGCGACCATGGCGGCTGCCGTCACGGCCGCCAGCATCCTAGCGCCATCCGGGACGTCGGAGACCGCCGTAGAGTCAAGCCACCTGGTTTCCAAGCCGGTGAGATTGTTCTTCCATCAGAAGAGCGTGACGGAGAGCGGCCGCGCCGAGCTAGACCGACCGGAGCTTGCCGCACCACTCCGCTATCTTGTGCTCGCTCTCTGCCGTGTTCTTCCTGGGCTGTGACACCACGAGGTGCTCGACGTAGTCGCAGCCCGGGATCAGGCTCTTGGTCCTCGCGATGGCCTCCTCGCCCGACTTACCCATGTTCGCGCAGAAGATCGCAACCTTCTTCCCGGAGAGGTCCTTGTCGCCCAGATAGGTCCTCATGGCGGGCGTCGGCCTCGCGTTCCAAACTGGGGTGCCCAGAACGACCAGGTCGAAGTCACGCGGGTTCTTTGTCGTCGGCGCCAGTCGCGTCTTCTTCTCCCTGGTGGAGTCGGCCCCGTTCGTGAAGAAACTGAAGATGCCATTCCTGTTCTTCAGGTCTATCAGCTCCTCGGTCTCTGTCCCCAGTTCCTGGGCCACCTTCTCGGCGACGAACTTCGTGTTGCCGGTCCGGGAGTAGAACACGACTATTGTCTTCATCTTTGGGTCCCCTGTTCTCTGGTCGACGGCGAGTTCGTGTGGAATATACAGCTTGCTGGCCGCTCCAGCGCGAGCTAGGGGAAGTCATATTAGACCTGGCGCATCGTCGACGGTCCGGATTGCCGAAGATAGTCGTGACAGGCGGGAGCGGCAAGGCGGGCAGGGTCTGCATCAGGGATCTCCAAGCCCATGGGTACGACGTCCTGAACGTCGACAGGGCCGCACCCGAAGGGACGCCGCGCCCCTTCATGCTGGCGGACCTGACCGACTACGGCCAGGTCGCAGGGGTGCTCTCGGGCGCCGGGCTCGGGCCGCAGGAGGTGGCAGGAGTGGTCCACCTTGCCGCGCTGAGGGTGCGTGTCTACTCAGACCAGGTGACCTTCACCAACAACATCGTCAGCACCTACAACGTCTTTGAGGCGGCCCGCCTCCTTGGAATCAAGAATGTTGTCTGGGCCTCCAGCGACTCGGTCCTGGGGGTCCCCTACGAGGAGCCGCCGGCCTACGTTCCCGTCGACGAGGAGTCTGCCGCGCGGCCCGAGAGCGACTACGCTCTCTCCAAGCTGCTCTGCGAGGAGATGGCCAGGCAGTTCTGCCGCTGGAACCCGACCATGAAGATCGTCGGGCTTAGGTTCTCGAACATAATGGAGCCGCAGGACTACGCCAAGTTCGACTCCTTCCAGGGCGACCCGCACCACCGCAAGTGGAACCTCTGGGGATACGTCGACGTTCGCGACGCCGCCCAGGCGATACGCAAGGCTCTCGAGGCGCCGATCAAAGGGGCAGAGGTCTTCGCCATTTCGAGCGCCGATACTGTGATGGCAAGGAGCGACGCGGAGCTGATGGCGGACGTATTCCCGAGCGTGCCCGTGAGGAAGACGCTCGTCGGCAGCGAGACCCTGCACTCGATCGAGAAGGCCAAGCGCCTGCTGGGGTATCAGCCTGAGCACAGCTGGCGCGACTCGGCTGTCTAGCAGGGCTGCCCTTCCACGAGGACGCGACCATCGCGGCTACCTTCATCGCCGCCACAAGACGACGGGGGAGCGGACGCCCGGTCCAACCCGCGCACGAGAACGGGCGCCTCACCTAGCAGGTTGAGCGCTTCCGGGGACATACTGGGTCCAGATCTTCAGCCGTGAGATTGTGTACGCGAAGAGGAAGCCCACAGCCACGGCGATGATGTAGGCTATCGTATAGAAGATCACGGTCGAGAGCAGCAGGGTGAGGACGTACTGTATGGCCGTGGCGGCCGCGCCGTTGAGGAAGTACCTGGAGAACCGCCCGCGGGACAGAAGCGGGCTGCGGAAGACGACCTCGGACTTCCAGGTGTAGTCCGTGAAGATCGAGGTCACGACGGCGATGAGGGTCGAGACCGGGAGGGGAAGGTGCAGGCCGTGAGTGAGGAGGTAGAGCCACCCGTCGATCATCAGGGCGTTCACGGCCCCGGTCCCTGCGTAGGTTATGGAGAGGCGGTTGACGTAGAACCTCAGAAGGCCCCTGATTCTTGCTGCCATCCGGACGAGGGTCTGGTGTCTGGCTTCAAAAAGACGACGCATGTCCGCTCGTTGCAGGGCCCTGCGTGGGACGACGGGTCCTGTGGCAGGCCCCCTAGGCAGGGCCGATTGTGAGCCGCGGGCGCGAGTGACCTGTCCGGCCCTGGGCCCGGCTAGGCCTCTTCCATCTCGGTTGACTGGCTGGCTGTGACTGGAATTTCGGGGAACGTTCGTTCCATCCTCGATTCCGCCACGGCCGCCGCCTCAGAGAGGACGCTCTCGGCCTCCTCGTTTGCAACGCCGAAGTCGATTGAGGAGCCGCTCACCGAGCCGGCGTCCACCAGGATTCCGCCGAGGAGGCTCGATATCTCGCTCATCCCACTCTCCGCCTCCGGCACCAATCCGGTGAGGCTCTGCCTCAGGCCGCTGACAATGGAAGTGGCCGGCGCGAGAATCGCTACGATGTCGCCCAGATCGTTTACCGTGTTGAGTCTCAGCATCACCTGCTCGAGGGCCAGCCTCGATTGGGTGACCATCCTGTTCACCTTCCTGAGCGCCCCCAGCTCGTTGGCGTACACTGACGCCCGCGCTGAATCGTGCTTCTGTGTCGCCGACACTATCCTGTTGAAGAGGCTCGTGTCCTTCTCCCTGAGCTTCACCATCGTCCCATCGAGCCTTCCTATGACGGACTGAATCTCGCGGCTCGCCTGATCAAGGCGGGGCTTGAGCGGTTCTCCTTGATTAGAGCTGCCGCGCAACTTCTCGCCCTTCTTTTCTTGATCCCAGTTCCTAGCGAACGCTGACATACCAGCAAGTCAATACCCGGAGAATGTTATACCAATGAGGGTGAAGGCATCTTCACGCTTCGATTAACCCGACGCACTGGAGAGGCCGCGCTACCCGCTCGGCCGGAAAGATCGCTGACCACGAGGGACCTCGTCATCACAGAGCTCGTGATCCTTCTCACTATCGCCGCGAGGCTTAAATGAAACGGACCTCCTAATTGGGCGAGGATGAATTGTACTGCCCCAACTGCGGTGCATCGGTCGATGAAGAGAGCAGTTTCTGCCCCAATTGCGGCGCCCAGATAGGAGGTAGACCGGCGGCCTCGGGCGCGCCGCAATCAGAGATACGAACATCAGCGGCAAGGTCAAGACCGAGAATCGGATACATCATCAGCATCATCGGAGGGGCCCTTATACTTCTGAGTGGCATTGGGTATCTCATAGTGGGAAATCCGGTCGCAGGGGTTCTTGGGATCATCTTCGGCATCCTGGTCATAACCTTCTCACGGAGGTTATACAAGGCCGCAGACGTGAAGAGCTTAGGGCTTGTCGGTGTCATGCCATTCTTCATAGGAATGATCGTCCTGATAGTCAGTGGAACAGTACTTCCCTTCGACATAGGGGTCAGCCTCGCTGGTTGTCTGACGGTGGTCGGCAACTCTGCCATGTTGGCAGGAAGATAGGCTCGAAAGAGCGGGACAGCGGCTCGACCTGCCTCTTCTCCTTCAAGGTGTTGAGGAGAAGGTTCACCTGAGGTGGACCAGACGGTGTACTTGAACTGGGTGACTCGGGCGAACTTCGCTTGCCCGATGCTGGTGCCGAGTGGCGCTCGGTTGCACGCCCCGTTCGACGGTTCTGTCCCACTCCTTCCGTAGTTCAACTGGCCGTCCCACTCCGCGTGGCGGTTCGTTGCGCGAGAAACGAATAAGCCAGACCAATCAGAGAGACTAGAGCGAGTAAGGGACCGATTGCTTCATAGGGGTCGCCTGATGTTGGGCAGAACGTTCCCGTTGTTCCAAAGGGCCCAAACGGGTCGCAAATAGGCGAGAAGGAGCCGGAGAAGATTAGGATTCCCGAGGATATCCCGACCACAAAGACTGACCCGACGAACCAGACCACCCAGGCACTTGACTCTAAACACCCCCTTCTTTTGACAACAGAAGCTAAGACAATTAGGGAGACCAGTGCGAGTGAGATTCCTATTGCTACAAGAGAAAAATCCTGTGCTGCCAGAAAAGCACCATAGGCACATGCCTCGGGCCGTATGGGCCCGATACCATAACAGAGGTCGAAGAGTCCAGCGCCCAGGAAGTATAACCCAAGGGTTAGCCCAATCGCACAGGCAAGCCCGATTATCCAAAGTTTCAATTCGAGGCCCCCCCGCTCGCTGGCAACGGCGTTTCCTAATAGGGCGAGCCGTAGCGGTATGGTTCCCGCGCAACGCTTAAGCCTGCAAAGCCAGAAATCACGATAATGGTCAGAATCAACCTGAGGTATGCTGGCCTGGCAGATGCAAGGGTCTCCACCGATCCACTCCTGAAGCCCCACGGAAAGGGGTTTCCAAAGGAGGAGATTTCAATCGGAGCTGGCGACGCCGGCGACTGGGGATTCAAGAACGAGCGACTGTGGGGTTATCTCTCCAGAATAGCGCTAGACCCGAAGTATTCGGTCTACCCTTCCCGCTACAGACAGGGCTTGCTTGAGGCTATCACGCATTTTGAGAAGAAATACCGCAAGTCGGACTATCTACCCGAACACGTCATCTTGGGAGCGGGTGTCGCCGGATGTTTCTCCTCCCTCCACGATGCGCTGTTCGAGCCCGGGGATGAGGTCGTGACCATTACCCCTTCCTACTACTATTGGTTTCCGCTGGATCACGCACCGTACCTGGGAGTCAGGAAGGTCGGATCACAGGCCCTGGAGAAAGAGGATTGGAGACCGGATATCGACGACCTGAGGAAGCGTATCACCAAGAAGACCAAGGCGGTCGCCTTGACTACGCCGGTGAATCCGACCGGCAAGGTTTATGGTGAAAAGGAGCTGAAGGAAATGATTAACCTGGCTGGAGAGTTTAACCTCCCGCTCATCTGTGACGAAATAGAGGGAATCTTGACCTACGACGGCGTCGAGTCAATTGCAACCTCGAGACTCGCCAATGACGTCCCCTGCATCACGGTAAGCAGCGTTTCGAAGGTTTTCGGGTCGCCAGGGTGGGCGCTGGGTTACATGTGTTTCCACGACCCGAGGGGCCGTGTCGCCGAAATCGAAAGAACAGTGAAGGCGCTCGCGTATTCCTACGGTCACTCTGGTCACACCTTGGCGACTCCGATAATGGTTGCGGCCACGAAAGGACTGGATGAAGGTTGGTGGATACCGGACATGGTGGAGAAGGTCCAGAAACAGAGAGAGTTCGCCTGTAAGAGACTCAACGGCATCGAAGGCGTGTCGTGCACCAAGTCCAGGGGCACCCTCTGGTTGTTCCCCAAACTGGACGCGATAGGAAAGACCTGGAAGACGACGGAAGACTTCGTCGTGGCGTTATGGGAGGAGGAGGGCGTCGGGGTTCAGTCTGGCAACTCGTTCGGACCTGGCGGGTTCGGGCACTTCCGCGTAACCAACCTGCCACCTACAGAGACACTCGGCGAAGCCTACGACAGGCTGGAACACTTCCTCGCCAAGAACGTTGGATGAGGAAGAGTTCCGGCACCCTGGCAATATTCAAATCTGCGAGTGAGTAAACTCCGCACCTCGTGGTTGAACCAAGTTCAGAGGGCAAGCGTACAGAAATCGCAAGACAACTGAAGCTCCTGCCTTGCCCGAACGTGAGGGAGAGGACGATTGCTTCCCTATCTGGAAGGCCGCTTCGCCGGGGTTCAAACGCCATCTCTTGCCTCGCCAACGCG
>Ga0326727_10011915_pt1 | contig 20004 bp, 16 predicted proteins | sample MB2enrmetagenome_FD_207643 | JGI IMG/M metagenome (GOLD analysis project Ga0326727, IMG submission 207643) | Lab enriched peat soil microbial communities from McLean, Ithaca, NY, United States - MB29MY | ecosystem: Environmental > Terrestrial > Soil > Wetlands > Peat | place: USA: New York...
CGGTTGTTGATTCTGGACGAACCTACCACCGGACTCGATCCTCTGATCCAGTCCAGGCTTTTTCACCTTCTGCGCAGCGAGAACGAAAAGGGGACCTCGATTTTCTTTTCCTCCCACATTCTCAGCGATGTCCAGACTCTGTGCAGGCGGGTCGCCATCATCAAGGATGGAAAAATCATCCAAGTCGAAGATATCGATTCTTTGAGGAGCAGACAACTGAAGAAAGTGACCGTCCGGTTCGACGGTGCGGCTGTTCCGGAAAGTATTCCCCTGGACGGGGCTTCCCGGATCTCGATAAACGAGGATAGAGAAGTCCGTTTCGTGTTTTCCGGCGCAATGAACGATCTCGTGCGGTTTCTGGCCGGTCAGAATATAAAAAGCCTGGTCGTTGAAGATCCCTCCCTGGAAGAGATCTTTATGCATTATTACCAGTAAACGGGAGACGATATGAACCGGAATCTCTTTCTGATGGAGTGGAGAAAGAACAGGACGGCGCTGATGGTCTGGTGCCTGATCATCGGCGCGCTGATCGTTCTGCCGCTGTCCTTTTTCCGCACGATCTCCGAAAACCAGAAGCAGTTCTCGGACATCTTCGATATCCTTCCCAGGGAAGCCCTCCAGATGAAAGGGATATCCAGTATTATCGATATCTTCTCCATTCTCGGTTTTTATGCCTCCTCCATTACCGTTGCGACCATGCTTCTGGGAAGCATTTACTCCATCATCCTTTCTTCGGGAATGCTGCTCAAAGAGGAGGTCAACAAGACTGCGGAATTCCTCCTCTCCAAGCCGCTGTCCCGGACTGAGATTTTTCTGACCAAGTACGCGGTGGTGTTCCTCGATATCACGCTATTGAATGCCGTCACCGCCTTCGCGGGATGGGCCGCGCTGGAAATCTTCAAAACCGGGCCGTACAGTCTGAAGAATTTCATGATCCTGACTCTCTCCATTTTTCTTTTGAACCTGGTATTCGGTTTTCTCGGACTTTTTCTTTCCACTCTGGTGAAAAGGCCCAAGCCGATCATCGTGCCAGCCATCGGCATCGTCCTGGTCTGCTATTTCATTGCCAACATGGCGAAACTTTCCGAAAAAGCCGCCCTTCCGGGTTATCTCAGTCCGTTTCATTATGTGAATACCGATGTCGTCAACGTCGCCTACCGGCTGGAACCCGTGAATCTGGGCTTTTTCCTCGGACTTTCCGTAATATTGTCGCTTGCCGCCGCCCTGATTTACCGGAAAAAGGACATTCTCGTCTGAAAGTCAGTCGTTTCTGATGGATTGACGGGAAATATTCCAGGATTGCGAACGCGAATCCGGAAGAGCGGTCTGCCTGATGGAAAGATCCATAATCAAGTTTTCATGGAATGCGAAGCAGATATCAACAATTCATTTAAGGGAGCGTATGTGAAACCCAGGATTCTTTGTTTCCCCTGGTCCGGCGGTCTGGCCAGGACAAGTCGGCTGCTTTCGGTAGCGCTGTATCTTCGGGAAAAGGGAGCGGAGGTGGCGTTCGCAGGAGACGGCCGCTACGTCTGCGGGAAAAATTCCATCGTGAAACCGGAAGGCTTCGAAACATTTCCGCTTCCGGATATTCCGCCGGAAGTGGCGTTGATCGGCAACACTCTGAAATTCTACTCCGGCGATATGGTCGAACGCTTTGTAGAGGCGGAACTGGCGCTGATCAAAGAATGGAAACCCGATGCAGTCCTGCTCGATTTCCGTGCCACTGCCGCGCTGTCTTCCCGGATTGCCGGGGTTCCCTCGTTTGCCTTGAGTCTGCTGGACAATACGAGGTATACCGCACGGCGGATTTCCGCTCCCGTGGATCATCCCAAAAACCTGAAAGTGCAGAAATGGCTGGGACCAAAACTGGGTCGCCGGTTTGCGGATTGGGTCGCCCCGTTTTTCATGCGCTTTGAGATGCGGGACGCGGCGCTTCCGCTGGACCGGGTTGCCAGGAAATACGGAATTCCCGAACGTCGGAATTTTTTTTCCTGGCTGGAAGGTTCCGAACTGAATTTCATCACGGACGTCCCCGGCTGGTCTCCTTCCCGGAAGCTTCCTTCCCGTTTCCATTACTCCGGTCCCATTGTCTGGAACCCGAAGGGCTTCGAGACGGAATGGGAAGAACTCCGTAAGAGAATTCCCCGGGACAGAAAATTCGTCTACATCAGTTTCGGGTCGACGGGACGGGAGGATGTCTTTCTGGCCCTCCTCGACGCCGTGCGAGACCGGCCGGAGTTTTTCCTGGTTACTACCGGCGGACAGATCAGCCTGCCCGATCTGCCGCCCAATATGCTTTCCGCCGAATTCCTGCCGGGACAGAAGGTGATGGAGGAAGCCGACGCCGTGGTCTGTCACGGAGGTTCGGGAACGCTTTTCCAGGCGGTGGAGGCGGGAAAGCCCGTCTATGCCATCGCTATGCGGGCCGATCAGGAATGGAATGCGAAGGAAGTCGCGAGGTTTCACCTGGGCATTGCCACGACGGCCCGGGCCGTACTGAAGGATCATGCCAGGTTCGGAAGAGACCTGGAAAGACTGCTGACCGACGGAATCTATCGGGAAGGTGTGAAGCAGTTCCAGGAGAAGCTGAAGGAATTTTCCGGTTCCCGGAAGATTGCGGACGAGATGATGGAGCATATGGCTCGGGCGAAAAAGTGAATATCTACGATTTTCCTTTTACCATCCGCAGGACGCTTTCGTGGGCTGCGAGTTCTTCCCGGTCGGGAAGGGGGGTAAGCTTTACGGTATCGCCGTATTTGCGCGCGATCGCCTGCGAGAGCAGCCAGTCCGCGAGCTGCGGGTTCTTCGGAAGCGCCGGGCCGTGGAAGTAGGTGCCGACGGTATTCCGGTAGACAAGTCCTTCCTTCCCGTCCTTTCCGTTGTTTCCGAAGCCCTTCAGCACCTTCCCGAGAGGTTCGTAATCGTGCCAGGTGCGCCCGCCGTGGTTTTCGAAGCCCACGAGAGTGGACGGCGTCAGCGATAGCGAACTTTCCACAGCCACGTTGCCGATGAGACGGCCCTTTTCGGCCCGGGTGTAGAACGAAAGGATGGAAAGCCCGGCGATCTTCTCGCCGTTCGCGTCCAGATAGTAGTCGCCGAGGAGTTGATAGCCGCCGCAGATGGCGAGTACGGGAAGACCGCTTTCGATGAGATCTTTCAGCACGTTCCGGTACTTCACGAGGTGTTTGTATAAAATCTCCTGTTCGCGGTCGCTTCCGCCGCCGAGGAAGATCAGGTCGGCTCTGGAAAAGTCCGCCTCGCGGTCGCGGGTGAACTCGATCACTTCCGCGCCGATGCCGCGCCATTCGAGACGCCGCCGAAGCGTGAGAACGTTGCCCCGGTCTCCGTAGAGGTTCAGCAGGTCCGGGTACATGTGCAGGATGCGGATTTCGTTCATTTTTCCCTCCGGGTGATGCCTGACAGCACGCCGCGCGAGAAGAAAAGGGCGGTGTAGGTGGGCAGGATGAAGGTCTTCGTCGGTGCGGACACGGCGATCGAGAGCGCCGTTCGGACGTCGGGTTCCACGGAAACCATCGAGGCGGGAAGTCCCGCGTACTTGAGCCGGACGGCGAGATCGAACGCGCGCTTGCCGGAGCAGAGCACGCTTTTCAGCTTTCCGTCGGAAAGAAGCTTCTCGTAAGAAACGTCCCAGATCCAGGAGATGTCGCGTCCGTCGGCGACGTTGTCGTTCAGGACGAGGAGGAGGTTTTTCTCCGAGGAGTCGCGGACGGCCATATCGAGTACCTGGTCATAGCCTGCCGGGTTCTTGACGAGGACAAGCAGGCGGTCCTGTCCGCCGATCCGGAAGTTTTCCTGTCTTCCGAGGCGGTACTCGAAAGCCGACAGGGATTCCCGGAGCGTATCCGCCTTTACGCCCAGCATACGCCCTGCCGCGTAGGCCGCGACCGCGTTGTAGAGATTATAGACTCCGCTGTAACCGAAATCGAGCGCGGTATCTCCGTCGGCGGACCTTACGGCAAAGCGCCACCGGGTGTCGAACGACGCGCCGATGCCGGACCAGTCGTGCCCGGGGGTTTTGAAGCCGCAGGAACAGCCGTACTTGCCTACCTGCGCGTACTGGAAGTAATCGAAGGAGAGCTTTTTCCCGCACTTCGGGCAATAAACGCTCTCCCGGGCGGCGTTTTCGTCGGGCAGGCCGAGGTTCTGCGCGACGCCGAAGTACCGAACTTCGCGGCCTTCCATCGCGAGTCTCGCGGTGAAGGGATCGTCGGCGTTGAGGAGCAGGGCGGCCCGGGTGGCTTCGAGGGCCGCGCCGAGTTTCTTCACGGTGGTGTCGATCTCGCCGTAGCGGTCGAGCTGGTCGCGGAAGAAGTTCGTTACCACCACGAGCGCCGGCGGAATATCCCGCGCGACGAGAGGGAAGACGCCCTCGTCGCTTTCGATGCAGCCGATATCGTATTTGCCGGGGCTGCGGATATAAGCGGTCGCTATGCCGGTGCGGAGATTCGCCCCTTCGAGGTTGGCGAAAACGTGAAAGCCCGCGCGCCGGAGCGACTGACAGAGGATATTGTTGGTGGTCGTCTTGCCGTTCGTTCCCGTAACGAAAACGAAGCGTTCCGCGCGGGTAGCCACGTGGCGCAGGAAGCGCGGATCGATCAGGAGCGCGACTCTGCCGGGTAGCGTCGTGGAAGCGCGGCCGAGGAGACGGAGCGCGAAATGGGTGAAACGGCCCGCGGCGAGTGCCGCGAGAGTACGGAGCGAAGCCAAGGAATGCCTCCCGATGTCATGAAGAAATATTATAGCATTCCGGGCTTTTTCCATCAACTTACGCGTCCGGAACACCGAGAATAAAAAACTGACCCGGATTTGTAACTTTCCCTTACCAGGGTGGGTAAATCAAGAGGTAGCCTATGCAGGAACCTCACCGAAGGAAAGAATAGAAATCTTACAGACTTCGGCTCGAAAAGTTAACCACGAAAGGCACAAAAAGACACGAAAAATGGAAGCCATTTGCAACTTTTCGTGGTTTGCTACGGTGCTACATAAAAAGCGGTTGCGTTAAGCATCAACTGACGTTGTCAGTAATATTCGCCAATCGAGGGATTCACCGGAGGAATTTCGTCCATGTTTAAGGATTTGTTCAAAAATGTTTCCATTGCGCTGATCCTCGTACCGCTCGTGCTGACGGTTGTCGGAGTGCTGTTCATTTTCAGCACCGGAGGCGGTCCGAACCACTTTCTCTATATCAAACAGATCGCCTGGGTGTTGTTCGGTCTGGTTATCGCTGTTTTTTTGCTGAATATCGACTATTTCCGGCTGATTGAAATTTCTCCCTACCTTTACGCCGTGGGATTGGTGTTGCTGGTTGTGACCCTTCTTCTCGGGCAGAGCGTTCGGGGGGCGAAAAGCTGGATCCGGATCGGAGAATTCGGAATCCAGGTGTCCGAGTTGATGAAGGTGTTTTTCATCCTTTTCCTCGCGAAGTATTTGTCCAGCGCCCCAGTGACGGAGAAAAAGTTTCGGGTATTCCTGGTTTCCCTGGGAATTATGCTTCTGCCGGTGATTCTCATTATCGTTCAGCCCAACTTGGGAACGGCGCTGGTTTACGTCTGCATCTTCCTCACGATGGCCTACCTGGGTTTCGAGGATGACCGTTACGTCCTGTATATACTTGTCGTGGGGATTTCCACAGCCGCCGTTATCATCCTGACCGCTTTCTACAAGTATTATCTGCAGAACGGCGGTGTTTCGATCGGATGGATCGATTTTCTTCTTAATTTCAAAACGCTGGGGATCCTTTCGGGAACGCTGCTTCTTTACGCGGCCCTCGTGTTGCTCGTGAACTTCTTCAGGCCGATTGCCCTGATGCAGCGCCTGGTTCCCGCGGCCCTGATCTCCGGCATTTCCCTCCTCACGGCGGCCGCGGCCATTCGGGTTCTGAAACCCTTTCAGTGGCTGCGTTTTCTCGTGCTGATCAGTCCGGAATTCGACAAGAACGGTGCCGGCTACAATATCATCCAGTCGAAGATCGCGATCGGATCGGGAGGATTATTCGGGAAGGGATTGTTCCAGGGAACGCAGAACACCCTCGGGTTTCTTCCGGAAAAGAACACGGATTTCATCTTCTCGGTGATCGGCGAGGAAACGGGGTTCTTCGGAACGAGTCTGGTCATCGGATTGTTCGTGTTTTACCTTTTTAACCTGGTCCGGACGCTTCAGAACGCGAGGGACAGGGAAGGTATGCTGGCCGCTGCGGGGCTCCTGGCGCTTTTCGGGACCCATTTCCTCGTGAATATCGGGATGACTCTCGGGATCATTCCCGTGGCGGGGTTGCCGCTTCCTTTTATCAGTTACGGCGGTTCGGCATACATAACCTTTATCGGTGCGGCGGCGATTGTGGCGAACATCAACGGAAGGCGTTTCGTGCATTGAGCGAGCGGTGCCGATTGCGGCGCGAAAACCGGCACGATTGGTAAAAGGAATCTGATGGTATAACACCGGCCGGACTTGTCCGCGAAACGGACAAGTCCGGCCGGTGTCTTTTATTGGTGGTAATGCGAAGAATCGGCGTGCTTCCACCAGTTGTCAGGCAAATCGGGAGCGCCGTTCTTGTCGATGTCTCCGTTGTCCTCGTGGTTTTTCCGGATTTGTTCTTTTTTCGTGTTCTCAGCGGCGGCAACTTTGGCCGCCCAGCGAAGCAGAACCTGGAGGCTGTTTTCCTGAGGGTTCGTTGTGGCTATCGTCAGACGGCAGATGGATTCATTCGCATCCGCTGTGTCCGCGGTGACGGTGAGGGACCGGATGTTATCTTCTATCTCTTTCACCAACTCGCCTTCATCGCTGTCCGTGGGAATACCTTTCAGGACGTCCGCGCTGATGTACAACTGGACCGTATGATCGGTGGCGAGAGCCGTGATATTCCCGGGAAGGTTTCCGGCCTTTTTGCCCGCCAGCACGCGGTCGCGCTCATCCGCCGAGGCGATGAAGACGGCGTTGTCCTTCAGGAAAAGGTAAATCGGCACGTCTTCGGCATCGGGGTTCTTGCTCCCCGAAGGAAAGGCGTAATAAACGTTTTTGCCGGATTTTTTCTGTACGATGCCCTCGGTTTTCACGAGATTGTCCAGAACCTTCTGGATGGGTTTCTTGTCCTTGAGGGTAAACCCGCCGAGCAGGGTGAACTTCTGTTTTACGACATCCAGTCCGGACAGGGTGAACATTCCGTCGATGGCGAAGGAGTTCAGGAGGTTGGTAAGAGGAACGCCCAATCCGTCCTCGATTTCCGGAAGACTCTTCTGTATGTCGGGGATTTTGTCGAGGTATTTTTCCAGAACCTTCATATAGGCGCTCATATTATAGGAGAACGAAAAGGCTGCACTGACATCGCTTCCGCCGAAATTCGAGAGAAATTTGCGGTCGAAGGGTTTCAGGAAGGATTTCCAGTCCTGCATGGGGTTGTTTGTGATATGAGCCGCTATGTCCAGACGGGTTTCACCGGGGCGGAAGTCGAGGCTCATGGAAAGATCCATATTCCGGACACTGTCGAGAATTTCTTCCGACAAATCCCCCGCATTTTTTTCCAATAAGCCTTTCTCTTTTTCCATCAGTTTGCCGACCGCCATCCAGAGCGAAAGGTCCCAGGTTCGGGACTGCTGGTCCGCGAAGGACGGGTTGGAGACGAGACCGGATTTTTCATCGGAATTCAGGATGAGCGATACGCGATTGTCCGCATCCGACTCGGATTCCGAGTTGGACAGGGAGAGCGCGACGGCCGCCTCGTCATTCCATGCCAGGATGACGTTGGTAAGAAAAACCGTGCGCATCGTACCGGATTTCTTTGCCGGCAGCGGCGTGAAACCGGCGGAGTGGAGGAAATCCTCGAATTTTCCGGCGTCGCTCAGGCCGATCACGAAACCCAGGAGTGTTTCCGCGTTTCCGTTGGTTGCTGCGGACGGAGAACTGCCGTCCGGGATGTCGAGAGAGGTGACGAAAACATGCAGACGGGTGGAGGGATCGAATCCGGTGGAGGCGGGATCGCGGAGATAGCGTTCCACGATCGCACGCTGGCTCGGATCGTCGATATTCGAAAGGGATTCCCTGACCACATCCAGTGAAGCGAGATCGTTTACTCCCGCTTTGAGAAGAAGGGAAGCGGGATCGACGGTAAATTCCATTGTTGTGTCCGCAGGAATGTACTTGAGAAGACGGTCTGCGGAAAAACCGGGAACGGCGAGGATAAAAACGAGCGCAGCGACCGGAATAAAGAAGCGGGATAGCATTGGGAACCCCCTGGCATTTATTGTCCGACTGAACGGGCAGACCCATTTTAAGAGGGCGGCCGTTTTTATGCAAAGAAAATGAAGGGATTTAAAACGACAGATTTAAAACCTCTCGGTATAAAAACGTTCGGCTTCCTGAAGGAGTGTCTGAACGCCGCCGGTGACGATGCGCGCTTTGGGAAGCGAGTTGAGGAATATCGGACCATAGCGGGCGGTTTTCAGGCGGTGATCCAGAATGGCGATGACGCCCTTGTCGGTCTTGCTGCGGATGAGGCGGCCGAGGCCCTGCTTGAGCCGAAGCACGGCGCGGGGAATGGAGTAGCTCATGAAGGAATTGATGCCCTTGCTGTCGAGGAGCTCCACTTTTGCCTTGAACACCGGATCGCCCGGGCTGTCGAACGGAATCTTCTCGATGATGACACAGCGCAGGTGGTCGCCCTGGACGTCGATGCCCTCCCAGAAACTCGATGTGGCGAAGAGCGCGACGTTGGGGTAGTCGATCATCTTCTGCAGGAGTTCGTCGCGGGGTGCGTCGCCCTGCTGGAGCGGGAGGATTCCCGCGTCTTCGAGGGACGGCCGGAGCGTGGCGAAGACCTCCTTGAGGCGGTGGTAGCTCGTGAAGAGGATGAGGACGCCGCCGGCCGACATCATCGCGAGATCGCGGATCAGGTCCGTCTTCTCGCGCGTGACGGCGCCGTGGTCGATCTCTTCGGTGAGAATGTGGATTTCCGCCTGTTTTGCGTAGTTGAAGGGCGACGCGAACGCCATTTCCACGCGTTCCTTGTCGGTGGCGATGGGGAGACCGACGCTGTTGACGAAGTAGTCGAAGCGCTTGTTGATCTGGAGCGTCGCGGAGGCGAAAACGGTGAAATCCTTCTTCGAGAAAATGGAGCCGGCCAGGAAATCGCCCACTTCGAGCGGGCTGTAAAAGAAGCGGACGTTCCGTTTCCCGAGCTCGATCCAGCGGACGAAGTGGATGTCGGGCTCGCCGTGAAAGAGGATTTCAAAGACCGAAGCGGCTTCCGAAAGCCCCGCGAGGCGTCCCGAGACCGCCTGCACCAGCTCCACCGCGTCCTTGCTCGACGACGTGCGCTTGATTTCCTCGGCAAGCGCATCGAAGGCCACGACGGCCCTCGAGAGGCTGGAGAAAATCGCGCTCATCTCCTCCATCAGGCGTTCGCAGGCGGGCGTCTGCTTGAACTGGTCATCCACGCCGGCGGAATTTCCATCGGGCATGGCGGGCTTCAGGATTTCCACGGCCTCGTCGAGGAAGCGCGAAAGGCGGCGCGTCATCTCGCTCAGGCGTTCCGTGACCGACTCGAAGCGCTCCTGCATCTCGGGATAGGCGCGGAAGCCGCTCCGTTTTTCCAGCAGCGCAAGGAGTCCGAGGGAGCGGCCGCCCCGGTCCTGATAGAGCTTGCGGGACTGGTAGAGCATTCCCTGGATGGAAAATTCCTTGGAGAGCGCCTTGAGCGCCGTGTCCTCCGCATGGTGCGCCTCGTCGAAGATCACGCCGGAGAAGAAGGGAAGCGAGCTGCGGCGGGTTTCCTCGTCGATGGAGGAGAAAACGAGCGAGTGGTTGCCCACGATGATGTTGGCCTTCTCGGCGTCGAGCCGTGCGCGGAAGTAGAAGCAGTCGCCGTAGAAGGGGCAGCGCCGCCGCGTGCAGGTGAGGCCGTCGCTCGCGATCTCCTCCCAGAGCTCGCTCTTGACGAAGCGACCGAACTCCTGGAGCGTGCCTTCCTCCGCCTTCTTGCTCCATTCCTCGATGTCGAAGGCGATGTCGGCGTCGCGCTCGTCGGCGAAAAGCGTCTGCTGGCGTTCGCGGTCGCCGATGAAGTCGGTCAGCTTGCGCCTGCAGAGATAATTGCCGCGTCCGACGAGAAGCGCGAAGTGCGTTTCCTTGCCGAGGTAGGTCTGGATCACCTTCCGTACGGTGTGCATGTCCTTCTGGACGATCTGCTGCTGAAGGTTGATCGTGTGCGTGGAGACGACCACGCGCTTCTTGTTCTGCACCGCCCAGACGGCGGCGGGAATGAGATACGCGAGCGACTTTCCCGTTCCCGTCCCGGCCTCGGCCACGAGAACCTTGCTGCCGTTGACGGCGTCGGTAATGCCGCGCACGAGATCGATCTGCTCGGTGCGGGGTTCGAAGTTGTGGATCACCTGCGACAATCCGCCGCCGTCGTCGAAAAGCGCGGCGATTTCCTCGTCCTTGAGGTAGACGCGGGGTTCGGGACGGAAGATGACGTTGACCCACTCGCAGGCGTTGTCGATGATGTAGAAGCCGATCTTCCGGTTGGCGAGGTCGCTGGCAACGCCGATGTCGGCCTCGGAGGCGCGCAGGAGATCGTCGGGGTCCTCGAAGCGGTCGGCGGGATGGTTATGGATGAGCACGTCGCCCTGGAGCGCGTCCATCATCACGACGGGTGCGGCGCTTTCGTTGCCCCAGGCGAGAACGTCGGCTTCGCAAACGAGGCCGGAACGGTCGACGCCGCCCACGAAGGCCACTTCCTGGCCGTCGTTGCGCTCGATCTGCGAAACGAGAAACGCGATAACGTCTTCGCGGAAAATTTCCTTCGACGGGACTTTCACGTTGGTGGCCACTCCTTTTGAATGACACTATATGATAGCATGTTTTCCTGATTCAGGAAAGGAAACGCCGAGGCCGGGAATGAGGGAACCGGTGAAGGGATAGGCAAGAGTCCGATGGTCGTTTTTTTCGCGCATTTACAGACTTCGGCTCGAAAAGGTTAACCGCGAGAGGCACAAAAGACACGAAAAAATGGAAGTCATTTGCAACTTTTCGTAATAGTTCGTGTCTTTCGTGGTTTGCTACCGGGCTACATAAAAAACGGTTGCGTGAAGCATCAACTGACGTTGTCAGTGAGGAAGGGAATGGTTTCAGCATCTTGACAGTCGGTTGCGGTCTTCCGTTATTTTGTCAGGAATAATGAAAAATGGCTGTCAGCGACCGAATTATTGACAATGAGACGGTCAGGTTCTATACTCAAGCACAAAATTTCTCAGGAGGATTTTTATGGTACGCAAAGCCCTGCTGGTCCTTGCTCTCGCCGCTCTGATTCTTCCCGTTTCCCTCTTTGCCGCGGCCAACCCTGGCTGGACGTCTCCCGGCAATTTGGACGTAGCAGTCGGTCTCCACTACAGCGGTTGGGGCTTGGGTGTTGGCGGAGGGGTGGAATTTATGTTCCTCAATATTCCCATCGCTGATGTGACCTCCATCCAGATCGGCGCGACCGCTCGAGGTTATGCGGATTTGTTGGCCAGTTACTGGGGAACTCCCGCTTTCGGCGTGGGCGGGATGATTACGGCGCACTGGAGTCCCAAGACTCTGAACCTCAATTTTTCCTACCTCGCCAATATTGATTTTTACATTGGCCTAGGACTTGGTGTCAATATAATGCCCGGTTACAGTTCTTCTTTATATTATCTCGGCTCTGCCTATAATCCCAACGGTCTCGGCATCTGGCAGATGGAAGGGGTTTCTTACTACTTCAATCCCAATCTGGGTGTATTCGCCGAATACGACTATTACGGCGGCGGCTACACTGGCAACTACGGCGGCACCTTGGGCATCCAGTTCAAACTTTGATCGTGATGGTTTAAAACAGCCGGGGCGGAAACGCCCCGGCTGTTTTTTTGTCCCGGCTTCCGGTTGATTCCGGGTCAGCAGAAATGGGTCCGGGGAGACCGGATCGCCCGCTTGCAATTCTCGCCGACTCCACTTATCATGATAAAAGTTGAAAGTTCGGCCGGGAGGATGCATGTCTATCCGTTTCGCCTTTGCCGCGTTGCTGTTGCTGATCGGCGCATGCTCGCAAAACGCGCGCCCGTCGGAAAAATATTCGCATCTGACGATCCTGCATTTCAACGATACCCACGGTCATCTTGCCCCCTTCCGCGATGCCGCGGGCAAACTGGTCGGCGGGGTGGCCCGCCGCACCACGTACATCAGAGCGGTACGTGCGGAGAATCCGGATCTGCTCGTGCTTCAGGCCGGGGATATCCTGACGGGAACCGTCTATTCCTCGATCTATCATGGCCGCGCCGATATCGGCTTCATGAACGGCTGGGACCAGACGGCGACATGCGTGGGCAACCACGAGCTCGACTACGGCGTTTCCAACGTCCTGGAACTGGCCGCCGCCGCGCATTTTCCCTTTCTTTCCGCCAACATGCGGCGGAAAGACGGAAGCGCGCTTTTTCCCGCCTATCTCTGCACCAACATCGCCGGGGCTTCGGTGTGCATCGCGGGCGTTTCGATTTCCGACGATTCCATCTATAACCGAGACGCCGTTCGAGAGCTTCGCTTCGACGGAGAGGCCGCGGCGTTGTCCAACCTGCTTTACGGATCGAAGCTCCGGGCGACCAACAGCCTCGTGATTCTCCTCACTCACGTGGGAGTTGAAGCGGACAAGTCGCTCGCGGCCGCTTTTCCGGACGTCGACTTGATCGTCGGCGGGCACAGCCATACGCTCTTGCCGGCTCCGGTGAAAATCGGCAACGTCCTCGTGGTGCAGGACGGACAGTGGGGCGAGTACGTCGGCAGGCTGGACTGGTTCCTGTCGGCCGGAAGGCCCGTCTCGAACGTTTACGCCCTGGCGCCGATGGATGCTTCCGTCGCGCCGGATCCCGCCGTGGCGGAAGCGGTTTCCAATATGGAAACGAAAGTGAAAAAGGAAATGGATGTGCTTCTCGGGACCAATCCTTCCGCGCTTTCCGACATGGACGTCCGCGACGCTTCCACGGGCCTGGGCAACTGGATCGCCGATGCCGTTGCCGAAGCCGTTCCGTGCGATGCCGCCTGTCTCAACGGGGGAGGCATTCGCTCGCCGCTATCGTCCGGTCCGGTGAGTCTGCTCGACGTTTGGACCGTGCTTCCCTTCGACGATGTTTTGGTCCGTCTGACTATGAAGGGCTCGCTGTTGCGGCGCTTCGTCGTTCAGGGAGCGGGCAACATAGGCAGGGGCGGGTTCCTCCAGTGGTCGGGCGCGGTGCGCGTGAGGAAACAGCTTGGCGGCTGGAACGTCGAGGTCGGCGGAAAGCCCGTGGACGACGATGCGAGCTACCGGATCGTCGTGCCCGATTATCTCCATCAGGGCGGGGACGGATTTACGCTTCTCGCGCAATCTTCGTCCGCCGAGAATACGGGGCTTCTGATGCGCGACATCGCGGCGGCCGCAGTGAAAAAGGCCGGAGGGATGATTCTGACAGCGGAGCAGACGAACGCGAGGGTGGCGGTGAAATGAAGGTACTGATTGTCCGTCACGGCGAGGCCGTGAAAGGTTCGCCCGACGCTTCCCGGACGCTTTCGGAGGCGGGAAAAAAAGAAGTTTCGGAACTGGCCGCGAAGGTTGCCGCTCGCGGGTTTTCTCCCGTGAACGTGGTGCACAGCGGGCTTGTCCGTGCCCGGGAAACGGCGGAGCTTCTCGCGCTCGCGCTGAATCCGGCGGACGGAGTCATGGAAGGGGAGGATCTCGGAGCCGAGGACAGCCCCGTTCCCTGGGCCAATACACTAGCTGACATGCGCGAAGATATCGTTCTGGTCAGTCACATGCCTTTCGTGGCCAACCTTGCCGGATTGCTTCTGGATGACAATTCCGCCGAGGAAGTCCATTTTTCCACGGGAAGTTCGCTTTGCCTGGAACGCCGGCCCGACGGCGGATGGAAGGTTCTTTGGAAGGAGAAGGCGTAAGGGTATTCCGTTTTTCATATTTGGAAAAGAAATAGAAAACCTGGAAAATGAATCAAGAACTTGTCAGTATTTTCCATCAGTTGAGATGAGGAGGTTTCCATGAATCGAGTGTCCTGTTTCCTTTTTTCGGCCGGTGCCGTTGCGGTGCTGGTTCTGGTCTCGGCCTGCGGCGGAGAAGTCCGTTCATCGCGGGTGGTTGTGGAAAACGTCACGGTGACTCAGCAGAAGACGGTGGTGGTGGAGAATGCCCCGAACCGTCCCGCTGTCGTGACGAATTCCGTTGTCGAAAATGCTCCGAGCAACCCGGTGGTCGTGAATAATGCCGTTACGGCTGCGAGCACGACGGTATCTGCGCCGGTTACGGTATGGGTCACCAACTTCTACACGGTGCATGCCGACGAAAAGGTGCTGGAAATGGCCAAACGCCTCTCCGAGGTTCGCGGCGACAAACGGATGGCGATTGCGAGGGAAAGAATTCCCGGCAATTATTTCACGGTTCTCCAGACCGCCTGGATTCTGAGTTCCATTGCCGAAGACGAGGAACGGTACGTTCTTCTGAAAATGCTCGCTCCCCAAGTGATCGATCTGGAACACAGGGATTACCTGATTAACGGCGGACATGTGCCGTGGATGGCTCCCGTATACTGGAAAGCCATCGATTTCGTTACCAACCTCGTTCCTGTTTCGGGAGTGTCCGTGACCAACGGCAACGTGATTACCAACTTCGTTACGGTCCAGTCTATCCATGGGAGAAGGCACGACTTCAGCACCATTTCCGAAGACGAAGTCTGGCACCTGACACGGTGGCTGTCCGATTCCCATGGAGACAAGCGTCTGAATATTCTCAGGGACAGAATTTCCGGGAATAATCTTACCGTTTTTCAGGCGGCTCAAATCCTGACCTCCATTGCCGAAGAGGATAATTACTACGATATTTTCCATCTCATCGCTTCGCATGTCATCGATTTCGAAAACAGGGATTATCTGAGCGACCGGATCCCTTCCGGCAATCATTCCACTCCCAGGATCAAGAATGATATCCAGGCGATCCAGGTTTCGGATAGCGATTCAGGGAATGCTTCAAAAACGTCGGGTTCCGTGGATAACAACACGACTATCGGGAATGCTTCTGACAAATCGGCCGGCGTGAATTCCGACGCTCAGGCGACGGACATGTCGCACAGACAGGGTAGAATGAACTCCGACAGGATGGCGACGAATGTGTCAAGCAGTTCTGCCGGCGTGAATGTCAATGCATCGGTTTCGAATGTATCGGACAGACACGGTAGAAAGAACGACAATGCTCAGGTGACGAATGTGTCTAACAAGCCGGTCGGTATGAACGTCAACGCTCAAATGACGAATGCGTCGAGTAGTCCTGCCGGCGTGAATGTCAATGCATCGGTTTCGAATGTATCGGACAGACACGATAGAAAGAACGACAATACTCAGGTGACGAATGTGTCGAGCAAGCCGGTCAGTGTGAACGTCAACACTCAAATGACGAATGTGTCGAGCAAACCGGCCAGCACGAATGTCAACGCTCAAATGACGAATGCGTCGAGCAAGCCGGTCATTGTGAACGTCAACGCTCAAATGACGAATGTATCGAGCAAGCCGGTCATTGTGAACGTCAACACTCAAATGACGAATGTGTCGAGCAAACCGGCCAGCGCGAATGTCAACGCTCCAATGACGAATGTGTCGAGCAGACCTGCTATCGCAAATGTCAATACCCCGGTGACGAATGTGTCGAGCAAGCCGGTCGGCGTGAACGTCAACGCTCCGATTACGAATGGCACAAACAAATCCGGCAGTTTCAGCACCAATAAAACGGCGAGAAATGGCACGAACAAATCGGGCGGTTTGAATACCAACACAATGGTTACGAATAGCTCGAACAAGTAGAAAGCGTGAGTGCTTCCTCCGGAAAACCGGGGGTTGACACACATTCAAGGATTTCATTAAGAAGCCAGGCCATGTAACTCATGACCTGGCTTCATTAATTGGTTCATTGACAATGGATACGGGTTACTTATTCCCCTTTTCCATTCCGGATGATCTTATCCAGTTTTCTCACCGTCGCCTCGATGTCTTCCGCTTCCGTTACGCCAGTCACCACGCAGACCGTGCGGGCGCCGCGCGACAACACTTCGCCGATATTATATTCCTTGATGCCGCCGATGGGAACGAAGGGAAGGGGGATTTCGCGTGCAACTTCCTCCAGATACCGGCAGCCGACGGGATCGACGACGTTCTTTTTCGTGAAAGTGCGGAAGATCGGTCCCACGCCGATGTAGTCCGCTCCGAGAGCCACGGCTTCGCGGGCTTGTGCGATCGAGTGGGTGGAAAGTCCGATGACGCGCTCTCCGACGAGTTTCCGCACTTCGGAAAGCGGAAGGTCGTCCTGTCCGATATGCACCCCGTCGGCATCGCAAAGCAGCGCGAGATCGACGTGGTCGTTGACGAGAAAGACTGCGCCCGCGTCGCGTGTGAGACGGCGGATCTCCCGGCATTCGGCAAGCATCTCGCGCACGGAGAGACCTTCCTTCTCGCGGTATTGGACGATTTTCGCGCCGCCGGCAAGCATTGAGCGGACGACCTCGATGCTGCTCCGGCCGCGGGAATGAATCCGGTCGGTGATGCAGTATAGCCCGAGAGGCAGTTCGAAAGGCATTTTCATAACGCTTCCCAGTCTTTGTAAACCGGCTCGTAGCCGTTAGCGGCGATGACGGCGGCGATCTCGGACACTCCGCGATCGTCGGAAATCTCGAACTGCGGGGTTTTGCTCTCGTCGCGGGCCTCATAGCCCCCGACGGTGGTCAGAGAGCCCGCCGACATGCGAGTCACGCCCAGCGGAATCAGTTGATCGCGGAACGATGGACGCTCCCGGGTGCTCAAGGTGATTCCCGCGCGCGGCAGGAAGAGTCTCCAGGCCAGAAGTATCTGCACGAAGCCCTTGTCCGACAGCGGGAGAACAGCCTGAAATGAGCCTTCGGACGGATTGATCCTCGGCGATGACATGGAAACCTCGGTTCCCGGGTAGCGGTCCTGCAGGTACGCCGCATGGAGCGCCGTCAGGAATGCCTCATGCATCGGTTCGCCCAGTCCGAAGAGCGGTCCGATGCCGACCGTGCGCAGCCCCGCTTCGGCGGCCCGCTCGGGAGTGCCGAGACGCCAGGCGTAGTCGGCTTTCCGGCCTCCGGGATGCACTCCGGCGTAGATTTCGCGGTCGTAGACTTCCTGGAAAACGGTGATGCCGTCCACGCCCGCCTGAGCGAGCTGCCGGTATTCCGCGGTTTCCATGGGGAAAATCTCGATGGAGATCGACGCAAAATGCTTTTTCAGGATGCCGACGGCTTCCGCGAGCCATGAAACCGGTGTCAGCGCGGGAGCTTCGCCCGTCAGAATGAGGATATGCTTCATTCCCGTTCGGGCGATCGCCTCTCCTTCCCTTTCGATCTCCTCCATTGTGAGAGTCGAGCGGCGGATGGAGTTTTTCCGGTTGAAACCGCAGTAAACACACTCGTTGGAGCAGTAATTGGAGAGATAGAGAGGAATAAAAAGCTGGATAACCCGTCCGAACTGCCGGATGGTGGTCTCGTGCGCTTTCCGGGCGATTTCTTCGAGCATCCCGGAAGCGGCGGGCGAGAGAAGCGCGATGAGGTCTTGTTCCGAGATCTTATCCTTCGAGAGAGCTTTTTTCACGTCGGACTCGGTGACTCGCGAAAGCGCGTCGGCGAAGTCCAGGTTTTTCGATTTTTCCACCATATCGATAAAAGCCAAGTTGGTTCCTCCTTTCCGTTGCCGCGTCTATCGGAGAAAGCCGGTGAGGGGAGAACTCGCCTCGGCGATTTTCCGTTCCTCGCGGAGCTTCGCCAATCGAGCCATTCTTCCCGCTTTCACGGCCAGAGAGAAGGCCTCGCCCATCGACACGGGGTCGTCCGCGGTGGCGATGGCGGTGTTGACGAGGACGGCGCTCGCCCCGATCTCCATCGCTTCGGCCGCATGCGACGGCCGGCCGATCCCTGCGTCCACCACGACGGGTACTTTGACGCTTTCGATAACCATCTCGATGAGGTCGATCGTGCGGATTCCCCGGTTGCTGCCGATGGGGCTGCCGAGGGGCATCACCGCCGCTGCGCCCGCGTCCTCGAGCCTCCGCGCCATTACCGGGTCCGGCAAAACGTAAGGGAGTACATGGAAACCTTCCCTGGCCAGAATTTCCGTGGCCTTGAGGGTTTCCTCGTTGTCGGGCATCAGGTATTTCATCTCATGGATGACCTCGATCTTGATGAAGTCGCCGCAGCCGCTTTCGCGGGCGAGGTGCGCGATCCTCACCGCCTCCCCGGCGTTTCTCGCGCCGGAGGTATTGGGCAGAAGCACGGCGGTTTTCGGAACATAGTTCAGGATGTTCTCTTCCCTCGCGTCAAAATTCACGCGGCGCAACGCCACCGTGATCATCTCCGATCCGCTCGCGGCGAGCATCTGCGGAATCAGGCCGGGACGGGCGAATTTTCCCGTTCCGGTAAAAAGGCGGTTGTGGAATTCCTTACCGCCGAGAAGAAACGTATCTCCCAACTTATCCTCCGGAAACAAAATGGACGATCTCAATGGCATCGCCGTTTTCGAGTCTGACCGTTTTCCAGGTATCGCGGCGCAGAATATCGCCGTTTTTCTCGATCACCACCATCTCGGGCGTCAGGCTGCGTGAGAGAATGAGTTCCAGGACGGTTTGCGGTTCGATTTCCGTATCCGTACCATTGACGTGAATACGGATCATGGGTTGCCTCCGTTGGTCGGAGCGACCGGACTCGCGTTGGTTCGGACATTCGTCCGGGCGTCCGCGGCGTATTTTTTCAGGAGGACGTAAGTTTCCTTCGCTTTTTTGCCGCCGATTTTCAGGAGGTTGGACGCAAGGTCGAGGAGCGAAAGCCGGTTGGTGCCCGCCGCGAGCGGGTTGGCGCCCCGGGAAAGAAGGAAGGACGCCATCGCGGTATCGCCGCGCGTGACGGCATGCCAGAGCGGCGGCCTTCCCGCCGAGTCGGGCGTATCGATGCCGGTTCCCGCATCCGCGAGGTTGCTCGCCGCGGAGAGATTGCCCTTCCATGCGGCGACGTGCAGGGGAGTAAAGCCTTCCACTCCCTTATCCGTGAGGGTGTTTGTCGGCGAAGCGCGGTTGGAAAGGAGCAGCGAAACCATCGCGCCGTCGGATTTCCAGGCGGCCGCGTGAAGCGGAGTCCAGCCGCCCTGCGCCGCGGCATTGGGATCGGCTCCGCCGGCGAGAAGCAGTTCTGCCACGTCGGGGTGGCGTTCCGCGACGGCGGTATAGAGGGCGGAACGGCCGTTTTCGTCCTTCGCGGTGAGCGGAAGCTTCTTGTCCACCAGGAAACGGACGATGTTCTTTTTCCCGTCGCGAGCGGCCTTGAGCAGGATGGTGTCGACGGCTTCGGCGGTATTGGTATTGGTGGTTTCCAAGTGCAGATCGACGTAAAGGAGAAGCGCGGCTACGTCCAGTTGTTCCGCCTTCAGGGCGACGAAAAGCGGCGTTTTCTGCTCCTTGTCGGCAAGGTCCGGATTCGCGCCATGTTCCACCAGCAGTTTCGCGACGGCATACCGTCCGGCCTTGGCGGCACGATGCAGTGCCGTTTCTCCCGAGAGGCAGGGCTGGTCGGGATCGAGTCCGAGATCCAGCAGAATCCGTGCGAGGTCGGTATAGCCGAACTCGGCCGCATAGTGCAGCATATCGCAGCCGTTTTTATCGCAAGCTTTCCAGTTGACCTTATTGGAAATCAGTACCAGAGCCACGTTGGTGTTTCCGGTGTACTTGAGCAGGAGAAAGGCGGGTGATCCGGAGGGATCGACGGTGTTGACGTCCGCTCCGTCCCGGATGGCGGCTGCTGTTTTCTGCGCATCCCCGAACATGATCGCACGGAGAAGCCTCTCCCGGGCTCCCGCGAAAAGGGCGGCGGGCAAGAGGAGTATCGCGCCCAGCAGCAAACAGATCAACGGATGAATACGAGACATGAGAGCATCCTTGCCTTTTCG
>Ga0326727_10011918_pt1 | contig 20002 bp, 14 predicted proteins | sample MB2enrmetagenome_FD_207643 | JGI IMG/M metagenome (GOLD analysis project Ga0326727, IMG submission 207643) | Lab enriched peat soil microbial communities from McLean, Ithaca, NY, United States - MB29MY | ecosystem: Environmental > Terrestrial > Soil > Wetlands > Peat | place: USA: New York...
TCCGCCGCTGCTGAGCGGGGAAGCGGCACTCAAGCGCGTCGCTCTGAAACGATATGTGGCCGGGCCGTCCATTTTGATGCCCCCCGGCTGGCTGGTAATATACGCGTAAGTGCCTCCGCACACAATGCTCAGTTTGTCTTAGTTCGTTGGGAGAATGCCGGGTCTGCAGGGGGAGGCAGTAGAAGTTTGACAGCTTGTAGAGTGTGCAATCTCCGGCATTTTGTGCTCCAGGAATCAGAGCAGAGACCCCTCACCGGGCTCGCTCCGCTCGCCACCCTCTCCCCCTGGGAGAGGGCTGTCTCTTCTTGATCTCTCGTTGGAAGCAAGGTAGCGCGGACCTCCGTTGGTGAGGTCTGAGGCTTTTGTGGTCATCACGTTCCTGGTGGTGTAAGCTGGCGCGATGTCGCGGTTGCGTCTGCACACTCCTGGGGGGAGCAGGTAGCCGCGGACAGTGTTTTTCTGTCCGTGGGCTTTTCGGTGGAAGACGAACCCACGGTCGATCAAAGGCAGGTTGACCGTGGCGACCACTGTCGGCTGATGCGAGAATGCGAATCCGACCGGATGCGTCTATGCACCCCGGGGGGAAGAACCTCGGACCTGCGGAACCGGTTTGACGCGTTGCGGGGATAGCCGGGCTGATTCTCCACGTCCGCGCCAATCTTTGACCCTGCGTTCCGGGCACGGACCCTGTTGCTTGCAGAAAGAGAGGTTCTTCCCGGCCGAGGCAGGGCGCGTCGCGGCAAGAGTCATAATTTGTTGCGAAGGAATCGAGCGCAATGAAAGGGACCTCAAGACCAGGAACTTCGGGAGTAAACCTCAGAAGACTTCTCGAGTTAGGGTTGGTGGGTAGTCTTCTTCCGGGCATGATCGGGTGCGGCAGCCAGCGCCACGAAGCCGATAGCCGCCTCCGGGAGGCAGTGGATGCCGCTTCACCGGAGGACATTACCCAGGTCCACCCTCGCCCGGTGTACGGGCAGGGCAGGAGCCTGAGCGATGTCCTTATCTACCGCTACGACTATGGCGAAGTTGATCGATTGGAGAAGCGGTACCGGGGTGTGCCGCGCGCTGCGTTTCTGCGTGAGGAATTTACGCGAGCGATAAAGGGGCATGAGAACGGCAGCGACAATGAGAAGTGGTTGGCGGTTATGAATTATCTCTCGCGCACCCTGCGGCATCCCGCGATCGAGCAGCCGATGTACCCTGATCGCACGATGGTCACCGACCCGATGATTCTGCTGCTGTTGCGCGAGGGCCGATGCGGACACCAGGCGCGCGTCGTCGTGGACATGGCCCTGGCGAATCACTATGAAGCCCGTCTGGTGCAACTCGCCGCTCATCTGGTGGCGGAGGTCAAGTGGGGCGGGGAATGGCATTGGATCGATGCCGATGCGGGGATTCCGGCAGACAGCCTGCGCTCACGCTTCGCGGAGTTGCCGAGCGTCGAGGCGTTGGCGCGCAACCCGTATGTGCTTGACGGCTTCGCAGCTCGGAATTGGGAAATGGGTGAGAGCGCACACCGAACGTTCGACGGCATGTATGTGCCGCAGGATTGTTACTATCCGGGAAGCCTGCTGCCCTCGTCCACGTATTTCGGCGAGCAGATTTTCACGGGTGTGTTTGGGGGCAGGACTGCGCTCAAGAAACCCGCGATCACCTACTATTACAAGGAAGGCGCCATCGCAAAGTGGGAAACGGACCGTTACTGGGGCTGGAACGGCCTGCGCGCGGAGACTCGGTCCATTCCGACGGTGCCGGTTGATTACGCTCCGCTCCGCCTGACCATCACGGGGCCTGCGGCCGTCTTTGCCGAGGGCGGACGTGCCGTCATCCCGGTGCGATGGGTCGCGCAAGGCCGCCCGGTCTGCGAGCCCCGGCAAGTGCGGAACTGCCGGCTCATCTTCGACAAGCTGGCCTACGAGGTGCGCGTATCGCGTGCGACGCGGGGCTGGGACTATGATTTTCGCGATTACGACTTCATGCCCGGGAGTGGTAAGGGCGATGTGCTGGTCACGCGCAAGGTGCGCAAGGTCGACGCCACGACCTTCGGCATCGACGTGCCCGTGCATGACATTTCGGGCGTGTTCATTGAGGTGGCGCCGGTGGCCTTGGACAAGGCGCACGGCAGCGAGTTCATGTGGCCGAGTAACGAACTCGCAGTGCAGGTGGAGCCCTGTGTGGCCGATCTCAGCAAACCGGCAGGGAGGACGACCCGGTGACGCTGCTGCGGTTGTTGCCCCCGGCGACACATTCCCCCTCACTTATCCCTGAAGTATTCTTAAGCCTCACTACGTCGTGGTGTGCCTCCGTACTTCTTTCGAGGAGTAAAGTTCAATGAAAAAGCCGCAAGGAACAGGAATGTTTTCCGTAAACCGCCGGGAGTTTCTCGAGTTCGGGTTGGCTGGGAGTCTTCTCCCTGCCGTGTCCGCCAGCCGGGGTGAAGTGCAACAAGCCAAGGCTTCCAGCAGAGGACCCGGATGGATGGACGGCCGGCCCCTGGTAATTTCGTCGCCGTGGCAGGCTCCTCTCTACGCTCATCGGACAGGAGGGTGGCCGCTCTGGCAGGATCAAGACTGGGAGTACGGTTTTAGCGAGGAAGCAGCAAAAGAGATGAAGGATATGGGTGTCACGGCCACTATCGTTCCTATCTTTCAAGGATATGGCTCCGTTGTGGAGGGAAGCTATATCGAGAAGTCCAGGAAGGCTGCCGCCCTCTGGCACCGTTATGGAATCAAAGTTGGAGGCTATATCGGGAGCACGATTCATTACGAAACCTTCTTGCTGGAGAATCCCGGGGCCCACGAATGGCTGGTTCCCGACTATCTGGGACATCCGGTGATTTACGGTAATCGGCCCAACCGCAGATGGCCGTATTTTATGCATCCGGGCTATAGGGAATGCGTCAAGCGCGCTTTGAGGATTGCCATCGAAGAAGTAAAGGTCGATCTGTTCTCATTTGACCACACCAGCATGCAGGCTGACCCCAGGATGTTTCAGCATCCCCTGGCGATCGAAGATTTTCGCAACTTTCTGCGAACCAAGCACAAGCCCGAGGAACTCAAGACCTGGCTTGGCACGAGCGATCTGCGCTATGTGGTCCCCCCCAGGGTGGATTGGCGGCTGAGTACGATTGATGACCGCTTATTTCAAGAGTGGATGGATTTTCGCTGCCAGATGCTGGCGCGGTATTACGAAGAAATGGCGGCATTCATCCACAGCCTGAATCCCGCCGTGTGCATCCTCAGCAACCCTGATGTAGGCCTTTCCGGGATCAACACGGTCTGGTACCAGGGCGTGGACTATCCTCGCCTGATTCCGCATATGCAGGCAGTCTGGAGCGAGGAGGGTAACTATCCGGGCGTCACGGCCGAGGGCGTTCTCATATCGGAGATCAGGACCTATAAGATGACGAGTATGTTGGGAGCGCGCACCGTCACCTACACGGGCGTCCCTTATGTGGGTCTTCCCCCGGATGAGAACCACATGAAGTTGCAGATGGCTCAAGCCATGGCCCATAGCCGGCAGTGCCTGGGCGATATTGGACCCATCTACTCTCTTCGCAATATCCCCGAAGGTCCGCGAAAGTATATTCGATTCTTCCACAGTAGATTTGACCTTTACGGCGGCGTGGAGAGTGCGGCCGAGGTGGCCGTGCTGCATTCCTATGCGAGCTTAGCCACGAACAACGACCGGCCGTATCAGAGCACTTGGCTTTTTGAGCAGTCCCTGATTCAGAGTCAAATCCCCTTCGACATCATTTTCGATCAGCACCTGGAAAATCTCTCGCGATACAGGGTTCTCGTTCTGGCGGATCAAGAGTGTCTTGACGAGAAGCAATGCGATCTGATCCGGCGCTATGTGCAAGGAGGTGGTGGACTGGTGGCGACGGAGTTCACGTCGCTATTCACGGCTCGGCGCGTCCGGCAGCGGGATTACGGGCTGGCGGATTTATTTCAGGTTCCCCCGCCGGCATTTGTATTGTGGGTGAAGGATAATCCGCTCGCGATCAGTGCCGTACGCAACGAGGCGGGGCGAGGCCGGGTGGCGTACGTTCCGGAAGTGAAGCCGGCGATCGAGAAGCCGCTGGGCGAGGCGATGACGAGCCGCTACTGGAAGCTGCCGTTGAATTCGGGAGAACTGATCGAGGCGGTCAAGTGGGCGGCCGGGGGGCGAATGGCTCTTGAAGTGAAGGCGCCGCTGACCGTGACGGCAGAGCTGCAAAGGCAGGCGGAAACCGGGAAGCTTATCCTGCACCTGATTAATTACGATGTGGAGCGAACACCGAGAGTCGAGAACATTGAAGTGCGAGTGCAAGGGGGGAGCGATCTGACGAAGGTCTCAGTGATTTCTCCGGACGAAGGAGATCTTCAAACGCTCGCCCACGTGAGAAGAGAGGGAGCACTCATTTTCACCGTCCCCAGTTTGAAGGTGTACGACGTGGTTGTAATCAGCTCGCAAGCCTAGCGCAGACCTGCTTTGCGGGGAGTTCAGTGCTCGGAATGCAGAGGAACCCCCGGCTTAAGGGCGGGGGTTCCTCTGAGGCGCGGATGAGTTCTTAATAGCCCGTCTTGGCGTTATGTTTATCCTTGTAGATATCCTTGGAGAGTTTGTTCTGCTGCTTATTCACTTTGGCGCGCTCGGCAGGGGTGAGCTTTCCACCGTTCTGAGCACGCATATTCCGCGTTTCCTTATTCAGGTTTGATTCCTTCTTTTCCAGCTTCGAGGCTTCTTTGGGGGTGAGTTGCCCGCTCTTGATGCCGTTGGCGATACGCTTCTGCTGGTTCACCTTGCGCTGATGTATTGTCCCCGGGGGTGGAACAGCGGGTGTGCTGTTGTTCGTTTGAGCGAATGAAATCGGAATGCACACCGCAATTGCGAACAGACTGCTAAAAAGGATTCCTTTGATCTTCATTGTGCTTGTCCTCTCAGTCCTGTTTTGAATTCTTGTCTTCAATGAAGCAAAGCGTGCTGAGCGCCATTGCGTGCGAGATCTTGCGGTTCTATGTAGCTCAGCCACGTGCTCAACTCCATCTTAATCGCTAATCTGGATTAAGCAAGCAGGCCGCCAAAATTCTAAAATGGCGTGCGGTGGGGTATCTTATTGAATTATAGGTGGTTACATATGTAGGCCCAAAGGGCCGCCGATCATTAGGATGAGGCGTGCTTGGCCGTATTCAACCGGCGGTGGCCGAATTCGGCCATGCGCGGCGCAGTCCCCGCCCCGATCGGCCGGGGGGCTGCGCGCGAACAGCAGGACTCACATCCAATTAAGGATGACTTTAGCGGATTTACCCGTCTCCATGGCTTCAAATGCTTTGGGGAATTCTTCGTAATGAAAGCGATGGGTGATCACCGGGCTGATGTCCAATCCGGATTGCAGCATGACCGTCATCTTGTACCACGTTTCATACATCTCGCGGCCATAGACTCCCTTGATGGTCAGCATATTGAAGATCACGGTATTCCAGTCGACCGTTATTTCGTGTTTCGGAATGCCCAGCAGGGCGATCTTCGCTCCGTGGCTCATGTTGGTGAGCATCCCGCGAAATGCGTCCCCGTTGCCGGACATTTCGAGTCCCACATCGAAACCTTCAAGCATCCCCAGCTTTTTTTGCGCGTCGGCGAGACTGCCTTCCTGAATGTTCAGCGCCAAAGTCGCGCCCATCTTCCTGGCCAGGTCAAGCCGGAATGGGTTAACGTCCGTGATCACGACGTAACGGGCGCCCGCGTGCCGTGCAACCGCCGCAGCCATAAGCCCGATCGGACCGGCTCCGGTGATCAGCACGTCCTCCCCCAGGACGGGGAAGGACAGCGCGGTATGGACCGCGTTCCCGAAAGGATCAAAGATGGCGGCAATGTCCTCGTCAATCGATGGGTGATGGCGCCAGATGTTCGTCATCGGCAGCGCAATGTATTCCGCGAACGCGCCTGCGCGGTTGACTCCTACGCCCTGGGTGTGAGCGCAAAGATGACGGCGTCCCGCAAGGCAATTCCGGCAGCGCCCGCAAACGACGTGTCCTTCTCCGCTCACAATGTCGCCGGGAAAGAAATCCGCGACGTTGGAGCCTGTCTCCACAACTTCGCCCACGAATTCGTGACCGATCACCAGCGGCACGTGAAGCGTCTTCTGCGCCCAGTCGTCCCATTGGAAGATGTGCAAATCCGTGCCACAGATGCCGGTGCGATGAACGCGGATCAGTACGTCGTTGATCCCAATTTTCGGAACGTCCACATCATCAAGCCAAAGTCCCCGTTCCCTCTTGCTCTTTACGAGTGCCTTCATCTTATTGGTCTCCCTCCATCGTTACTGTGATCTGGTGCTCTTCGCCTCGGGCCATATTCCTTCCTGAGCTTGTAAGTGATGCTGTCCACCAGGGCCTGCCAACTGGCCTCGATCAGGTTCTCGGAAACGCCCACGGTTCCCCACGCGTCGTGTCCATCGCTCGACTCGATCAGCACCCGGACCGTGGCGTCGGTCGCTCCTTTCGGGTTCAGCACCCGGACTTTGTAATCCGTCAGGCGGATATCCCGGATACACGGGAAGAAGGTGGTCAGCGATTTTCTCAAGGCCCTGTCCAACGCGCTCACCGGGCCAACCCCTTCCGCCGCCGTGTGTTCTTCCTTGCCGTCCACGCGCAACTTGATAACGGCCTCCGAAGAAGACTCGTTCACTCCTTTTTTCTCGGTGATGACGCGAAAACCGTCGAGCTCGAAGAAGTCCTTGGAGTGGTGCACCAGCTTGTCGAACAGAATCTCAAAAGATGCTTCAGCTCCCTCAAACTGATAGCCGTCGTGTTCCATCTCCTTGAGCTTCTCCACCACGACCTTGGCGTCGGAAGAGGACTTGTCGATCTTAAGGCCCAGCTCCTCAGCCTTATAGATCACATTGCTCTTTCCGGAGAGTTCAGAAACCAGGACGCGCCGTTCGTTGCCGACTAAGGCGGGATCTTCGTGCTCGTAGGCTGAGGCCTCTTTCATTACCGCGCTCACGTGGATGCCGGCTTTGTGGGCAAACGCGCTTTTGCCGACGTAGGGGAGATCCTGGCGGTGGTGCATGTTGGCCAGTTCACTCACATAGCGGGACACCTCCGTGAGGTGTTTGAGGCTTTCTCTGCCGATGGTGTGCATCCCCAGCTTCAATTCGAGATTGGGAATCACGGAGCAGAGGTTGGCGTTTCCGCACCGTTCTCCATAGCCGTTGATTGTCCCCTGCACCTGCACTGCCCCCGACTGCACGGCGGCAATGGCGTTCGCCACCGCCATTTCGCAATCATTGTGAGTGTGAATTCCCAAGGGCGTCTTCACCTGTTTGGAAGCGGCCTCAAAACGTTCACGGATGTCGGCGGTCAGCGTGCCGCCGTTGGTGTCGCACAAGACGATCATGGCGGCGCCCGCCTCGTCAGCGGCCCGGAGCGTGGCCAGCGCATAGTCCGCATTCGCTTTGAAGCCGTCGAAGAAATGCTCGGCGTCGTAGAGGACTTCTTTGCCCTTGGATTTCAGGAAAGCCACTGACTCTCGAATCAGGTCGAGGTTTTCCTTGAGCGATATCCCCAGCGCCACTCTCACGTGCAAATCCCAGGTCTTCCCGAAAATGGTCACCACCGGAGTGTTGGCTTCGATGAGAGCCTGAAGATTCCGGTCATGGGCTGCACTCTGGCGCGGGTGGCGGGTGCTGCCAAAGGCCACCAGCTTGGCTCGCTTCAGTTTGAGTTCCTGGGCGCGGTGAAAGAACTCGATATCTTTGCTATTTGAGCCGGGCCATCCGCCTTCGATGTAGTCAATTCCCAGATCGTCAAGCCTCTTGACGATGTGGAGCTTGTCCTCCATGGAAAATGAGATGTCCTCGCCTTGGGCGCCGTCGCGGAGAGTCGTATCGTAGATTTGGATCTTTTTCATGGTTTCGTCTAGACCGGGAGAATCGGAATACGCTGAGAATGACCAATCCGCCGGGAGAAGTCAATCTCCTACCAGGAATTCAGCGACAATCGCACGATGGTTGCGTATCCAATTCATTATATCGCGAAGCATCCCCCCTCTGCGCATGAGTCGTTCCCGCTCGCTTTTGAGTAGGGGCGGGGCTCGCTTGCCCCCGCCCCTACACGTCATTTGATGTCCCTGGCTTCCCCAGGCTGTTTGTTTGCGACTAAAACTTTACCATGATGTCGAGATCGATGAAGTTCTCGGTCTTGCGAAGATCGGGAGACCAGACGCTGCTCGGTCCGCCGCCGCAGAACGCCTCCGCCGCCGCGAGGCCTGTTTGCCCCGATGAAGAGCCGTTGCTGCAGGCGTAGTACTGGGGATAACCGTTATTGCTGCCAGGAGGAGGCGTAATCCCCTCCGCGCCCGACCAGTACGGCACACTCGCGTGGCGATGATCAAACTCCCAGCGGAATGTAATGTACTGCTTGGGCATCCAGTCAAAAGTGATTGAACCGTCCCAGGCTTTGAACTGGTCCCCGGGGTTCTCCGTGAAGTAAGGTGAATTAAGCGCTGCGGAAGCGGCGCTTTCTCCATTGATGGGCGGGATCAATACGAGATAGCGCCCAGGATTGTTGATCTGCCCACCCCCAAGTGTCAGGCCGAATAAGTCCTTATGGAACCAGAAACGGTTGTAGAGCATATAGCCGACGAAACTCTGTTTGGGACCGTTCGCGGTGTTGCCGTGGCAACTCACGCCACCGCCAAATTCACAACCCAGATCGCCGGTGAAGGTGAACGCCATCTTGTCCAGGGTTTTCAGTGGTTCGTCGTAGTATTTGACCTCCAGACTGTTGTCGGTGTGGATGCGGCCGCGGTTGGGTGTGTACAGATCATCGTGGCCCAGACCGTAATTGTTGGAGATGATGTTCACCCAGGGTTTCGGAGTCCACTTAATCTGTCCTCCCACACCGGGCCGGTGGTTGGCCGAGGCGTATGACTGCCATCCATTGATGAACCACGGCTCGATTTTCAGGTGCGCCGTGGGGAAAATCTGCACCCGCACGCCGTTGAAGAACCACGGTGTGTTGGAGGAAACGTACGAGGGTTGATAGGCCCAATTGTCGAAGTTGTAGTAGCTGAATAGGCCGATGTAGGACATGAAAATCCCTGCATCGACGTTAATCCCGTGCAGCACGTCGAAATGGTATCCCCCGTAAGCTTCCGAGACGTAGCGGTAAGCAGTGTCCAGATCCCATTGGCCATTTGCGGGGCTCGGGTCATTTCGCGGTGTCGTTGATGAATACATGCCAAACTGGGTCATCAACCGGGCCCGAACGTTGTCATAGTGAAAGTCTCCGCCGACGCCGAGCTGCTCCACCTGGACTTCGTTCGTGCGAAAGATTTCGCTCGACCCACCCATCGAGTGGTCCGTCGGGTGGTTGAAGTCGTAGGTATAGGTAACGTCAGACCGGATCTCCGGCGTAAAGAATTTCGAGTCCCAAAAGATATCTTTCGTGCGGGGGTTGCCGTTGAGCCAGGTCCAGTCTACGTCTGAAAAAGGCTCCACCTTTTTGGCTTTCCCGGGGCTGGCCTCCTGAGAGGGTGAAACCGCGGTCCCTCCAGCGAGGGAAGCCGCGGGTGGCTTGGCGGCTGTCGGCGTTCCCGGGAAGGTCGTGAGTGAAAGCTCCTTGGGCTTTTCTGCTGGCTTCAAGCCTGCAGTTCCATCCAGTGAAGCTACGAGCACGGGCGCAGCCGGGGCAGCGGCCTGGGTGACCGCTTTGCCGGGTCCGGCTACAGGCGTGGCCTGGGTCGGGTTTGGAGCCTGCGTGCCCCCCTTGGCTTCCAGGACAGCCAAGCGTTGCTCCAATTGGTCGAGCCGGTCGAGCAATTGCTTTTCCCGCTCGGTAAGCGGCTCTTTGCCCGGGTTCCCGGCTGGCAGTTGTCCGCGCGCGTCAGCGGTGCGGGCCGGATCAGCCGATCCCCCGGGACCCTTCAGAGCTCGGAGAGCGATGTCAAACAGAAAACTCTGCTGCGCCGCCAGTTCGACGGTGGTCACGGGCAGGCTTCCGAATCCTTCTTTGCTTGCCGTCAATTGGTAGCGCCCCGGTTTTAGATCCTCAATCAGGAAAGTTCCATCGTCATTGCTGACGACGCTACGCCCGGCGCTCTCGTCCACACGGCGCACGACAACTTGCACTCCCGGCAACGGCAATCCATTGTCGGTGCGTGCAACCCCATGAAGATCCCCGAGCATCGCTTGGCCGCATGCCAGAGATGATGACAGCGCCAACACCAGTGCGAAAAGGCTGCTCATTCTCACCATCGCAATAACCCCCATGTGTAAGTCCCCCGGCTTCTAGTTGTTCCAGAAGCCCTTACGAGACGCAGGTGTAGTGATGCGAAGCCAACCAGGCTTCGGTTTACGGGATGATGCCGGCTGGCTCAAGGAATCTTGAACCGGGAAATGTTCCATCCAGCGGAAACGAAAGGTCCGCCGGGGAGAGTGTGTGTCCTTCAGGGGCTCTGGCGGAGGAACTCGCGGTCCAAGGCAAGATTCAGCAGAAGCACGTTGACACGCGGTTCTCCGAGGAATCCCAGGTGGCGGTCCCTGGTGTGGTCGGCAATCAACTGTTGCACCCGTGCGACATTGATGCCTCGCGCACTGGCAACGCGGAGGGCTTGCGCCTCCGCCGCCGCAGGGCTGATGTCCGGATCGAGACCGCTCCCCGACGCCGTGACGATGTCCGCCGGGATGGGTCCTTTATAGTCCTGGTTTTCCTTCCGAAACTGCTCCATGGATGCCTTCACACGGTCAAAGAGTTTTTGGCTGGTCGGACCGTAGTTCGAGCCCCCCGAGGCCATGCCGTCATACCCATCGTTGCCGGCCGCGGACGGCCGGGGATGGAAATACTCCGGCCTGGCAAAGTTCTGGCCGATGATGGCGGAGCCGGCCACTCGGCCGTTGAGCTCCACCAGACTGCCGTTCGCCTTGCCCGGCCAGAGCCATTGGCACAATCCGGTAACGACGGCCGGGTAGATCAAGCCGGTCACGATCGTAAACAAGATCATGATTCGAAACGCGGTTCCTAACTGCTTCCACACAAAGGCCTCCTCAGGCCAGCCTCAGCCAAACAAGGATTTGGTCGATCAGCCAGATTCCCGGAAACGGCACAATGAACCCACCCACTCCGTAAATCCAGAGGTTGCGACGCAACATCGAGGCTGCAGTTTGTGGCCTGTATTTCACGCCCCGCAACGCCAAGGGAACCAGGGCAATGATGATCAACGCATTGAAGATGACCGCCGCCAGGACTGCGCTTTGCGGCGAGTGAAGGTGCATGATGTTGAGTGCGTTGAGCGCCGGATACGTGGCCGCGAACATAGCCGGAATGATGGCAAAATACTTGGACACATCGTTCATAATGGAAAAGGTGGTCAACGCGCCACGCGTGATGAGGAGTTGCTTGCCGATGGCCACGACTTCGATGAGTTTGGTGGGATTGCTGTCAAGGTCCACCATATTCCCAGCCTCTTTTGCAGCCATCGTGCCGCTGTTCATGGCCACGCCGACGTCCGCTTGCGCCAGGGCAGGTGCGTCGTTGGTGCCGTCGCCGGTCATCGCCACCAGCCGCCCTTGGCTCTGCTCTTTCTTGATGTAGTCCATCTTGTCTTTGGGGGTTGCCTGGGCCAGAAAATCATCGACGCCCGCCTCGGCAGCTATTGCAGCGGCTGTGAGGGGATTGTCACCCGTCACCATCACCGATCGGATCCCCATGGTGCGGAGCTGCGCAATGCGCTGCTTCATGCCGCCTTTCACCACGTCCTTGAGGTGCACGATGCCTAGCACCCGCGCGCCATCCGCGACCGCTAAAGGGGTCCCTCCGTTTCGCGAGATGCTATTGGACATCTCCGTGAGGCTGGCGACTGGCTCTCCGCCGCGTTCCTGGACGAACCGGATAATGGCGTCGGTTGCCCCTTTCCTTAGCGAGCGGCCGTCAAGATCAACTCCGCTCATGCGGGTATACGCCGAGAAGGGAATGAAACGAGCTTCCTGACTGGACAATTCCCGGCCGCGCAGGTTGTACTTCTCCTTCGCGAGCACGACGATGGACCGTCCCTCGGGTGTCTGGTCCGCCAGGCTGGCGAGTTGTGCGGCGTCCGCCAGTTCTTGCTCCGTGACCCCGCCGACAGGAAGGAATTCAACGGCCTGACGGTTGCCGAGCGTAATGGTGCCCGTCTTGTCCAGCAGGAGGGTATCGACATCGCCCGACGCTTCGACAGCCTTCCCACTCATGGCGAGGACGTTATGTTGCATCACGCGGTCCATGCCGGCGATGCCGATGGCTGAAAGCAACCCTCCGATGGTTGTGGGGATCAGGCACACCAAGAGGGAAACAAACACCGCAACGCTCGGTACCGTTCCGGCCCCGGCGGAGGTGACGCTATACCCCGCAAACGGCTGCAAACTGACGACCGCGAGCAGGAAAATGAGAGTCATCCCGGCGATCAAAATATTGAGGGCAATCTCGTTCGGCGTCTTTTGCCGTTCGGCGCCCTCGACCAGAGCGATCATGCGATCGAGAAACGTCTCACCGGGATTGGAGGTAATTTTGATCTTGATTTGATCCGAGAGAACCTTGGTTCCGCCGGTCACAGCGCTGCGGTCCCCTCCCGACTCGCGGATTACCGGTGCGCTTTCGCCGGTGATCACTGACTCATCAACGGTAGCAATTCCATCGGTCACCTCCCCATCGCCGGGGATGATGTCTCCCGCTTCGCAGATCACAGTGTCGCCGGCGCGAAGCCTGCTGGCGGGTATCGTTTCAATCTTGTTCTTCGCATTTATGAGCTTGGCCAGTGAATCGGTTTTCGTCTTGCGCAACGTGTCAGCCTGTGCTTTGCCGCGCGCCTCGGCCATGGCCTCGGCAAAGTTGGCGAACAGCACCGTGAACCAGAGCCACAAAGCGATCTGGAGCTGGAATCCCAAATGGTGAGCTCCGACGAGCGCGTCACGAATCAGAAAAATAGTCGTCAGTGCCGCGCCCACTTCAACCACAAAAATCACGGGGTTCTTGAACAGCGTATGAGGACTCAGCTTTACCAACGAGTCTCTTGCCGCGCTCCCCATCAGCTGGGTATCGAACAAAGGACGCGCCCGGACGAGCTTCTTTGGGATGAGCGTCGTAAGATCGTCCGTCGGAGGCGGAGTGACAACCGTCGTGGCCATTGATTAGCTCCAGATAGAAAACATCAGCGAAGAGAATAGTTTCCCTTGATGCATCAGCAAGTGTTCGACCAGCGGTCCCAGCGCCAGCGCGGGGAAGAACGTGAGAGCGCCGACAACGATGATGACGCCCACCAGGAGGCTGACAAAAAGCAGACCGTGTGTGGGGAACGTGCCACTGGTTGTGGGCACTTTCTTCTTTGCAGCCAGGCTGCCGGCGACAGCCAGCGCCGGGAGAATGAATCCGAAACGTCCAATCAGCATGGCCAGGCCGGTGAACAGGTTGTACCAGGGAGTGTTGACATTAATTCCGGCGAAGGCGCTGCCATTGTTCTCTGCCGTACTCGAAAAGGTATAGAGGAGTTCGCTGAAACCATGCGGGCCCGAATTGTTGAAATTGGTGATGGGCGACCCGGAGGGATTCCAGTAACCATTCTTCGCCATTGGGGCAACCGTGCTGATCGCTGTGAATACCAGAATGACGAAGGCGGTGGCAATAACGGCCACCATCGCCATTTTCACTTCTTTCTGTTCGATCTTCTTTCCGAGATACTCCGGCGTTCTGCCCACCATGAGTCCGGCGATGAAAACTCCGATAATGGCGTACAACAGAATGCCGTACAAGCCCGACCCCACTCCGCCGAAAATGACTTCGTCCGTCTGCAGGTTGAACATCGGCACCAGGCCGCCGAGGGGCGTGAAGCTATCGTGCATGCTGTTCACGGCCCCGCAGCTTGCGTCGGTGGTGGTGACCGCAAAGAGCGCGGAACCGGGTATGCCGATGCGCATTTCCTTGCCTTCCATATTGCCGCCGGGTTGTGTTTGAGTCGCTGCTGTCTCTATGCCTAATCTCGCGAGGATAGGATTTCCCCCGCCCTCGGCGGGATAACAGATGAACACGCCCGCCAAGCAGAGGAACGCCATGGTGGCAAAGAGCGCCCAACCTTGACGCGTATCACCCATCATCTTCCCGAACGCATAGGTCAAGCCCGATGAGATGACGAGAAGGGCCACGATCTCGGTGAAATTCGTGAGAGGTGTCGGGTTCTCAAAGGGATGCGCCGAGTTGGCGTTGAAGAAACCCCCGCCATTGGTGCCGAGCATCTTGATGGATTCCTGGGAAGCTACCGGGCCAACCGGAATCGTTTGAGTAGCTCCTTCCACCGTGGTCGCCTTCACGTAAGGCTTCAGAGTCTGCGGGACCCCCCTGGCGCAGAGGAAGAGCGAGTATACAAAGGCGAGCGGCAGGAGCACATAGACGGTGGCTCTTGTCACATCGACCCAGAAGTTCCCGATGCTATTCGTCTGCCGCCGGGCGAAACCGCGAATGAGCGCAATCGCCACAGAAATGCCTACGGCAGCGGAGACGAAATTCTGTACGGTCAATGCTGCCATCTGGACGAAATAGCTGAGTGTCGCCTCGCCGCCGTATGCCTGCCAGTTGGTGTTGGTCAGGAAGCTGACGGCAGTGTTCCAGGCCAGATCAGGGGTCATCGCGGTAGCGTTGCCGGGGGCGTGGCCCGTGCTGAATCCCATCGGGTTAAGAGGCAGGAATCCCTGCAGGCGCTGAATGACGTACACGAACAGGAAACTGGCAAGACTGAGCGAGAGGACCGACACCGCATACTGCGTCCAGCGCTGTTCGGCATCTTCACGGACGCCACAGAGTTTGTAGGCGAGCCGCTCCAGGGGGCGCAACAGCGGATGAAGAAAGGTGCGCTTTCCCTCGAATACGTTCGCCATGTAGAGGCCCAAGGGTTTGGTGAGCGCTAATAAGACCAGAAAGAAGACAACGATGTACAAAACACCACTTGCGGTCATGCCAGCCTCCTCAGAACCGTTCCGGACGCAAAAGGGCGTAAACCAGATAAACAAACAAAAACAGCGCGGTGATGCCGGCGATAATGTAATCCACGTCAGGCCTCCTCAAAGCCGGTCGCAAGCTTTGGTGAAAGCCCAGCAACCGGCAAAAAACAGCACGACAACCAACACATAGATCACGTCAGTCACAGGAACCTCATTTGTTTGCAAGAATCACGTGGTGCCCGTATTTCTTTAGTGTAATTGCCATTTTCCGATTTGCATAGCCCCACCAGCGTTTCCTGCCCCCAAGAAGCACAATTGAGTTGGGTTTCAGAATGAGCCGTGCAGCCTGGTATTTGTCCCGGCACAGGTAGATATGCGCGGAGACATCAACCGGGATTTCTGAAACCAAGGCTCGGGCACGCTCTTCGATAAGGGCGATGGACACAGGCGGCATCATCAGCGGCAGTGCGAAGGGCACTTCATAAGGTATGAGGAGCCGGAGGTGTGCATCGAGCCTCCCGGCCAGTTCGCCAGCCATCCTGAGGGCGGCAAGGGTTCCGGGGGTATCGGTGAAAATCACGAATATCTCAAACTCGTTACCCCCATCCTTCCCACCGGGGGTGCCCCCTGTTGCATATTTCAACGACGGACTTTCCCGAACGGCTTCCGTGCTTTCGCTCTGGTCCATGGGCGCATCCAGCTTATGCATCATGCTCGCAAGTCCGTATGGAAGGCATAAGGAATTGCTAAGGATTTCGTTAAACCTTTTCGGGCTTTTAGGCCGCCTGAATCGTTCCCAGGGTGCACGTGGGGCGACGAAGTATCTGCTTTTGTTCTACTCAAGAACTCTGGATTCGCGCTTTCACGGGAATGACGTGTAGGGGCGGGGCAGCTTGCCCCGCCCCTACGGATCACGCTGTCACCCCCGCGAAAGCGGGGGGCCAGCAGATTCTTCGTGGAGTTTACCGTGGGCAGAGCGAGATTCTTCGCTTCGCTCAGAATGACACGCGGAGAGCGCAGAGTGACATCGGGTGCGGTCTGCAAGATTGGCTGCCCGATGTGGCCTTGACTTTCGCCGGGCTCCCGGCTAAATTGGTCTTGAGTTAATGACAGGTGGATTTCCCCTCCTTGATCGCCGGCTCTCGGCGCGTTCCCGGCCAACGCATGATGGTTATCCTTTGAGATAGGAGTGTGTGAGGCATTCGGCACAGATGAAGACGAGTGTAAAGGTAAGAAAGGGAGTCGAAGAGCTGGTCGGAACGCACGACGCGAACCTGAGATTGTTCGAGCAGTGCTTCCGGGTTTCGGCGCAACTGGGCGAGCAGGGGGTAGAAATTGAGGGCGCGGACAGCGACGTGCGGCGCGCGCAGAGGTGGCTCGAAGAGTATGCCGGCCTGGTGGAGTCGGGAACAAGACTCATAAGTTCGGAAGTCGAATCCTTTCTGCGCATCATCAGCCAGGACCCGGATGCGACGCTGAAAGGTCTGGTGGAAGCCGGCCGAGCGCGGACCTTCGGCAAGAAATCCATCACTCCCAAGAGCCTGAACCAGCGCACCTATGTTGACGCGATTGAACGGCACGACATGGTGTTTGGGATCGGTCCTTCGGGGACGGGGAAGACTTACCTGGCCGTGGCCATGGCCGTGGACGCACTGCTGAGCAAAGAGGTGAGCCGCATCATTCTGGCGCGGCCCGCGGTCGAAGCGGGCGAGCGGCTGGGGTTCCTCCCCGGTACGCTGCAGGAGAAGGTGAATCCTTACCTGCGGCCTCTTTACGATGCTCTGTACGACGTACTCGACCCGGACCGGGTGGAACGGTATTTGGAGAAAAGCATCATTGAGATTGCGCCCATCGCTTTCATGCGCGGCAGGACGTTAAACGACGCCTTTGTGATTCTGGACGAGGCCCAGAACACCACCAGCGAACAGATGAAGATGTTCTTGACACGGCTGGGTTTCAACTCCAAAGCGGTGGTCACGGGCGACATCACCCAGATTGATCTGCCGGACGGACGGCGTTCCGGCCTCGTTGAGGCTGTTGAGGTGGTTTCGAGAGTGCCCGGCATCAGTTTTGTTTACTTTACGGAGCGGGACGTGGTTCGTCACACCCTGGTGCAGCGAATCATCCGCGCCTACGAGGAGTTCGATCACGCGCGTGCCTCGGCCGCCGCTAACAACAAGAACCACTGAGGAATCTTCACCGGAGGAGGCCGCTCCTCGCAACTTGCTTCGTCACGGCAGGGCAATTGATCGTCAATCGGCAGAATCAATACGCCGTCAATCGTTCCCGGGTTGGGAAATTTGTGCGAGAGGTCCGGCGGGCGTTGGCGCTGGGCGCGCGGGACTTCAACGTTTGCTTTGTCGATGACCGGGAGATCCAGCGGTTGAATTCGACTTACCGGGGCAAAGACAGTCCGACTGATGTTTTATCTTTTCCGTGGGCGGCTCAGCCGGAAGGTCGGCGCAGGCGCGGGGCCCGGAGCACGAACCGGCGCGCCGCGGCCGAGTTCAGGAACTTCCTCGGCGATATTGTGATTTCCACAGAGACGGCCCGCAGGAATGCGGAGAGAGAAAGCCATTCAACCCTGGAAGAGATCCGGCTGCTGGTTTTGCACGGTGCCCTGCATCTTCTCGGTTACGATCACGAATGCGATCAAGGCGAAATGACGAGGCTGGAACTGGCCCTGCGAAGGCGGCTCGCGATCTTGTGAAGCCGGTGTCGCGCGCTGTTGCAGCCTGTGGCCGGGAAGAAGATCCGGGGAGGCAGTGCAAGCGGCGAAGCCGATGAATTCACTGCACAAAGACGACCTATGAATCCTGAGACCCTGCTGATCACAATTCTATCAATGATTGTTCTGGCCGCACTGCTGGTGGCCGGGTCGGTGGCCTCTTATTTCCGGTTGCTGATGCGGCGGCTGACGATTGTGAGTGCGAGGAAGCTCTTCGGTCCCAGCCAGGGCGGCCGCATCACGGCCGACCGGGAGCGCGTCGGCGTGTCGGTTTCCGCGCTTCACGGCGCCGCCATGCATCTGTTCGCGGTCGGCGTAACGGCGCTGCTGGTGTTGAACAGGCCGGACCATCTTTGGGCCAATGTCGGCGCGGCCCTGGTCATCGTCCTCACGGCTGTCGCCATAGCCGACCAGCTCATCCCTTTCATTATGGTCGCGCGGGACGACGAGCCGGAGGTTATCCTGGAGCGATGGATGCCCGTGCTGCGGCGTCTCGTCTATCTGGCGCTGCCGCTCATTTTCCCCATCCTTGTTTCAGCCACCATCCGCCGCCTTTTGGAGTCGACAGAGCAGGAACCGGAACCCCCGAGCCCGCAGGAGGATCTGGAAGAGTTCATTGAAGCGGGCGAGCGGGATGGATTGCTTGAAAAAGGGGAGGGCGAACTCGTCCAGTCCGTGGTTGAGTTTGGTGACACGATCGTGCGCGACGTGATGACGCCACGCACGGAAATCGCGGCGATCGAGGTGAACGCTCCGATGGAGGACCTGCGCAAGCTGTTCCGCCAAAAACGCCTGACGCGGTACCCCGTCTTTGCCGGCCAAATCGATCACGTTGAGGGCATCGTGAGCGTTCGCGACCTCATGGAGCTGCCGCCGGAAGAGCAGGCCAGGGTTACGATTCGCAGCTTGATCAGGCCGGTTCCCTTTGTCCCGGAAACACGCCACATCAAGGACCTGCTGAAGGAATTGCAGAAATCCACCACCCAGATGGCGATCGTGATCGATGAATATGGCGGCGTCGCCGGCCTGGTGACCATCGAAGATATGCTGGAAGAGATCGTCGGAGAAATACAGGACGAGTTTGAGCCGCACGCGCGGGATATCGTCAAGGAATCGGAGAACTCCTACCTTGTTTCGGGCCACACGGACCTCGCCCGGATCAGCGAAGAACTGAACGTCTCCATCCAGGCGCAGGACTACTCCACGGTGGCGGGCCTGATGCTGGCCCAACTGGGCCACGTGCCGGTTCCCGGCGAGAAGGTGCAGAAAAACGGGCTGACTTTTAGCGTGCTGGAAGCCAGCAAGCGAACGGTCCAGAAGGTGCGTTTAACTCTTTCCCCAGAGGTTGCTGCGAACGATGGCGGATCAAAATAAATCAGGATTTGTGGCGGTCGTTGGAAGGCCGAACGCCGGCAAGAGCACGCTGGTGAACGCTCTGGTCGGCGCCAAGGTTTCCATCGTCACCGCCGTGCCGCAAACCACGCGGAATCGGATTCTGGGCATCGTGAACCGGCCCTCCGCGCAGGTCGTGCTCATGGACACGCCCGGAATCCACCGGCCGCTTTCGCGCCTCAACGAGCAGATGATGAACTTCGTCCGGCAGGCGCTCATGGAGCGGGATCTGGCGGTGCTGATCGTCGATGCTTCCGAGCGGTTTGGGCATGGGGACGAGTTTGCGGTGGGATTGCTGAAAGAATACGCGCCGCGCACGATCCTGGCGTTGAACAAAATCGATCGAGTCAAGAAACTCAAACTCCTGCCGCTGATGGATTACTACTCGCGGTTGTACAATTTCGAGGAAATCATACCCATTTCCGCGATCAAGGCTGACGGTCTCACCGAACTTCTGGACGCCATCGTGCGGTTGCTTCCTGAAGGCCCGCAGTATTTTCCGCCCGAAATGTATACGGACCAGCCGGAACGCTTCCTTGCGGCGGAGATCATTCGCGAAAAGGTTATCCTCCACACCCGCCAGGAACTTCCCTATGCGACCGCCGTCCTGATTGATAAATTCGAGGAAGGCGAAAGCATCACGCGCATTTACGCCAGCATTGTCGTCGAGAGGGACTCGCAGAAACCCATTATCATCGGCTCGGGCGGCGACAGACTGAAGGAGATCGGCACCGAAGCCCGCAAGGAACTCGAAAAACTGTTTCCGCCCAAAGTTTTCCTCGAACTCTACGTCAAGGTCGAACCTCACTGGCGCGATGTCACCCAGATGATCTCCACCCTCGACTACCGGAACGAAGGCGAATCCTAGCCCAACCCGCTCCTCCGACGGCCCTTAGCCCTGTCCCCTGGGGAGAGCGTTGTGAAACCGGGCGTCC
>Ga0326727_10011919_pt1 | contig 20001 bp, 13 predicted proteins | sample MB2enrmetagenome_FD_207643 | JGI IMG/M metagenome (GOLD analysis project Ga0326727, IMG submission 207643) | Lab enriched peat soil microbial communities from McLean, Ithaca, NY, United States - MB29MY | ecosystem: Environmental > Terrestrial > Soil > Wetlands > Peat | place: USA: New York...
GGGCGCTTCACACGGACTGATACTCATTATTTGGCGTTTTGTTGAGCGGAGATTTTTTATGAACTTGCGTGATCGGAGATGCTTTCCCCATCGAGCCTCTGAGAACGCACAACCTGAATCGCGGCGGACCCCAGTGGGGCCTTCCGGTTCAGAGATCAATTTCGGAGGAGTTCCGATGCGGTTTTCGTCGATTCAGAAATTAGCAGTGCTCATGGGTCTGGTAGCGATCCTGGCCTTTGTTTCCTTGCCAATCTGCCATGGGCAAGCTACTTCCGGCATAGCGGGCACCGTGTCGGACCAGTCCGGCGCCGTTGTGCCGAACGCCACGGTGACGGTGACCAACAAGACGACCGGCGTGAAGATCACGCAAACCACGAATGCGGTCGGTTCGTATCGCTTTGCCGACGTACCCCCGGGAGCGGGCTATGAGGTCAGTTTCTCGGCCAAGGGGTTCACGACCCTGGTAGTGAAGGATATTTATCTGGCTGTAGCGACGGTGCGTACGCAGAACGCGACGCTTTCGATCGGCGTACACGAAGAGGTAAGCGTTTCGGCCGCAAGCTCACTGGTCACGGTTGACACCACGGACGCGACGGTCGGCAACGACATCCCCGTGCAATCGATCAACAGTCTTCCCGTGCAGCAAAGAGCCGATCCCACCGCGCTGTTCACCTTGCAGGCAGGCGTGACCGTTGATGGCTCTGTGGCCGGCGCGCGCGTCGATCAGAACGACGTCACGCTCGACGGCCTGGACGTGAACGAGTTTGCCACCGGCAACGCGGTTCAGAACAATAGCGGCGTATCTAGCGGCTTTGAGGGCGGCATTGTCGGTCACGCGCCGGTTGACTCCGTCGAGCAGTTTCATGCCGGCGTCGCAGGCAACACGGCAGATACCGGAGCCGCCGGGGGCGGTCAGTTCGAGTTAGTTACCAAGAGCGGCACCAATCAGTTCCACGGCAACTTCAATGAGTACCACCGCGATCCATCGCTTGTGGCCAACAGTTGGTTCAGCAACAACGCCACACCCAAGGTTCCGCGCAATCACCTTATCCAGAACCAGTTCGGCGGCGCCATTGGCGGCCCCATCACCATCCCCCATCTCTTCAGCGGCAGAGACAAGGCGTTCTTCTTCTTCGACTACAACGACTCACGCATTATCCGAAGTGCAGTCGTAAATAGAATCGTCCCCCTCGACAACCTCCGCAACGGCACCATCCACTATTACGCCGGCAGCAGTGACGTGATCGAATCCATGTCGCCTGCACAGGTGAAGGCAATGGACCCGGCCGGGCTGGGTGAACTCAGTGCCTGGATCGGCAACGATCAGACAAGCCTGGTCAATACCCGCATCAAATTCCACTCCAATAACAACTCCACCGGCGACGGCCTCAACTCTGGCGGCTTTCTTTTCAACGCCCCCAACAACGACTATCTGAAGAACTATGTCGGCAGGGTGGACTATAACCTCACCGCAAACCAGAAGATGTTCGCGCGCTTCACCGTCGCACGCGAGGAGGCTGTTAATGCTCCGAACGCATGGCCGGACGACCCGGCGACCAATCCGTTCGTGGATCGTTCCTACGCTTGGGTGATCGGCCACAACTGGTTGATTGGAACCAACAGGACCAATCGCGTGTGGCTGGGCGAAACCGTAGAAAAGACCGCCTTCCCTGACAGTTACAACCCCACTGGTACAACCGCGTACACGATGTCAGACGGCTCGGACACGTCCATGACATCGGATCTCTATACCTGGCCCGACTCGTCTGCTCGCCGCATTCCCGTTCCCGTCCTCGGTGATGACTTCTCCCTCACAAAGGGCGGCCACACTTGGCAATGGGGCGGCACATTCAAGGACATTCTGGCGCACACCACCAATGTTACGGACTTCAATCTGGCCGAAATCGGTCTGGGTGGCCAGATCTCCGGGCTCTGCGGACCCAATCCCGGCGATTGCAATCCCAGCATCCCCAGCGAGAGCCTGCGCCCCAGCGACATCGATCCGGCGCAAGCGGCGCTCTGGGACGAGCCCTTTCTTTACACCCTTGGCCGCATTGGCAATGTGAACAGCGTGTACAACTACGACAAGACCGGCAACGCCCTTAGCCAATTGACCGGCGACCAGCGATACTATCGCTACTACGAATTGCAACTCTACGCGCAGGATACCTGGAAGGTCCTGCCCGGTCTGAGCCTTAACTACGGCCTCAACTACCAATGGTTCTCCGTGCCCTACGAGACACGCGGTCTCGAGAGCGTCGAGCCTTACACATTCAATCAGTACTTCGGGGCCCGCGTCACGCAGAGCCAGCTCGGCGAATCCGGTCCGGACGCCGTTCCCATTATTTCCTACGCTCTGGGCGGCAAGGGCAACGGCTCAGGCGCTCCCGGCCTCTTCCAGCCTGAATACAGAAACCTCGCCCCGCATGTGGGTTTCGATTGGATCCCCGGCTTCGACAAGAAGATGGTGGTCAATGGCAGCGCGGGCGTCATCTACGACCGTACCGTCATTTTGGCGGTTCAAACCATCCAGGACGCCGATTCCTATCTCTTCCAGCAGTCCAAGGTCGTGCAGAACGGCGTGTCGACCGATCCGTACGATTCAATCGCCACCGATCCGCGGCTTGACGGCAGCAACGGGTTTGCTACCCCGTTTTCTCATCAGCCCCATCTCGGTGCACCGGCCACACCGACGCCGCCTTATCAACCCTTCGCCACTCCCTCCGTTTGTGCGGCTCTAGGGTTCTCATACTCCCCTTGCGGCCTTCAGGATGGCTATGCCTTCAATGCGACCATCGATCCGGCGCTCAAGACGCCGTACTCCCTGGTCTTCGATTTCGGAGTGCAGCGCGAGTTGCCCTGGCATATGGTCGCGAAAGCCACATATGTAAGCCGCCTGGGCCGCCGGTTACTGGCACAGGCCGATGCCGAACAGATTCTCGACTTCACGGATACCCAATCCGGCCAGTTGTTGTCGCAGGCTTTCACCAACGTCGTCAAGCAGGTCCGGCAGAATATTCCGGCGTCCAGCATCACCACACAGCCTTGGTTTGAGGATTTGGTCGGCCCGGGACTGGGGATCACGCCCGGCTCTGGCCCCACCGCGACGCAGGTCCTTGCCGGAGCCCTCAACGTCCTCTTCCAACGCGGCGATTTCGCCGACTTCACTCAGGGTATCTCTGCTCTTACGCCGCAGAACGTCGGTATGGCAACACAGTTCTCTGAGAACTCGTTCTATTACAACGGTGGCTTTTCGGCCTACAACGGTCTGTTGACCACGTTGTCCAAAAACATGTCGAATGGTCTTCAATTCGACTTCAACTACACCTGGTCGCACTCCATCGATAACACTTCGTTCTTCGCCAATTCCGAGGGCGACACCGGGATCGGCAGCGGTATCGGCCTGATTTGCGATGTCGTTAGGCCACGCGAATGCCGCTCTCGTTCCGACTTCGACATAAGGCACATGGTTACAACGGACGCCACCTATCAGTTGCCATTCGGAAAGGGCCGGACGTTCTTCGCCTCGGTTCCGCACTGGACTGACGAGATCATTGGCGCATGGGATCTCAGCGGTGTTGCGTCATTCCATTCCGGAGAGCCATGGACCACCTCCTCCCTGGCCTTTGTTGCCAGCTATTCCAACGATGCTCCGGCGATCTTTGTCGGGACCAACTCCGCTGCGGTCAAGAACCACCTCACCAAGCTGCCCGGCGGCGGCGTCAGCGATTTCGCGAATTCCTTGTTGGCGTCCCAACAGTTTTCGGGCCCGCTCGGATTCCAGATCGGACCGCGGAACTCGATGACAGGGCCAAGATTCTTCGACGCCGACATGGGACTCCAGAAGACCTTCCCGATTTACAAGGAGGCCCTCAACCTGAAGTTCCGCGCCGATGCCTTCAACGTGCTGAACCATCCGAACTTCGGACTGCCAACAGAGAACGGTTACAACGGCTTTGATCAAACCGACATTCTGAAGAAATCTGGGTTCGGGAAGATCAGCTCCACGGTTTCTCCTCCAGGGAACCTGAACAGCGGCGCTCGCGTGCTGCAGCTTTCGCTGCGCGTCGAGTACTAAGCCATAACCTGAACGAAACTGGATGTAACCGGAAAAGGGACCGCTTCGGCGGTCCCTTTTTCATGAGCCGCACAACCCATCCGATCTGCCGGATGCGGACCGACGCGTCCGTTGAGGTGGCAAGGGCGAGCTATACCTCGCTCCCTCTGTGCCGATTTCGGAGAAAAATAGGCAATTGAGTCCGGCGAATGACCGAAAAAATGCTGATCGGTCCGCGCCTTCATGGCTCTTGCGGCGCACAGAGTGGAACCGTATCCGGTAACATACAGAATGGTGCTGAATTAAGAATGAGTCTGAAAGCAAAACTGGAAGCTGTCATTTACGCCGCGGAAGAACCGGTGACGCTCGGGCAACTGGCCGCGTTGTTTGCCGATGAGGCCCTGGAGTGGAAGGCGCAGCAAGCGGTCGCGGCCGAGGCCGAAGTGCCCGCGCCCGCAGAGACAGAGAGTCTGCCGCTCCTCGATGAGGCGCTCGCAGAGGCCGCGACGGAGCCGGAGACGGCAGACGAAACGGCTGCGGAGAGCTCGGGCGAAAGTGCTGGAGTGGATGCCGATGCGGAGGCCGGCGGCAACGTGCCGGATCCCGAAGCCCCAGACGAAGAGGCCGCCGCGCCCGATGCCGGCCAGTCCGAGGCTGAGGCGAAACGCGCGGCAAGATTGCGCGACCGCGAGGCTCGGGGCGTGATCAAGAAGCTCCTCGACGAGCTGATCGCCGAGTACGCAATCGATGGCCGTGGCGTCGAGATCCGCGAGATCGCCGGCGGCTATCGCATGGCCACCAAGCCGGAGTGCCACGACGCGGTGCGTTCGTTCATCAAGGGACTGAAGCCGCCGCTCAAGCTCTCGCTGCCCGCGCTGGAAACTCTGGCGGTGATCGCCTATAAGCAGCCGGTAACGGCGCCGGAGGTGAACGAGATTCGCGGCGTGGATTCATCGGCAGTCTTCGGTTCGCTGCTGGCGCGCAAGCTGATCGCAACCGCGGGCCGCAAGCCGGTCGTGGGCCGGCCCATTCTCTACAAAACCACGCGCGAATTCCTGCTGCGTTTCGGACTCAAAGACGTCTCCGAGCTGCCTTCGATGGAAGAGTTCGAAAAGATGGCGGCGAGCGAGCTGGAAGAATCGGAGATTGCCGAACCGGAAACAGCACAGGCAGAATCGGCCGGCGGCGATGGGACCGCAAGCGAAGCCGCTCCCGAATTCAATCCTGATCTGAGCGTGGAGACGAACGGGAACGGCGAAGCGGAGCCCGGTCGCAAGGTTGAGTCCGCGGCGGAGTCTACCGAGGCCGCTTTCGACACATCAAACAGCAAAGCGTAGTCAACAAGAAATCAGGTTTCCCCAATGACAGCGAAGAAGAATACTAAGTCGCCTGCACCCGCGGCCAAGTCGGCGTCGAAAGCAAAAAAAACCGATGCCGCGAGCAAGAAACCTGCGGCCATGAGCAAAGCTACCGCCGCGAAAGCTGCCAAGCCGGCCGTGAAATCGCCAGTGCCCGCGAAAAAAGGCACAGCGCCAGCGAAGAAAGTTCCCGCCAATACCAAGGCGTCTGCGGCCAGGAGCAGGAAGCGCACAGCGAAATCGGAATTGGAAGGCGCGAGCAGCATCGGTGCGCCGGTACTCGATCCCATCGGCGATGAGACGAACGGTGAGGGCCAGACGCACCTCGGCAATGAACGCGAGAGCACGGCACAGGCGAAAAGCGAGATGGAGGCATTTCGCAGCGACTCGATGGATGCGGCCTCCGACGCGATCGTCGAGGCGGGACCTGGCGCAGAAGCAGCGGAGGCACGCGCGCGAAGCAAGGCCGTGGACGCGGTTGCGGACGGTGAAGAGGATCGGCCAGAAGCTGAGGCTGATGCGGAAGCGCGCGAACCTGCGAAACGCGGGCCGGCAAAACTCGAACGGCTGCAAAAGATTCTCTCTGCCGCAGGCGTTGCCAGCCGGCGCAGCGCCGAGGAGATGATTGTTGCCGGGCGCGTGATTGTGAACGGCCAGGTGGTGACGCAGCTGGGTTCGAAGGCCGATGCGTCGCGCGATCACATTCGCGTCGACGGCAAGCTGCTGCACGGCGCGGAGCGGCATCGCTACTTTATGCTCAACAAGCCGCGCGGTTACGTCACCACGGTGAGCGATCCCGAAGGCCGGCCCACGGTGATGGAGTTCTTTCAGAATGCGCGGGAGCGCGTGTATCCCGTGGGAAGGCTCGATTACCTGAGCGAGGGTTTGTTGCTGATGACCAACGACGGCGAACTGGCCAATCTGCTCTCGAAAGCAGGCTCGGGCGTGGAGAAGACCTATCTGGTGAAAGTTGCCGGACAACCCAGCGCGGAAGAACTGGAGCGGCTGCGGGGCGGCGTGACGATTGAGAAGGGTGAGCCAGGATCGGCGCGAGTGCGTACCGCCCCGGCCCGCATCCGCGAGTTTCGCGAGGGCGACAATCCATGGTTCGAGGTGGTTCTCATCGAGGGCCGCAACCGCGAATTGCGAAAGATGTTCGCGGCCATCGGCCACTTCGCCGAGAAGATTCGCCGCGTGGGCTATGGGCCGCTGGTGCTCGACGTGGAGCCGGGAAAACTTCGCGAGCTCGACGAGGATGAGGTGAAAGCGCTGCGGCTCACTGCTGAAGGCAAGATGAAGCCGCGCCGCGCGAAGACCGAGAAGTTGCTGCCCAAGGAAGCCGGCGTGTCGGCGGACAAACGCGCGGAGAAGCGTGGCAGCCGCGCCGGCAAAGATTTTTCAAGACGTCCTGCTCCACGCCCCGGCTCGGGTTTCGCCCGCCCGCAGGGACGGCCCTTCCGCAGCGATCGCCCGATGCAAAGACCGGGCGGGGCCACTGACAAGCCGCGCTGGGATCGGGAAGACCGCGGACCAAAGAAAGAGTGGCGTCCGCGCAGCGAAGAGCCTCGCGGCGAAACGGGTAATCGTCCGGCATTTCGCTCGGCTCCGCGACAGGAGCGTGGCGAGAATCGCGACGAGAATCGCTTCGGCAGTGCACCCCGCGCACCGTTCAAGCCCCGTGGTGACCGTCCACAATTTCGTCCCGCACCGCGGCCGGAACGTAGCGAGAATAATTTCGGCAGTGCACCACGCCCGCCCTTCAAACCTCGCGGAGACCGGCCCGCATTTCGTCCCGCGCCGCGCAGCGATCGCGGCGAGAATCGCTTCGGCAGTGCACCCCGTGCACCCTTCAAGCCACGCGGCGAGCGTCCGCAATTTCGCCCCGTGCCGCGCAGCGAGGGCGGAGAGAATCGCTTCGCTAGCGCTCCACGCGCACCCTTCAAGCCTCGTGGCGAGCGTCCGCAGTTTCGCCCTGCTCCGCGGCGCGAAGGCGGTGAGAACCGCTTCGGCAGCGCACCACGTGCACCGTTCAAGCCTCGTAGCGAGCGGCCGCAATGGAAGCGTGACGACGCAGCCAAGCCGCGCCTCGAGATTGAGCGAACCACCGGGCCTGAAAAGACCGCCAGTTTTGGCAGCGGCAAACCGAAGCCATCCTTCAGCAGTAAGCCGGGCTTCAGCGGTAAGCCAGCAGGGTTCGGCAAATATCGCGGTAACACTCGTGGCGGACCGAAGCGTGGAGCTTCGCGGCCCGGCGCGCCTCGCGGCGGACGGAAGCGCGGTTAGATTACAAGTACGAATCGAGGAACAAAAAACAAGACCGGCCGACGCTCGCCGCTTATTCCTCGCGCACGCGAAAGCGCCGCATGCGTCCCACAAGCGATGCCGGCCCGCTCACGCTCAGCCGCACCAGATTGCCCTCATACTCGCGCGCGTGCACAATCATGCCGGCTTCAATCGCCGCCAGCGCCGCGCCTTCGTGCTGCGGAATGCGCAGCTCAGCATCGACGATCGGATCCGAGTGAAGCGCGGCGTCGATGGCCGCGAGCAAATCGTCAATACCTTCGCCGGTACGCGCGGAAAGGGGCACAACCGCGCTTTCATTTTTTGGACCAGATCGCGTTCGGGATAACAGCGCCTCGCGCTCGTGTTCCGGCAGCAGATCGGTCTTGTTCAGAGCTTCAATGCGTGGCTTCGATAGACTCTCGAGCTCGTCGAGCACCCTTTCAACCTGCGCCTTCTGCTCTTCGCCGTAGGTCGAAGCCGCGTCGCGCACGTGGATCAGAACCTCGGCCTGCGCGACCTCTTCGAGCGTCGCGCGAAAACTCGTCACCAGCGTGTGCGGCAGGTTGCGAATGAATCCGACTGTGTCGGACAAGAGGACGCGGCGCCGGCTGGGCAGCTCGATGGCGCGCAGCTTGGGATCGAGCGTGGCAAACATGCGCGACGATGAAAGCACCTGCGCGCCGGTGACGGTGTTGAAGAGCGTGCTCTTGCCGGCGTTGGTGTATCCGACCAGCGCAACCGTGGGCACGGGGACCGCCTCGCGGCGCTGGCGCTGCTGGCGGCGCACGCGGCGCACGGCTTCCAGATCGAGCTTGAGCTGATCGATGCGGCGCTGAATGCGGCGGCGATCGGTTTCGAGTTGCGTTTCCCCAGGCCCGCGCGTGCCGATGCCGCCGCCCAGTTGCGACATGGCTTTGCCGCGTCCGGTCAGTCGCGGCAGCATGTATTCAAGCTGCGCCAGTTCCACTTGCAACTGGCCCTCGCGCGTGCGCGCGTGCCGTGCAAAGATGTCGAGGATCAGCTGCGTGCGGTCAAGCACGCGGCACGGCAGCGCAGCTTCAAGGTTGCGCAGTTGCGTGGGCGTAAGGTCGTGGTCGAAGAGCACCAGGTCCGCATTCGTGGACGCGGCAACGGCGGCAATCTCCTCCACCTTGCCGGAGCCGATAAGGGTTGCGGGATCGGGGCGCGGCCGGCGCTGCATCACTTCCGCGGCCACCTGTCCCCCGGCGCTTACCAGCAGCTCGCGAAACTCCGCGAGAGACTCCTCCGCGCTGAGACCCAGCGCCTCGCGCACAACTCCGGCGGAGCGCTTGGGCGGCGTGGATTGTCGAGGAGAGGAGGCTTCAGGAACGCTCTCGCCAGATTCGAAACCCGGCTCGGCCGCTGTCGCAGCGTCGAGAGACACACTCTGAGCACGCGCCGCATCTATGCTTGCGCTGCGGCCACGCGAGCGGACTCCAAAATCCACTCCGACCAGGACGGCGCGCTCCTGCCGGGCGCTCCCGCGTGCGGCGGCGCTGCCATCCTTATACGCCTCGCTTGCCAATCGAGGACGCTCCGGCGCTATCTCGGCTCCGCCGCCGTCTGAGCTGTCGGCGGTACCGCTATGGGAGTCCCACCGATAGCCGTCGGCACTCCAGCCGGACGATGCTCGCTGTGGATCACGCTCCGGTTGCTCACCACAGTTGAAATCGCGTGTTTGAAAATCAACTGTTCCTGGCTGTTGTTCTCCAGGAGCACGGAATACTTGTCAAAGGACCGGATCTTCCCTGTCAGCTTAACGCCGCTGACCAAATAAATCGTAATGGGGGATTTGTCTTTCCGAACCGTGTTCAGAAAGGTGTCCTGAATATTTTGTGCCGGCTTGTTCTCCATGTGCCGATCTCCTGCTTTCTTGATGAAGTTGTGTTGTTGAACATTCCTTACCGCATACTTCAGATTCGCGGGACGGCTCCGGAACTCCCGGCGCCCGGTAACCCCGCAATGTGAAAAGATTATAGAGGTTTTTCCTCCATTTCAACACTGGGCGCCGGTTTTGGCCGGAAAACCGCGGGCGAAGTTGCCCGCTGGGACGGGCTGTGGGAAGTCCAGCCCGGCTGATAGCATCAATTTGTGCCAAACACCGCGGTCCCGTCCAACGTTTCTAATCCGGCAAGCCCGGCGGCTCGCACACCCGTGCCGATGCTCGACCTGAAGCGCCAGTACGCTCCCATCCACGACGAGTTATTGGATGCTCTCGGCCGCGTGCTCGCGACGCAGCAATTCATTCTGGGCGCTGAGGTTAACGCATTCGAAAATGCCGCGGCAGAGCAGTTGGGCGTCTCCCATGCGCTGGGATGCTCATCGGGTACAGACGCCCTGTGGCTGGCGCTGGCCGCCGCGGGCGTCGAGTCCGGCAAAGCTGTCATTACCACGCCATTTAGCTTTTTTGCTTCCGTCAGTGCGATTCTCCGTGCCGGCGCGACGCCGGTGCTGGCGGACATCGATCCCGTCAGCTTCAATCTCTCGCAAGCGGCGGTAAACGCGGTGCTCGATAGCCCGCGCGGCGCAAATGTGTGCGCGGTCCTGCCGGTGCATCTCTACGGGCAGATTTCTTTTGCCTTTGGACGAGAGCGTCGGCTAACGATCATTGAAGACGCGGCGCAGGCCTGGGGCGCGGAGTGGAACGGCGTGAAAGCCGGCGGCCTGGGCGACATTGCCGCGTTCAGTTTTTATCCCACCAAGAACCTGAGCGCTGCCGGCGACGCCGGCATGGTGACGACGAACTCCGCTGAGCTGGCCGAGCGCGTGAAGATGCTTCGCCAGCACGGCATGCGCCGCCGCTACTACCACGACGAGCTGGGCTGGAACGCGCGCATGGACGGCTTCCAGGGCGCGGTGCTGAGCGTGAAGCTCAAATACATCGACGGCTGGAACCGGGCTCGAAGAACAGTCGCAAAGCGATACCATGCGTTGTTCCGCGCCGCCGGGCTGGCTGAGTTAGGGCCTTATCCGATGCATGGCGTCGTACTGCCGCAGGAAATCCCAAGCAGCAAGCACGTCTGGCACCAGTATGTGATTCGCGCGCCGCGCCGCGATGCGCTGCGCGAGTTTCTCACCGCGCGCGGCATCGGCTCGGAGATCTACTATCCCGTGCCGCTCCACCGGCAGGAGGCGCTGAAGACTCTCGGCTACAACCAGGGCGATTTCCCTCAGGCCGAACGCGCCGCGCGCGAAGTCCTGGCCCTGCCCATCTTTCCCGAACTGCGCGAAGACGAGCAGCAGACCGTGGTTGCGGCCATCGCCGAGTTTTTCAGCTAGTGTCCTGTCTCCAAAGTCCGTACCACGACAGAGCTGTCATCCTGAGCGGAGCAAGCCACGCTTTTTGTGGCTTGCGAAGTCGAAGGATCTGCGGTTGCCTTTCAATGAATTTCAGAGGCACCACACAAGAACATCCATCTGAGAGCGTTTTCGCATCAATGCGCGTTCTTCCGCATCCGCCGAATTAAGATAAAACCGTGCGCAACTACTTCAACTATTTTACGGAGATCGAGGAGCGCTTCCAGCAGCGCCGGGGAGCGATTTTGCTGCTTTCGACGCTCGATTGGGCGCTGATCGAGACCTGGCGCGAAGCTGGAATTCCGCTGGAGGCGGCGTTGCGCGGCATCGATGCGGCCTTCGACAAATATGAGTCGCGGCAAAAGCGGGCTCGCATGCAGAAGATCAATGGCCTCGCATGGTGCGCACAGGCGGTGATCGATGCCGCGATGGAAATGAGCGAAGCGTCGGTCGGGTCGGCATCGGACGGCTCGGCTTCGACGCCGGCCGCGGAATCCGGCTTCGAGCACGAGCGCGTGGCCGCGCACTTGAGAGCCGCGGCAACCGCGCTTGATGCTGCGGAAGTGGCCGCCGAAGCCTGCCACGCGACGGCCGCGCGCCTCGGCGAAATGGCAACCGCGGTTGCGGCCGCAAACGACGGCAAAACTGCGGCCACCGATTTCGAAGCCATGGAGCGCTCGCTGACCGTGCTAGAGGAAAAGCTTTTTGCCGCGCTCACCGCAGCCGCTCCCGAGGAGCTACTCGTCGGCCTCAAGGAGCATGCGGCCCGCGAACTTGCGCCCTACCGCAGCCGCATGGGCGTCGTACAACTACGCCAGGTGGAACGCCAATTCGTGCAGAAGCAACTGCTGGTGCATTTCAATCTGCCGCGGCTAAGCCTGTTCTACATGAGCCAGCAATGAAGCGACGCGGCACACGTTTCGGCAAGAGAGGTTCGACAAGGGCTAAAGCCCCAGATTCGTTGGCCGCGGAATCGGCCAGCGCGCATCTGCTCCGCATCGAAAAACCCATCTACGGCGGAGCCTTCCTGGCGCGCGTAGCAGGCAAAGCCGTCTTTGTGCCGCTGGCGTTGCCCGGCGAGCAGGTTCAGGCGCGCATTGTCGACGACAAGCGCGGCTACGCAACCGCCGAAACCGAAGAGATCCTCGATCCCTCTCGGCAGCGGGTCGTGCCTTTGTGTCCGCACTTTGGCGCGTGCGGCGGATGCCAATATCAGCACGCACAATACGCGGCGCAGCTCGCCTATAAAAAGGACATCCTGCGCGAAACGCTGGAGCGCGGCGGCGTCTACCCTCCGGAAGACATCGCCGTGCTGGCCGCAGAGCCGTGGGCCTACCGCAATCGCATCCGGCTGGCATTCGACGCGAACGGAAATGCGGGTTACCGCGGCCGGCGCTCCCATGCAGTGATTCCCATCGCCGAGTGCGCGATTGCAGCGCCGCTCTTGGTGCGGGCTGCGCTTGCCGCGAATGAAATCCTGCGGAAATCGCCCGCAAAATTGCACGCAAGCGAAATTTCTCTATTTTGTGATGCGAACGAGACGGAATTGTTGATCGGCGTCGCGCTTGCCGGCGTCGTAAAAGCACAGATTGAGGATTTTGCGCAAACCTTGGCCGGTGAAATCCCCGCATTGAAGGGCGTCGAGTTCGTGGCTGAAAGCGGCAAGGGCCAGGCGCCGCGCACTGTTGCGCAATGGGGCTCCAATTCCCTCATCTATCGCGCCACCGGCTTCGATTATCGCGTCGATCAAGGCGCGTTCTTCCAGGTCAACCGCTGGCTCGTCGATTCGTTAGCCGAGCGCGTGACGGCGCATGCGTGCGGCGCGCTGGCCTGGGACCTCTTCAGCGGCGTGGGTTTATTTGCGCGCAAGCTTAGCCGAAGTTTCAAGCGCGTCGTTGCCGTCGAATCCGCCCCGCAATCCATCGCCGCGTTGGAGCACAACCTGCAGGGCTCAAACGCAACGGCGGTAAAAGCCGCGACGCTCGAATTCCTGCGTAGAGAACGAGAACGCAACCAGCCCGACTTGATTGTTCCCGACTTGATCGTTCCCGATTTAATTATTGTCGACCCGCCGCGCACCGGCCTGGGCCCCGAGACCACAGCGCTGCTGGGTGAAATTGCCGCACCTGAAATCGTGTACGTCTCCTGCGACCCGGCAACCTTGGCGCGCGATCTGCGCGCACTCTGCGATTCTCGTCACGGGGCCGGCTACGTCATCGACCAGATCACGCTTGCCGACCTCTTTCCGCAAACCTTTCATCTCGAGACCATCGTGCACTTGCGCCGGTAGGCTGCCGAGCCAGACGTTCGCATCACAATGAAATTGTCATCCTGAGCGGAGTCCGCCGCGGCGGACGCAGTCGAAGGATCTGCGGTTGTTCTTCGACGACTTTCGGAACCAGCACGCCAGCCGCCTGCACGAATTCGGTGCAGAGAAGCACCGTTCCTGATAGCCTGAAAGCCAAATTCATCTGAACTTCGGGCCTCATGCCAATCGCTCCAACCACCCCCGAGCAGCCCGCGGCCGGTCTGACGGCCGTTCCGCTTTTTCATGCGGCGTGCCTGTTTGCCGCGGGCATTGCATTGGCTGGCCGCGTCTGGCTTGAATCCGCTGTTGTACTCGTAACATTGGCGCTCATCGCTGTGGTTTGCGTGGTCGCGGCGTTGCGCGCGCAACGTATCGCGTGGCTGCCGCTGGCCGCGCTTTGGATGCTGCTGGGCGCGTGGTGCGGCGAGATGGAGCCGCATCCCGCGCCCGCGCCCGCACTCGCAGCGCTTTCCGATGGGCTGATGCGCACCGTCGAAGGCACCGTCATCGATGCTGGTCCGGTGCGCACCGAGCTCGAGCAAAGTGTCGGCGAGCCATCGACAGTTTCGCCCTCGCAACGCATCGACGTGCGCGTAGAAAGTCTCGAAGTGGTCACCGACTCAACGGATGCGCAATCGCCTGTGAGCGGCGGCGTGCGATTGACGGTGCGCTCCGCATCCGGTGCGCAGCCGTTCCAATGTGGAGAGCACATTCGCGCCGTGGTTCGATTGCTGTCGCCGGAGATCTATCACGACCCCGGCGTCTGGAGCCGCGCGGATTATCTACTGGACCAGGGCATCACCTCGACCGGGACAGTTGCTGTTGACCGTGTCGACCGGCTGGGACGCGCGCCCGGATGGTTCGTATCGTGCCGCGTGCGCGCATGGCAGCACGCCTCGACCCAGCGCTTGCTTGCCCTTCCCGCCGCGATGCGCAGTTTTCCCGCGCCTGTGCGACTCTCTGAAGACGACGCCGCTATGCTGTCTGCAATGGTCGCCGGCGACCGCACCTATCTCACGCACGGTTTGCGAGTCGGCTTTGAGCGCACCGGCTCGTTTCATATGCTGGTGGTTTCAGGCCTGCATCTTGCCATCGTCGCGGCCTGTCTGTTCTGGATCTTCAAGCAGCTGCGCTTGCCACGCATTCCGGCAACGCTTCTCACCATCGCGGCTTCTTTTGCTTACGCGCTCTTCACGGGCTTCGCCACGCCGGTCCAGCGCTCGCTCTGGATGGTAACGCTCTATCTGGTCGGGCGCCTGATCTACCGCGAGCGCAGTCCGCTGAACACCATCGGATTCGCCGCGCTGTGCCTGTTGGTGGTCAGCCCGCGGAGTCTCTTCGACTCGAGCTTCCAGATGACGCTGCTCGCCGTGATCGCCGTTGCCGGTGTGGCTGCGCCGCTGCTCGCAGGCACGATCCATCCCTATGCGGCGGCCACACGCGATCTGAAGCTAGTCGCGATCGACATCAAGCTCCCAGCAAAACTGGCCGAGTTCCGCGTGCTGATGCGCATGATTGCCGAACGCCTGCAGCGCGCGATGAGCCCACGCATCGCGTGGCGGCTTTTCCCCTGGTCCCTGCGGTTCGCCGTCCGTACGCTCGAGCTGTTGCTGGTCTCCTGCGTCGTCGAACTGGCCATGACGTTGCCCATGGCCATCTACTTCCATCGCATCACCATCTTTTCTTTGCCGGTGAATCTGCTGATTGTGCCGTTGCTGGTTGTGCTCATGCCGGCGGCGCTGGTCACGTTGCTCCTGCTGGCGGCGTGGCCCGCGGCTGCCGTGCTTCCGGCGATGCTGGTTGCATTGGCGATGCACTTCGGCGTGGGCCTTGTCCGCTTGTTCGGCTCAATGGCGTTCGGCGATTTTCGCATTCCCGGTCCGCTTTTGTGGCAGTCGGCTGTATTCTGCGCGTTGTTCGGAGCAGCTATTGCATTGGCCCGCGCCAGCTTGGCCGAGACGAGCCGATGGCTGCGTCGTGGCGTCTGGGTGGCGCTCACCCTTGCCGCACTAATCGCCGTGCTGCCGCGGCCCATCGACCGGCCGCGTGCCGCCATGCTCATGGAAGCCATCGACGTAGGGCAGGGCGATTCGCTCCTTGTCATCACGCCCGACGGAAAAACCTTGCTGATCGATGGCGGCGGCTTCGGCGGCGGCCCGCGCCAGGCTCCGCAGGACTTCGACATCGGCGAAGAGGTGGTTTCCCCGGCATTGTGGGCGCGCGGCATTCGGCATCTCGATGCTGTGGCGCTGACTCACGCGCACTCCGATCACATGGGCGGATTGCCCGCCATTCTGCGGAACTTCCATCCCGATGAGCTGTGGGTGGGCAACAATCCCCCCATCGCCGCCTACAGAGCACTTCTCGATGAGGCCGCTAACCTGCATGTGCGCGTGCGCGGCTTTCGCGCCGGCGACGCATTCACGTTTGGCGACGCGCAGATTCGCGTGCTCGCGCCGTTCCGCGGCTATCAGCCGGGCCCGGAGCCCACCAACAATGATTCTCTGGTGATGCACGTCCAGTACGGCGCAACCAGCGTGATGCTCGAAGGCGACGCGGAAGCCCCGGTTGAACAAGCCATGCTCGCCGAGCCGGGCCTCGAAAGCACTTTATTAAAAGTCGGCCATCACGGCAGCATCACTTCCACGCGGCCGGAGTTCCTGGCCCGCGTTGCGCCGCAATGGGCGGTGATCTCCTGCGGCCTGCACAACCGCTACGGCCATCCGCGCGAAGAAGTGCTGCAGGAACTCGAGGACGCACATGTGCGCACCTTTCAAACGTATGCCAACGGGATCACTTGCTTCGCTCTGGATGGGAAGAGCGTAGCGCCAGACCTGAATTGCGGATCGCGCTGACAGCCGCTTGTTACGCTTGGCGGCGCCCCGATACTGCCTGAGCTATCACTCCGATTCCGACTGCCCTTTCGCGGCAGCTTCGCTCAGTTCGTCGAGCACCTGCTGCAGCTCCTCGCGTTTGCGGCGGCTCATGTCGTGGAAGCGGATGTGCGCTCCGTGTGGCCCGCTGGTTGCGGCAACGGCGCCGCGCAATTGAAAGGGCAGGCCGCAGACCTGGAAGCTCAATTCGACAGGGGAGTGCAATGGCGCCGGGAATGGTTCCGCAGTTTTCACTGCGCACGCCTCAAGATTCAGGCCGGTAATAAGACCCTGCGTGTGAGTACGGCTGCTCAGAAACCGAATGACGGTGGGCCATTCGTCGTCTGTTGCGATTAATGCGCCGATGGGCGCAGGTGGCGGCGCTGTTTCTGCCGGTGGGTGGGGCTGGGCAGGACTGGGAGAAGCCGGAATCGGCCGGCGTTCTGCCTGGCCTTCGGGCACGCGCGCCGGCGCATGGTTCGCGGGCACGCGCGCTGGCGCATGATTGTCGGGGGCGTGCGCGGGTTTGCGGGGGCTGGCCTGTGGAAACAGGGTAGGACTGGTTTCCGGGTCGAGCGCGGCTTGAGAGAAAATCTCCTGTGCCGCTTTCTGGGCGTCCTTTTCCATCAGGCAGGTGAGCAGGCTGGCCAGCTGGTTTTTCGAGCGGGGCGAAGAGTGCGTGAAGCGAATGCCTACTTCGCAACTCCTCGTCCACTGCGTCACTCCGCCGATGCGCAGGATCAACCCAAACATCAAGAGAACAATTTCGACCGGAGCCAATGCGCCCGATACGAAGGGGCTTTCTGTGCTGACCCGGCAGCCGCCCAGGCTGATGTCGAGGAACCGGCAGGGAATCATGGCTCCGTGATAGTTCAGATGACCAAAAGCCTCGTCGAGCGAATAGCGCACGTCCGCGCGGCGCTCCCGGCCTCGATCGTGACGAGGCGCGGAAGGCCCAAGGATTGGCGTATCGGCTGAAACCACAAACCGCATGGGCGTGTGCTACTTTGTCCGCGATAAATCGCGACTTATGTATCTATCGGCAAAAGCTGGCCATAGTGAATTGCTCAGTGCGTTGAATCTGCGGCAATCCGGCGAGGAGGCCAGGAAACGGAAAAGATTGCTGGAGAATCCGCACCATGCCGGGAATTGCCAACGCTGCGGAGGGCTCAACCTTGTGCCGGATGAGAGATTCCTAAGAAACTGCGGGATAGATGGCGACGAGCGTCGCCAGCAACGGCTCAGCTGTTCGAGATCGAGGGCGTTGGCGCCATCGCAGGGTGCGCGGGCCATCGCGGTGCGCGGGTTGTTCGGCGCGGCGGGCATATATTGTTTCTATGCAATTCACAAGGAAGCCCGGAGTCTTCGACCCGCATGAAAGCGCGCGCGTTGAGTCGCTGGCCGGCGTGCCGCTGGCATCCTTCGGACGGCGATTGGCTGCGTACCTGATCGACATGGTGCTGGTCTTCGGAACCTACGGACCGGCCATGGCAGGGTTGCATTATCTGCTCTTTGATCTGTTGGGAATGCACGAAGAACTTTATCGCTCGGCTCACGTGCAGGTGCGCTTCGAGTTCGAGATGACGAGGGAATTAGCGTGGGTGCTGTGGCTACTGCTCTACTTCGGCCTCTCGGTCTGGCGAACCAACGGCCTCACGCTGGGCAAAAAACTGTTGCGCATCCGCGTGGTCTCGCTCGAACACGAGAGGATGACGCTGTGGCAGTCCATCGAACGGGCGCTCGGCTACGGAGCGAGCGCGCTCGAAGGCGGCTTCGGATTCCTGCAGTATTTTCTCTATCCGAATCATCGCTGCGTGCACGACCGGATTGCGGAGACGATTGTGGTTTCCGAGCGAGCAAAAGATTGATGTCGGCAGCTGAGCCTAAACCGGCGAGGCGGCCGCATGGATCGCCAGCAGCGTTTCCAGCAGCGGTTTCAGCAGCTTGAGATCGAGCGCATTCGCCCCATCTGACTTCGCGTTCGGCGGATCGTCGTGCACCTCGAGGAAAAGTCCGTCGATTCCGGCAGCGACGGCCGCGCGCGCAAGCAGAGGAATGAACTCCGGCTGGCCGCCGCTTACGCCATTGGCCGCCGAGGGCTGCTGCACAGAGTGTGTGCCGTCAAAAACCACCGGCGCAAGATTGCGCATAATCGCGAGCGAGCGGAAATCGACCACCAGATTGTTGTAGCCGAAGCTCGAACCGCGCTCCGTGAGAAACACGCGCTCATTGCCCGTGGAGCGGACTTTGTCGAGGCCATGGCTCATATCCCACGGCGCAACAAACTGGCCTTTCTTAATGTTGACGGCGCGTCCGGTGCGGCCTGCGGCCACCAGCAGGTCGGTCTGGCGGCAAAGGAACGCGGGAATCTGCAGCACATCCACGGCTTCGGCGGCCACTTCGCAATGCGCGGGCTCGTGTACGTCGGTCAGCACCGGCAGGCCCGTATCTTTCGCGATGCGGCCGAGGATGCGCACGCCCTCCACGAGTCCGGGGCCGCGAAAGCTCTTCACGCTGGTGCGATTGGCCTTGTCGTAGCTGGCTTTGAAGATATACGGAATACCGAGATCGGCCGCGATGCGCTGCACTGCCTCAGCAATGTTACGCGCGTGAGCTTCGGACTCGATGATGCAGGGACCGGCGACGAGGAACAGCCGGCCCGCGCCAACTTCAACCGGCCCGATTTCAAATGATGCGCTCACCAACGTGATTTTACAGCGTGATGTGGGCCCTGGACCGTGACGCGTGGATCGCGGTCAGTTGCCGGCCGTCCGAGACGGCCGGCAGATTAAAAAAAGCAGCCGGCCATCACCCCATGTGGGTGCGCGACCATTCCCAAAGTGCGCGATCGAGCGTGCGCAGCGGCGTGGGAGCGGGCAATTCGCTCTGCGGGTTTACGATGTTGCTTTCCGCCAGCCGCTTGCAAAAGTCCAGATACTCCTCGTAGAAGCGCACGTCGTGCCGTGCATGCCCCAGCGCTTCCAGGGCGCGGTAGTCGAGCACCGTGTAGCGCTCCGGGAAGATCGCCGCCAGGATCGCCGACGCCACGGGAAGATCCACGCCGTGCAATTCGATCAGCGCCTTCACGGCCGTCTCCGTTGTCGCATCCGGCGAGGCGGCAATGGCCAGCGCTCGCCGGATCTTTTCGCTGCTGTTGCCGATCAGATACTGCACCACGCGCTCCGACTTCCAGCGCACAATGGCTTCGAGATTGACCAGCGTGTAATCGCCGTTGCGGATCGCTTCGCCGGCTTCGAAGGCCGCCTTTTCAAGCGCGTGTTCCTTTTCGCCGGTCGTCTGCCAATACTGCTCTGCCAACTGCTGCAGCTCCGCTTCCGCGGGCTGAAGCTGAAAATAGGCAACCATTTTTCGACTTCCTACCTTTCTGTTCTTACGCAAACCTTGGTCACAATAGGCCCGCCGCGAATTCTTTGTCAATCACCCGAAGCGGACTTTCTGAGCTTTCGTACCGGACTGGTGTATCTATCCGAACTGGAAGAAGATATGCGCTATGGAGAGGTGCGCTGTTGAGAAGTGATTGCCGGCCTGCTTTCGTTTCGTCTGGGGATGAGATGCCGCTCCAATGCCAGTAGACGTAAGATGCCCGCTGTGCGCTTGAAAGGCACCGATCAACGAGAAGAATCTTCGATGAATCCTGCGACATTCGAAGCGAAGACGATCGAAGAGTCAGCCGGAATGAGAGGATTATGAAGAAAATAAACTACTTATCGATTTTTACATAAATACATAAATATGCTATTATGCAAATATGCGTACCACCATCGACATCCCCGACGAGACCTA
>Ga0326727_10011920_pt1 | contig 20000 bp, 9 predicted proteins | sample MB2enrmetagenome_FD_207643 | JGI IMG/M metagenome (GOLD analysis project Ga0326727, IMG submission 207643) | Lab enriched peat soil microbial communities from McLean, Ithaca, NY, United States - MB29MY | ecosystem: Environmental > Terrestrial > Soil > Wetlands > Peat | place: USA: New York...
GTGCAATACGGAACGCCGCCGATCAACCTGGCGTCCTTCGGGAGCGCATCTTCCAGTTTGACGTTGACCTTCAGCTTGATCAGTGGTCCGGCCACCGTTGCCGGGTCAACCCTGACAATTACCGGCGCAGGCTCAGTTGTCATTCAAGCCAACCAGACAGGGAGCGACGTCTATTCCGCTGCCGCCTCGGTCACCCAGACAATTACCGTGACCAAAGCCGTTCTAACGGTGACGGCGAATGATGCCAGCCGGGTTTACGGAGTAGCGAATCCAACTTTCACCGACGTCATTACGGGGTTCGTCAACGGCGATACGCAAAGCGTGGTCAGCGGAACGCCGAGTAACTCCACAACAGCCACCGTGTCCTCTCAGGTTGGCACCTATCCAATCGCGCCTGCGCAAGGCACGTTATCCGCGGCCAACTACACTTTCCAGTTTGGAAACGGGACGTTGACCATCACCCAAGCCACACCCTCGATCAGTTGGCCAGCGCCGCCAGCCATCACGTATGGCACGGCCCTGAGCGCGACACAACTCGATGCAACCTCGCCGGTCGCGGGAACCTTTGCCTATAGTCCTCCGGTGGCAACCGTGCTGACGGCCGGCACACACACGCTTTCGGTCACTTTCACGCCGACCGATGCCACCGACTACACCACTGCGATGACCACCGTCCAACTGACGGTGAACCAGGCCACGCCCACGATTAATTGGACGGCGCCGCCAGCCATCACGTATGGCACGGCACTCAGCGCGACACAGCTCGATGCGACCTCAACGGTCGCGGGGACGTTTGCCTACAATCCTCCCGCGGCAACTGTGCTGACGGCCGGGACGCACACGCTTTCGGTCACCCTCACGCCGACCGATGCCACCGACTACACCACTGCCATGACCACCGTTCAACTGACGGTGAACCAGGCCAAGCCATTGCTCTCCTGGGCTACGCCGGCAGCCATCACGTATGGCACGGCTCTCAGCACGACACAGCTCGATGCGACCTCAACGGTCGCGGGGACGTTTGCCTACAATCCTCCCGCGGCAACCGTGCTGACGGCCGGGACGCACACGCTTTCGGTCACCTTTACGCCGACCGATGCCACCGACTACACCACGGTCACGACCACCGTTCAACTGACGGTGAACCAGGCCACGCCCTCGCTCTCCTGGGCAGCGCCGGCAGCCATCACGTACGGCACGGCTCTGGGCGCGACACAACTCAATGCAAGTTCGCCGGTGGCGGGGACGTTTGCCTACAATCCTCCCGCGGCAACTGTGCTGACGGCTGGGACACACACGCTTTCGGTCACCTTCACGCCAACCGATGCCACCGACTACACCACGGCCTCGACCACCGTTCAACTGACGGTGAACCAGGCCAAGCCAGCCATCAACTGGGCAGCGCCGGCAGCCATCACGTACGGCACGGCTCTGGGCGCGACACAACTCGATGCAAGTTCGCCGGTTGCGGGGACGTTTGCTTACAATCCTCCCGCGGCAACTGTGCTGACGGCTGGGACACACACGCTTTCGGTCACCTTCACGCCAACCGACGCCACCGACTATACAGCCGCCGCCACGACTGTCCAGCTGACGGTAAATCAGGCCGTACCCCCAATCAACTGGCCAACTCCCGCGCCCATCTCTTATGGCACAGCCGTCAGCTCAGTACAGCTCGACGCGACTTCCACCGTGCCGGGGACGTTCTCGTATATTCCGCCTGTTGGCACTGTGTTGCCGGCCGGAACGCAGACTCTTTCAGCTACCTTCACGCCGGCCGATACCGCTGACTACACAACCCCGACGGTCCAGGTCACGCTTAAGGTGGACCAGGCAACCCCGGTGATCAGCTGGGCATCGCCGGCTGGCATCACGTATGGCGCCGCGCTGAGCGCGACACAGCTCGACGCCAGCTCGACGGTGGCGGGAACCTTTGCCTATAGTCCTGCCCCGGCAACCGTGCTGACGGCCGGCACACATTCGCTTTCGGTCACCTTTACGCCAACGGATGCCACCGACTACACCACTGCCATGGACACCGTCCAACTGACGGTGAACCAGGCCACGCCGACAATCAGTTGGGCATCGCCGGCAGCCATCACTTATGGTACGGCTCTCAGCTCGACACAGCTCGATGCCAGCTCGCCAGTCGCGGGGACGTTTGCCTACAATCCTCCCGCGGCAACCGTTCTAACGGCTGGAACCCATACGCTTTCCGTCACCCTCACGCCAACCGATGCCACCGACTATGCCACTGCCACGGACTCCGTTCAACTGACGGTGAGCCAGGCTACGCCCACGCTTTCCTGGCCAACGCCGGCGGCCATCACGTATGGCACAGCCCTGGGCGCGACACAGCTCGATGCCAGCTCCGCAGTCGCGGGGACGTTCGCCTACAATCCCCCGGCCGGAACCATGCTGACGGCTGGAACCCACACGCTTTCGGTCACCTTCACACCAACCGATGCCACCGACTACACCACTGCGACGACAACTGTCCAACTGACGGTGAAACAGGCCACGCCCACGATCAATTGGACAGCGCCCACAGCGATTCCGTACGGCACAGCCCTGAGCGCAACACAGCTCGATGCAACCTCGCCGATCAGCGGATCGTTTAACTACATTCCGCCCGCGGGAACCGTGTTGCCGACCGGCGTCCAGACTCTTTCCGCGACGTTTATGCCCGCGGATACAGCCGATTACACGACGGCTTCCGCCACGGTGCAGTTGACGGTGACCAAGGCGACACCCGCAATCAACTGGCCTGCGCCCGCAGCCATCACGTACGGAACAGCTTTGAGCGCAACGCAACTCGACGCTAACTCGCCCGTCTCCGGAACGTTCGTTTATAGTCCCACCGCCGCAACCGTGCTGACGGCCGGCATGCACACTCTTTCGGTGACTTTCACGCCAACCGATACCACGGACTACAACACTGCCACGACCACCGTTCAACTGACGGTGAACCAAGCCACCCCGACAATCAATTGGGCAGCGCCGGCAGCCATCACTTATGGAACGGCTCTCAGCGCAACACAACTCGATGCCAACTCGCCGGTGGCGGGGACGTTCGTCTACAACCCGCTGGCTGCAGCCGTGCTCACCGCGGGGACACATACCCTTTCGGTTACCTTCACGCCGACCGACGCCACCGACTATACAACCGCCACCGCGACCGTCCAGCTCACAGTCAACCAGGCCACACCCTCGCTTATATGGGCAACGCCGGCGGCCATCACCTATGGAACAGGCCTCAGCGCGACACAGCTTGACGCCACCTCCACCGTGGCGGGGACATTCACGTATAGCCCCCCGGCCGGAACCGTACTGGCTGCCGGAGTGCACGCGCTGTCGGTCAATTTCACTCCAACCGACGCCACCGACTACACATCGGCCTCCACGAGCGTGCAAATCACGGTCAGCCAGGCCACACCGGCGATCTCGTGGCCAGCCCCATCGGCCGTTACGTATGGCACCGCGCTTGGCGCGACACAGCTCGACGCCAGCTCTGCAGTAGCGGGAACGTTTGCCTACAACCCCGCGGCTGGAACTGTGCTCACCGTTGGCACGCACAGGCTTTCGGTCACCTTTGCGCCAACCGATGCAGCCGATTACACCACTGCAATGGCAACCGCCCAACTGACGGTGAACCAGGCAACACCCTCGATTTCATGGCCAGCACCGGCTGCTATCACCTACGGCACCGCACTGAGCGCGACACAGCTCAATGCAACCTCGCCGGTCGCGGGGACCTTCACCTTTATTCCCCCAGCCGGGACCGTGTTGCCTGTCGGGTTGCAGACGCTCTCGGCCACCTTCACGCCAACCGATACGGCTGACTACACGACTACGTCGGCCACCGTCCAGTTGACGGTGAAACAGGCCACGCCGGCAATCTCGTGGCCTGTCCCATCGAGCATCAATTATGGCACTGCCCTGAGCGGAACCCAACTCGACGCTACTTCGCTGGTCGCCGGATCGTTCGTCTACAACCCCGCAGCTGGAACCATGCTCACCGCGGGTACACACACGCTCTCGGTCACCTTCACGCCGGCGGATTCAGCCGACTACACCACTGCGACGGCAACTGTCGGGCTGACAGTGAACCAGGCCATACCCTCGATCTCCTGGGCCACGCCGGCTGCCATCACATATGGCGCCGCGCTGAGCGCAACACAGCTTGATGCAACCTCGCCGATCACTGGAACATTTGCCTACAGCCCTCCCGCGGCAACCGTTCTAACGGCTGGAACCCATACGCTTTCCGTCATCCTCACGCCAACCGATGCCACCGACTACGCCACTGCCACGGACTCCGTTCAACTGACGGTGAGCCAGGCTACGCCCACGCTTTCCTGGCCAACGCCGGCGGCCATCACGTATGGCACAGCCCTGGGCGCGACACAGCTCAATGCCACCTCTTCAGTCGCGGGGACGTTCGCCTACAATCCCCCGGCCGGAACCATGCTGACGGCTGGAACCCACACGCTTTCGGTTACCTTCACACCAACCGATGCCAGCGACTACACCACCGCGACGACAACTGTCCAACTGACGGTGAACCAGGCCACGCCCTCAATAACCTGGGCCACGCCGACAGCCATCACCTACGGCACAGCCCTGGGTGCAACACAGCTCGATGCAACCTCGCCGATCACCGGAACATTTGCCTACACCCCCGCGGCTGGAGCCGTACTCACCGCGGGGACACACACGCTTTCGGCCACCTTCACACCGGCGGACGCCACCGACTACGCCACTGCGACGGCAACCGTCCTACTGACGGTGAACCAGGCCACGCCAGCCATCAACTGGGCTACGCCGGCAGCCATCACGTACGGCACCGCCCTGAGCGCGACACAGCTCGATGCAAGTTCGACGGTTGCGGGGACGTTTGCCTACAATCCTCCCGCGGCAACTGTGCTGACGGCTGGGACACACACGCTTTCGGTCACCTTCACGCCGGCTGACGGCACAGACTATTCGGCAGCCACAGCCAACGTGACACTCAAGGTCAACAAGGCCATTCCTCAAATTTCCTGGGTGACGCCGAAGGTCATTCCTTATGGAGCGCCGCTTAGCGAAACCGAGCTCGATGCCACGGCCAGGATTCCAGGAACTTTTGTGTACGATCCCCCGAGGGGGACCGTTCTGGATGCGGGCACACAGAAGCTCTCTGTCGCCTTCACTCCGGCGGATAAGACTGACTATGCCACCAGCACGGCAGAAACGACTTTGCAAGTAAATCAAAAGTTGCTGACGGTAGCGGCAACGAATGTATCTGTGGTCTACGGGAAACCGCTGCCAAAGTTGACTTATACCGTCTCCGGATTTGCCGATGGCCAAACGGCCAAGGTGCTGAGCGGATCGCCCGATGAAACCACCACCGCGAAAGAGCTCTCTGCGGTAGGGCAATACCCCATTGCCATTACCGCTGGAACGCTGAATTCACGCAACTACAAGTTCACTTTCAAGGACGCAACGCTGACCATTACCCCTATCGGGAAAGCCGCGCCACCCGCGTTCAAGCCGGCTGCGGGAACTTATAAGTCGGCGCAGACCGTCACTATCACCGACACCACGCCAGGAGCAGAGATCTACTTCACAACCGATGGAACCATACCCACGACTGCGTCAACGAGATATACGAAAGCAATCCATGTAGGAGCGACAGAGACGATCAAGTCCTTCGTTGCAGCCCCCGGTTACACTAACAGCCCGGTGATCGCTGCAAAGTACACTATCGAGTAGCCGGCCTCATCGCCAGGCATCGCCGCTGCCGGGCGATGCAACCCTCAGGCCCGCGCCGTTCAGGCGTTCGAGCGAAGCCGGCGTTGCCCGATTGTCGTTGATACCCTTGGCCGCACGGGAGTTCAAGCAAAATGGCTCGTGACCTCAAAAGTGTAAGCGTTCGGAGTGGCTTTCAATTACCCACAAGTTGCACTCCGATCATGGTGCCCAGTTCTATGTCTGTGAGTCGTGACATACCTCTCCAGATCACGGTGTTGCCCGGTGGAGGATCGTGTGCGCGAGCGAGATAGCCACCTAATCGGGCAAGCTTCGTGATGTAGTGTGCAAGAGATGCTGATTGATTCCGGGCAGGTTTGTCGGGCACCAATTCGTCCAACAGATATTGGTCAAGTTCTGTAAAGGCCTCATCAGGCGATGCTCCCGCCTGTGTACGATTCAGCGTGGTGACCCAGAAGATTCTCCAACTCAGGGTGCATGGGATTGCAATGAGGTTTACAAGTTCTTCGGCCGTTCTCAGCTTCGCTTCTTCCGCCCTGCATCCGGACTTCAGGATTCTGTGGAAGGTCTCGATCCTTCATCTCTGCGCGTACCAATCGAGTTTCTCAGTAGCCTCCTGACGCGTGCGCACACGCAGATCGGTGAGCAGTTTCCAGGCGATCTTCTCGCGATCTTTCGGAGTCTCTCTCGCTGGCGTGGATCGCCGTGAGGATCAGTTCCGGATAGTCTTTCTGCTTGCCGATGGGTGGGCGGACCACCATGCGTCGACAGCGAATCTCAAGAACTGCAGTAGAAAAATCCCCTTGCTTGTTCCGCACCTGAACACGATGCAGTCCCCGAAATGGAGTCTGTTTCATCGCATCGCGAACCGTATATTCGCCATCTCCGGCCCGCCGGTCGACGCAGGTGCGCACCAGAAAGTGGGTGCCTAGACGCTGAGCCAGACAGAACAGTTCATAGATGTCGCTCTCCCGATCTCCGATGTGCACACAGCGTCCAGGGTCTGCCAGCAATTCCGTGGACTGCCTCGGGTTTTCCAGCCAGCGAATGCTCTCTTTCCTTTCGATCGACACACGCGTCGGATTGACCCGTCGCTTCAGCGCATTCGCGCCGTGAAACTTGTCTCGCTTCCAGAATTTGATTGCCGCCAGTCCCAATGGCAGTCCGTCGCGGGTAGCTACCAAACTGGAGTGCATCAGAATGCCGCAACTGGTGTAAAGCCCTGCACGCCCTTTGTGGCCTGCAGGTATCTTCTTCAAGATTCCAATCGATGCGGTATCTTCGTGCCGATAAGACAACTCAGCCGTGTCGTGAAGAACCAGGAGGGGAAAACCACGGCTCGCGGAGAATCTCGCGCGCGTGCAGGCAAAATGACCGGCGAGAACATTGGACTCGCTGATCCGTCTGTTGCAAAGAAGCAGTAGGCCGCCTTGGTGTTGGCCCAGTCCTGACATGCCCACGGCGTGGTCGCACCTACTTTATGTGACAACTGCTCCAAAAGTTGTCGCAGTCGCTCGCCATGCCGAACATCCTCAAACTCGCATCCCACCAATTCATTGTCTATCCATTCTTCCGGCCGGAAATCCGCAGACGACCCCGGCATTGCACACCTTGGCTCTGTCGCAGTTTCCTCCTGGCAATCACTTCGCCATGCATCGCCACCACAACGTAAGTATCTGGATTGAGGCAGAATACGATCCATGAATAACTAACCAAACCCGCCCCGAATTGTGGGTAATTGAAAGAAGCTTCGGACGCTTACGGGATTTGAGTTCTGGCTGGTGAGCCGGATCACAGTAAAGTCCGCGACCGGAGGTGCGCCGTGAATGACTCCGGCCTGTGGTCCGGCAGGAAGCAGCCCTAACCCAGTTGGTCACCCGACCGGCTCGAAGACAACCATTGTGATGCCGGTTACGCATGAAGGTTCATTTCCGACATCCCTAAACTCACCGACAAATGAGACTTCAACAGGAACGGGTGCCTCGACTCAAGAAGCTCGAAGCAAGGGATGCAACAGTTTCATATTCTGCGTTCTGAAGGCGCTCGCCGGGATAGATCGTCAAGTCGGCTAGACTTCGGAGATCCGATCGTGCTTTCTTCCTCGCCTCGATCGTCTACCCTGAAACTACGTCATGTCTGATTGGATATCCTCCCTATCCCGCGCCTCGCGTCGCGACGGTTCCCTATGAAAGCCCGCGTCTCCGACCTGACCGCTATCTTTTTTGCTGTCTTCGGCTTCACCTGCTGGGTGCTGGGCGACAGTTGCATCAAGTGGATCGGGCAATACGGCCTGCCACCCGAAGAGATTGTTGCTTTTATGGGTTTCTTCATGGCGCTCACGCTCACCGTGCAGGCCGCTGCGCGCCGCAACCTCGGCAATCTGCGTCCGCGCTCGGTGGTGCGACAGGTGCTGCGCGCCCTTTTGGACATGACCAACAACATCTGCGTCGTCATCGCCCTCCGCCATCTCTCGCTGACCATGTTCTACATCCTTGTCTTCACTTCCCCGCTGGTCATCTCCGTGCTCTCGGCTGTCCTTCTTGGCGAGAGCATCACACCCAAGAGGGCTCTTGCCCTGCTCGCCGGCTTCTGCGGCGTGGTCATCGCGGTCGCTCCCTGGAGCCATGCTCAGCGCATCGACCTCATCGGCCTCGCCAGTTGCCTGGTATGCGTTGCCTGCTTTTCCGTGAACATGGTCTGGTCGCGCGTGCTTACGCGCACCGAACCGCCCGAGAGCCTCGCTTTCTGCTCCGGCGTGGTGACGGCCATGGCCGGCCTGGCGCTCACCAGCCTCCACCCCCAACCGCTCACGCGCACGCTCTGGCTGGCTCTGGGCCTGATGGGCGTCTTCTGCGCAGCCGGCACACTCAGCTTCTATGTTGCCGTTAAGCACACATCGGCCGGTAACGTATCGCAGTACCATTACACCCAGTTGTTGACCGGCGCGTTGATCTCTTACTTCGTCTGGCACGACAAGCCGGGCCTTCCCATGCTGGTCGGCGGATCGCTCATCATTGGGTCCGGCCTGACGATCGCCCTCGCCGCGCGCAACGCCCAGCCAGCCCGACTCCCCGATATTGCCATCAGGTAGAACCGGCAGACCCAGTTTCGCCATTGGCCGGCACCTGTTCCTTCGCTGCATGCGGTGGCGCCGGACAAGTTGTTTCAACCAGCTCGGATGCCTTGCTCCTGGCACTGGGGAAGATCGAGAGCACCCAATAGGACGACCTGCTCTTTGACGGCAGAGTGTAACAACCCCATTCGAGTCAGTCAGTCTTGGCCATCCCCTTCCCGAGGTTGATTGGATGACCGCCTACGCGTCAACGTCGGCGGGTCCATTGCGGCCGACAGTGGGCTCGGCGGTCCCCACTGCCTGGTCATTTTGAGCGGGAGCCCAGAGAGGCCTGCAGCCCCGTGACAAAAGGCTGCAATCGGCATTTGAGCCATGCTATTGAAGGACGACCGACCTACCTGCGCCACTAGGCGCTTGCCTGGCTGAATAATCATTATGAGAATGGCGGCCCAACTCGATGAGCCTGGCCGCCATTGTATCCAACGGTCGAATTGTTCTCGTCTCAAGAACGGTCGTACTTGTCAGGCACCTCCCGGTTCTTCTTGGTGTCACTCAAGACGTCGAAGTGGTTGCGACTCGCGTACCGCTTCAACTCAGTGGCGGAGATGTACCTCTTCCGCCCATCACGAGTGGTCTCGATCACGCCTCCGGCCAGGCGATAAACGAGCGCTCTAACACTCATTGAGAGCGCGAGCGCCGCGCTCTTGCGGTCATACCGGAACTTCTCGACCGTGGGCAGGCTGCGCTCTGTAGCGCGCCCGCGGGTCCTCATCCTGTTACTCATCCCGGTCTCCAAAAAGCGAAGCCGGATCTCAATTGGGTCCTGCTTCGTTGATTCGACCAAGGTGGCACAGCGGTCGGATCACGAGCGCTCTCGCTTGGGATCCATCGCGTCCACGCGGGTCAACGATGTCATGAAAAGCAGCGCCCCCCTTAAAGGGAACTGAGTTTCAACTGAAATTGGGATCGCTACGACGACCGGAGCGCGACGGCGCGTGGGCGTCAGCTCGCTCGCTGACGCAACACTTCTTACCTGATTGAGCAGGACGAGGAGTTCCAGTGCAACGCAGCTGACGATGTCCAGGGATGGTGGTTCGAGCCGGCTCTCAAAGCGGCGGAAATCTCCGGCTATGTCTGGCGCTGCAATCGCCATACTTTTTGTTCATGGTTGGCGATGTCCGGAGCCACTCTAAAGGAAATCCAGGAGCTGGCCGGCCATAAGACGATCCAGATGAGCGGTCGCTATGCGCATTTGTATCCTGCCCATGAATTGGCCGCCTTCAAGCGGATTGCCAAGCCTGATGCCGCAAAACTGCCAACAGCCATCGCAGGACCGAACAGCCATCAAAACAGCCACCGGAGAAAACAGATCAGTGGAGAAGGAGGGGAGAAAGCAGATGCAAATACATAATATTAAATGTGTTATGCTGGTGGGCCCGGAGGGATTCGAACCCCCAACCAAGGGATTATGAGTCCCCTGCTCTAACCGTTGAGCTACAGGCCCAGATTGTCAATAACCATTGTATCTTGTTGATCTTACGCTCATTTTTAGGCCGCCTGTTCGAACGCTTGTTGTTGCTGGTGTCACTTCGTCTTTCACTGCCTTCGCCAGTCTTACACAATCTCTCTGAGGCTGCCGGTTCATAGGAGTGCGAGAGATGAGCGTACCGCATGACCATCTGCAGGTTCCGGCGCATCAGTGGCTGCGCAGCCGTGCGTAGGCTGACGCCGGCCATGAAACACCGCTGGCCAGGCAAATGGCGCAGATCGTGGCAATGAAAACCCTCCTGCCTGGCCTCCTTTCCAGTCCAACTACTTTTGCCCATGGCTTTGGCTGTGTTCAACGCAGGAAGACTGGATGATCTGTGCAACCATACTGGCACAGCAATCGATGCCCAGAGTGCTGTTCATAGTGACGTGGTAGAGGCGGGGGTCGGTCGAGTCGCAGTCGTAATAGTACCGCGCATAGTGGATGCGCTCGGAGTCTATGCGGCGGAGCAGAGCCTGCAGGTTTTGTTCGCGGGGATGGCGAAGCTTCATGCGCGCAATCTTCTCATTGAGCGGCGCGTAGACCAGCATGCGAAGAACGTGAGGATGGCGCCGCAAGACGCATTGCGCGCTGCGGCCGATGATGACGCAATTGCCCACATTGGCGGCTTGCTGGATGATGCTCGCAGTGAAGATCTGAACCGTATCGCGATCCACCGCGAGATCGGACCCCTCCCCTGCATAGGTTTCCGGGGTTCCCTGGCGGAAGCTCTTCATTACGCGTTCCCACCACGCGATAGCATGCTCGTCGGCCTGCGCAGCCCAGGAGGGGTCCACCTTTCCCATGGCTGCGACCTGCTCGATGATCTGCTTGTCGATGCACTCCCAACCCAGAATCTCCGCGACTTTGCGCCCGATATCGGAGCCGCCGCTTCCGTACTCTCTGGCAATGGTCAAGACGTTGAACATCTTCTTCCTTCTTTCCGCCACCAACTCCCCGCTTCGATGGTGGCAATTCATCATCACTTCAGCGTTGTATCGCGCGCAAGTTGTAATCGGCAACGGCAAGTGCAACTTCGCCGGCTGGCGGCCGGTCGATCGGGTTTTGTTCCAGCCAGCTGTAAAGGGACTCAAATACGGCGCCCACAAGACAACGGGCGGCGATCACAGGATTCATTTGACAGAAGGCGTCCGGACGAGACGCCATGATCTCGAGAATCAGGCTGGTGTGCCGCCTGATCAGCTCGCGGCGCAACTCTTCCAGAGCCGGGCTCAGACCGGAGGATTCGACGATCAGGATGCGGGCCTCGAGTGGATTCTGGGCCAGGTGCAGAAAGACGGACTCCACTGCACAACGGATACCCAGCCGCGGGTCCGGCTCGGAGGCCCTGGCTTGATGAATCAGTTCCGACACCCTCTCGCCGAGCTCTTCAAGGACCGCCGCAAAGACGTCTTCCTTATTGCGAAAGTGCGCGTAAAAGCTGCCAATCGAACTGTGAGCCTCAGCGACAATCATGGGTACAGTGGCGGCGTGGTAGCCGGAGCTGCCGAACAGACACGTTGCGGCATCGAGAATAAGCTTCCGCCGGGCCTCTTTGCGGGCAGCCGTCACGGAGGTGGAGCGATAAGCCATCGTTCTCTGTGCATCCCTGCAAGAACTAGAATGATACGTCATTCTATTTCTTGTCAAGAACAGAACGACCATAGGAGATGAAACACGGCGCAATGGCGTCACAGGTTGTGGACATTGGCCCGAATCGAACCCGATTCCGGTGAGAGATGCCGGGGGAGCAGAAGTTCAGGCCGATGCGGCTCGAAATGGACGGCCGAAAACCATCCCAACGATGCCGATGCGAGGGCTGATTAGCGGCGAGCACCTCGATGGCTGTGTGCAAGAAGATGGCAAACGCGCTCCGCGCCAAGTTGGGATCCGGAACAGGTCTATACGCAGGTAGAGCTCAACGCGCTTTTGGAAAAGCAGGTAAAACAACTGCCCGCTTGCGAGCAGACTGCGTTCCGGCACTATGTTACCCTTGGTCACTCACTGAAGGAGTCATCCCAGGCGCTTGGAATTCCAGAAGGCACATTGAAGTCACGGATCTACCGCACCCGGCGCAGGCTGGCTCATGGGTTGCAATTCTCGCTTGACAGAACTGGCGAAATGCCATTCAAGGGGAAATCCGCCGATGTTGCCCAATGCGAATGAAACCGTGGCTGCCGGGCTGACCGCGCAGGAAGCCGAGGTCCGGCTTGGCCAATTCGGGCCCAATGAACCTGCGGCGACAACACACTACTCTCCCGTTGCAGATCTGCTGCACATGTTCTTGAATCCGCTGACGCTCATCCTGCTGGTTGCGGCGGGGGCATCGGCATTTCTGGGAGATCCGGTCGATGCCGGCATCATTGGCGCCATTGTTCTTTTAAGCGCGGTGATGGATTTCAGCCAGACCTATCGCTCTCAAAGAGCCGTGGAAGCGCTGCATGACCAGGTCGCGCCCACGGCCACCGTCCAGCGCGATGGAGCGTGGAAAGAGGTGCGGCGGCGCGATGTGGTGCCGGGAGATATGATCCGGCTGGCCGCGGGCGATCTGGTTCCCGCGGACGCGCGCCTTCTGGTGGCGCGCGATCTCTATGTGCAGCAGGCGGCATTGACCGGCGAATCTCTTCCCACCGCCAAAGCTGCGACCGCGGATCCGGCCTCCACCAAGGCGGATGCACAGAATATGGTTTTTCTGGGCACGTCGGTGGTGAGCGGAACGGCGACCGCGGAGGCCGTCGCGACGGGTCCCCGAACGGCCTTTGGCGACATCGCGGCCCGCCTCGCCGCCAGGCCGGAAGAGACAGCCTTCGACCACGGCTTGCGGGATTTTAGCCGCCTGCTCGCGGCAACGGTGTTCTTTCTGGTGCTGTTCCTCATTGCCGTCAGCATCCTGCGCCACCGGGATCCATTTCAGTCCTTGCTGTTTGCCGTGGCGCTGGCCGTTGGGTTGACTCCGGAATTCCTGCCCATGATCACCGCGGTGACGCTCTCAAAAGGCGCCGTCGCCATGGCACGCAAGAAAGTCATCGTCAAGCACTTGTCGTCGATTCAGAACCTCGGCAGCCTCGATGTGCTTTGCAGCGATAAGACGGGCACGCTCACCACGGGGATCATGTCGTTCGATCGCTCGATCGATGCCTTCGGCAAGCCATCGAGCCGCGCGTTGGAGCTCGGCTTCCTCAACAGCAAATTCCAAACCGGCATTCGCAGTCCGCTTGATGATGTCATCCTCAAGCAGAGTCCGCAAAACACGGAGGGTTACACCAAGTGCGACGAGATTCCCTTCGACTTCGAGCGCAAGCGGCTCTCGATCGTGGTGGAGCGGCAGGCCCAGCGGATTCTCATCACGAAAGGCGCTCCGGAAGGAATTGCTCCGCTCCTCGCCGGTTACGAGGTCGATGGCAAGGTGGAACCGATCGAGGAAACTGCCCTCAAGCGCATCCGCCAGGCCAGCGCCGATCTGAATGGCCAGGGATACCGCTCGCTTGCCGTGGCTTACGTCAGTGTTGCCGCGCGCACGGACTATTCGGTCCAGGACGAGCACAACCTGATCCTGGCGGGCTTTCTCACCTTTTCCGATCCGCTGCTGCCAGACGCCGCCCAGGTCCTGGCTTCACTCAAACAAGATGGAGTGGAGGTCAAAGTCATCTCCGGCGACAACGACCTTGTCACCGCCCGCGTGTGCGCGCAGGTCGGGTTGCCCGCCGGCCATCTTGTGACGGGCGACCAGATGGCCAATATGACCGATCCGGCGCTGGCTCACGACGCCGAGGAATCGCATATCTTTGCTCGCATCTCCCCCGCGCAAAAGAACCGGATACTGCTGGCCCTGAAACACGACGGTCATGCGGTCGGTTTCATGGGCGACGGCATTAACGATGCGCCTTCGCTGCACGCGGCCGATGTCGGCATATCCGTGTCGAGTGCCGCCGACGTGGCGCGCGAGGCTGCCGACGTGATTCTCATTGAGCCGGGCCTGCGCGTTCTCCACGACGGCATTATCGAGGGACGCAAGGCCTTTGGCAACGTGATGAAGTACCTGCTGATGGGCACAAGCTCGAATTTCGGAAACGTGTTCAGCATGGCCGGGGCTTCCATCTTCCTGCCCTTCCTGCCCATGCTGCCCACGCAGATTCTGCTCAACAACTTCCTCTACGACCTGGCACAAATCACGATTCCCACCGACAATGTCGACGACACTTACCTGATCAAGCCGCAGCGCTGGGATATCAGCTTGATTCGCAATTTCATGGTGTTCATCGGACCCATCAGTTCCATCTTCGACTTTCTGACCTTCTATGTGCTGCTGCATTTCTTCCGTGCGACCGAGGCGCAGTTTCATACCGGCTGGTTTGTCGAGTCGCTGGCGACGCAGACGCTGGTTGTCTTCGTCATACGCACGTCAAAGAATCCTTTTCGGAGCCGCCCCAGCGGCCCCTTGCTGGCAACGTGCCTTGGGGTTGTGGCCATCGGGATGTACCTGCCGTTCAGCCCCCTGGCAACCATGCTCGGCTTTACCCCGCTGCCGCTGAGCTATTTTGTCTTTGTCGCGGTTGCGACCGGGGTCTATCTCCTGCTGGTGGAAATCGGAAAGCGGCTGCTTCTGCGCAGGGCAGCTCGGATGGATGCAGGCAGAAATGGAAAGCCCCTGCTGGCTGTCACGCAGGTTTAGAAATGGACGCGTTAGGACCCGGAGACGCAACGGAAGTTGACAAGAACAGCTGGCTGCGCCACTGCGCGGACTTAACCGTTAGATATTAAGCAAGGCAAATCTTTTCAGCTGCACCAGGGACGAGGTGGACCATGAACGAACCGGAGTCGTCACCAGGAAAGAACCAACGCGAGGATGAGAAGAAGCGCCAGGAGCAGAGCCAGCGGCGGTTTCGCTTCGCTGTCGGCTACTTCATCACCAGCCTGCTTCTCCTGTGGCTCTACCCCCTGCTGTTTTTGAATCAGGCGGCACACAACACTGAAATCCCTTACAGCGATTTCAAGAAGAAACTGGCTAACTCTCAAATCGTCAACGCAACCGTCGGCGAAAGGGGCATCGTGGGGGAGATGAAAAACCCCCAGCAGGGTGCATCTCCCGCGGTTGTCCCTTTCAACACTGTACCTGCGCCTGCCGGCGATCCCCAGCTGATTGAACAGTTACAAAACGCGAATGTGACCTACCATTTCGAGCGCCCAGCGAACCCCATTGGCGGCATCCTGCTGGAGAATCTTCTACCGCTGCTGCTACTCGGCGGGTTCTGGTACGTGGCCTACCGGGGAGCGGGGGCGGCCGCCGGCGGCGGGATGGCTGGCATCTTTCGCGTGGGCAAGAGCAAAGCGATCGCGGTCAAGCCCGAGGATGTGACGGTCACATTCAAGGATGTGGGCGGAGCGGATGAAGCCATTGCCGAACTGCAGGAGATCATTCAGTTCCTGAAGGCGCCTGAGCAATTTGCCCAACTCGGCGGCCATATTCCCAAGGGCGTATTACTGGTCGGACCCCCTGGCACCGGCAAGACGCTGCTGGCCAAGGCGACGGCTGGCGAGGCCCATGTCGCGTTTTTCGAAACCAGCGGCTCGGAGTTTGTGGAGATGTTTGTGGGGGTGGGCGCGGCACGCGTGCGTGACCTGTTCGAGCAGGCGCGCAAGGCGGCTCCCGCGATCGTTTTTATCGACGAGATCGATGCGATTGGTCAGAGCCGGGGAGGCGTGGCACGCATCGGTGGCAATGACGAACGTGAGCAGACTCTCAACCAGCTGCTGGCGGAGATTGACGGCTTCAAAACCGATACCAGCGCGCCCGTCATTATCATGGCTGCCACCAACCGTCCGGAGGTGCTGGACCCGGCACTGATGCGCGCGGGCCGCTTCGATCGCCAGATCGCCATCGGCAATCCGGATCTCATTGGCCGGGTGCAAATCCTCAATATCCATAGTAGAAACGTGAAGCTTTCGGCGGACTTCGACCTGGATCGGGCCGCCCGAATGACTGCTGGTTTCAGCGGCGCCGACCTGGAGAATGCCATGAATGAGGCAGCCTTGCTCGCGGCCCGGCATAAAGCCGAGGCCGTTATGCTGGACGATTTCGAGGCTGCGATCGAGCGTGTGATTGCGGGTTCGGAGAAGAAGAGCCGGGTGATGAACGAGCAGGAAAGGACGACGGTTGCCTACCATGAGGCTGGACACGCGCTGGTGGCTGAACTGGTGCCGCATGGTGAACCGGTCAGCAAGATCAGTATCGTTCCGCACAGCCGCGGCGCGCTGGGCTACACGATGCAAATGCCGACCGAAGACCGCTATCTGCTCTCGATCGACGAACTGAAGGACCGGATCGCCGTGATGCTGGGCGGGCGGGCCGGCGAGCTCGTGGAATTCGGGACGATCAGCACCGGGGCCAGCGACGACATCCAGCGTGCAACGGACCTGGCCCGCCGCATGGTCACTGAATTCGGCATGAGCGAAAAGCTCGGCTCGGTGCGGTACGCCGGTCAACAGCTGCAATATCTGGGGGGATCGGTCGAGGACAATGGCCAGATCAGTCCGGAGACGCGCCAGGTAATCGACGCAGAAGTCCAGCGTCTGGTGACCGAACAATACGAGCGTGCTCAGAAGCTGCTGAAGGCACACCATGCGGCTCATGAGACATTGGCCCAGCAACTGTTGAAGCAGGAGACGGTGAGCGGAGCCGACGTCAAAGAGGCACTGGCGAATTCCCCGGGGCCTGGACCTTCCCGCGTTTCGCCCATGGAGCGTCCGCAGGAACTCTCGCCGCTCAAGGCCGCGGATGGCGCCGAAAGGAGCCTGGCTTGATTGGACGCGCATTACCGGCCGGGCTGCTATTGGTCTCGATCGCCATGGGCGTCCCACCCGGATTTGCCCAGGTGAATCGACGCCTGCAGGAGTTCTTTCGCGAGAACATCGGGTTGAATCAGGATCAGATCTCCGATATCCAAAACGGAAAACCGGTGGTGATCGCTCTTCCTCCGCGTTCGCCGGCCGAGGTCTTTCTCTTCGGCGCGGTCTACATCCACGCCGCTCCCGAGAGCTACCTGCAGTTTGCCATGGACCTCGACCGCTTCCGCAAACTCCCCAACTATCTGGCGCTCGGAGTCTTTATGAATCCTCCCCGGATCGAAGATCTGAACGGTTTTTCGCTGGACCGTGACGACCTCCGGGATCTGCAAAAATGCCGCCCCGGCGACTGCATGATTCAGTTGCCGGGCAGTGCGATGGACGAGATTCAGCGGTCCGTCGATTGGTCGGCGCCCGATGTAAGCGAGCAAGTTGAGCAATTCCTGCGGAGGAAGGCGCTGCGTCGTCTGCTTGCCTACCAGCGCGAGGGCAACCAAGCGCTGGGAGTCTATAACGACAAGCGCGGGCCGACCGAAGTGGCCGAACAGTTCGCCTACATGCTTAGTTATGAGACTGCCTTGCCGGCGTATCTGCCGGAGTTTTACCGCTATCTGCTTGCCTATCCCAATGCGAAGCCGGCGAACGTCGAGGATCGGTTTTATTGGGAAAAAGTCAAATTCGGATTGAGGCCGACGCTGCGCGTGATTCATTTGGCGACCATGCAAGGCGGCCCCAACGACGACGTGGCCTATGCCATCGCCAGAAAGCAGCTCTATTCGAGCCACTACTTTGACACCGCGCTGGACCTCTCATTCTGCATCCGCAGCCATGACGGCTCCAAGCCTCCCGGGTTCTATCTCATCATGGCAATGGGGACCGAGCAGTCGGCCCTGGTTGGATTCAAGGGTGAAATCATTCGAAGAGTTGCTGTTGGACGCTCGGTTTCCAACCTTATGGCCGCGCTCAACAACATAAGGAATGCCTTGGAAGCGGCCCGTACACCCTGAGACAACCACAGGTTCCGGGATCGGCTAAAATGAACAGAACTGAGCTGAACCTGGCGTATGGCGTATGCCGCAATCAGGCCATAAACTCGGCCCTTACGAGATCCTCTCGCCGCTGGGTAAAGGCGGCATGGGCGAAGTCTGGCGCGCCCGCGATCTGCGGCTCGGGCGCGAGGTCGCGATCAAGATCGCGAACCACAAGTTCAGCGACCGTTTCGAGCGCGAAGCCCGCGCCATCGCCGCGCTGAACCATCCCAACATCTGCACTCTTTACGATGTGGGCCCGGACTACCTGGTGATGGAGATCGTCGAGGGCCCCACCCTGGCGGAACGGATTCGCAATGGGCCGATCCCGCTGGACGATGCGCTCGTGCTGGCACAGCAGATTGCCGACGCGCTCGACGCCGCCCATGAAAAGGGCATCGTTCATCGCGATCTGAAACCCTCGAACATCAAGATCCGTCCCGACGGCTCGGTGAAGGTCCTCGATTTCGGGCTGGCCAAATCCGCCGCCGATCCCGGGACCAACGCTTCCGATTCGCCCACTACACTGCTCACGAGCGCCGGCATGATTCTGGGTACGGTGGGCTATATGTCGCCGGAGCAGGCGCGCGGCAAGGCTGTGGACAAGCGCACCGATATTTGGGCCTTCGGCGTGGTGCTGTTCGAGATGACAACCGGCAAGCGGCTGTTCGATGGAGAGACGGTTTCCGATTGCCTGGCGGCAATTCTGAAGGTCGACCCGGATCTGAGCGAATCGCCCTTGAAGATTCGCCGGCTGCTGGCGAGTTGCCTGGAAAAGGACGCACGCAACCGACTGCGCGATATCGGCGACTGGGCGCGGCAGCTGGAGCCGGTGTCCGCCGCGGCACAGCAAACGAAGCGAGCCAGCATCCTGCCGTGGGTCGTTGCGGCGGGGGCGACGCTGGCTGCAATCGGGCTTGGCGCAGTTGCGTGGGTGGACATTGCGAAGCAACCGCAGGTGATGCGCGTGACTTTGCAGACGGCGGAGAAGGTGCAGAGCGGCGTCAGGACTCTCCCCGCGATCTCACCTGACGGCCGCCACGTGGCGTTTGCTGCTCAGACCGACGGCAAGCCCGGCATCTCGGTTCGAGACCTGGATGGGGTCAGCGCCCGTTTGCTCCCCGGAACGGAAGGCGCAGCGGAATGGTTCTGGTCGCCCGACAGCCGCTGGATTGCTTTTTTTGCCGACGACAAACTCAAGAAGATCGACGTGACGGGCGGGCCGCCGCTGACCGTGTGCGAGGTTGCTAACGGTGTCGGTGGCGCATGGAGCCCAAAGGGGTGGATCGTCTTTGTTCGCTATTCCGCCGGCCTATATCTTGTTCCTGACTCGGGCGGTATCCCGACGACCCTGACCGTGCTGGACCCTGCGGCATCGGAGGTGGTGCATCGCGCCCCATGGTTTCTGCCCGACGGCCGTCATTTCCTCTACACGGCTCGTAATAGGGATTTCACAAAGACACGGGTTTATGTCGACAGCGTCGATGCGAGACCCGGCTCCGGAACGCGGCGCGAGGTGATGACGGTTCATTCCAACGCAGTCTATGTTCCGCGGACGGCGGGCGGACTGTTGGGCAGCGCGAACGACGGCTACCTGCTCTTCATGCGCGGGAATACGCTGATGGCCCAACCCTTCGACGCATCGAATGCGCGGACCAGCGGCGACGCGGTGCCTGTGGCGGAGCAGGTGGATTACCTTGCAGACGTCGCGCAGGGCCAATTCTCCGCTTCCAGCAACGGCATTCTGATCTATACTTCGGGAACCGTCGGGGAAAAT
>Ga0326727_10011921_pt1 | contig 19998 bp, 9 predicted proteins | sample MB2enrmetagenome_FD_207643 | JGI IMG/M metagenome (GOLD analysis project Ga0326727, IMG submission 207643) | Lab enriched peat soil microbial communities from McLean, Ithaca, NY, United States - MB29MY | ecosystem: Environmental > Terrestrial > Soil > Wetlands > Peat | place: USA: New York...
TTCCTTGTCCTGCTCGGAGTCGGTAATTAGACGCAGATGAAGGTCCTCGACGGAATTGGCGAACAAACTCTCCAGCGCATCTCTTGCATAACTCAGAGAGCGCGGTGAGAGTACCATGTATACATGACGAATCGTCATCGTGCGATGTCCTCGGTCTCGACCGCTTCGCTCTCACGAATTCCAGCCACTACGGATTTCTCCAGGCATGCCCTCAGTTGCGCGGCCAAAATCTGAATGTTCGGTTCCCGGAATACCAGATCGTGATCGCCGGGCAGTTCGTACATCTCGATACCGCCTTGCGCAAGCGGTGTCCATCCTAGATCCATCGGCAACCGTGGATCCGGTTGGACGGCGGTGCGGAAGAGCGTCACCTGTCCGGGCCAAGGCCGCGGCTGGTAGTTCATTGCCGCAACCCAGGTAATGTCGTCGGTGCTTTTCATGAAGGAAGGCACGGAACGATAGCCAAACGCGAGTGCAAGTGAGTAAAACCGACGCAGGGTTCGCGTATACAGCTTCTGCCAAAGATAATCGATCTTTTCTCCCAGCGAGAGATCGGAAAGATTTCCAACAAAGCGTGCAATGCGGCGATCCATCTGCACCAACAAGGAATCATTCTGTCGCGCCACAGCGATGCAATTGCGCTGACGGCTATCGAGCATGCCAAGCAGTTCTACCCGCTCTCCCAGAGAGCGCAACTGATGCGCAATTTCCAGGGCAATCGTGCCGCCATAGGAATATCCCAAAAAGTAGTACGGACCCTTTGGCTGAATCTCCCGAATTTCGGCCAGGTAAAACGCCGCCTGATCTTCCACGCGAAGCAGCGCCGGTTTGCCGGCCAATAGCGACTGAGCTTGTATGCCGTATATCGGATGCTCTGTTCCTACAAGCATTGCGAGCTGATAGAAGCGGATAATATTACCTCCCGCTCCATGAATGATAAACAGAGGCTCTGCCGATCCATGCGGCTGCATGGCCACGATCGAAGAACTGACGTTGGCCGAAAGCCGCTTCTTTACCAACTCCGCCATCCGTGCTACCGTGGGAGCGGAGAACAACGTAGCCAGACCAAAATCGAGAGAGTAGGTTTTGTTGATGCGGGAGACAATTCGCATTGCAGCCAGCGACCGTCCGCCGAGATCGAAGAAGCTATCCTTATGACTCAGGCTTTTCAGCCCCATCGCTGACTTCCAAATCTCCGCTATCTGCAACTCCGGCGAATCGGTGATCAATTCGGAATCTCTACTCTGCCCACATGTCCTTTCTGCTGCGTTGTCCGAACCAGCGAGTGAAGCCGCCTGCAACTGCTGTTCGCGGCCTTCCAGATCCATAGCTTCTCCCACCGTACTTTCCAGATCTGACAGAGTCGTTTTGAGGACCCGAAGATAACGCTGAAGAATTTGCTGGATGGTCGAAACGCTGAAGTGCAGGGGATTGTACTCCAACTGCAAACGCGGGCCCTCGGCCCGTTCCACGATGCTGAGCAGCAGGTCGAAGGTTGTGCCAGGACTGACGGAACGCAACGGAACAATCTCCAGGAACGGCGTATGCTGGGCTTGCATGAAGGCCTTTTGGTAGATGAAATACACTTGCAGAGAAATCTGGTTCTCGGCGCGAGAGAAGAACTCGTCATCGTTCAGATCTTCGAAGGGTAATATCTGATGCGCCATTGCGCCCAGTGTCCAGTCGCGCACACGATCCACAACCTTGCCCAGGCTCTCTCCCTTCTCAAACCTCACCCGGATTACCTGCGGATTGGAAAACGGACCAATCAGGTCTTCCGTCTCCTGGCGCCGGTTGGCGCAGGGCGTGCCGATAAGAATATCTCCCTGACCGGTTAACTGATGCAGCGTCATGGCGTAGACGGCCAGCAGCAGCATATAGAGCGTTATTCCATGAGCTGCGCAGAAATCACGCGCCTCCTGCGTCAATTCTCCAGGCAGAAGAAGAGTTTCAATATCTCCCAGTGCTTCGCCGCTATCGCCGCCAAAATCACGGCGAATACGAAGCGGCGTGAAGTTCCCGCCCAAAGTTTCGCGCCAATATTTCATGTACTCCGCCGATTCTTTCCCTTTTCTCCACTCGTCGAGCCAGACCGCGTAATCGCCGTACTGAATCGGCAGTTCCGGCAGTCCTGCGGGAACACGGCGCATCAAGCCGTCGTAGATTGCGGCGAAATCTCGAATGATCACGCCATTCGACCATCCGTCGCAGACACTGTGATGGATGGTGAGAAGAAGAATATGCTCGTCGGCTCCCATCTGGATCGCCCTGGCGAAAAACAGCGGCCCTTCTTTCATATCCATCTGGATACGCGCATGCTGCAGGATGATTGCGCTGGCTTGCTGCTGGCGCTCTTCCTTCGGCAGATGCCGCAAATCCTCGACAGGCATGGGAATGGCTGCTGCTTCAATGGCCGGATGAATCATCTGTGACAGCTTTCCATTCACCATTTCGAACGTTGTTCGCAGCGACTCATGGCGGCGCACGAGCTCAGCCAGAGCGGCTGCCGCCACGTCCGGGTCGAGCTTTCCCCGGCAATTCCATGCCAGGGGCATATTCAGCGCATGATTGCCGTGGCGCATACTGTCCAGCAACCAGAAGCGAATCTGGCATGGCGTCGCCGGCATCACGAAGATATCCGGCTCTGATGCCGCCGGATTGCATTGAACATCAGAAGGGGAGACAATAATTTCCATTGTGCTTTCCATCATGCCTTTGTTCTCCGAAATTTTTCACGGGCAACAGCGGAAATGGATGTGCTGGCTGAAACCTGATCTGAATCCGCTGTTCCGGCGTAGCCTAGAGCACTTGTCAAATTCGCGATGGTGCGGTGTTGAAAAATCTGCGCTGGTTGGATGGGCAGACCTTCCCTGCCGGCACGAACGGAGATGCGGAAAATCAGCAACGAATCGGCTCCCAGTTCGAAGATGCTGTCGGTGATGCCGACTCGATCGAGCTTGAGAACATCTGCCCAGATTGCCGCCAGCTTCTCTTGCTGTGGAGTAGACGGAGGGGTGAATCCCTGCTTCAGTTTCTTTCTGGCAAAGTCGGGTTTCGGCAGAGACTTGCGATCAATCTTGCCATTGGCTGTCCGGGGCAGCGCGGGCAGCACGGTTATGATGGCCGGGTGCATATACTCGGGTAGATTTGCGGTCAGCAGGGTGCGCAGTTGCGCGTCCAGATCCGCGGGCGGCTTGGCCAGCGACGAGTCTACCCAGGCTGCCAGCCGCTTGTCTCCGGACGCCACATCGACGGCTACTACTACGGCATCGCGCACCGCAGGATGGCTGGCCAGTGCACTCTCAATTTCGCTCAGTTCAATCCGGAAGCCGCGCACCTTCACCTGGAAATCGGTCCGGCCCAGCAACTCGACGTGACCGTTCCGCAGCCAACGCGCCTGATCTCCAGTGCGATAGATCCGCCCCGCACCAAAGGGATTTGGTAGAAACTTGTCCGCTGTCAGTTCGGGTCTATTCCAATAGCCGCGCGCCAAACCGGCGCCTCCGATGAACAGTTCACCGGTCACCCCTACAGGAACCGGGTGCAGACGATCATCAAGCACGTAGAACTGGGTGTTGGCGATAGGCGGTCCAATCGGCACTGGACCGGCCTGTTTATCGAGCCGCGTGGCAGAAGACCAGATAGTCGTTTCGGTCGGCCCGTAGACGTTCCACACCTGCTCACTGCAAGCCAGAAGCGAATCAGCCAGATCGCGGGGCAAGGCCTCGCCACCGCACAGCACTTTCAATTGCGGCTGGCCCTTCCACCCTGCTTCCAGCAGGATTCTCCAACCGGACGGTGTAGCCTGCATCACAGTGGCGTGCGACTGCTCCAGCAGATTCAGCAGACGAAATCCATCCATCACCTGCTCACCGGTGGCGATCACAAGACGTCCACCTGCAAGCAAAGGAAGAAATAGTTCCAACGCGGCGATATCGAACGAAAACGTCGTGACCGATACAAGAGTGTCTGTGGCGCTCAGGCCCGGTTCCTGCTCCATGCTGCACAGCAGGTTGCACAGCGCGCCATGCTCGATGGCCACGCCCTTGGGCTTACCCGTGGATCCTGACGTATAGATTACATATGCCAGGGAATCGGCCGGGTTTGTTGCATCCAGGTTCGCGACGCTCTCCCGCGCCCACAGCGATTGCTCGCTGTCCACGCATATGACACGCGCGCTGGTTTGCAGCCGCGAAGCCAAATGTTCCTGGGTCAGCAGTATCGATGCCTTCGCGTCCGCCAGCACCAGTTCCAGACGGCTGGCCGGATGGCCTGGATCGAGTGGCAGATATGCCGCGCCCGCCTTGAGCACGCCTAGCACCGCACCCAGCATCTGATGCGAGCGCTCCATGCATACGCCCACCAGCGATCCCTCCCGGATTCCCTGGCGGCGCAGGTGTCGCGCCAACCGGTTGCTATACTCGTTGAGCTGCTGATACGTCCATTCGATCCCGTCGCAGATTACTGCAATGCGTTTAGGCGTCTGGGCAGCCCGCCGCTCGATGCTCCTATAAACCGGCTTAAACAGGCCAAAGTCCATTGAGGTGCGATTCCACTCGTCCAGCACCAGCTTGCGCTCGTTCTCTTCCATTATCTCCAGCTCTTCGACTTCCCGGCTTGGATCCGCGGCCATTTCACGCAGAATCGTCGCATATGAGGACAGCCACCGTTCCAGCGTACTTTGGTCGATCAGGTCCGTGTTGTAATCGCAATTCAGGAGAAGATCGTCGCCGGATTCAATGACATTCAGAAACAGGTCCGTGTTCACAAATGCCTTCGGATTGGAACGCATCTCCGTCCGCAGTCCGTGAAAATGAATATTCGTTCCCAGCTTTTCCAAATTGAACTGAACTTCTATGAGCGGCAAGCGGTTGGAATCGCGCTGAATCGGCAGCTTGCGCAACAATGTGCCGTAGGTGAATTCCTGGTGGTCGTAGGCGTCAAGAAGTTTCCCTCGCGTAGCCGTCAAATGTTCTTTGACCGCACAGTCTTTTGGAAGTACGCTCAACATCGGCAAAAAGTGCACGCAATGCCCAACCAGGCTCGTTCCGTCAAACAGAGTCTGGCCCGCGGCGGAGATGCCGACCACCAACTCGGACTGCCGCGTGAGCCGGTGCAACAGAATTTGAAAACCAGAGAGCAGTGTGACATACAGTGTGCAACCCAGCCGTGAGCTTGCCTTCTTCAACTCAGTAGTCAGCTCCCTGCCCAGAGACGAGTGCAGAGTACAGCCGCTGTAGCTCTTCATCACTGGGCGAGGCCGGTCGGTAGGCAGGTCAAGTACCGGCGTCCGCCCCGCGAAAATATCCACCCAATAGTGCTCGTTCTCGGCATAAGCTCCCGCCTGCATTTCCTCCTGCTCTTTCAACGCATAGCTGCTGAAGGGCATCAGCGGCGCAAGTACCGGATCCGACTTTGTCTTTGCCGCACTGTAGATTTTTCCCATATCCTCCAGAAGCTGATTCGCGGACCATCCATCCAATACGAGATGATGGCCGGTAAAGATCAGCGCCAGTTCCTCCGGAGCTGTGCGGTAGAGGATGGCGCGCGCCAGCGGACCATTGGAGAGATCGAAGGGTGTGTGTCCTTCTTCCGCAATTCTCTCGTCTATGATTGCCTCGCGTTCGTCCGCAGAAAGCGCGCTCAGGTCAACAAATGGAATCTGTTCCGTGAAGGAAGGTGCAATCCGCATGCATTCCTCATCGGGATCGACCGTAGAACGAAGTGCATCGTGCCTAGCGATTGCCGCTTCGAGCGCATAGCGAACCTCATCTTCATTTGCAGTCCCATGCAGGCGGAGTGTCAGCGATTCATTGAAGGCGCAGTTTGCGTCGTCTCCGCGAGTGGCCGCCAGCCATATCTCACGCTGCGACTCGGTCAGCGGCGCCCTGTCAGGATTATCGCAACGCGCGGCCGGATGCAGTTCCGGCAACGCTACGGCGAGCATTGAATCGTCCGGCGCGGAAGTTGCCGCAGCTTCCGCCGGCAACATGCCGCCACGGCGCATCTCCTGGATCGATTGGCGAAAGCCTTCGACCACGAACGCAAAATCCTCGTCGGTATGCGCAGTGGTAAAGAAGCAAGGGTAACTCTCCAGGATGTGAATACCCTTCTCGCGCATGTGGTAATAAAGCAGGCTGCCAAAGCGTGCCTCCGCAGGCAGGCTGAAGGAAAACCACGCGCCGCACGGATGCACACCCACATCCACTCCGGCATCGCGGAAGCTCTCTTCCACAGCGCGCGCGGCTATGGCTACTTTTTGGCTCAGAGCTTTCTGCAGCTCCGGTCCGGCCTCCTTCAGGTAATGCAGGACTGCCTTCGCCGCCGCCAGCGCCAGAGGATGGCGGATAAACGTTCCGGCAAAGAATGTCATTCCAACCTCTGGAGCTGAATCGTCTCCATATTGCCATGCGCCGCCATCCAGCGTGTCAAGGTACTCTGCTTTGCCCGCGAGAACGCCGATTGGATAACCACCGCCGATCACCTTTCCGTAGGTAGCCAGATCGGCGCTAATCCCGTAGTATTCCTGTGCGCCACCCAAAGCCACGCGGAAGCCAGTGACCACTTCATCGAATATCAGCGCGGTTCCGCATTGCGCCGTGATTGTGCGCAATTCATGCAGAAATTCCCGCGGCTGCACCTCTGGGTGGCGGCTCTGGATGGGCTCGACTAGCACCGCGGCAATCTCATTACCATGCGCGCGGATGAACTCCAAAGACTCCTCCGCGCCATACTCCAGCACCACTGCGTTGTTCGCACTGCCCGCCATGATGCCGGGAGCAATGGGCGCGGCGCCGTGCGGCGTGGCGCGCAGCAGGACCTCGTCGAAGGTGCCGTGGTAGTCGCCGGTGAAGTAGACGATCTTGTCGCGCGCGGTCACCGTACGGGCCACGCGCAACGCCGCCATCACCGCCTCGGAGCCGGTGTTGCAGAAAGCGGCGCGCTCCATGCCCGTCAGTTCGCAGATCAGTTCCGCTACTTCTCCGGCCAGCGAACTCTGCGGGCCAATTTCTACTCCAGCGTCGATTTGCTTACGCACCGCTTCATTCACAAACTCTGGACCATGACCGAACATGATCGCACCGAATCCGTTGACGATGTCGATGTACTCATTGCCGTCGATATCCCAGATGCGCGAGCCTTTGGAGCGGTCGGTCACCAGCGGATAGACCATCTCTTTCCACAACGAGCGAAATCCGGCAACGGCGCGCGGGTCAGTAAGATGCGGGCGGTGTGCCTGTGTATATTCCTTCGACTTTCCTGTGCGGCGAGTGTACTTAGCTATAAGCGATTGGATGTACTGGCGCTGCGGCTCGGTGAGCCCGTCTTTTGTGCCTGGCTGCACCGGCTTGAACGGCCCGTGCGCTTTCAATCCTCCGGCAGGCGCGGTTACGCTCGCAGTCACTTGTTTGACTGCAGCCAACACATTGTCCGTCGTTTGCGCAGAAGCCGGATGCGGCGTTGCGGCAGGCAATGCTGCTTGAATCGTATTTCCGCGAACCGCCGCAAGTTGCTGTTCGAAAAGCTGTGACATGGTGTGCATCTGCGCCCTGAGTAGCTCTTCTAGAGGTGAGCCTGCCGCGGCAACTGGGGTGGGCGGATCCACAGTCACAACCAGGGGAGGCTGCGGTTGCGGCTGTAGCTGCTCGGGGGGAAAGGCATCCGCGGGAAGAATCGAATCCAGACGATCAGCGAGCGCGCTAATGCTAGAGAACTGTTCAACGATCTGCCGGAAGGTCACCTTCACACCGAAGCGGCGCTGCACGGCCTGCGTCGCCTGGGTCAGGAAGAGCGAGTCGAATCCCAGTTCCATGAAGGAAGCATCAAAGTTCTCCGGCCCGGTGGCGATTCCGCTCAACTCTTCAAAGAGGCTTGCCACAACAGGCTGGAGCCTGTGCCGGCGTTCAAGAGCGATTCCATTTGTGTTCATGGTCATCTTGGCTTCTCCCTCAATTTGTGCTTCAGTCTCTTGCGACAGAGCGATCGCTTGCCGGAGATCGTTGCTTGCCGGTGTGTGCGCCGGTGGGTCTATCCAGTGCTTCTTGCGCTCAAACGGATAAGTGGGCAGCGAGACGCGTTGCCTGCGCTCCTGACTCCAGAAGCGCTTCCACTCCGGCTGAATGCCGGCAGCCCATAGCCGGCCCAGAGCCTCCAGCATGGTTCCGGATTCAGCAGTGTCGGCAGCACGATCTGGCATCGACGCCACAATCGGAATTGCGCGATTGCCGCGCTGCTGGCGCGCGAGGATCGTCAGCGATTGCCCCGGCCCTACTTCAAGCAGCACAGCTTCGGGAAGATCGAGCAACAGCGCCGCTGCGTCCGCGAAGCGCACTGGCTTGCGGCAATGCTCCCGCCAATAGCGGTGGCTGACCGCATCCTCAGGCTTGATCCACGTTCCCGTCACTCCAGAGACATAGGGAATCAAGGGTGCGTGAAGGGTGACCCGGCGAACCTCATCCTCGAAAGAGTCGAGCATCGGATCCATCATCGCGGAATGGAAGGCGTGAGAAGTTCGCAGGCGCTTGAATTCGACATGCTCCTCTTGCAGACGCTTTTCCAATTCCTCGATGGCATCTATCGGCCCGGACGCTACGCACAGAGATGGACTGTTCAGTGCGGCCATCGAAAGCCGCTCATTCATCAGAGCCGATATCTGTTCTTCGCCGGCCCGCACCGAGAGCATCGCCCCGCGCTCCATCTGCTGCATCAGCCGGCCGCGCGCCGCCACCAGCTTAAGGCCATCTTCGCGGCTCATCACACCGGCCACAACGGCCGCGACAAATTCCCCGAGGCTGTGTCCCGTCATAGCCTTCGGCTCGATGCCCCATTCCATCCATAGTCTGGCCATTGCCAGTTCGGTGATGAACAGCGCCGGCTGCGCCAGTCGCGTTTCCATCAACGCCTCGGCGCTTGCATCGCTGTCTTGATCCGCCTGAAAGAGCAGTGTGCGCAGGTCAAGATCCAGCAAGGGGCGCAGCGTCTCCGCACATTCATCGATCTGCTGCCGATAGACAGGCTCCGCCTGATATAGTGCGCGGCCCATTCCTGAAAACTGCGCGCCCTGCCCGGTGAAGAGGAAGACCGGTTGGGGCCGCGTGAGGATGCCAGTAGGCATGTGAATCTGCCGGTTCTCGGGCTCTGCAAGTATGCGGGCGCCGTCGTCCACGCTGGAGCATACTACCGAGGCGCGATGATCGAAGCCGTGCCGTCCGGTCTGGAGTGTATAGGAGGCGTCCGCCAGATTCAGGTCGGGATGCTCCCGCAGATGGCGGCCGAGATTGCCCAGTGCCGCATCAAGTGCAGCTTTCGATCGCGCGGAAACACAGAGTAGCTGCGCCGGGCGCGCGGAGATTTCCGAAGTGCATACCGGCCCTTCTTCGAGTACCAGATGTGCATTCACGCCTCCCACACCAAACGCGCTCACGCCGGCCATGCGCGGTCCGTTGGGCTGCCAGGGTGCGGCTACGCTGCTGACATAAAAAGGCGTGCTTGCGAAATCGATGCGGGGATTCGGCTGGCGGAAGTTGGCCAGCGGCGGAATCGTCTTGTGTTTCATGGCAAGCACCGTCTTGATCAGCCCACTGACTCCGGCGGCGGCGTCCAGATGGCCTATATTCGCCTTGGTGCTGCCCAGAGCGCAGAAGCCGTTGCGTCCCGTGCTCTGACGGAAGGCGCGAGTCAGCGCGGTTACCTCGACCGGATCGCCGAGCGGTGTTGCGGTACCGTGCGCTTCCACATAGGTGATGGCGTCCGCGTTGATTCCCGCCATGGCCTGGGCAGCTGAGATTGCCGCAGCCTGACCATCCACGCCAGGAGCCATGTAACTGACCTTCGCCGCGCCGTCATTGGTTACCGCAAAGCCGCGAATCACGGCGTCGATCCGGTCGCCGTCGGCAAGCGCGTCTTCCAGTCGCTTGAGCAGCACCACTCCCACGCCGTGTCCAAAAACAGTGCCGGTCGCGTCGGCGTCGAAGGGACGGCAATGTCCGTCGCGCGACCCCATGCTGCCTTCCTGATAGACGTGGCCGCGATGCTGCGGAAAGGTAACCGAGACGCCTCCGGCCAGCGCCATATCGCATTGATAGGTAAACAGGCTCTGGCTCGCCTGGCATATCGCGACCAGCGATGTTGCACATGCACCCTGTACCGTAACGCTCGGACCACGCAGGTTTAACTTGTACGCCACACGCGAGCAGAGAAAATCCTTGTCGTTGCCCAGCGTTGCCTGGAGCTCGCCGACCTGATAATTGCCGGTGAGTTCGTCGATGAACTCGCGGCTTGCGTTCAGATTTGCCAGCAAATAGGTGTTCAGGCTGCATCCGCCATAGACACCGATCTGGCCGGAAAACTGAGCGGCATCGTAGCCGCCGTCTTCAAGCGCATTCCGGCACGTCTCCAGAAACAGCCGGTGCTGCGGATCAAGATAATCGGCTTCGCGCGGTGGAATACCGAAAAATCCGGCATCGAATAACTCAGCGCCTTCCAGAACGCCGTGAGCGGCCACATAGTCGGGACCGAATTCCAGCGACGCGCGGTCTTTCGCTTCCAATTCCGCGCGGGAAAAGTGTTTGATCGTATCTTTGCCCGCAGCGATGTTTGCCCAGAACGTATTCAGGTCAGGAGCGCCGGGGAACTTGCCAGACATTCCGATGATCGCAATGCCTTCCAGACGATTCTCATTTTCCGGATGACTCATGAAACCGCCTTTCTCGCTGCGCGGGCGCGCGCAAATGCCGCGCGCTGTTTCTCGGCCTGATTCTGTGCCGCGCTCCATGATCTGGAATCCGGCACTGAACCGCCCAGCCTTTCCGAGAGTGTGCGCACCGTTGTGTAGGCAAAGAGTTCCGCGACGGGAATCTTTCTGTTAAATCGCTCTTGCAGTCTGGTGTGTACCGATACCAGCAATAGCGAGTTTCCGCCAATGTCGAAGAAGTTGTCGTCCAGGCCGACGTGATCCGCACCCAGCACTTGACGCCACGCGCCGGCCACTTCCTGTTCCAGATCCGTGCCTCTAGTTGCAACGCCGGTGCGGGCCGATCCTGTCATCGGCGCCGGTAACGCGGCGTAATCCACCTTGCCGTGGGGAGTCAGCGGAAATGCCGGAATGGGCAGATAGACAGAAGGCATCATCCAGGGCGGCAGCTTGGCGCTCAGATACACGCTCAACTCTCGTGCGGGAAGCGCCGCGCCCTCCAGCGCGACGTAGTACGCCGCCAATCGCTTCGTTCCCGCCTCATCTGTATGCGCGACCACCCGCGCCTCGTGTATCTGCTCGTGACCCGCGATGGCGGCTTCAATCTCGCCAAGTTCGATACGAAAACCTTGAATCTTTACTTGAGCGTCGCCGCGGCCAAGATATTCCACTTCGCCATCCGGCAGCAGACGGGCCAAGTCGCCGGATCTGTACATCCGCGCGCCGGCAATCCCGGAAAATGGATCAGGAACAAAACGCTCGGCGTTGAGATCGGGACGATTCAAATATCCGCGCGCCACGCCCTCTCCGCCTACACATATCTCGCCCACCTCTCCGGCTGGCACTGGCCGCTTGCCGTCCTCCAGCAGGTAGAGCTTCATATCCGGAATCGGGACGCCAATCAGACTGCGCGTGCCATCGGCGGCATCGGCGGCGGTAACTTCCCGATAGGTTACATGCACGGTGGTCTCTGTTATGCCGTACATATTGATCAGTCGCGGCTGATTGTCGCCATGCGTTGCGAACCATGGCCGCAGCGTCTTGAAGTTCAACGCCTCGCCACCAAAGATGACCAGCCGCAGGGCCAGTTCCGGCGAACGGCGCGCCTGGTCGACCGTGATGAGTTGATAAAACGCGGACGGCGTCTGGTTCAGAACCGTTACCCTCTCCTTCGCCAATAGCTCATGGAAATCCTCCGGCGAACGCGAGACAGAGAAAGGTACAATCACAAGTCTTCCACCGTGCAGCAGGCAGCCCCAAACTTCCCAGACCGAGAAGTCGAAAGCCAGGGAATGGAAGAGCGTCCAAACATCGTTCTCGTCAAAGTGAAACCAATCCGCTGTTGCGCTGAGCAGGCGCGCAACATTGCCATGCGTTACCATCACGCCCTTGGGTTTTCCTGTCGATCCAGAAGTGTAGATGACATACGCCAGGTTCTCCTGGCTCGCGTCCGGCTCGAATGCGGCGTCCTGTAAAAAGGAGTTCGCCTCACACTCGCGGTCAAGGCAAACCGTATGTGCGCTATGTGGCGGGATCCGGTCGAGAAGATGGTCCTCGGTCAGTAGAACAGTTGGCTGGGCATCGTCGAGAATTGTGGCCACGCGTTCGCTCGGATATGCCGGATCAAGAGGCAGATACGCGCCCCCGGCTTTGAGAACGGCCAGCAGAGCTACGATCGCCTGGGCCGAACGCTCCAGATATACGCCCACCAGCGTATCCGTGCCTACGCCCAGTTTGAGTAGGCGGTGCGCTAGTTGGCTGGCCTGAGCATGAAGCTCGCGGTATGAAAGCTGCTTGTCGCCGAAGGTCACCGCAGTGCGGCCGGAGTGCTGCGCCGCGACTTCATCGAAGATTTGCCACAAAGGCTTCAGGGCAGGAGAAGCCCCTCGTTCGGACGGTCTCCCCGTTGTCACCGGAGCCGTCTCCCATCTGTTCTGCGTTGATTCAGTAGTGGTGGACATCTCAAGGCTCCGAATTAGAAAGTGGTCCAGAGGTAAGTAAGGCCAAATGTGGCTGAAGCGATTCCGCGCGCATGAGCCGTGTCAGCCAACGATGGATATTCTCAACGCGAGACCCAGGCTCAGAACAGCTACAAATATTCCGGTTGTCAGCAGGTCCTGTCTCCACGTTGATATGCCCTCGCGGCTGGCTCCCGTTACGGTCACAAAATACAGCGGTAAATCTCCTGCGGCCACGGCAATCACAGCGCCGAAGATACCAAAGAAATGAAAGGCAATTGGTATAGCCGTAACTACCGCGACGCAGTATAGTGCGTTGCCGAAGGCCGAGTACTGCGACTTGCCAAGAGAGAACAGCGCCGGCATAGTGGTTGCATACATCAGCGTGTGCCACAAGCCAAGGGCCAGAATCGGAACCATCCACGACGCGGCGTGGTATCGACGGTCATACATTCTCGTTACAAGAAAGCCGCCCAGATGCACCATGAGGCACAACATAGCCGCGCCTACGAGCAAAGTGCGAAACCGATATCGCAAGAACACTCTGTGGAATTCAGAAATCGGCAAATGAACCAGCCTGGCGATGAATGGATAGCCAACTTTTTGCGCGAATGCGTTGATAACCGCCCGTGGAATATCCGAGACCGAGTACGCGATGCCGTAAATCCCCAACATGCTGAAACTGATCAGTCTTCCCAGAATCAGCCGATCCGCCTGCGATGCGAAAAAGTAGAATGCCGTGGAGAGCAAAATCCATTTGCCAAAGTGAACCAGTCCATGAAGACTCTCGCGGTCCCAGCAGAAGGAATTTCGAATGCCGGGAATCAGGCGGCGATAAAAACTGAACAAGAGCCGGTAGGCCGTGCTCAGAATCGCTCCTATGACCAGCGCCCACACCGACCGGTACAGCAATGCGCAGCCAGCCGTAACCAGCAGCGTGAACAGTTGCGTGGTGATGTCGAGCAAGAACAGTCTGCGCACGCCCATGTGCCGCGACATCGAAAGCAAATTGGTGCTGTTGAAGGAACTGATGACAATATTGAAGCCCAATGCGGGCAGCAACGCCATCAGCCGCGGTTCATGATAGATCAGCGACATCGGCCAGGCAAGCATCAGTGAAACAGCGAAGATGCCCAGGCCGCGAAGCACCTGCAAGGTCCAGACTGTATTCAGAAGCGCGGGTTCGTCCCCGCGCGGACTTTGAATGACGCTGGGTCCCAGGCCTAAATCGGAAATCAGGCTGATTCCCACAATGAGCGTCGTAACCAGAGTCATCAGGCCGAAAGATTCCGGTATCAGCAGACGGGTAAGAACGAGACTGTTGACGACGCGCAGCGCCATCGAACAACCGTAGTCCATCACGGTCCAGAACGTGGCCCGCATGGCCTTCGATTCCAGCACTTTTCTGGCCAGTGAGTCCGCTCTGGAGCGGTTTTCTTCCACCGCTTCTACTTCAGAGAACTCCATCGTCGGTAATGTCAGGTCAGTTGACAAATTGATCTCGGAATATTGGTATGTATTTCGTTTGTGCGAATCGCATTGAGGCAGCGGTAGTCAATGTATGAATGCGCGTGAACGTCAATCCCGGTCCGGAAATCGGAGAATATGGGATTCTCCACTGGCAGCCTGCATATGGTTTTGCATATCACTCCGCGGTTTGCGAAGCCACTTCCGCCGGACTGTCTCTTATCGCTGCCCGCTCCGTGGAAACCCCCGGCCCGGTGCTGAACAAGTTCTTTCTCGCGTTCCATATTGTAGCCAAACTGATGGCTGCGTAATGAGCGAGGGAAGCCGCCGGCTTTAACGACGCACTCCGGGATAAGAAATGCCGCTCTACAAGAAACCAGGAAAGAGCTCCTACTCCCACGGAGAGCGGAGCAGATAGCAGAAATAGCTTAACCGGCGCCATTGTTCCCCCTCCATAGCTCACAATCAACTGCTGTATCGGAAAGGCATACAGATAGGTGCCATAGGAGAAATCTCCGAAGCGCCCCAGATTCAGCGGACGCAGCAAAGGAAGATAGGCGAGGCCCAGAAGAAGATATGCGCCGCAAACCGGAAGCGTTACTATAAATGCATGCGGGATGAAATTCGAGGCAATCAGAATCACAAGAGCTGCGATCACCAGACGCTTGCGAAACAGCGCCACTCCACCAAAGAGATGAAATAGAGATCCAGCAAGAAAGAATGGGAGAACAGTCGCCCAGAACAGCGGGAAGCCAAAAATGATTCCCAGAATCTTGCCTCCTGGAGCCCATCCTGTAATGGACAAATAGAGATGCCATGCAATCACCGCCGCGAAGAGCGCTGCCACCGACCAGCGGCGCCAAAGCATTCCGGCCACTCCCAGCAACAGGATTCCGATATAGCACCAGAACTCAAAGGGCACCGACCACAGAGAACCGTTCAGTGTATTGGGCCATGCATTATGGATAAAAATCGGAGGAGTGTCGAAGACCTGCAATCTCAGCGTTTGCAATAGGAAGCTTCCTATTGCGACCGGATGGCGCGTCGCTGGATCAGCCGCAATGGGAACCAGGACCAGTGCTGAAAGCAATGCTGCAACGATGAACCCCGGGTAAATGCGCGCGACGCGGCGCTTGAGAAACTTCAGCGGATTCGGAGAGCGCGTCCAGCTCTGCGCAATAAGAAAACCGCTGATAACAAAGAAGGCCCACACGCTTAAATTGCCAAGTGTAATCTGCCCGCGAGTCAGCAGAAAGAGAGGTTCGCTATTATCAGAGCCGCGACCCAGCGCAAAGCTGTGCGAAAATATCACTAGCACTGCAAAAAACAGACGCAGCGTGTCGAAATTATTGTCGGCGTGGCGGCTTCCATCATTAATGGTTGACATTTCCGCACCTCATGCCTAAGTAAGTATTTCGTCCGCGTTGGGGATCGTTGACGTTAACGCTCGAAGTCAAGCGGTTTGGATTTCAGTGGGATGGCTTCTTAAATTCCAAAGCGCGACCGAAGCGAGCTTCGCGTCGCGTGGGCTCCTTCGTACAGTTTGCCAAAGGTCAGATTCTTTAGGCGATCAATGGCGGGCCTTCGCCCAGGCATGGTAGGGTGCAAGCCGATCTTGCGCGCATAATAATTCGCCCGGTATGCTCCAATCTCGTCGTTTCGCACTCGCTTGAAATTAATGCTTACGGATACTGAAACATTGTTAGAGTTCTTTACCCAGTGCGGGAAAGTGGCCGGATTGAATACGCCAAGACCTGGGGATATATCGTATCGCCAATGCCCCTCAGATAATTCGTCGTGCCATCTGGGCGCCAACAAATGCCCGGTCCAGTAACTCTCCTTCTCCTCTGGAGTCAGAATGCGCGGATCGTGCGCATTGTAAAGAAACACAGACTTACTGCCCTGCACCTGCGCCAGAAAATTGGCTTCACCATCCAGATGATAGGGTGTAATGCGATTGGGCGACGTGATGAAGATCGTCAGAATCGGATCGCGATAGCGGCGGCGCAAATCTATACCCAAAAGCACCGATAGCTCCGAGATGAATAGCTCCAGAGCAGCGCGGTACTCCGGTTCTTCGTGAATGCGCTTGAGAATGATCCAGTTTCCGCCCTCCCCTATCTGCTCCAGCGCCTGAACCAAAGTCATATCCGCGGGCTTGCTGCCGAAGTAGCCATTTACCACGGGCTTGCCGGTTTCGTAGTGGCTCTTATGCTGGCGTTTACGCATGCAGCGTTCAGCCAGCTTCAGCAGCGCCGGCATCTGAAAGATATCCATCGAATCGAGTGTATGGCGAAACTGAAATGGCCGGTGGTCGAAGTTAGCGGCAAACAGGTTGCCGGTCTCGGCATCACTGGGAAAGATTGACGACGCTGCTGCTGGATGAATCGCTGTAGCCATGGAACCTCCTAGGCCCGTACTCTGATAGAGTCAATTATGGAAGACCGGGAAATGACACTGCAACATGCATCTGACGCATCGAATGGTGATGAGGACGTTCGCGCTACAGCGGCACAGGGTGCGGAAACCTCCGCGGAAGGTCAGCTGATTCCGGCAGAAGTGATTTATTATTTGACGAGCGGGATATGGTTGCTGCGCCGGGCGGGCTTCGCCCATGTTACTCCCACCAGCCGAAGTGAATAGAGCCGTTTCATATATAATTCGATGCGAGATTCAAACGAAGGTTGCAAGAAATTGTCACTCTCGTCTTAATTTGATTATGGTTCCGCAATAGCCACGAGTTGCGGCTGGGACTGGAGAAGTACTCAAGAGCCGGTTCCAGCAAGAACTACTCCAATGGTGCGCAGAATGATCTTAATATCCAGCCATACGCTCCAGTTCTCGATATAGGTCACATCCTGTGAAATATAGCTGTCGAAGGAGGGGTCTTGGCGTGACTGCACCTGCCACAGGCCAGTGATGCCGGGATTTACATCGAGACGGCGCAGGTGGCTAAGCTTGTACTCCTGCACTTCGCTGGCCAGCGGAGGACGAGGTCCCACGATGCTCATGTCGCCATGCAGTACATTGAGGAACTGGGGCAGTTCGTCGAGTGAATACTTGCGCAGAAAGCGGCCCAGTCTGGTGATGCGGGGGTCGTTGGTGATCTTAAACAGCACGCCGTCGCGTTCGTTCATGTGCATGATGTCGGCGAGGCGCTTCTCCGCATCGCTCACCATAGTACGGAACTTGATGCAGCTGAAGACACGGCCCTTCTTCCCGATGCGTTCCGATAGATAGAAGACCGGACCAGGCGAATCCATCTTGACGGCGATGGCGATAGTCAGCAATAGCGGCGAAAGGGCTAGCAAAATAGTGCTGGAGAGCAGGATATCGACTAACCGTTTAAGCACTAGAGCTGCCTCGGGTATGTGCCGGTACTGAAGTGGAATGGTGGGAAACTGGCCGATGTACTCGATGGGACTATTCCAGGCCAGTCCATCGTACATATCGGGAACCACGCGCATATCTATTCCATGGGCGCGCGCCTGCTCTAAAACGCCTTTCACCACGCCGCGTTGCTCACATGACGCAGTGAAGAATACCTCATCCACAAAATGCTTGCGGGTATACTGGAAAAGCGTATCGAGCGTTCCTACCACATCGTTGGACGTGTTGGCAAAGTGGGGGCAGGGGCCAGGGAAAGCAATGAAGCCTTTGAATGTGAAGCCAAGATGGCGGATGCTCTCCAAGTGATTGCGGAGCGCGTGAGCCTCTGCTCCGGTGCCAACTATGAGTACGTTGCGAGTACCTATGCCGCGTTCGAAATTATGGTAGAGCAGTAGGCGGTAAGCAAGCCGGCGTAAACTGAGCCCAATGGTGACCATCCCGATGGTGATCACTACGATGCCGCGGGGTATGTCTTCCGCGTGAAGCAGAAACAGCGCGCCGGTCAGCAGCAGCCCGGATGTAAAGCAGGCCTGCACACTGAGTCTCTGCTCATGCAGGATGTTGCTCAAGTGGGCAGGCGAATATAGATTCAATCGTCGGCTTGTGATCAGTAGCGAGACCGTAAATCCGCAAAGCACCGACAGCAATAGCCCCAACGTATGGCTTTGAGCTAGCGCGCTATTCCATATTTGCCTTGCGCCGGCGACCGGTCCTATGTGCTTCTCGAAGAACGTGACTAGTATCGCGGAGACCAGGATCGTGGCCCCATCCATGACCATCCACAGCGTAGTCATGCCGCGCGAACTGCGCGAGGAGCCCGCAGCAGGACTTTCAGTCCATTGCTGCGAGGGCGTGATGTTCGTCGTAACTGTTTGCCAAAACTCCGATGTCGCCATATTTGTTCTTATGACCTCCCACACTTGAATTTAAGGGACAATGTGTATTCTTACTTCCAATAAAAGCGCCCAGGCTGAAGACGTAAATACTATCTCCAATTACGGCTCAGGCTTTCACATTGATTAAAACTAATTCCAAGTACACGCCAGGATACTAGGGGCGATTTCTCATCACTTATCCGCTGGTTCAAAGGGTGTGCGTATTTCAGTTAGAATCGAATCCGGAGGAGTTCCACTTTGAATAGAAGCACGCAATGGCTCCAGTCGCGTCCAACTGCCGGGAATCCGAGTGTGCGCCTGTTCTGCCTGCCGCATGCGGGAGGCGGCACCACCGCATTTCATCCATGGACCGCTGAACTGCCTCCGTTTGTGCAGGTATGTCCAGTTCTGCTGCCCGGTCGGGAAACGCGTCTCTCCGAGGTCCTGTTCACCCAGATAGAACCGCTGGTGGATGCCCTGGATCGGGAACTGCGGCCCTGGCTGGACATACCCTTCGCAATCTTCGGACACAGCATGGGTGCATTGCTCGCCTTCGAGTGGACGCGCAGACTTCAGCGCGAGGGGCATCCCATGCCATACTGGATATTTCTTTCCGGCCGTCGCGCGCCGGATACTCCTGACGATACCAGCCTTCTGCACTCGCTCCCGGACCGTGACTTTGTTGAGCAGTTGACTCGCCGTTACAATGGAATCCCGCAGGAATTTCTGGATAATAGCGCGCTCATGGAAGTCTTTCTGCCGATTCTGCGTGCCGATATCGCGGTGGTAGAGAGTTATATCTTCCGGGAGTACGAACCGCTGGACTGCCCTATTACAGTCTTCGCCGGAGCCAAGGATAAAAGTGTAAGCTGGAATCAATTGTTTGCCTGGAAGCGTCATACACGCCGCCGTTTCGCAATGCATATCCTTCCCGGAGGGCACTTTTATCCCCAGCATCCCCTTCTGCAAACGATCTCCACTACTCTGGCCGAATTGCATCCTTGAATGCTTGGTTGAATTACCTGCCAGCTTCAGAAGCGCCCTGCCAGTTGGGCGATCCTTCGGTTTTGCTCACGCGCTTCCGGGGGGATATGAGGCCGGCCTTTCACCGCCTGCTTTGCCCGTTGCATGACGGTAAAGACCGTACTCTTGAGGCGGTCGGTTACGGGATGCGCGCCGGGCGGATGCGGCGCGATGCCCGCGCGGCGGAGATAATAGTTTGCCCTGTACAAGTTCGCCCAGTGCCGGTCGTGAAACTGGAAATTGACATTCAGCGTGACGGAAATATTGTTTTTGTTGCGTAGCCAGTGCGGAGAATTGATGGGAATATGCACGCCGCTTCCGGGGTGCATTTGATAAACGATTGCCCTGGATTCGTACTCTGGCTTATAGTGCGCTGCACGATTGTCGGCAGTCCAGTAGACCTCGAGTTCCTCGTCGGGGACGATCTGCTTGTCAGCGCGATCAAAGAGGTGAATCTCCTTGTCGCCCTGAAGCTGAAGAATCCATGAAACCTCGCGGTCCAAGTGATACTCTGTTACGCGATTCGGCGAGGTGATGAAAAGAATCGCTTCGAACCATTTGATCTGACGCAGAAGCTCCGGTCCTGAGAGTT
>Ga0326727_10011923_pt1 | contig 19992 bp, 14 predicted proteins | sample MB2enrmetagenome_FD_207643 | JGI IMG/M metagenome (GOLD analysis project Ga0326727, IMG submission 207643) | Lab enriched peat soil microbial communities from McLean, Ithaca, NY, United States - MB29MY | ecosystem: Environmental > Terrestrial > Soil > Wetlands > Peat | place: USA: New York...
TCCCATGCCCTTTGTGACCCGTCCGGATCGACGCCCTTCAGGTTGACCCGGTTGGTCGCAAAGCTGAGCTTGCGGAACTCCTGGGCCTCATCGACGATCAGCTGGTCGACGCCGATCTCCTCGATCGTCAGCATGTCGTCGCGCCTGGCCTTCAGGGCTTGCAGGCGCTCCTCCAGCTTCTCCTTCATCGCCTCGATGCGCTTGCGTGTCGTGCGGTCGTCCGAGTCTGCACGGACCTTGACCGCCTCGTGCATGGCGATCTGGTCCTCGATCAACCGCTGCTCAAAAGCGCTCGGCACCGCGATGAAGCGGAACGCCGAGTGGGTGATGATGATCGCGTCCCAGTTCGCCGTAGCGGCGCGGGCGAGGAACCGGGCGCGCTTTTCCTTGACGAAGTTGGTTTCGTCGGCGACCAGGATGCGGGCGGTCGGGTAGAGCTGGAGGAACTCGCGCGACGCCTGGGCCAGGCAGTGGCCTGGCACGACCAGCATCGCCTTGCTGATCAACCCGAGCCGCTTCTGCTCCATGATCGCGGCGGCCATGGCAAAGGTCTTTCCGGCGCCGACAACGTGCGCAATGTAGGTGCTGCCGCTGCTAATGATCCGCCAGACGACCCGCTTCTGGTGATCGTAGAGCCGGATGATGTTGCTGGCATTCGGCAGGGTCAGGTGGCGACCGTCGAAATGCCGCGGCACCAGGTTGTTGAACTGGTCGTTGTAGATGCGGGCCAGCCGGTCGGCGCGGTCCGGGTCGGTCCAGACCCATTGCGTGAAGGCGGTCTTGATCTTGAGAAGCTTCTCCTTGGCCGCCTCCGTGGCCTCGGCGTTGAGAACACGCCGCTCGACGCCGCCCTCAACCACGGTGTCGTAGATCTGCGGTGTCGCGCTGTTGAGCGCATCGTGCAGCAGGTGACCGGCATGCCGGCGCGAGGTGCCCCATTCGGACGTGCCGGCGGCCGTGCCCGCGAAGGCTGAGGCCTCGACGGTCCACGTCGCCAGTTCGACGGTGTGCCAGATGCGGACCTCGGCGCCCATCACATCGCGCACAAAGGCCTCGATTACGTCGGTCGGGAGCCAGGGAGCGCCCAGCCGCGCGGTGATCTCAGACGGGCTGATGTCCTTCGGCTGGACGGCGCGCAGCGCGATGACGTTCCGCTCGTATTGCGGATCGAGCGCGGCGCCGGCTTCGGCAACGGCAAGCCTGGTCCGGACCGGACCGGAGAGGTAGGCATCGGCGGTCTCCCATTGCGTTGTCTCCGGATTGCGGAAGACAGCCGTGGCGAGCTCGGCGAGCGCGGCGTGCGGGTCGCGCTCCAGCAGGTCGGCCAGATAGTCGAGATCGACCCGGCCGGTCTCGTTCAGGGTGACGGCGAGCGCGTCGGTGGCGGAGGTGATCAGCGGCGCGACCGGCGGCGCGATCACCCGCTCGGAGAAGATCGGCCCCTTGCGGGCGAGACCCGTCTCGACGTCATAGCTCTCGATGCTGGCGACCAGCCAGCAATCCGGATCATCCGCGAAATGCGCGAGGTTTGGCCGCCGGTGGGTTTCCCGCTCTTCGCCGGTCTCCGGATCGGTGACCGTGGTGATCACGGTGTGGTTGATCGGCCCAAAGTAGCGGATGAAGGCCGAATAGGCGACGCGGAGACGCACCTGCGCCTCAGCCCAGGGGCGGTCGGCGGCCTGGGCACGTAGCACGTCACGGATGGCGTCGCGGATCGGCAACAGGGCGTGGATCACCTTGGCGGCGCGGATGGTGATCCCCTCCCCGCTCTTGCCTTGCCGGATGGGCACCACGACCGGCCGGGCGTTCACGATCTGGCTGAGGCGCCCGCCCTTGCCGACGAAGAACGATCCTTCCTTGATGGTGGCGCCGTCGGCTGCCGTGCCGGCCGATACGGCGGGAACGTCCTCGTCGTCCGTCAGCGCGGGCACGGCTGACGGGGTGACGATGGCGGAGGGCAGCCGGTCCAGCGCCTCCCTCAGCGAGCTCTCGATGGGTGGGGCACCGGGTCGCGGCCGGCAGGTGTAGGACAGCCCGGGACCGTAGATGCCGCACCGCTGTGCGTGCAGGCCGAGCACCATCTCGGGATGCGCGGTGAAATACTCGTTGATTTGCACGACGCCGCGGCGCAGGTGCCGACGCTCGGCGTCGTCCAGCGCCGCTGGAGTGGATTGGGCATCCGGGAGGGATGCGTCGGTCTCGGCCTCCTCGCCGGCGTCAGCCTCGCCTCCATCCACGGCGATCTCAACGAGGTTCGTCCAGGCGGGCCCCGACGGCGCCTGGCCTTCCGCACGCCGCTGGAACACCAGCACGTCGATGACCACCTCCGTGCCCGCCGTCGCGTGCATGACCCCCTCCGGCAGGCGCACGGCGCCGACCAGATCGGCGAGACGTGCGATGTGCTCGCGCGCGGCGGTGCTGGCCTTGTCCATCGTGCCGATGCTGCTGACGAACAGCGCGATGCCGCCCGGCCGGAGGCGCGCGATCGAGCGGGCGATGAAGTAGTCGTGAAGCCGCAGCCCGAGCGCCGACATAGTGGGATCGGCACGGACGACGCGGTCCGCGAACGGCGGATTGCCGATCACCAGGTCGAAGCCGCCGGCGAGATTGCTGCGGGTGTAGTCCTCGCAACGGACGCGGGCTTGCGGATGGATGAGGCGGGCAATCCGGGCCGTCACCGGATCGTATTCGATGCCGGTGAGCTGCGTTGCGTTGCGCAGGGCGTCGGGCAGCAGGGAGAAGAACAGGCCTGTGCCCATGCCCGGCTCGAGCACACGGCCGCCGGCGAAGCCGAGGCGCTGCGCCGCGTGCCACAACGCCCGGACAACGTTCTCGGGCGTGTAGTGCGTGTACTGCGTCGCGCTGCAGGGCCGCATATTCGGCAGGCGTCGCCGCGTCGGCGAGATCACGCCCGATCGCTTCCCACCCGTCGCGGTATCCCGTCGCTCCGGGCAGCGGAAAGCAATTCTGGGCAAGTTCGGTGGCACCAAAACCCACGAAGCGCAGCAGTTGCGCCTGCTCCTCTGGGGTCGGCGCGCGGCCGACAGCCTCGATCTCCTTCGACAGGCGGATCGCCGCGATGTTGTCACGCGCGCGGGCGACCCATCCGCGAGCAAGCAGGCGGTCGCCGTCGAGGACATAGTTGCTGCCGTTTGTGATCGGCCCGAGTTCGCGCGGCGATCGCTCGGCGCCAGCCTCGCGCAAGTCCGCTGCGTCAGCAGCGGGGACTCTTGCGGGAGCCTGCACGCTCGTTCCGAGACCGGTGCTGTCGAACAGGGCGAGGGTAAATTGCGCGGCGTCGGGCATAAGTCTCTCCGATGGCGAGCGACCGCGCGCGCCGAGCTTCGATCGGTGCGTCGTTGCAGTCGTGATTTGACGGATTGTCGAAGGGCCTGACGGTTCAGGCTGGGGCGGTCTGCGCGCTACGAGGAGTCGCGCTCGCCGTGGTCGATGTGCGTCAGCGCGTCACGGTGTCGCGATGAGCCCTTGTGCCTGTCGGGTCCGAGCTTCGGCATGTGGATCTCCATTTCCTTCTTGAAGACCCGTCTCGACCGCCGCCGGGCGATGGCCGGGGCAAGGGCGAAGCCGGCGGAGCCGGGCCGCCGCGTGCTTCGACGCGGCGGCCCCTTGCGGCGGCCGTCGCTTCGGCGGCACCGCGCACATCAAATTCGCCTTCGTGCTCATTGAAGTTGCGCGAGCAGCATTTCATCCGCTGCGTCGTGTCGGCGACGCGGCTTGTAGGCCAGTCGTGCATGCTCGTCGCAGTACGGCACGTCGAGCGGCGCCGGCTCATCACAGAACCGGAATGCCGGCGTGCCTGGCTCCCCAATCGGCCAGTAGCACGGGTGCGAACCGATGCACCGTGGTGCGATCGCCTTGTGTCGTACGGGTGCGACGGTCGGAGCAATGCGCTCGACTGGCGCTTGAATGTCGGCTTCACCCAAGCACGAAAGCGGCACGGTATCCGCAAGCCTCCGGACAGACCGCCGGCGCGGTGCACGCGGCGGACGCGGTGCGCTGCCGGTGCGGATCGGTGATGGGCGTGCCGGCAGGTCGAGACGATGCGCCTTTCCGACGACGGCATTCTTCGAGATGCCCATCCGCCGGCCGATCTCTGCTGTCGAGTGCTCCTCCGACCAGAGTTGCCGCAACTCCCGGATCCTGTCGTCCGTCCATTCGAATTCGGAGGTCGTGCCGCGCATCTGGGTCTCCTGCTGCTGCTATTACTTCATCGGGGCCTCGCCTCGCGGCCTGCCGGCGGTGCGCCGGGCAAGGGCGCGCGAGGGCCTGGCTGGACCCTTGCGCGGCGCGCATGCCGGCAGGCACTGTCGTCTCGGTCGTTCGGGGGCGGGTGATGTGGGATGTCGCGCGATCGGGAGGCGACTGAATGTCAGACGCTGACCGGCACTATCTCGCCGAACGGCATCGTCCGGTTGCGCGTCGGCGTCAGCCAGATGACTGGCGCGCCGGGATTCCGCGGCTGGTCACTGCAATTCAAATCCGTGGCGTAGACGATCGCGTCCGCACCGAAGCCGGACTCGGCAATCCAGTCGAAGGCAGGTTGGAACCGTGTCCCGCCGCGGCCATGCACTTCGATCCGGTCGAAGCTTTCGCCTGGCTGGATGTGGTCGATCCGCTGCACTTCGGCATCGCACTGGATGAGCGCCACCGCTTCGGGACCGGTTTCCTCCAGGATGCCGAGCACCGCCGCGGTATAGACCGACAGCTCATTCGCCGAGATCGAGCCCGATGTATCCAGCACGAAGCCGACGCGACCGGCCCCGGTGCGCCGCCAGCCCGGCAGATACATCCCGTGCTGGATGAAGCGTCGATTCGGCCGGGCCCAGCTCACCTCTCCGCGCAACACGCCGTCGAAGGCCATGCGGAACTTGTCGCGCCAGTCCACGCGGTCGGTCGCAATCTCGACCATCTCCCGCAGCGGGGTGCCGAACTTACCCACGCGGTTTGCTGCCGCTACGGCCTGGCGAATCCGGACGTCGAGATCGTGCTCCGCCTGGAGCCGTTCCGTCGGACTGAGGCGTTGTCCGTTCGGCCTGGTCAGGTCGCGGACCTCGCCCCAGTGCCGTGCGGGGAACGCGCCTTTTCGGCGATGGGCTTCTCCGTGAGCGGGCTCGCCGCGCCCCCTGGCCTGACCTGACCCGGCCGGGTCGCGGCCATTGTCGGAGCCGCTCGCTCTGCCGTCGGTCGCCTGGGCCGATGACCGTTGGTCGTTCGGTTGTTGGGCCTGTTGCTGCTGCTGCTCGAGCAGGCGCGCGTAGATGGTCTCGGTCGCCAGACCTGCGTAGCGCCGGTCCCGATCAAACAGGCCGTCAGGAGGGAGTACGTATTTGTCGTCCTCGAGCAGCCGGTTGATCAGAAGATCGGCTGCGACATTCCAAAGCTCGGCGTCGCGTTCGCCGCGGCGGAGATGGTGCCTGTTGACGACATGCAAGACCTCATGGGCGATCACGCCCATGGTCTTCTCGACGCCGTGCCCTTCGCACCACTCGGGGTTGAACCAGACGCTGCGCCCGTCGGTCGCCATGGTGCCAACCTCGGGCGCATTTACCCACCCGAGGCCAAGCGCGACGGAGCCGATGAATGGCGCCCGGACGAGCAGCCGGGCGCGCGCCTTGGTGATGATCGCGGGAAGCTGTTCCATGGCAACCTCACGCGAATGCGCCCTGCATGCGCCTTAGGATGGCGTCGGCTTCGTTGGCGACGCTCTCGCGCAGGGCGTCGGAGTTGCGAAGCTGCTCGGGGTCATGGACGGTGAGATTGCGCTCGATGTCGGCGCACAGCTGCGCGATGCGTGGGTCATCCATGAGGTTGAGCGCTGGCGCGAGCCGGACGATCGCTCGCACATTCTCGACCAGGCTGTCGCGGAAGGGGTGCTGCACTTTGCCCCCCGAGGTGCGGCGAAACAGCCGCAGGCGCGTGGCCATGCGCGCGACCGGCTCCTGCAGGCGGTCGAGCAGCGACAGCAGTGCATCGTTGACCGTGCCGCGCAGGGCTTCCTCGGCGTTGCGCCGTACGGCCGCGATTTCGTCCGCGGAGAGATTCACGCGGAAGTCCTCGGTGCTGGGCACCGGCAGATAGGTCAGCTTGATCCCGAAACGCTGCTTCAGCCGGCTTTCTGGCGGAAAATCTGAGTCGGAAAAGGCATCGCCGAGACGATGGCGTGCCTCGTATTTGATCTCCGGATAGCCAGCGATGAATGCCTCGACCGCTTCGTCGAATTGACGGATCGGCTCCGCCATCGCCTCGGTAAATGCCATGAAGACTGACCCCTTCAGGATGCGGGTGCCGTCGTCCATCCAGGGCAGCGTACGCTCGTTCACGGCGTGGCGCACGGCGCGCTCGGCAGCCTGCACACCATGAATGTGCACGCCGAGCAGGCTCTTGTTGGCGCGAACCGCATTGTTCTCGGCCCCCTTCATCGTGCAGATCTCGCGGGTGATCGCACGGTCGCGCTTTTCGCCGGTCCAGACCCGGACCGTGATGTTGACCAGCAGAGCGCGCGCAGAAATGTCCATGATGGACCTCCGATGCATACGACTGTTGGGGATGAGGCGGCCGGTCTGGCCATTCCTCATGTCTCGTCTCGAAACACCTCACGCCGGCCGCTGTGGACGGACGGCGGCAAGGGCGCGCGTCTCTTCGGCGCGCGGGAGCGCATGCGACGAACCCTTGCCGCCGTTTGGCCGGCAGTGGCACGTCGCTGCCGTTTGGTTTCAGTGGCCGCTTAGCAGGTCGCCGTGTGCCGCGGCCCAGCTCTGATACGCACTGGTGACCATGAGATCGCGATTGCGCGCGGTTGCATCGACAACGCAGACCACGGCGTATTCCTGCTCCGGCAAGCGATCGAGATACCGCACGATCGCGGCGAAGTTTGCGGCCGTCGCGTTGCAGCTGAGCGCACCCATCAGCGCATGGCTGGTCATCGGGTCGCTCGGAATGATCCCATGATCGGGATCGGCGATGATCGTGTCGACGTCCGGCAGCCTGGCATAGATCTCGCAAAACCCGGCGAAGTCCGCGCCGGCAGCGGGACCGATCATTCCGCCGGTGCATTCGCGTTTGAGAGCCTCCGGTAGGTTGAGCCGCAGCACCTGGTGGCTGGCAGTCCAGCTTCGTGGCGTCGGGTAGGCGTTGTCAGTCGCGGAGAACTTGTGGTGGTACTCCTGCGCGCGAAAGCGGTTGTAGGCGATCAGCATGGGATCGATGCCGCGCGCGCTTGCCCATTTTGCCCAGGCATTTGCATCGGCATTGATGTCAAGGTGCAAAAGACGGTTCCGTACGTGGCTCGGCATCGTCGTCGTGCCGGCGCGATTGTGTTGATAGTTGCCGGCGCATGCCACCATCCAGGTGGACGGCAGCCGGTGCTCGCCGATCCGGTGTTCCCTGATCAGCGTTGCGGCGATATTGAGGTTGGCGAGCCCTGCCTGTGGCAGCTCATCAAGGAACAGGATCCCCCTGCCCTCGGTCGGCAGCCAATCCGGACGGCATCGCACCGTGCGGCCGTCTGTGACCCACGGCATCCCGCCCAGGTCGGCAGGATCGCGCGTGGCTAGGTCGGCGTAGACCATCTCCCAACCGAGATCATCTGCGACCGCCTCCGCGATGTCGCTCTTGCCGAGGCCGGGATCACCCCACGCCATCGGCACAAGGTAGTTTTTGATCGAGGCGCCTTCGTCGTGCAGATGCATGTTGTGACGCATGACCGCGGTCAGCACAGTGGCGAATTCGGGGATGTTCATCGGCGCTTCCCTCTTCATGGGCTGAACACCTCCCGACCCCGCATCCCGTCGGCCCGGGGCAAGGGCGCGGCAGAGCCGCGGGCGCGGAGCGCCGGACCCTTGCGGCGGGCCGGCGGCGATGCGGTAGGTCAATCCTCCCTCTATTCGCTTTGCGGACCGGTTTTTCCCGCGGCTTCTCGCTGTCGATGACCGGCGAGTTCGCCAGGGTCAGCCATGTGGTGAGCAAACCAGTCGGCGCACTCGATGCTGACGATCGTCTCGCGCTTCTTGAGATCCAGGACGAACCCACCGCCGTGCGCGACAAACCGATCGCTAGGGCGTCGTCGCTGCAGGTCGATCGGTCCGGATCGAGGAGGTCGAGCTGCTTGCCAGGCGGCAGCAGAATCCAGGCGCGTTCGGATATCACTCTGCCCGCCCCTGCAAGATGCTGTTCCAGTCAGTCGCGCTGATCGGTCGCAGCCGCTCGACGGAAATGCCAATTCCGGCGGCAATTTCGCCGAGGCGCTCGGCGTAGCAATCCCCGGCGCGGTTCGCGTCCGTGGCGGCAACGAGGCAGGCGCCCGGACGGCCGGCGATGACTCTGATTGCATCGTGAAGAGCGGAGACTGTCCCCGGCCCGATGCCGCCGCCTGTGGCGACGTAGAGCGTGTCAGTGCGACGGCCGTCGATTGCGGCCAGGCTCAACGCGTCGATCGGCGCTTCGGTGACGGCGAGCCGGCAGAACCCCTCCCCTGCCCGACCGAACCGGAACAGCGTCTTGGTCCCACCTTTCAACGAGCCTTTGTAATCAGGGCCGCGGATCTCGACGTGGCTGACAGCGCCATCCCCGCCGAGATGGGCGAACCAGGCGCTGTGCAAAAGACCTTCCCGCACGACGTCCGCATCTGCCGCGGCCGTCAGAATCGAATCCGAAATACGACGCTGCCCGGAGAGGTACGACCAGGCCGGCGAACCCGGCCTTAGCCTCGGCCGACGCTTCCAGCGCTCGGCAACCGGGCGATCCGGCACGCCTGAGAGTGACCGCGGTATTGCCTCGGGGAATGTCGGCACCACACCGACCAGTCGGCGGAGTTGCCTGCGTACCTGCCCGAAGTTCAAGCTCGGATCGAGATGCTGCACCAAGTCGAACACATCGCCCTTGGCGGAACTCTGCGGGTCCCACCAGCCGTGTCCGTCGTGGTTGATGATGAGGATCTCGCCCTCGCCGCGGCGGTATTTCAGGCCGCGACGGGTGCTTTCCCGGCGATCCAGCCGCCAGCCGGTGGACCAGTGCTCCAGCAGCGCGGCGCAGCTCACCTTACGGCGAAACAACTCGAGCTCGGTGTCATCGGCTCGCATGGATTGCATCTCCTGTGGGGGCTGGTGGCGCCGACGTTTTGGCATCGCTCACCGCTTTCGGCGTCCGGCGACCGCGAAGCGGCCGCGGCGCAAGGGCGAAGCCGGCACGGCCGGGCGCGCGGCACACCGCGCGACCCTTGCGGCGCGGCCGGCGCAAGCGGTACCGCCGTGTCCTGCTTCAGCTTCTTCACCCCGCCAGCATCATGGCACTCTTTGCAAGCCGCGCTATTCTGGATGGTCTCCGGTCGCTGGCGTTTTTATCATGCGGGAGCGGTATGGTAGAGAAGGGAAATGAAGCTGGTCGATCTGATCCTCGATGCCGGCGTTCTCTGCGCCCTGGAACCGGACGAGCTCGGGCTGCGGATGCTGCCGGCCCTCGCGGCGTGGCACGAGCACAATCGCAACAGCGAACTCACGCTCGATACGTTTCTTGTTACGGTGACCGGCGATGGTCGGGGTTATCAGGGGCAGTATCCGCCGCAGAAGAGCTTCGCCGTAGAGGAAGCGGTCCGAGAGGCCTGGGCTTGGCTGGAGGGCATGGCGCTCCTGATCAAACACCGCGGATTTCATGAACCCAACCACGCCCGCTCTCTCAGCCGCCGCGCCCGCCAGCTCGCCGAGGAACCCGACGCCCGCAAGGTGTTCCCGGCCCGCCGCATCCCCAAGGAGGTCCTGCACCCGTCCATCCGGGAAGATGTCTGGGCGCTTTATCGCCGTGGCAAATACGACACCGCGGTCTTCGAGGCGACGAAAGCCGTCGAGGTTGCCGTGCGCGACGCAGCCGGCCTTGCCGCAAAGGACATCGGCGCTCCTCTCACGCGCAAGGCCTTCGATCCGAAAAACGGCCCGCTGACCGATATGGCGGCTGACGAGGCCGAGCGTGAAGCGCGCGCCTACCTTTTCGCCGGGGCGATCGACTCCTACAAGAATCCGCAGTCGCATCGGAACGTGGATCTCGACGACCCCGACGAAGTCGCTGAGATCATCATGCTGGCCAACCACCTTCTGCGGATCGTGGACAGCCGGAAAGCAGCGAAGGCATGACCACCCAAGCTTCCCGTCCTATTGCCGCACTCCGTGCCAGTCTTGGCCGACACAGCGACCCATGTGGTGCCGGCGCTGCTCGCCGAGGCTGGCGAGCAAGCGAGCTGGCGCTAAGTCGAATTCTTCACCGCCAACATCCGCAACTCCAACACGCGGCGGGCGTATGCACGGGCCTCGGCGCACTTCCTGGCTTGGTGCGATGTCAGGGAGACGGTGGAGAGTTGGCAGTGCCGGACAAAACGGTTCATCGAGCAGCCGGGAGCCGGTGTACTTGGCCGTGCGCCGAAAGCACTGCGCGGCCCGCTGGATGCGATTGCCCTGGAACTGGTGACACGGCGCCCAGAGGTGCTGACCAAGCTCGGTCCTCTGCGTGCGTGAATGACCCCCGGACTTGCGGCACGCCGCGCCGAGCGGGAGAGCTGCCTATTTCAGACCAAGTTCCGCACTTTGAACAGGTCTGTACCCAAGGCTTCGATATCCAGCCTCGCGTTTCCCGGCCATCTTCGCGAGCAAGGGTTCATTCTCATCGACATAGTCATAGATGATCACGTCCCGCTTCGACGCGTGCAGCCGGTGCAGGCGGCCAGCATATTGAGAAAGCGTGCCGCGCCACGCAATCGGCATCGTCAAGAAGAGGGTATCGAGCCGTGCATCATCGAAGCCCTCGCCCAGATACCGGCCCGTCGCAATGAGCACACGTTCCTCGTCGCCTGAGATGGCTTGCAAAGCCTCGGTTGCCGCCCGAGCGTCACGTGCTCCCATGCCCCCACGGAGCACGATCACGTTCCTCGCAAACTTCGACAGGCGGGTGGCCAGCGTCTCGAGATGATCCTTGCGTTCAGTGATGACGACAGGCGACCTTCCGGCTTCCAGCGCGGCCAGAATGTCGTCAAATATCAAGTCATTCCGGGCATTGTCCTGGGCAATCCTCGCGTACAGCTCCTGTATCGCCGGCCGCTCCTCCAGCGAGGTTCGCGGCATCCGAAACGTCGTGCGCCGAAAAACCACTTTGTGATCGAAGGGGCGGGCAGCCGCCTGCTTCCGTGGATCCACGCGGTAACGGACGGGGCCGCACTGCATAAAGATGATCGGGTGGTGACCGTCTTTTCGGATCACCGTCGCAGACAGTCCCAGTACATAGCGGGCTTTGGCCGCTCGAGCGACGGCCTCGAAGCCGACGGCGGACAGGTGGTGGCATTCGTCAATGATCACGTGACCGTAATCGGCGACCAGGTCGGCGACAATATCCTTCCGGACTAGGCTTTGCATGAGGGCGATGTCGATGATCCCGTTTGGCTTCTTCCTCCCGCCGTAGATCACGCCGATGCGGTTCGCCGGCACATCCAGGAACGCCTGGAGGCGGGCCACCCATTGGTCGAGAAGCTGCCGCCGATGGACCAGGACCAGAGTGGACCGCCGCCGTGCGGCAATCATTTTCGCGGCGACGGCCGTTTTCCCGAATGCTGTGGCCGCCGCGAGCACGCCAGTCTCATGCGGGAGAAGGGCTGCGACAGCGGCATCTTGCTCCGATCTCAGCTCCCCGATGAACCGGGCGTCAATGGGCTGTCCCTGCTGCCGTTCGTCGCGCAACTCGAGGCCAATGCCGGCGTCGCCCAGAAGGTTCCGCAGGTCGTCCAGGCATCCTCTCGGCAACGCGACATGCTTCGCGAACAGCTCGGCACAACAGATAACCCGCGGTTTTCCGAACGTCGGCAGGCGCATGGCCTGTGCAGCGTAGAACTCAGGGTTTTGGAACGCGGCGAGTCGGGCGATGCGACTCACCAGAACGGGCGGCAACCTGGTTCGATCGATGTAGATTTGATTGGCCAGCACCACCGCTACCGAATCCGGAAGATTGCCTGCAAGCTCCGGTTCCTTGCTGCGGCGAGATGGCAGGGCCGTCCACGGCTCATCATCCTCTTGGGTTGAAGGAAGCCGTACGCCGACAATCTGGTTCGCGGCGGCAGCTTGAGCCACAATGGAGTGCAACTCACTGCGCGACAGCCGGCGGATCGCTGAGAGGTATGTCCACTGATCTTCATATGGACGAAACTTCTCATCGACAAAGACACTGTTGCCATTCTCGCGTGGCCGGTTCTGCAGCGGCAGAGCGATCAGGTTGCCGAAGCCTCCCGCCGGCATGGTGTCCTGGCTCGGGAAGAACCGGTCATACGAATCGAAGCCGATATCAGGGCAGCAGTCCATCGTTTCGGTGATCAGCAGCGCACCGAGGCGTCTGGCATCGCCCGCCGGCACCGGTTCAGAGAAGAAGATCCAGGCGTGGGCACCGTTGCCGGAACGTGACCGTTCGATGGCGACAGGGATGCCCTTTGTCAAGGCCGTATCGCGGAACGCTGCAACGTCCTGCATCCAGGACTTCTTGTCGAAATCGGTGGCGAGGAACCAGCAAGTCTCATCCGGCAGCATCGGGTAGACGCCGGTGGTGAAATCCACCGAAGTACCGGATGCCCGCCCAGTCAGGTGAGATCGGAGTGCATCATCGCTGAACGCGATAAACGCCTGATTCGGACATTCTCCGCACTTGATCTGCGGTTTACCACAAACGCCCCGGAGCCATTCATTCCCGCAGACCGGCGCGTAACCCGCCTTGCCCGTCTTGGTGTTTTCCCATCGGCGCGGGAACACGTCCTCGCGTCCCCGGAACAGTCTGCGAAAGAGTGCGATCTTGTCGGCGCTCGGCGAAGTCATGGTCACCGGCGCAGAAGTTTGAGCCGACCCAGCCGCTCCCTCGGCGTGCGCGCGTTGCAGCGTAGCCAACTGTGCGGTGATCTCTGCCCGCTCAAGATCGAGGGCAGCCAGACGGTTTGTCAAAGCAGCGATCTGTCGCGCGACGTCATTCGGGTAGGTGATGGTGCGAAACCCCTTGGCCGTAACGCGTTCCTCCCCTAGCCTGCCGCAGTGCGCATCGCAGTCGGACAGGTTCGGGAATTCCGGGTGACATAATAGCGCAGCGGACGCGTACGGATGAAGTTGCGGCGTGCCGCAAAACTCAGGCGGCGGCGGTTGTCGTGTGCATGGGGTTGGGATCGAAGCAGCTGGCATAGGTAGGGTCCGCGAGGTAGTTCGGGCGATCGAGGGCGTGGATCACGCCACAGACCCGTGCGGGCCGTTCGGTGGGGCTGGCGATTTTGTTCGATAATGATAATTATCAGATGTGAAATGGCCGGCAATTCCAACGTCTTGGACCCCCCGCCATGCTCGCCCCAACCTCGCTTCCCGTGCCCGTCGTGCCCGCCGGGGCGGACGCGGAGGCCCTGCGCACTCACCTGCAGCGCTACGCCGCGGCGGCCCGCGGCGCCTTCGCCGACAACTCCGCCCGCGCCCTGCGCGCCGACCTGGCGCTGTTCACCGCCTGGTGCCGCACCGCCGGCCTCCTGCCGCTGCCCGCGACCGCGGCGACGGTCGCCGCCTTCATCGGCGCCATGGCGGCGATAAGGGCGCCGGCCAGCATCCGCCGCTACGTCTCCAGCATCGCCACCCCCCACGGCGCCGCCGGCGTCGCCAGTCCGACCGCGGCCTCGGAGGTGACGTTGGCGCTCCGGCGCCTGCATCGCGCGAAGGGCCGCGCCCAGGCGCAGGCGGCGCCGCTCAACCGGCCGCTGCTCGAGCGCCTGCTGGCCGCCGGCGGGAGCACGCTGCGGGATCTGCGCAACCGCGCACTGCTCGCCCTCGCCTACGACACCCTCTGCCGGCGCGCCGAGCTGGTCGCGCTGCAGGCGACCGACCTCCAGCCCGGCGCGGACGGCGCCGGCACCATCCTGATCCGCCGCAGCAAGACCGACCCCGAGGGCGCCGACCTGGTCCGCTTCGTCGCCCCCGACACGATGCGCCTCCTCGCCGCCTGGCTGGCGGCGGCCGGCATCGCCGACGGGCCCTTGTTCCGCGCCGTGCCGAAGGGCGGCCGGGTCGGCGGCGCCCTGGACGGCGCCGAGGTGCCGCGCCTGTTCAAGGCGATGGCCCGCGCGGCGGCCGTGCCCGCGGCCGAGGTGCCGCGGATCTCCGGCCACAGCTCCCGTGTCGGCGCCGCCCAGGACATGGTCCGCCATGGCGTCGAGCTGCCGGCGATCATGCAGGCCGGCGGCTGGCGGACGGCGGAGATGGTGTCCCGCTACACCGCCGCCTCGACGCCCGCCGCTCCGGCGCCGCCAAGCTCGCCGTGCTGCAGAACCGGGCGTGACGACGAAGGCTTGGGAACCGACGTTCGGGCGGGGACAGCAGGGGCGCTCGGGGCTGGTTGCACGGCATTGTCGTCGGAAGGCAGGTGATTGGATAAGAATAATTGTGATATTTTCTTAGCCATGATAGGCTGGGAGAGGTGAAGGAGGTGCAAGCCATGGCGACCATGACCGTCTCCCTGCCCGATCCCATGAAGGACTGGATCGAGGCCCAGATCCGGCGCGGCCAATACGCCAGCACGAGCGATTACGTCCGCGACCTCGTCCGCCGCGACCGTGCCCGCCGGGAGCAGGAACTGACCCTTGAGGAACTGCGCCGGAAGCTGGCCGCCTCCAGGGACAGCGGGGAAGGCCGTCGCAGCGTCGACGACATTTTCGTCGAGGCGCAAGAAATCGCACGGGCGCGTGGGCTGCTGAATGAGTGAGTACCGGCTCACCCAGGCCGCCGAAGACGATTTGCTGGAGGCGTTTCTCTACGGTTTTGAAGCCTTCGGACGGCGGCAGGCGGAGGAATACCGAGGCAGTCTGATCCGGTGTTTCGGACTGCTGGCGAACAACCCGCGCCTTGGCCGCAAGGCCGATACTTTCGCGGCAGGCGCACGCCGTCACGAACACGCGCAGCATGTGATTTTCTATGACGAGCAGCCTTATGGCGTGCTGATCATCAGCATCGTCCATGCTCGCAGCATCCGCCACCTGCTGGCCGACTGAGGAACCGACCTTCGAGTCTGCCAACCGTCCGTATGCTGGGACAACCAGGAGGCCACCATGTGCACGATGAACATCAGCCTCCCCGACCAGCTCGCCGCGTTCATTGAGCAGGAGGTGGCGGCCGGCACGTACCTCGCCGAGCGAGGTGGTGTGGGACGCGCTCCGCCCGCTGCAACGGGAAAAGGCGGCCGGGCGGCTCCGCCTCTCCCCGCACGGCTTCACCCACACGCTACGCGTGGCGCGCAGCATCGCCGACCTCGCCGGCGGCCAATCCATCCGCCGCGCCGACGTGGCGGAGGCACTGACCTTCCGGCACCGCGTGCCAGGACGAAGGAGCTAGCCTCCTCCGCCTGACGTTGCAGGGCCGGTGGCGCCCCGCCGATGTCACCTACCCCTCGCGGTTCCTGCTGATCGCCGCCATGAACTCGTGCCGTTGCGGGCTCCTCGGCGGGCCCGGGCGCGAGTGCGGCCGGACGCTGCGCTGCGCCGAGGAATACCTGAGCCGCCTGAGCGGGCCCCTGCTCAACCGCATCGACCTGACGATCGCGGTCGAGCCCACCTCGCCCACCGAGCTGTCCCGTGCTCCGCTTGGTGTAGGGACCCCGAATTCCTTTCCAAAAACCCGGAATACGTTGCCCACCGGTCGGTTCCGAACAATTACTGATGTGGAACGTCGGTGGGTTCTGCCCGCGTGGGCGCCGAGAGTCCGAGCGGCTGGACGTGTGATTCCCTCGACTTCCCTTCGACGCTGCCGCCGACCACGCCGCAGCCCTGGCTCTCGCCGTCAGGGCGGCGGGCGCGGGTGCATGGGCGCAATTTTTTGGCTGCGGCGCCCGTCAGCCCCTGCCCCCGCTGTAGAATGGCCATGGTCCGCCGCGACGCATGGCTGGCGCCGCCGCGAACCAGGATGCAGGGAAGAGGGACGCCATGGACATCGAGTTTCACTACTTCGTGACCTACCTGGTCGCCGCGGCAGCCGGGTTCCCGCCGGAACAGGCTGCCCTCATCGCCCACGCCTGCCAGGCCACGGACGACAACCACATCCCGATCGAGGTCTCCGGCGGAGGGGAGCCAGGCTACCAGAGCACCGTCTCCCAGACGATGGACATCCTGCACCCCCACGAGGACGAGCACATATACCCAGTGTTCCATTTCGTGCCCGGAAACCCACACGCGCCGACGGCAGCGAGGGTGGACGGCAGGACCGACCGCATGGTCTGCACGCCGGACGCGGCGATCGCCGGCCACATGATGGACGCAGCCCTCGCGGCTCAAAACCCCTACCGGATCGGCGTCGCATCCCACGCTTACGCGGACACCTGGGCGCACCAGAACTTCACCGGCGCGCGAGACGACTACAACGAGTTTCCGGCGCCCGCGGGGATTGAGCCGGCGGCCATCCTCCAGGACGGCAAGAACGTCGCCCTCAAGATAGGCCACGCGCCCGCGGAGCACATGCCAGACATCCCGACCCTCATCTGGACGGACACCCGGCTCAGCCAGCCGAAGGTCAGCAACAAGGTCCGGTTTCTCGATGCCGCGGAGGCCCTCTGCCGGCGATACGCGTCCGCGCTTCGCGTTCCCGAAGCCGAGGCCGCCCAGCGTCGCGCCAGGCTGCGGGAGGACCTCGGCGCGGACTTCGGCGAACCCTCGCCCGCGGCCGTGCAGTTCGACCCTGCCAGGATAGGCCGCTACCGCGCCCGGGCGCTGTCCCGGGGCTACGGAGGCGTTCCGATCCCCGAATATCGCGACGACGAATGGTTCAGCAAGGCGCTGAACGAGAGCCGGAGCGACGTCGTCGGATGGCTCCGGGAGCGGTGCGCCTCGGGCGTCGACTGGGCCATCGGCTACGGGGACTTCCTCCGCGGCGGCGGCAGGATCAGGTGCACGTGGACGGACCCGGCGGCAAGCAAGTCGACGGACTGGTACCGCTTCCAGGAGGCGGTGCGGCAACACCTCGAGGAGACCTGGCGCGAACTGCAGCGGGCCGGGCTGGTACCCGGAAGCCTGTAGGCGGTTCCGGAAAACCGGCCTGCGCCTGCGGCGTGGTCGGCGCGAGCGGCGCCATGACGTTGAAGCAACCGTTGTTGGCGCGGGCCGGGAGGCGGGCGCGCCTCCCCCCCTGGGCGCCAGCCTGGTTGTCTTTCCGGCGAGTGCCGCGGCCGCGGGACCGACGGCGGGGCCGCGGGCTGCCGAGTCCGGCTCCGCCCTGCGCGGCCCGGCTACGTCAATACGTCGTCGGAACGTCATCACCCATCGCCGGGGGATCTGTTTCCCGGGCGGGCAGCAGTGCTGGGCAACCAGCCCGCCGTCCACAAGGGGGCAGGCGGGTGACAGGCACTGGCGCGGGCGCTCTATGGGGGCCAGGAAAAGCAAGTCGTGAACAGGTCGCTCGCATAGGCGGCCAAGGTGGCGTCAGCCACCTCGAAACCGTGCCGGGCGATGCGGTCGAAGTCCTGCTTGGACAGGGCTTTCAGGTCAGTCGGGTGGGCGAGGGCCAGGGCCGCCTCCTGATCAGACTGAAACATGTCGTATTCCGCGGGACTGCGTTGGCGACCCGACTTGATCCCGGATTTCCCGGATGATATTAGATTTTCTTGTACTTTTCAGCCGAATATGGCATGAATATCAGTGTGTTATGGTCGGATCGGATGCACGCGGATGGAACACCCAGCGGGTGAATTGGAGGATGGGTCGCTGCGGGTCGAATTCGACCGCCGCCTGAAGCTGGAATTTCATAGCAGTCGCATCACCTCCGACGCCGGATTGCTGGCCTATCGCGAACTGGACGACGCGCTCGGACTGAGCGAGCTGGCGGGTGTGGCGCTTGCGGAGTGCCGGCGCGGCAAGAATACCCGCCACCTGCTGACCGGCCTGTTGCGCCAGTCGGTGTTCGGCCGCCTCGCCGGCTACGAAGATGTCAACGATGCCGAACGCCTGGCGCACGATCCGACGATGCGCGCCGTGGTGGATCGCAGCGGTCTCGACCGCGCCGCCGCCTCGACCAGCCAGATGGGCCAGTTCGAGACAGCGTGGCTGACCAGCGGCTCCAACCTCGCTGCTCTGGCCGATCTCTGCGGTGCGTGGATCGACCGGGTACATGCGCGCAAGCCACAGACCGCCATTGTGCTCGACATGGACAGCAGCGTCAGCGAGACGCACGGCGGGCAGGAAGGCAGCGCCTATAATGGTCATTTCGGCTGCACCTGCTATCATCCGCTGTTCGTGTTCAATCAGTTCGGCGACCTGGAGCGGTGCGCTCTGCGGCCGGGCAACGTGCATTCCGCCGACGGATGGCGTGAACTGCTGGCCCCGGTGATCGCGCGTTATCGGGGCAAGATGAAGCGCCACTACTTCCGTGGCGACGCGGCCTTCGCCAACCCCGAGGTGTACGAACTGCTGGAGGCGGAAGGCTACAAATACACCATCCGGCTGCCGGCCAATTCTGTCCTCCAAGAAAGCATCGCATGGTTGCTCAAGCGCCCGGTCGGTCGGCCGCCCGATGAGGTGCGCCGCTACTACGCCAGCTTCAGTTACCGAGCGGGCTCATGGAACCGGACCCGCCGGGTGGTGGCCAAGGTGGAGTGGCATCCTGGTGAACTCTATCCGCGCGTCGGGTTCATCGTGACCAACATGACGCGGCCGGCCGAGCGGGTGGTGGCGTTCTACAACCATCGCGGCACGGCGGAGCAGTGGATCAAGGAAGGCAAGAACGCCGTCACCTGGACCCGGCTGTCCTGCCACCGCTTTGCCGCCAACGCGGTGCGGCTGCAACTGCACGCGCTGGCCTACAATCTGGCCATCTTCCTGCGCACCCTGGCGCTGCCCGAGGAGGTGAAGCATTGGTCGATGACGACGCTACGCGACAGGCTGGTGAAGATCGGCGCCCGGATCGTTCGCCATGGCCGTTCGGTCGTCTTCCAGATGGCCGAGGTCATGGTGCTGCGTGGTTTGTTCCAGTGCATTCTGGCCGCCATCGCGGCGCTGCGTCCGTTGCCGTCAGCCCGATGTTGAGGGTTAGCACCGTAACCGGCGGACCGGGCTGTCAGCAGGAAACGTGCGTCCCGATGGGGGCTTACGGGTCCAGATTCTCGGTCAGACGGCGATCACCGACCAGTCGGCGAGGCTACTGTTGTCGTTTTCGGGGTAGCATTGTTGCGGAGCGCCTCGCAGGTGGTTATCGTGCCAGCTAGATGGTCGGACGAGCCGGTCATCTGGGGAATGTCGGATGATTTCATGGCAACATCGGGACGGCCCCCCCAGGAATGGCTCGATCGATGCCGTCGGATGGCCTAGTACTACAGTTGCGGTTGGGGGTGTCGACGGTAGTGGGCTTGTGCTGCTCTGGCTTGGTGGTGTCGTCGCCATCGGGACCAGGCGATGACAAAGGCGGGCCTGACGATTGGCGACAAGAGCAGGCGCACCAACAGGTAGCGTATTTCCGGCAGGCTCGGCACGCCGGCGAGCATGAGACTCAGGCGGCGAGGGGTTGCGGACTCCTTTCGTTCTCTTTGCGTCCAGCGGCTTGACGAAGCTGCGCCGAGAGCCTGGCGAGGAAGGCAGCCGCCGCCATGCACAGCGTCATGTGACGATGCCAGCCGTGCCAGGAGCGAGCTTCGCAGTGGTCAAGCCCGAGTTCTTCCTTGGCGCGTTGGAAGCACTCCTCGATGGTCCAGCGCAGGCCGGCCGCGCCGGCCAGTTCAGCGAGTTCGGTTCCGGCAGGGGCAAACACGAGATAATAGGCCCGTGCTTTTTGGTCCTGCCGGTTGCGACGAATCAGGACGCAGCGCTCGAAGCCTTCGTCAACCGTCCAGGGCGGCCCGATGCGAGCCCAATCATAGAGCCGAATCCCCTTCGATCCCTCGCCGGCCGCATGCAGGCTCCACGCTTCGGGCGGCAATTCATCCGCAAGTTGTTGCGGAGTGGTCTGCCTCAAACCGTCT
>Ga0326727_10011924_pt1 | contig 19992 bp, 18 predicted proteins | sample MB2enrmetagenome_FD_207643 | JGI IMG/M metagenome (GOLD analysis project Ga0326727, IMG submission 207643) | Lab enriched peat soil microbial communities from McLean, Ithaca, NY, United States - MB29MY | ecosystem: Environmental > Terrestrial > Soil > Wetlands > Peat | place: USA: New York...
CGATCTTCTCCGCACCATGAGTTTCGTTTCGATACCGGCCCTGATCGCTCCCATGCTGGGGCCCATTGCCGGCGGCCTGATCGTTGACTACCTTCACTGGCGCGTAATCTTCTTCCTCAACATTCCCATCGGTCTGATCGGCCTGGTTATGGTCTATCTGCACCTGCCCGATTACCGCGAAGAGACACATCCACTCGATACAGTTGGGCTGATCCTCTTTGGCTCGGGGATCGCCCTGCTGTCTTACGTGCTGGAAGTCTTCGGGGAGCACACATTAAGCGTTACAGAAATCCTGGGACTGTTGGCGATTTCTCTGACGTTGCTCGCGGGTTATTGGCTGCACGCAAAAACGCTGGCGTTTCCCCTGCTCCAACTCGGCTTATTCAGGATTCGGACCTTCCGCGCGGCGGTCGCCGGGAGTTTCTTTACGCGTCTGGGTATCGGAGGAGTGCCTTTTCTCTTGCCCCTGCTGTATCAGGTTGGCCTCGGATTCACTCCGGTGCAGTCGGGTCTGCTCATCATGCCGCAGGCTCTTGCGGCCATCAGCGTGAAGGCGGTCCTGCCCAGTCTTTTGTCGGCCATCGGATATCGTTGGGTGCTGATCTCGAACACCATCATTCTGGGTCTGCTGCTGCTGCTGTTCGCCACCATCGGTCTGCATACGCCGGTCTGGACGATTGTGCTGCAGGCCTTCCTGTATGGGGCCTTTACGTCGTTGCAGTATACGAGCATGAACACGCTGGTCTATGCCGACACTACAGACCAGGAGAGCAGCGCCGCAAGTTCCATCGCGAGCACCATGCAACAGATGTCGATCAGCTTCGGCGTCGCGACGGCGGGATTGGCGACGGCGTTTTTCGTTCCCGGTACAAGCCAATCCGGTCCATCCGGGATGATTCACGGCATTCACAAAGCGCTCATCGCGCTCGGAGTACTGACGCTTGTTTCAACGATCGTCTTCCGCAGCCTGAAGCCGGGGGATGGGGATGCCGTGAGCCACCCGACAGCCTTCCATCCGGGTGGCTAAACGCCGATAATGTGCGGCGTTCTACGGTGCGTAATGCGTGAAGACGAGGTCGCTGGCTTTGGCCTGATTATGGCAGGGAAAGCAGGACTTCATCGACGCCGGCGCGGCTGGTTTGCCGTTGACGAAGGTGGCGAATCCCCAGCCGCCCGTGGCGGCGTATTTCGTGGAGTCTTTGACCATAAACTGAATGTTCGTGGGGCGCCAGGGACAAAAGACTGGGCCTGGCCAAAAACCTTGTTGTTTTCCGCCGACGGGACGTGTGCATAGTGCAGCGCGGCGATGATGGTTCCATTCGGATAGGGAAGCGTCCCCGCGCGGTAGGCCTTGATCGCCACATCGTTACCCAAAATGGCGCCGATACTGTTCAGATTGCCCGCTTCGTGAGAGACGGAGATCAGCGTCCAATCGCGGTAGCCGGAGGGAATTTCTGTGACGTAGGGTGCGGCGGCGGAGTCATCGGCGTGTAAAGATGCCGGCACCGTAAACGTGACAATACCCGCCAGAATTGCAACCGCAACCAGCAGCAGAGTGATCCTTTTCATAGTGGTTCCTCCTTCAGGAAGACTATGCCTCCCACGTTACGCCGATTAACCTGTCAGCGGAATGAAAAATGGAGAGTTCTCGAGTAATCACTTCAGTTGGAAGCGATATCCCCTGTTAGGGGTATCGGAGATTGCTGGTCCGTGTCCGAGGCGAGTAACTAAATTAAACATAAGATGAGCGCATTCAACTGGATGCAATTTCTGCATACACACGACTGTTAATTCCACGTCATGCTGGCGTCATTATCCGGGCCTAGGATGAAACCTTCAGCCACAAAGAAGGAGAACGATTTATGTCCGGGAAAATGTCTCGCAAGCGTTCAGGAATTAACCATTTGCATCTGCTCGCCGGTTTGCTGGCAATGGCGTTGAGCGTTCCAGCGCTGCCCGGTCAGTCGGTGCCGTTCCCGACTTACACGGTCGGCGAGAACCAGAGCCAGTCGAAGGGCCCGTCCTACGCGACGACCTTGCCTGACCCCTGGGTCGTCAGCAATGGCCAGATCATCACGCCCGCCGGTACCCAGGTTTACCTCGGCACCACCACCCGCGCCAAAGCGGTGGCGCTGAATCCTAACACCAAAACGCACACCGCCGCCGTCCTGCAGATGAGCGCTCCGCAGGCTGTCACGATTTTCAACACGCAGACCGGCGCGGTCGTGCAGACTTACAGCCCGCCCTATATGTCTGGCACCACGACTAAGTCGGACTCAGACGGCAGCCATAACGGCATTACCTACACGCCGGATGGGTTGCACCTGCTCTTCAGCCAGGACGGCTATAACGGCCCCAGCAGCTACGTCACCATCGCCAGCGTCGATCCGAACACGGGCATGATCACATCCACTGGCGGCTCGAATCCCTTCCCCACGCAAGTCGCCGTTCCGATGGACGTCAACGCCGCCGGCAATCTGAGCAACGCCACATGCTTCCTGACCAGCCCTCCGGGCACCACGGGCAGCGTTGAAATTCCCTGCGGCCAGACCGTTTCTCTGGTCTCGGACGGTACGTCGACCTCCTATCCCATGGGCATCGCGATCTCGCCCGATGGCAAGACCGCCTACGCGGTGCTGAACACGAACGATACGCTGACCAGGATCGACCTGACGGCGGCGACTCCGAAGCAGGGTGCTGAAGTCCGCGTCGGCAACGTCCCGCACAGCGTGGTGATCTCGGCTGATGGCACCACCGCCTATGTCTCGAACGAAGCTGGCCGGATTGCTACCGAAGGGGACTTCCAGGGATACTCCAACGGCACCCCGGTCGTCGCCGCGTTTCCGACCGGGTCCACGGCAACCGGAACCGTCTCCGTAGTCAACCTCGCCTCTTTCACGGTCACAGCCACCATCCCAACCGGTCTGCATCCTACCGGTATGGCGTTCTGGAACAACTACCTGCTGGTCGCCAATGCTTACAGCGACAGCATCTCGGTCATCGACACGAGCGTCAACCAGGTCGTGACCACGATCCCCCTCGGGCTGCCGATTGCCGTGCCTGGCGATCCCAATCCTGCTTACGGCGCCGGACCGAACTCAATTGCCGTCGACTCCGTGAATAACGTCGCCTACGTGGCGCTTTACAATGCCAACGCGGTCGCAGTGGTCTCCCTCACCGGCGGCGGTTCCTTGCTGGGCATGGTTCCGGTGGGCTATGCACCGAGCTCGGTTGTGCTCGATACAGCGGACAACGTGCTGCTGGTTGCCAACGACAAGGGCATCGGCACCACAGGCTATGGCGTGATGCCCCCGCCGACGAAAACTGCCGAAAATTCCTACGGAACATACCAGGGTGCAACCAGCCTCAACACCCACCAGGACCTTGGCACCGTGAGCATCATCCCCGTGCCGAAACTGTCGGACTTGGCGGCGTACACCCCGGTGGTCTTCGAGAACAACCACTGGGATCTGTCTGAAAATATCTATTCGGCCGCAGGCGGCGGCCCCCAGGCCATGCCCCTCGCCATCCCGGAAAGGATCGGCGACCCTTCGAAAATCCAGCACATCTTCGTGATCATTCGCGAAAATCGCACTTACGATCAGATCCTCGGTGACGTGACCGGTGGCAACGGCGCCGCGTCCCTGGCAGTCTTCGGCGGCACGGTCACGCCCAACGCGCACGCGCTGGTGCGGCGCTTCCCGCTGCTCGATAACTTTTACGACCCGAGCCGGCAGTCGGCGGACGGTCACAACTGGATCGTGCAGGCCATGGCGCCCTACTCAGATGACATCCAGTCGCCGGACTGGCTCCGCGACTATCCCTCGAACGGCGGCGATGCGATTGCCTACCAGAAGAAGGGCCATCTGTGGGACGTGGCGGCACAGGCCGGCGTAACCTTCAAGAACTATGGCGAGTACATCGAGTACAACTCGTTCCTGACGCCAACCGGCTCTACCTCCGAACCGCAGTGGATCGACTTCTACAACGACACCGTGGCTTACGAGTCCGGCGCGGAGCGCCAGCTCTACAACTACAACACGGTCGCCTCGCACTCCCCGCTCCCCAACCTGATCGACAACACAGTCCAGAACTACCCGCAGTTCGATCTGGGCATCCCTGACCAGTTCCGCTACGATATCTGGGCACAGGACTTCGCCAAGGACGTGAGAGACGGCACAGTGCCCCAGCTGGAGTTCATGTGGATCAGTTCCGACCACACCGGCGGCCCACCCACCGCGCAAGCTATGCAGGCCGATAACGACCTGGCCCTGGGCCGCTTTGTCGATGCCATCAGCCATAGCCCTATCTGGTCCTCTTCGGCCATCTTCGTTGAGGAAGACGACGCGCAGAACGGCGTCGACCACGTGGATGGTCACCGCAGCCCCGGCTATGTCATCAGCCCATTCGTCAAACAGCAGGTGAATCCCGATGGCACCGGGGCCGGCGTAACCGAAGACGGCACCTTCTACACGCAGGTCAACATGACCCGCACGATCGAGCAGATCCTCGGTCTGACGCCCATGAACCAGTTCGACCTCGTGGCTTCGCCGATGACGACGATCTTCATCGACAACCCGCCCCCGCAGAACTTCTTGCCGTGGACGCACGTGCCGAACGTGATCCCGCTGAATACGGGCGTTACGCAAAAGCCCAGTCAGCCCATCCCGGCCGCGCGCCATGCGATCCGGGCTCAGAACACCCCGGCTCAGACCGCGACCCCGAAGGAAAGCCGTGCGGTTAAAGCTCTGCGGGCTGGCTGGATGAAGAAGAAGACGGAGATCTTCGCCGGCAAACAGCACACACCCGACTCCGAAGATCCGGACACTGTCAACCACCTCGACTGGTATGAGGCCACGGGGTTTACGCGCCCGTATCCCGGCGAGAAAAAGGTGCTCCCTGCGAGCGCCTTCAAGAAAGCCGCACCCGGCAAGGACGACGACGACTCTGACTAAATCGCGTTCCGGCTGTAAAACGCCCTCTCCCCGAATGTTCGGGGGGAGGGCGTTTTTATGTCTGCGCGAGCCTTCATCAGCCGCGCCGTGCGGCCTCGATGGCGGCGATGTCGATCTTCTTCATCTTCATCATTGCCTCGAAGGCACGCTTTGCCTCAGCGCCGCCGGCCGCAAGTGCATCGGTCAGCGCGCGCGGGGTGATCTGCCACGAGAGGCCCCAGCGATCCTTGCACCAACCGCACTGGCTTTCCGTGCCGCCATTGCCGACGATGGCATTCCAGTAGCGGTCGGTCTCTTCCTGGCTCTCCGTCGCGATCTGGAAGGAAAAGGCCTCGGTGTGCCTGAACGCCGGGCCGCCGTTGAGGCCGAGACAGGGAATGCCGATGACGGTGAACTCCACACTCAGCACCTCGCCCTTCCTGCCGCCTGGAAAGTCGCCGGGAGCCGGGTGAACAGCGGTTACCTTACTATCCGGAAAGGTGGCGGCGTAGAAGCTCGCCGCTTCATGAGCGCCCTTGTCGAACCAGAGGCATATGGTGTTCTTTGGCTTCATTTTCGTGTGCTCCTTGTGCCCATTTTCCGGCTCAGCGTTCGAAAAGAAAATGAATTCGTTCTCGGCCTGGGACGGGCTTGCCATCCTCACGCGCGGGGTCGAAGCGCCATTGCCGGGCAGCCGCCACCGCCCGCGTCGCCAGATAGGCATCAAGGCCCGAATGCTGCTTCGTCGCCGGAACCGCGTCGGTAACGCGGCCATGGGCGTCGACTTGTACCCAGACGTCGATGGGGATCGGCTGCTTGATACGAGGCCGGATGCTGGCTGGCACCGTCGGCGGCACCTTGATCCGTGGCACCGGTCGCACTATGTTGGTGGCGGGGGCGGCCTGTTTGGGGCGTTCCACTGCTACGTCAGGCGCAGCTTTGATTAACCTGAACGATTCCGCCGTCAAGTGCCCGCCATTGTCCGTGACCTCCAGGCGGAAGGTGACGTCCTGACCCCCCGGTTTGTACTGATAGCTTCCCGATTGCAGATCCTGGGGCGAGAGATCGACCCGGTTCTGATCGTCGCCGTCGCGAACGAACAAGGCTACGGCGCGGGCGCCATTGAGAGCGCTGGCGTCGCGATTCCAGGAGATGCGCCAGGTTGGACCCGACGTGTCCACATAGAGTCCCAGGGGGCGAACGGCCACGCCTGTCTCGGTCGTCGCAGTGGCTGCGATGGGGGCAGATTCCCGCCTGGCGGCATGGGGTAACAGCAGCCAGAATGCTGCAGCCACCAGCACGATGGCGCCCCCCAGCGGCCACCAGCGCCGGAGGAAGCGTCCCGTAGATGAAGAACGCTCCAGTTCGTCTGTGTCGGCAAAAGTTGTGGGTCTCTCCGGTCGCTGCGGCGGCGGCAGGCTGACCTCGTGCATGAAAGCACGGGACGGACGGCCCTGTTCTTCGAAGGGTACAAAATCCGGTACCAGACGCCGAAAGCCTTCGCGGGAAGCAGGACTCTCCGGTGTGCCGGATAGAGCCGGCGTAGCTTGCGGGGCCTCTCCAACGCCCGCTGCGGCACCGGCATTCGGCGGCGATGCCGACTCCTGCGCCGGGCTGCCGTCCAGCGCACCGAACACCCGGCCCCGGAAGGGAAATTCGCCGCCCGACGGTCGCACCTCTCCGGCTGCGTTGCGCGCGAAAAACTGCGCCGAAATGTTGGCCGCGCTCTCCGGCCTCACCAGTAGAATCAGGTCGCCGGGATCGCTGAAATACCGCGCAATGAGTTCATGGTCGGTCTCTTCGAGCTGGAAGCCGGGGTGCAGATGGCTCCGATAGAAACCGACAATAGTCAGCTCGCTCGATTGATGGATCGCCGCGGCGGCCTTTTCGAGCTCCTCAATATCTTTCGCGTCCAGAGAGAACCGAGGACCCAGCCGGTGTTCGCACGCGAGGCGCTGATAACGGTCGATCCAGACCCTGGGGCGATCGCCAGGCTCGGCGTGGCCCAGCAGCAGGCCGCCCGCCTCGACGCCGTGACGCGGCGATGTCAGACCTTCCACCACATCACGCGCGATGCCGTCCACCGCGTCGAGATGCATGTGAACGACGACGCAACCCGCCTCCGACTCGCAGGTAAAGTACTCCTCTTCGATCGGATCTGCCGTGCCGGAGCGGCCAGTCAAAAGGGCCATAGCGGATGCCTTTGAGGACCAAGCGATTTCATTGCCATTCTTCGCCGTCCACCTGTTGCTGCAGACGCGACGCGCGCCCGGCGGGGTTTCCGCCTTCGCGTATCTGAAAAAGAATTAATCGGATAGAAGCAAAATGCTAAGCTTCTTCGGGCGTGTAGGTGAGAACCGGTTCCGTTCTCCCCCGTACCTGCACCGAACCCATCTCCCGGAAGCGGAATGTCCCGCGCAGCGCGTTGTAAGTGTACTCGCTGAGCAGGATGCCGACCCCCAGTTCCTTGGTAGCGGATTCCAGACGCGACGCCAGGTTTACCGTGTCGCCGATGGCTGTGTAATCCATGCGGCGGGTGGATCCGATATTACCCACCACCGCCGGCCCCGAATTGATCCCTACGCCGATCCTGATATTGATCCCTTCGGGCGCCCATTTCCCGGCGAGTTTGTGCAATTCCTGCTGCATCTCGATGGCTGCGCGCAAGGCGTGTTCCTCCTGGTAAACGTCGTCCTCCGGCGCGCCGAAGATCACCATAATGCCGTCGCCGATGAACTTGTCGAGGGTGCCCTGATTGCGAAAGATCACTTCGACCATGGCCTCGAAGTAATCGTTCAGCAGCATCACTACCTTCTCCGGTGCGAGTTTCTCGGAAATGGTCGAGAAGCCGCGGATATCGCAGAACAGGACGGTGATGCGCTTACGGTCCCCGCTGAGTTTCACATCGGCGCCGGATTTCAGGATGGAATCCATCACCTGGTGCGAAACGTAATGGGCGAAGGTGGTCTTCACGCGATCGCGCTCCTTCAGGCCAAGTGCCATAGCATTGACGGCCTCGGCGACGGCGCCGAACTCATCCGTCGTTCGGACGGCAAGCGGCGTGTCGAAATCCGCCTTGCCGATGCGATCCGCCGCCGCGCGGAGTTCAAGCAGCGGCTCGCTGGTCCTGCGGCTGATAAAGAGCGCCGCTGGAATCGCCAGACCTGCCGCCAGAAGCATCGACAGAAGGGCACTGACGCGGATAGGCCGGATCTGCGCTTCGACCCAGCTGGTAAGGGCTTCTACGACCACGGCCCCGACGATCTGTCCTGCATGATCCCGTACCGGAGCGCGGGCGCGCAAAAAGGTTCCGAATTCGTCGGTGATGAATTCTTCTCCCACTACCGGCTTGTCAATGGCCAGCATGCCCGCGTGTCCGGAACGATAGGTTTCACCCGGGTGGGCGGAATTCTCCAGGCTCTCCTCGGCATCCACTCCCACCAGCAGAACGCTCGGATCGCTCTTCGCCTGCATCACCGTGAACACCCGCTTCATGTAAGTATCGGGACGCCGGTTGGCATCGCGCACGCGCCGCAGGGTAGCGCGCAGTTGCTGGTAGGCAGGCGAATTTTCGTCGGCGCGGGAGTCCACCTGCTTCAGCAGATCCCCGTCCAGCATGGCGGCGGTGCCGGCGGCAATCGATAAGAGCTTGGCCCGGTAGCCGTCGTAGAGGTAGTGCCGCGCTAACCCGTCCATCACGGCTAATGAGATGCCGTTGGTGATCAGCGCAACGGCAAGGAAGGTCGCCAGTAGTTTGGTTCGGTAGCGCACTAACCTCTTATCGGCCGGATATTTGGAAATGAGAGAGATAATGGAATCGATGGGGCGTTGGCTGATCGGCGCGGGAATTCTGCTGGTGGTCGCCGGCATGGTGGTAATGCTGGGCGAGCGCGTCGGAATTCGCCTGGGGCGCTTGCCGGGCGATATACGGGTGGAGGGCAAGCACGGCGCATTTTACTTCCCCGTGGTGACGTGCATCCTGATCAGCGTCGTTCTCTCCGTAATTTCCTGGCTGTTCCGGTCGCGCTAAAGCACGTCGGCAAACCCGCGTTTCATATGGCGGAAGAAGAGTCCGCCCAACACAAAGGTCACCGTGGCGAAGGCCCCCGCTATCGCCATATCCCGCAGCAACGGCGCCGCACTGCCGAGCAGCATCGAACGATACGCCCGCACAATATACACCAGCGGATTCGCTACCAGAACGAATCGCAACCGAGCGGGAATTTTATCCTCCGGAATCATGATAGGCGTTATCCACAGCCACAATGTCATCACTACCGCCACCACCTGGGCGGTATCGCGAAGATAGACCTGAAGCGAAGCTGCAATCCAGCCGATCCCCACCGCGAACATGCCCACCAGCAGCCAAAACACGGGCAGCAGCAGGATCATAGGACTGCGGTGCCCTTCGGCAACTCCGGCGATCACGACGAATAAAACCACGGTCAGCAGGTGACTCGCCAGCGACGAAAGAAAAATCGAAACCGGCAGAATTTCCGAGGGAAACATGGTCTTGGTGACCAGGTTGGCCTGCTCCACAATGGAGCTGGAGGATCGCGTCACGGTCTCGGCAAAAAGCAGCCACGGCAGCATCCCCGCAAACAAATATAGGGAGTAGCTCCTCGTCCCGGCGCCGGGGGATGGGACCGTTCCCATGCAAATATTGAAGATGTAGGTATAAACCCCTAAGAGAACCAAGGGGTGGATCAGGCCCCATAACCAGCCCGCCGCGGAGCCCACGTAGCGCTGCTGAAAATCACGCTTAACCAATTGAAAAATAAGGGTCCTTCGCTCGATCAGGTTACGCGCGAAATGTCTACCGGGAATACGCGTCGGCAAGCGCGGATGGTAGCAACAAAAAGTGTTGACTTGCAAGCTTAATGGATGTTAACCTCTCAGTTTCGCTATATATATCGGTTCGATCTCGCTTTGGCGGGTGGGGTTCAATTCGTTCCACGAACTTCCATTCCAGAGATTTCACTTGGGGCGTGTCCTCCGAAACGCGCTCAGGAGAGAGGGATTGAAGCAAGACTATTTTATTGTCGTCCTGGCGCATTCTTTGCATGGACGGCTGCAACGCGTACACATTCCGCATCGCTTCGTCTACAGCGCTCTCGGCGCGGTCGGCCTGCTGTTCCTGCTCATATTTGGAGTAGTAGGCAGCTATGCGCGGATGGCTTGGAAAGTGGCCAACTACAACTCTCTGCAGCATGAAGCACAGACGTTGCGGGATCGCTACGAGACCCTCCAGAAGAAAGTCAAACAGACCAATGAGCAGTTGGCCAGTCTGCAGCTCCTCGCCGCCGAAGTCACCACCGCTTACGGCGTTAAGAATCAGTTGACCGGGTCGCCGGATTTGATCGCGGAAGCGCCGCTGGTTCCCACCATGGGCGATACGCTGGCGGAATACAACTACCTGCGTACTACAAATATGGCAGGACGCAGCCGTAACATCTTCGCACTGGCGGATCTGAACGTAATGCCGTCGGGGTGGCCCGTTAACGGACGATTGATGGATGGCTTCGGTCATCGCAGCGACCCGTTCTCCGGCGAAGGCGCCATGCATACCGGAGTGGATATTTCGGCCGAGTTCGGGACACCCGTGAAGGCGACCGGGGATGGCGTTGTGATCCACGCCAACTGGAACGGCGGCTATGGACGCTGCGTTATTGTCGATCACGGCAATGGGTACCAAACATGGTACGCGCATCTTTCCCGAATGGATGTAGTGGAAGGCGATGAAATTCGCCAGGGAGATGTTATTGGCCGCGTCGGCACCACGGGACGTTCCACAGGCGCGCATCTGCACTATGAAGTCCGCATTCGCTCGACTCCGGTGAATCCCTACCGGTTCCTCGCGCAGAGTTTCGGAGCCAAAGCTCCGGTGACGCCGAACGAGTTCCCGTTCTAAAGCGTTGCGCCCTCCTCCCGATTCCCCTTATCTGGGCGACGCCTCCGGCGATACCGGAGACGCCGAAGAAATTTTTATTCCACAAGACGAAGCCGAAGTGGCGCAGGTCATGCGCGATGCTACGGCCAGCCAGACTGGCGTCACAATTTCCGGCGCCGGCACCGGCCTTACCGGGGGACGCGTCCCACGTGGCGGCTGGATGCTCTCCACGGAACGTCTCAAGCATATTGAAATTCATCCGGGATATGCGGTATGCGGGGGCGGCGTTCTCTTGCGTGATCTGCAGGCCGCGGCGGCGAATTCCCGCCAGTTCTATGCGCCCGATCCGACCGAGTGGGGCGCTTCGATCGGCGGCACCGTCGCCACCAACGCCAGCGGATCGCGCAGCTTTCTGTATGGCGATACGCGCCGGCATGTGCGCGCTCTGCACGTCATTCTGTCGAATGGCGAGATGCTGATTCTGCGGCGCGGCGAAAAGCCTCCGTTTGAGCTTCCCTGCATCCCGCCCCCGTCAACTACGAAGAATACCGCTGGCTATTTTCTACGCCCGGGGATGGATTATCTGGATCTGTTTATTGGCTCGGAAGGCACGCTGGGAATTGTCACGCGGGCGGAGTTGGGTCTCCTACCCGCACCCAACGATTTATTCACCGGGGTGGTTTTTTTTGACTCCGACGACACGGCGCTGCGTGCGGTCGATGCGTGGCGCGGCGTCGAACATCTGCGCATGCTCGAGTATACGGATGCCGGGTCGCTCGATCTGCTGCGCACGCGGTTTCGGGAGATCCCCGGTGAAGCTCGCGCGGCGTTGATGATCGAGCAGGAAGTGGCAAAGGGTGAGGACGCCGAGGACGCCTGGCTGGAGCGACTCGAAGCGTCCGGCGCGCTGCTCGAAGCCTCCTGGTTTGCCACTTCGGCCGCAGACCGCGAGCGATTCCGCCGTTTCCGGCATGCCGTTCCGGAAGCCGTTAACGAACTTGTGCGCCATAACCACGTCACCAAGATGGGGTCGGATATTGCCGTTCCGATTGCGGCCAACCAGGCCATGCTGCGCATTTATCGAGAGGCACTCGACCGCGAGTTTCCGGGCCATTACTGCATCTTCGGGCATATCGGCGATGCCCATCTGCACGTAAATATTCTTCCGGCGAATGACGAACAGTGGCGGCGCGGGAAGCTGTTGATGACGGAGTTTGCGCGTCGTGCGGTGGCCCTGGGCGGCACGGTTTCGGCCGAGCATGGACTCGGCAAGAGGAAGGTGGATCTGCTGGCCGTGCAGTTTACGCCGGAGCAGATCGTGGCCATGAAGCAGGTGAAGGCGCGGCTCGATCCGCTCGGTTTGCTGGGGCGCGGTACGCTATTCCCGGCTGCGAACGTCAGCTAGCCGCTCCCGCTGAATCGGGATTAAATTCGGTTTCCATTTCCGGCGTGATGAGGCCAGGCTCGTCCATGTCCTTGAGGTGCATCTGATCCGTGAGGCGAAAGCTGGTTAACTTCATGCGCACCAAGTCGATCAACGGAACGGTTCTGACTCCGCCGATAAGGCGGTAAGGCCCCAGCCCATTTTCGAGAATCAAGTGGACGGCCCTACGCCAGGAAGGCTCCCCAACCTGGACCAGCATGTCGACTCCCCCACATTTGCGGTGCTGTAATGTTCAACCGCTTTGGCGATTGCCTGGAGGTCGTCGCGCCGGACCAGAATGTCGATGTCTTTGGTCAAGGGGCCGGCATCGGGATCGACTTCTTCGGCATAGAGATATGCGGCCAATCCATCGGCAATTCGATATTCGAGCCCTGCGGATGCAAAACTCTGTTCCACCAGGCCGGCGAGGCTGAGGAGTTGTGCCCGCCGCTCCTCGACGAACGTGTTGACGAAGACCTGCACTCCGTATTACGCCCTCGATCGGCCTGCGCCCTTAGTAAGAACCGGACTCTGGTTCGGCGCTTCCCTCAAGTCCAGTAACCGTCTGACTCGGCGCACCAGTTCATTGGGCGCAAACGGCTTCTGCAGAAACGCCGCGTTACCGCGTGAAATCCCGTGATGCCGGATCACATCTTCCGTGTACCCGGACATGAAAAGTATCTTCATATGCGGCAGCAACTCGGCCGCGCGGGCGGCGAGTATAGGGCCCGAGATACCGGGCATCACCACATCGGTGATCAACAGATCCACGCCCACCGGTCCGCGCGCATGAAGAATGTCCAGCGCCTCTTCGCCATTGGCGGCCCGCAAAACACTAAAGCCATGCGCCAGCATGCTCTCGGCGACGAGATCGAGCACGCCCTCATCGTCTTCGGCGATTAATATCGTCTCGTGGCCTCTTACCGGCGCCTCGGCCAGGGGCCTGATGGCGGCTTCCTGCGTTTCCGTCGATGCCGGAATGAAAACCGTCATGGTGGTGCCCACGCCGGGTTCGCTGTGGGCGTGAATGGCGCCGCCGGACTGCTGCACGATGCCGTACGCCGTCGAGAGGCCGAGGCCCGTTCCGTAACCTTCGGCCTTGGTGGTGAAGAATGGCTCGAAGATATGGGGCAAAACCGCGGCCGGGATGCCGCTGCCGTTGTCGCTCACACAAACCACGCAATAATCGTTGTCCGCCAGTCCATGCGCCCGCGCGGCGGTCCCCGTGAGCCGGCGCGAGGCCGTGCTCAGAATCAGTTTTCCGCCCCTGGGCATGGCGTCGCGCGAGTTCACCGCCAGATTCAGGATCACCTGTTCGACCTGGCCCGGATCCACCTTCACCGGCAGCGGCTTATCGGCGAGCTTCGTGATCACCTGCAGGTCTTCGCCGATCAGGCGCCGCAGCATCCTCTCCATTTCGCGCACCAGTTGGTTGAGATCGAGGACGCGCGGCTCCAAAGCCTGTTGACGGCTGAAAGCCAGCAACTGGCGGGTAAGGCCGCTGGCGCGTTCAGCCGCTTGCAGGATCTGTTCCAGACCCACGCGCGCGGGATTTTCATCGAGCAGCGCCAACTGCGCAAACCCGGTAATGACCGTCAGCAGATTATTGAAATCGTGCGCCACGCCGCCGGCCAGACGCCCGATCGCCTCCATCTTCATCGCCTGCTGCAACTCGGCCTCGAGCCGCTTTCTCTGCCGGCGGCCCTCCGCTTCGAGCAACTCGCGCTGGATCGCCAACGGCAGGCGGAAGAGATTATCCTTGACCACATAATCGCGGGCGCCGGCGCGCAGCAGATTGAGAATTGTCTCCTCGTTCGCTGTGTCCGAGATGGCAATAAACGGGATGTCGAGACCGCTCGCCTGCAGGACGTCGAGAGCAGCCTCGCAATTGAAGCGGGGAACCACACAGTCCGCCAGAATTACGTCCCAGCCGTGCGCCGCCAACTGCTCGCGCATGGTATCCGCGGTATCGACTCGATGAATCTGCGGATCGTAGTCCGCGCGCGACAGCAGCCGCGGAATAGCAGCCTGGTGGTCTTCGCGATCTGCGACGAGGAGGACCTTAAGGGGCTGGCCCATTATGGTTTTCAGCCGATGTTCAGTGCCTGCTTAAACGCGCCCGCGGAGCCGCCGATTTTCGCCTGCAGCATCATGATGGCGTGAATCAACTGCTCGGGGCGCGGCGGACAGCCGGGCACGAACACGTCCACGGGAATTACCTGGTTCACCGGCACCAGCGCGTAGTTGTTGAAGACGCCGGTGGATGTTGCGCAGGCGCCCATGGAAATGGCCCACTTGGGCTCCGGCATTTGCTGATAAAGGTGACGTACTACGGGGGCCATTTTATTCGACACCCGGCCGGCGATGATCATCAGATCGCTTTGCCGCGGCGAACCGCGAAACACTTCGGCGCCGAAGCGCGAAATATCGAAACGCGAGGCGCTCATCGACATCATTTCGATGGCGCAGCAGGCGAGCCCGAAGCCCATCGGCCAAATGGAATTTTTGCGGCCCCAGTTGATGACGCTGTCGAGGGTGGTCATGACGGCGCCGGACTGTAGAAGTGCCTGATCGAGCGTTTCGTTATCGATGTGCGAAAAGAGTTCGGCCGGACCGCTGGCGATCGGTGCGTTCATGATCTTTATTGTGGCATGACGGGTGCGCCTGAACCGGGAAGCATGCCCGACATATCTCGGGCGTGGTCCTCGATCCAACCGGGGAGCCAGTCGCCGAGGCCCATATCGACCACACAAACGATTGGCGGCAAGTTCACACAACGGATTCGGAAGGCCGGTTTGACCTGGATACAAATGCGCCCGCCGTGGTCATCCGGGAAGCCGGATTCCAGAGTCAGTTCCTGTGCACGCAGGATGCGGCGGAGGTGCGCGTCACGCTGCAGAAACTACCGGTGGGCCGATCGTTTCCAAACTGCCCGAATACGGGACGGTATTACGTAATAGATGGATCGCAAGCCGCGTTTCGATTCCCGTAGCTTCCAGTCCAAAGCCAGCCGGCAGGGCCACGATATCGACCACGCGGTACGGATTTACTCTGTCCAGACCAAACAGGGCCGCATGAGAATCAGACACGGCAGTGGACCCATGTGGAGCTTCGGAACGCCTGATGATCGGGATGTCTGGGAGTCTGTCCACTATGAAGAGGCCATGATCAAAGCCGCGCGTTGGGTAATCATCGACGCTCGCGGGCAATTTGCCAACGGCGATGGTGTCGACGAAGTAACTGCCCGGACTCTCGACCGGTTACTCGATGGCGCTTGCCTGAAGTGAACTGCTCACGCCCCCAGAATCGCGGCCTTATGTTGGCTGTAATGCGCGCCCATGGTTCCGTTTGCCGCTACGATTTCCGCGGCCGCCGTTACCAGCGCGTCCCACTTGGCGCCCGGAACGGCCAGGTACAATTCCTCATCGGGTAAACCCGTGAACGTCCGGTTGCCCTTACAGCCAAACGACACCGACGTCATGCCCGATTTCAGCGACAGCGGCAGCACCGCGCAGGCTGGCCGACCGAGGGATTGAGTGACCGCGTCCCCTGCCCCGCCCCGCAGCGCCGCTTCGTAAATCAGCATGGCCGACGCCGGACGCGCGGCAATAACCACCAGATCCACCGGAAACTTCGCCGTGCCGTTGACGGGCGAATAGGCCACGAACGCCGGCGCCTGCGGGAGTACGGGAATCGACGGCACCTCCTTCATCTGCAGATACCCGCTGTGCACCATAAAACCGACCGTGTCGTTGAGCGCCGGAAGGGTAATCCCGTGCGTGTACGCGCCCACCGCGCAGTTGTAATGGTCCGACGGCACGGTGTAGAAAGTCTGGCCGTCCATGGCCGCGCGCCAGAAGGAACAACCCGCCGGCACGGCTCCACCGCTCCATGCTGCGACGCCTTCCGGCGCTTCGTTCAGAAATCCGATTGCGATCGGCGGTTTCGAAAGTCCCAAAGCCGCTTGCAGTTCCGATGTCATCCTTTTGACCCCATTTTGAATCCTACGATCTCCTTATATTCTTCCAGCGAATTGTATACGATCGGGCAATACGTGGCACGGTCGATCATCTGCCACATGCGGCTTTCAATCGACCCGGCCCCCCGGACCAGATGCGGAAAATTGCGGCAGGTGTCCGGACGGTCTTCGTAGATGGTGCAATCGTTGCCGTCCAGAAAGATGCAGCCGTGCTCGTTGCGGCGCAGGATGGTTTCGCCCTCTTCCTGCACGGACATGGTGGTGTATTCGAGGACGAACTGCTTCGGCGTAATCCGCAGCGCGCGCGCCAGCCGATCCACATCGCGCTCCGTGATGTCGGTCTCCGCCACTTTGCAACAATTGGCGCAGGCGCGGCAATCCGTTTTCTCCTCGATTTCCTCGGCCACGCGCCGGAAACGCCGCTCCGGAAAATCGTGCGCTTTCATGTAACGGCGGAAGCGCTCGTTCTCTTGCAGCTTCTTCTCTCCGAGGCGTTTTATCTGAACCAGATCCGTAACCACTACAATGAGCCTAACAGTGCCCACTTCATCCGTGTCCACCGCCAACGCCCAATGGGATCGCTCGTTCTTCGGCCATCCGCGCGGCCTCTCGACGCTCTTCTTCACCGAAATGTGGGAGCGCTTCAGCTATTACGGGATGCGCGCCATCCTGATTTTGTTCATGACTGCGACGGTAGGGAACGGCGGGCTGGGCTTCCCGACGTCGAAAGCGGGGTCGGTTTATGGCCTGTATACGGCGACGGTTTACCTGGTCACTCTCCCCGGGGGGTGGATAGCGGACCGGATCGTCGGGCAGCGGCGCGCGGTTCTTTGGGGCGGCATCGTGATCGCGCTCGGCCACTTCTCCATGGCGATTCCAAAGATTGAAACCTTCTACCTGGGGCTGGTGCTGATTGTCGCCGGAACCGGGCTTTTGAAACCCAACATCAGCACGATGGTCGGGGCACTTTATACCCCTGAAGATCATCGGAGAGATGCAGGATTCTCTATCTTTTACATGGGGATTAATCTGGGTGCCTTCATTTCGCCTTTGGTCTGCGGGTACCTGGGGGAAAACATTAACTGGCACTACGGTTTCAGCGCCGCGGGGGTTGGGATGACGCTGGGATTGATCCAATATGTCTGGGGTGGCAAGTACCTCGGCAGCGCGGGGATTGAGGCGGCGGGGACTAAGGAGGATCTGCAGCTTTTCAAACGCGTGGCGATCGGATCGGCGGCGGGGATTGCGATTCTCCTGGGCGCCTGGTACATCGGGTCCTTCACCCTTTCGGCCGAAACCATCTCGAACATTTTCGGCGTGATCCTCGGCATCGTGGTCGTAGTGTTCTTCGGCTGGCTGCTTACCTCGAAGGATTATTCCCCGGTGGAACGCCGGCGCTTCTGGGCGATTTTGGTGCTGTTTATTGCGGCGTCGTTATTCTGGTCGGCCTATGAGCAGGCCGGTTCTACATTAAGTCTGTTCGCCGAGCGGAACACTAATCTACACACATGGGACGCGTGGCCATGGGGTTTGTTTCGTGCGAGTTACTTCCAATCCTTCAACTCAATTTTCATCATCGTGCTGGCGCCGGCATTTGCATGGCTTTGGGTCAAGCTGGGACCTCGAGAGCCATCGAGCACAGCCAAATTCTCCTGGGGGTTGCTGCTGGTTGGGTTGGGATTTGCGATTCTGATCCCGGTAGGTGGTTCGACGCACGCCAGCCCATGGTGGCTCACGCTCAGCTACCTGCTGCAGACGCTCGGGGAACTGTGCCTCAGCCCGGTGGGACTAAGCGCCATGACCAAACTCGCACCGGCCCGGGCAGTCGGGATGATGATGGGTGTATGGTTTCTGGCGGATTCGGTGGGGAACTTCATTGGCGGGCGGATCGCTTCGGTGTATGAATCGTTTCCGCTTCCGGTGCTGTTCGGATTGGTCGCCGCATTCTGCCTAGTTCTGGCATTGATCCTGCTCTTTCTTATCAGACCGATGAAGCATCTTTCCGAAGGTGTCAATTGATGCTCTGGGAGCGGTACCGGAGCGAGTTCCCGGTCACTAAGAATCTGATCTATCTCAATCACGCTGCTGTCGCGCCTTTGTCCCTTCGGGCGGCGACTGCGATGCAGGGTCTGGCGCAGGACGCACTGGATTTCGGCAGTCTTCATTATGCGGACTGGATGGCCGCGTACGAGGGTGTTCGAAGCGCGACGGCCCGCCTGATCAATGCCGATCCGCGGGAGATCGCCATCGTTAAGAATACTTCGGAAGGCATCGCGACGGTGGCCATGGGGATTCGCTGGGAGGCGGGCGACGTGGTGGTGGCGTTCGAAGAGGAGTTTCCTTCGAATTTCTATCCGTGGAAGCGCCTGGAAGCGCTGGGAGTGGAGGTTCGCTGGCTCTCCGTTTTCGACGATCTGGAGCGGATTGAGCAGGCCGCTAAGGGGGCGAAGCTATTGGCGATCAGCTTTGTGCAATACCTTAGTGGGTATCGCGTAAGCCTTGAAGATATTGGGGAACTCTGTTCGCAGAATGGATGCATTTTTCTGGTGGATGCGATTCAGGGGCTAGGGGCATTTCCGATCGATGTGCGGGCGGCGAAAATCGATGCCTTGGCGGCCGATGGGCATAAATGGCTGCTTGGTCCTGAGGGTTGCGGGGTTCTCTATGTGCGGCGGGAGGTCCAGGAACAAATCGAACCCGTTGAGTTCGGGTGGACGAACGTGGCTCGGTATGCTGACTATGCTTCACGCGATATGACTTTGCGGTCGGACGCTGGAAGATACGAGTGCGGTACGCTTAATACAATTGGTTGCTATGGGTTACGCGCTTCTATTGAGCTTTTGCTTGAGGTTGGGATTCAGATTGTTTCCCTGGCTGTTCAGAGCTTGGGCGACCAGATCGCCGACGGGGCTCAGGAGCTTGGCTTTGAATTGTTGGGGCGGCGTTCTGTGGCGACCGGCGCTGGAATCGTCTCGATCCGCAAGCAAGGATTGGATGCACAGTTGATTGTTAAACGATTGAAGGATAAAGGCATTATCGCCGCTCCCCGCCAAGGTTGGGTGCGGCTTTCCCCTCACTTCTACATCTCGCCTGAAGAGATCGATCTACTCCTTGAGGAGTTGAGAAATATCACGGCCGCCTGAAGATGATCAGGTGTTGTTCGGGCAGGTTTTCTATCGATTGCTCGAACCGGTAGCCTTCGGGTTCCACCTCGGCCCGCACATCCTTGACGGTCATCTTGTGCTCGGGGCGGATGGGTACGTTTGGATCCTCAGCGCGATATTCGAGGAACACCAACCGGCCGTTCTGCCGCAGCGCCTCATGCATGCGATCCAACATCTTCTCGGGCTCGGAAAACTCGTGGTAAACGTCAACCATCAGGATCAAATCCACAGAATTGGCAGGCAGCTTCGGGTTATCGATTGTCCCCAGAACCGGCCGGACGTTGGCAAGGTGCCTTGCCCCCATGTTCTTCCTGAGCACATCGAGCATAGATTGTTGAATATCCTCGCCATACACGATTCCACTCGGCCCCACGCGCTCGGCCAAACGCCACGTAAAATACCCAACTCCGGCACCAATATCGGCCACTGCGGCGCCCTTGGGAATCTTCAGATCGTCGAGCGCTTCGTCGGGATGTTCTTCAGCTTCGCGCTCGGGCCGAACCAGCCAATCCGCCCCCGCCGCGCCCATCACCTGAGCGATGCGACGGTGCGTGATCGGATGAACGTCCTCGCCCCAACAGATGAAAGCGAACGCCAGCAGC
>Ga0326727_10011925_pt1 | contig 19991 bp, 13 predicted proteins | sample MB2enrmetagenome_FD_207643 | JGI IMG/M metagenome (GOLD analysis project Ga0326727, IMG submission 207643) | Lab enriched peat soil microbial communities from McLean, Ithaca, NY, United States - MB29MY | ecosystem: Environmental > Terrestrial > Soil > Wetlands > Peat | place: USA: New York...
AAACAAATAATGAGGGGGTGGCAATTATCTCGGCTGCCAGGCTGATGAGCGGCATGAATGACACTGAGGGATTGAAGCAAGCCTTGGTAAATTATGCAAAAAGTGTTGTTGACTACGATCTTGATGCGATGCACTCCGGGACAATGTCAAATCAAGCAAAAATTGCCTTTGACAACCTCTGGGACCAAGCAAATAAAATAAAGATACATTCAAACGGTGATGATAGCCTCCGCGTTTTAGTACTTAATGAACTCAATGAAATTACAAAATGCAGAAACACTAGGGCGATGAGGATCAAACAGAACCTCCACCCATTAATATTTCTTTTAATTATAGTCGGATATTATATGATGCTGGTCAAATCATATTTTACGCGTGTCAAATGCAGGAAGTCGCAACTTGCGTTTGACATCTCCATGTTCCTCATACTCCTCCTGATCATTACAGTCATTATCGATCTCGACACGCCTTTTGTTGGTATCGTGAATATCGACACCTCCGCATTCAACTTGGCTTTAGAGAAGGTTTCGTTGATCACTAAATTAACTCCAAATTAAACAGGATCGCCAGTAGCCGTCGCTTTTCCAATAATATTTGGCCCGCAGACAGCGTAAGTTCTATCCGAATACTGTTTATCCTCCTCATTGAAAGCTTGTCCTGGGCGATGACCGCGCTTCTGTTTTCCAAATATCGCTCACAACAACAATCTGTTTATCACGCGAAATATTTTTCCCGTGTTGCTGTTTTGCATCAGTCAGGCGGAATGTACAAAAAGGTGCGGAAAGGACACAAAAATGCAAATGAGTGCGCCGCCAACCCCGGAAAATCATCTCCCGGTTTCACCGCCCCGGCGGGCCTGCCCGGGGATGCGCCGGCTTTCCTCCCCGCCAGCCGGCCGCGTGGCGGCAGCGGACATCTCCCCGGCCAGTTGGTCGATCAGCTCGGCCAGCCTGCCAGGGGCGGTCAGCATGGGGTACGGCCCGGTCTCCAGCTGGATCCGTTTCATGCCCAGAAGCCCTGCCTGAGCGGCCATGGCCTTGGCCAGAGGATCTGAGTTTCCCGAGCAGCGGACGTACGCCGAGGGGAGACCCGGCACCTTGGCGCCGTAAGGGTTCGGTTGGGTGAAAGCCAACTGGGGGAAGGGGTGCAACCGTTTGGAAAACCAATCTTCGAGGCGTTCGTCGGAGATTCCGAAATTCCCGGCCGAGACAGGCGGCACGAACCAGACGTTCTTGTCGTGCGAGGCCAGTTTGGGCGTCAGGCGGCTGCCTGCGACAGCGGCATAGGAAAAGCCGCGTTTGGGGATGACCCCGTCGATGTAGATCATCCCGGCGGCCTTGGCCATGAGACGATGCGCCACCGTTGCCGCCACCATCCCGCCGTAATCGTGTCCCACCAGGACCGCGCCCTCCAGGTCCTGGTAGAACAAGAGCTGGCTCACATCCTGAACGTGCGTGGAAAAGCAGACTTCCATATGCAGCAGGTGGCTGCGGTCGCCGCAGCCGGTCAAGGTCGGCGTATGCACCACATGACCCAGACGGGTAAGCCGCGAGGCGGTTTCGGTCCAGATCCAACCGCCCGTGAACGCCCCGTGAACAAGAACAAGAGCGGCCATCCCTAGTCCCTCCCGGACGGGCCGGCCTTGCCCGCGTTTACAGCGCGGACCGCTCCGCAGTGCGTAAGCGTGCGCCCCTTGCCGATCGTCATCCGTGAGAACATCTTCTCCTCCTGCATCCACCCCGGGGAATATTCCCCGGGACTGCAAGCGCCTTGCCAAACGCGAAGCGTGGCCGAACGCCGCCGGGGAAGGAGACGCTCTCCCGGGCGCGGACGGTTTTGGACGCAAGCGAACTATCCGGCGTGACATTTACAATATTGTGGTACGCCCGGCGACGGGGAACACGCCGGGGAAGGCATTTCCCGCGCTCTTTTGCGCGCGGCCGACAAACCTCGCCCCGGGCCTTTAAGCCATGCACGAGCGGCTCTTTGACACCATCCGGGGATCGGGTTACCGTTTGGCTGGAAAAATCCGCCAGGACCGCACCCGGCCCGGGGACGGAAAACCAGATGGAGCCTCTCCCATGACCAGGGAAGACGTGTTCAGCATTTGCGGCATGTGCACCGTCCGCTGTCCCATAGTGGCCGAAACGGAAAACGGCCGGGTCGTCCGCCTGCAGGGCAATCCGTTTGCGCCTGGCGTGGCCGGGTCACTGTGCCCCCGGGGCGCGGCCGGCATGGCCTTGTCCTATGACATCGAGCGCCCGCGGGGACCGCTTATCCGCACGGGCGCGCGGGGCGAGGGCAAATGGCGCCAGGTCTCCTGGGATGAGGCTCTTGATTTCGCGGCCGCCAAGATCGAGACCGCAAGGCAAGCCCACGGCGCCAAAAGCGTCATCTGGTCCGACCGGGGCGGCCCGTTCAGCGACCTGCAGCAGGCCTTCGTGCGCGGCCTGGGAACGCCCAACTACCATAACCACGACAGCGCCTGCGGCCGCAACGTCCATCACGCCGCCATGTCGCTTTTCGGCCTGGGACGCGCGGGCATGGCCAACGACCTGAAAAACGCCCGCCATGTCGTCTTGCAGACCCGCAACATTTTCGAGTCCGTCAACGTCGCCGAGGTCAACAACCTGCTGGACGCCATGGACGGCGGCTGCAAGCTCAGCGTCATCGACATCCGGGCCACGGTCAGCGCCGCCAAGGCGGACAATTTCTTCCTGGTCCGACCGGGAACGGACTACGCATTCAACTTGGCCGTGATCCACGAACTGCTGGCCTCGGGGCTTACCGACACGGAATACTGCGCCAAGTATGTGCGCGACCTGGACGCCCTGCGGACTTTCGTGGCCGGCTATTCGCCCGAATGGGCCGAGGCGGAAACCGGGATACCGGCCGGCCGAATCCGGGACCTGGCCGCGCAGCTCGCACAGGCCGCGCCCGCGGTGATCTGGCATCCGGGCTGGATGAGCGCGCGCTACCGCGATTCCTTCCAGGTCGCCCGCACCGCCTATATCATCAACGCCCTGCTCGGCTCGGTCGGGTCCAAGGGCGGCCTGGCCATCGCCAATGGCCCCGCGGACGTGGGCCGCGCGGGACTCGCGCAATTCGCCGCCCTCTACCCAAAGCCCTCGGAGCCGCGAGCCGACGGCGCGGGCTGGAAATACCCCCACATCGACGCCGGGGCAGGACTTATGCACCTGGCCATGCGGGCCATCGAAACCGGGGATCCCTATCCGGTTAAGGCCTACATCGCCTTCCGCCACGATCCGCTCATGGCCTATCCCGATCCTGGCGCCCAGCGCCGCATCCTGGACAAACTCGATGCCCTGATCAGCGTCACCTTCACCTGGTCCGACACCGCCTGGCACTCGGACGTGGTCCTGCCGCTGTCGCCCTATCTGGAGCGCGAATCGATCATCGGACTGAAAAAAGGGCCCAAGCCCTCCTTTTTCGTACGCCGCCGGGCCATGCCCCCGCGCCACGACACCCGCGCGGACTGGGAGATCATCGCCGGCCTGGCCGCGCGGCTTGGCATCGACAAACTGGCCTTTACGCGCATCGAGGACCTCTGGGACTACCAGCTTGCCCCCACCGGGCTGAGCATGGCCGATTTCGCCGCCCAGGGCATGGTTTTTCTGTCCGAGAAGCCCCATTATCACGGGCCGGACAACCCGCGCTTCAAGACGCCCTCGGGCAAAATCGAAATCGTGTCCGAAAAGCTCGAAAAGGCCAGATTGCCTTCCCTTGCGGCCTACCAGCCCCCCCAGGCCCCACCAGAGGGCGCATTCCGGATCGCCTTCGGCCGCGTGGTCCTGCACACCCAGGGCCATACCGTGGACAACCCGGTGCTTTTCGCCCGGATGCCGGAAAACATCCTGTGGCTGAACGCCGCGCGGGCGGCCGAGCTCGGCATTGCCGACGGCGATTGGGTGGATGTGTCCGGCAATGGACACGGCGGCCGGATCCGGGCCTTTGTCACCGAGTTCATCCACCCCGAGGCGGTGTTCATGGTGCACGGATTCGGCCACGACCTGCCGGTGGAACCGCGGGCCAGGGGGCGGGGGTTGGCCGACAACGCGCTCATGGACGGAGGGCTCTTCGAGAGCGACCCTTACGGCGGCGGCGTGACCATGCAAGAGCATTTCGTGCGGGTGAGCAAGGCCGGCTAGTCCGCCTGCGCCCCGTGAGGGCCAGTCCCCGAACGGCAGAGGGGGAAGACGCGGGGCTTGGGCTGAGGATAATTTGGCATACCTCATTGTTACCATCAGGTACTATTGATCGCCATCCGTTGTCAGTTTTTGCACAAAAATGTCGGGCAGGGTAAAATTTCACCCTGGGTATTATTCGCCATCTGATCCGAGGCTCTCAATCCGGGGATTGCAACTTGCAACCCGCCGCCTGCCATTCCTTTTCATTTGCAGTGATCCTGAGCCAACCGCACTCCTGAAAACAAAATAAAACGCCTGTTTTAAGGCTACCCGTCGAGTGGCATGCTCATTGCTACAGGTTGCGTCGAATCAATGCGGTGCAGGCCCGCGCGCCAGGGCGCAGGGCAAGCCGAATTTTTTCCAACCGGCAAAGGGCAACGGGCGATCAGGGGTGGAACCACGGCTACCCTGCTTGTAAAAATGATCTCGAAAAGAGTATTTGAACATGGGAAAACAACTCGCCGCTGAGCATCGGGGGCAACCTCACCTGCCGTTGAATGCAAAAGAATGTACACCAGTCCAAAAGACCTCGTTGCCGAGAGACTGGCCGTTGTTTAAGCGTCTCTACCATGCTTATAATCTCTGGACATCAGCATCTTCAGGCGCAATCCCTGGGCGGAATCTGGCGGTGGACGCTTTTCGCGGGTTGACTATCGCCCTGATGATTATCGTCAACAATCCGGGAAGCTACTTGTATGTTTACCATCCACTCCAGCATTCACGCTGGCATGGATGTACACTGGCTGATTTTGTATTTCCATCTTTTCTCCTCATTGTCGGCATTTCCATCGCATTTTCCTTGGCGTCTCGGACAAAGACTGTCGCAAATAGATATTCTTTAATTAAATCTGCCTGCGTAAGAAGTGCAAAATTGTTCTGTCTTGGACTTTTAGCGAATAATTTTCCATTTTATAACATTCATGAGTGGCGAATTCCCGGTGTTTTGCAACGGATTGCCATCGTTTATTGCATCTCCGTCTTGATCGCCTTAAAATGCAGCACGCGAAGCATCGTTTGGATCGTAATGATCCTGCTGGTGGGATATTGGGGCGTGTTGTCGCTGATTCCCGTACCGGGGATCGGGGCGCCGAACCTCTCCCTGCCGACGGCGAATATAGCCGCTTGGCTCGATCACAAACTCATGGGGGCGTATCTTTACAATTCCGCAGCGGGCTGGGACCCGGAAGGGCTGCTCAGCACGATCCCGGCGACATGCCTTTCCCTCATCGGAATTTTGGTGGGGAAACTGCTTATCCGATCCGACTCTTTTGATAAAAAGATTCATACACTTTTTATTTCCGGACTGATTTTGGCCGCGAGCGGTTCATTGTGGAGCGCCTTGTTTCCCTTCAACCGCTGGCTCTGGACAAGTTCGTTCATGCTCTTCGCCTCAGGCCTTGGCCTTCTGGTCCTTTCTGTTTGCACACTGATTACTTATCGGTCGCGAATCGCGATCATCCTCTATCCATTCATTATCCTTGGATCAAACGCGATCGTAATATATTTATGCTCAAGTATTTTCTCCAGGGTGCTATATAGTATCAATATACACGATATAAATATGCATGATTTTATTCATAATTCCTTGTTTGCCTCCTGGCTATCTACACCAAATGCTTCTCTATGCTGGGCAATAGCTTACACATTAACCATGTTTATGCTTTCTTATCTGCTGTATATTAAGAGAATAACAATAAAAATTTAACAAAGCATCGCTATTTTGTATTATAAAAGGGGCTGTCCTAGCTAACGAGCAACAATCCGTATTTCCCCTAATATTATTACATTGTTGAAATGGATTCTCCACTTGTCTTAAAGCGGGGGCCGGGGGCGGCAGCCCCCTTGGGGAAAAGAAGTGGTTCTGGATTTCTGCTTTCAAACCTGAACGCGTCAGCCCTTTGAAGAGTAAAACCAGAACCACTGGTATTTTTCCAGGGGGCTTCGCCCCCGACCCCCATGAAAACGGATAGTGAATTCCTTAGCCAGGACAGCCCCTTATAAAATAGTGGGGTATGCAGCCAATAAGCATGAGATTTAAGAAGCCACGGCTTCAAATTCTCTCTTCCCGCAGAAATTTATCCCCAATAAATGGCTAACCGACAGCAAGGTCGGCTAGCCATTTTTCTTTGGTTTTCGTGCGGACCGCCTGTTGTATCACCCGCATCGAGTGGCCCTTGGCCGGCCTCCCCGGCCACGCCCCTGATTCTCACTACCGGGGGGGCCGGATTACCCCGGATGCCGCGCCCCGGAACCCTGGCCCCCGCCTCTTTCCCATATGCCCCGGCCCCTGCGGCCCACAGACAGAATCCGGATTTTTTCAAATTTGCGATTGACAAAGAACGAAAGGCAACTTAGTTAGACGCCTAACGAAGTTGTTAGTGATCTAATAGTTGTTCAGATCACTAACATTTTTTTGTCGGAACGGTCGAGGCGCGCATGATCATTAAGGAACTGCCAAGCTACCAGACGCTCTTGGAATACGCCAAGCGCTATCCCTCCATGGACATCCAGATGTTCGAGGCCTACCTGCATATCGTGCGCACGGGCGCCATCCTGCACCAATACGTGGAGCAAAGGCTGGGCAAGCTCGGGCTTTCCTATGGCCGGTTCTTGATTCTGTCCCTCTTGACCCGCTCGGACGCCCCGATACCCGTTTGCAAACTGGCCGAGATGGCCTGCGTGACCACGCCCACCGTCTCCGCCGTGCTCTCGGGCATGGTCCGGGACGGCATGGTGGAGCGGGTTACGGACCCTTCCGACCGGCGCGTGGTGCGCATCGGGCTCAAGCCCGAGGGCCAAAAGATCATTGACGAGGTGGTTCCCGGACTCTTAGAGCACCAGACCGAGGCGATGTCCGGGCTCGATGGCCAGGAACTCAAAACAGTGGTCGCCCTACTGTCAAAGGTCCGGCTCGACGCCGGGCACTGCTTCAAGGAGTCGACGAGATAATGCAAGACAACATGAAAGAACCGAAAACGGAGAGACTCGCGGGAACTCCCCGCAAGCGAAAGGGCGCGGGCGTCGCGCTGATCATTGTGCTGGCCGTCTTCGCCGTCTGCGGCGCGGGGCTGTGGTGGTGGCGCGCCTCGGGCTATGAGACCACCGACGACGCCTTCATCGCCGGGCACGTCACCAATGTGTCTCCGCGGGTGGCCGGACGGGTCATCAAGGTCCTGGCGGAGGACAACCAGAATGTCCCGGCCGGGGACGTCTTGGTCACGCTTGATCCGGACACCTTCAAGGTGAAGCTCAACCAGGCCGCGGCCGACTTAAACGAAGCCGAACAGAGGCTCCAGGAAGCCCATTCCAAGCATCTGGCGGCCCTGGCGGCCGTGGATCAGGCCAAGGCTGACGCCGCCTCGGCCGAGGCGGGGGCGGGCAACGCCGCCACGGACCTTTTCCGCTACAATAATCTCATTGACAGCGGGGCCGTATCCCAGCAGGCCCGCGACAACGCCGACACCCTTTCGCGCACCAGCTCCGCCGGCCTGCAGTCGGCGCGCAAACGCCTGGCCTCCGTCGAGGCCCAGGCCAACGTGGCCGCCACCCAGATCCATACCGCCGAGGCCGCCGTGGACAAGTGCCGGGCCTCGCTGGAACAGGCCCGGCTGGACCTTTCCTACACCGAGATCAAGGCCAGCGTGGCCGGCCGGGTGACCAACAAATCCGTCGAGCCCGGGGACTACCTGCAGGTGGGCCAGGCCATCATGAGCCTGGTGCGGGACGATGTCTGGGTCGTGGCCAACTTCAAGGAGACGCAGCTCACGAAGATGCGCCCGGGCCAGACCGTGAGCATCACCGTGGACGCTTATCCCGATCACGAATTCACCGGCCGCGTGGAAAGCCTGCAGGCCGGGACCGGAGCCGCCTTCAGCCTGCTGCCGCCCCAGAACGCCTCCGGCAACTACGTCAAGGTGGTGCAGCGCGTGCCCGTGAAGATCGTGTTCGATACCCTGCCGGACGAGGGCTATCACCTGGCCCCGGGCATGTCCGTCGTCCCCCAGGTGCGGGTGCGCTAAAGCCATGTCCCAGACTTACGATCAATGGAAGCCCTCGGCCAGCCTGGGGATCATCGCCATGTCGGTGATGCTGCCCACCATCATGGAGGTGCTCGACACCACCATGGCCAACGTGGCCTTGCCGCACATAGCCGGAAGCCTCGCCGCCAGCCAGGACGAGGCCACCTGGGTGCTCACCAGCTACCTGGTGTCCAACGCCATCGTCTTGCCCATGACCGGCTGGCTGTCCGTGCGCCTGGGCCGCAAGCGCTTTCTCATGACCTGCGTGGTGCTCTTCACCATGGCCTCGGCCATGTGCGGGGCGGCCACCAGCATGCCCATGCTCATCCTGGCCCGCATCCTCCAGGGCGCGGCCGGCGGCGCGCTGCAACCGCTCGCCCAGGCCATCCTCATGGAGAGCGCCCCGCCCGCGAAACGCGGCATGGCGATGGCCATCTATGGCATGGGCGTGGTGGTGGCTCCCATCATCGGCCCCGTCGTCGGCGGCTGGCTCACTGACAGCTATTCCTGGCGCTGGATGTTCTTCATCAACCTGCCCATCGGTGTTCTGGCGCTGTTTATGTGCCAGGCCTTCATCGAGGACCCCCCGTACCTGGAAGCGGCCAGGAAGAATATCGGCGCGGTGGATTACATCGGTTTCGGCTTCATGGCCCTCTGGCTGGCCACGCTGCAGATCGTGCTGGACAAGGGCCAGCAGGAGGACTGGTTCGAAACCCGCTGGATCGTCTGGTTCAGCGTGGTCTCGCTTGTCTCCATGATCGCCTTCATCGTCTGGGAGCTTCGCGCCAAATATCCCGTCGTGAACCTGAGGGTGCTCAAAAACGTCAATTTCGCCACCGGCACGGTCATGATGACGCTGCTCGGAATGGTCCTTTACGCCACCATCACCCTGCAGCCGCTCTTCCTGCAGTACCTCATGGGGTATTCCGCCCTGGACAGCGGCCTGGCGCTCAGCCCCCGGGGCATCGGGGCCCTGATGTCCATGGTGCTGGTGGGCAGGCTCATAGGCCGCGTGGACAGCCGGCTGCTGATCGGCGCCGGCTTCGCCGTCCTGGCGGTCACGTCCTTCCACTTCGGCGGCGTCAGCCTGGACATCACCCGGGCCTACTTCGCTTGGCCCAACGTGATCATGGGCCTGTCCCTGGGGTTCATATTCGTGCCCCTGTCCACCACGGCCATGGGCGGACTGCCCCAGGAGCAGATGGGCAACGCCTCGGGCATCTACAACCTCATGCGCAACCTCGGCGGCAGCATCGGCATCTCCATCGTCACCACCATGATCTCCCGGGACGCGCAGACCCACCAGAACCTGCTGTCCCAGAACATGTTCGCCGCCAATCCCCGCTTCCAGGAATTCTTCCATGGCGTCACCACCTACATGGCCCAGACCTACGACCCGGTTCAGGCCAAGCACAAAGCCCTGGGCGTCCTGGGAGCCGTGCTCGGGCAGCAGGCCAACCTCATGGCCTACATCGACAATTTCCATTTCCTGGGCATTTTGTCCCTGGTGTGCATTCTCGGCGTGTTCGTCCTGCGCCGCCAGCGTGCCGTGTCCGGGGACGTCTCCATGCATTGAACTTCAACCCTGGTTGGAGCCGCTTCGAAAACACGAAGCGCCTCTTACCGTTCGATGGACATTCCTATGATGCAACGACTTGCCGTATTGATTTTTCTGGCGCTTATCTCCGGCTGTGCGGCCGGTCCCAACTACCACAAGCCGGACTTGCCGGCGGGGCAGGTGTGGGTCGAAGCGGGCGGGCAAGAGCCCTCTGACGCGCTCTCGGATACGCCCTGGTGGCTCATCCTGGGCGACGACCGGCTGAACGCGCTCATGGACAAGGCCCTGGCCGGGAACTTGAACGTTCAGGTCGCCCTGGCCCGGATCAAGGAAGCCCAGGCCGGCCAGGGCGGGGCCGTGGCCCAACTGTTGCCCAACAGTTCCGGACAGCTTGCGCTCGACCGGGCCAATCCGAGCACCGGCTACCACTTCCTGGATCAGAATCAGCTGCAGGCGGATCTCAACATCACCTGGGAAATCGACCTGTTGGGTGGGAACCGTCGCGAGCTCGAAGCCAGGACGGCGGAAAAAGACGCCGCCTATCTGAACCGGGACGCCGTCTTGCTGGGCATGACCGTGGAGGTGGCCAGGGCATACGTGCAACTGCGCAATGCCGTCGCCCAAATCAAGGTGATTCAAACCAACATCGCCACCCAAAGTGACATGCTGCATCTGACCACCCTGCGCAAGCAGTTCGGGCTCAGCTCGGCGCTGGATGTTGCCCAGGCCGCGGGGCAGGTCTCGGCCACCCAGGCGGAACTGCACCCGCTGCTCACCTTGCGCGCCCAGGCCCGGCACCGCCTCGAAGTGCTGCTCGGCGGGCTCCCCGGTTCGCTGCCCGAACTGGACGCGATCGACACCGCCATGGAACCGCCCCAGGCCAAGCTGGTCCTGGCGTCGCCGGGCAGCGTGCTCGTCAGGCGCCCCGATGTGGCCCTGGCCGAACGCCAACTGGCCGCCACCGTGGCCCGCCAGGGCGTAAGCCGCGCCGCATTGCTGCCGCGGTTCAGCCTTGCGGCTATGCTGGGCACCCTCTCCGCCAATCCCGACAATGAGCTTTTCATGAGCGGCCAGGCGTTCTCGGTGGGCGGCTCCGTGCTCCAGCCTCTGATCGATTTCGGGCGCATCAAAGCCCAGATACGGGCCAGCGACGCCAGGGCCGAAGCCCAGCTGGCCAACCTGAAGCAGTGCGCGCTCACCGCGCTCTCCGAGGTGGAGACCGCGCTGGCCATGTACTTCAATTCGGAAAACCGCCGCAAGGACCTGATCGATACCGAGGCCAAGGCCGAGGAAACCCTGCGGCTCTCGCGCAAGCTCTTCCTGGACGGGCTGGGGCCGTTCTTAAACGTCCTGGACGCTCAGCGCGGGTTGCTGCGAGCTCAACTGGCGCGCACCGATGCGGATGCGACGGTCGTACGCGCCATTGTGGACTTGCAGTCGGCCATGGGCGGTTCCACCTTCGTCGAGAAGCCCTTGCCGGACAAGAACGATCCCCCCCTGATCGATATCTCCGCGCCGGGTAAGCTCCATTCGGCCCTGGGCGGTTTGCCCTTCGCCGGGAAGGCCCCGGCGTCCCCCTTGGTCTGGTTCCCGCAAAGGGAATACGCAGGCGTGCGCGACCTGGATGCGACGGCTTTAACCGCAATAACAGGAGGAAATGCCGGTGCTTGAAACAATCCTCGTCGCCGTGGATTCTTCCGCGCAACATGCGGCCATACTTGATCAGGCGGCTGAATTGGCTATCGCCTTCGGGACGCGGGTCCACGTGGTTTCCGTGGCCGACTCGGTGAGCAAAGGCACGGTGCCCATGGTCTATCCCAGCGGCGAGTTGGTCAGGTCCCTGAACCGGGAAGTGGACGACGTTTTGACCGCGGCCTGCACCCGGTTGTCGGACAAGGGCGTTCCCTGCCGCACGCACGCGCTCTCCGGCCAGGTGGTGCGCGAAATCGTGGACCTCGCCTTGCGGATCAAGGCGGACATGATCGTCATCGGGCACAGGCACCTGAGCTGGATGCAGCGGCTGTTGGAAAATTCGGTGGGACGCAATCTCCTCGACCAGTCTCCGTGCAACGTGCTGGTCGTGATCGAAGGCGCGGACGCCCCCTAGCGGCGCACGGGCCGCCATACTGCCGAACTGGGTTCAGGGGCCGTCAGTTCAAATCCTCTCCTTCCGACCGGAAATTACACAAAATTCAGGGCCGCCGGCGACAAACGCCGGCGGCCTTTTCGTATTTCAGGGACCTGGATGGGCCGACACCGTTGGTATTTTTTGGGCCCGACAGCCGGTCACAATTTCCCCCAGTTTTTTAAGATGACATCTTCCAGTTATCATTCTGTAACGAAACACCTATTAGCGATTTCAGAAAAATGAACATGCCCTTTAGGAAGAATAAAGGGCCAGGGGGGAAAAGTGCCAAAAGGCAACGGGTTTCGGTGCGAAAAGTGCGGAAAGATCTTTGATGCGCTCCATCTCGGAGGCAAGGAAATCATCTGTTGTGGCAGTCAGTTGGGCGGGGCCGCTGTTCTGATGCATGCAACCGCCATCGCCCGCCCAAATCTGGATCAAAAAAATCACCCACTCGTCCAGCTTGTTTTTCTTATCATCCTGGCGCTCGGGTGCTTTTTCGTCAGCCACGGCATTTTTACCGATATCAGCGCTTCAGGCGCTGCGAACATTACCCTGCTTCCCTATCTCCTGCTTGGGATAGCCCTGCTGATCGCGCTTGGTTTCGAATTCGTCAATGGTTTTCATGACACCGCCAATGCGGTCGCCACCGTCATTTATACTCACTCTCTCCCTCCCGCCGTGGCGGTGATGTGGTCTGGCCTGTTCAACTTCTTCGGCGTTCTTGTCTCCAGCGGTGCGGTCGCCTTTGGGATCGTTTCCTTGCTACCGGTCGAACTGATCCTGCAAGTGGGAACAAGCGCCGGTTTCGCGATGGTGTTCGCGCTGCTTATCGCCGCCATCCTATGGAATCTCGGCACGTGGTATCTCGGCCTCCCGGCCTCTTCCTCGCACACGCTGATCGGTTCGATCATCGGCGTCGGCGTCGCCAACGCGCTGATGAAAGGCCGTGACGGAACCAGCGGAATCGACTGGTCGCAGGCGGCCAAGGTAGGTTACTCCCTTCTGCTTTCGCCGGTCGTGGGATTCGCCTTTGCCGCCCTGCTCCTCCTGCTTCTGCGCTCGCTGGTGAAAAAACGCGAACTTTACGAGGAGCCCAAAAACAATCAAGCGCCGCCGTGGTGGGTGCGGGTCATCCTTATCCTGACCTGCACCGGCGTTTCCTTTGCCCACGGCTCCAATGACGGACAGAAAGGGATGGGGCTTATCATGCTGATCCTCATCGGCACGGTACCGATGGCCTATGCGCTCAATCACGCCGTCCCGGCGGAAGAGGTCGCCGGCTTCGTCTCCATCGCCCAAAAGACCAAGCAATCGTTGTTGCCGGGCGAGCCGGCCAAACTGTCCGCGCCCGCGGGTGTCATACTGGCCGAATATATTCGGACCAAGAAATTCACCTCACAAGTGCTTCCCGCGGTTGCCGGAATGATCGACGACATTACCGATTTGACCAAGGACCGGGGCTCCTTTGCCAAACTCCCCTCGGAGAGTGTCGCCAACGTCCGTAACGGCATGTACCTTTTAAGCGAGGCTATCCGCATCCTGGAAAACCAGGATACTGCTCTGCTCTCGGACAGCGCGATTTCCAACATGAACGCACTCAAGAAAGAACTCGACAATGCAACAAAGTTCATTCCGCTGTGGGTCAAGGTGGCTGTCGCCATCGCGCTCGGACTTGGCACCATGGTTGGATGGAAGCGGATTGTCGTCACCGTCGGCGAAAAAATCGGGAAAAGCCATCTCACATACGCTCAAGGCGCAGCCGCCGAATTGGTCGCGATGACGACCATCGGCGCGGCCGACATGTTCGGCCTGCCCGTCTCGACCACCCACGTGCTCTCCTCGGGAATCGCCGGCACAATGGCGGCCAATAAATCCGGCTTGCAGTGGTCCACCGTGCGCAATATCGCCCTGGGTTGGGTATTGACCCTGCCCGCGGCGATTTTTCTCTCGGCAACCCTCTACTGGCTTCTTACCAGAGTATTCTAACGTTCATTGACCACGGGCCACAGCGCCCCAGGCGCCGTGGCCCGAAAAGGCCCGGGCTATCCGGGATGCGGAAAACGGCGCAAGCCGGCTTTCCAAGCCATTCCCGACCGAAAAAAATGGAATTCAGGGGACCACGATTCAAACCCTCTCATCCCGAACTAAAATTATATTCATGGGCGCAGAACATTTCTTAATTTTCGTGCTCCCGTTTATAAGTACGGCCCCGCGAAGAGCGGGGCCAAACGGCGTCTGCCGCCAGAGCAAAAAGGAAGATACTTTTTGCTCCCAGCAATAAGGGGTTACGGTTTGTCACCGTAACCCCTTTGCATTTGAAGGCGCTGCCCGGCGCCCCCCGGACGCTTGACAGGTCCCGCCTCTTTCGGGGATGACTCGGACAACACCTCATTATGTCTAAAATGACATAACGCAAACAAACCTTCCACACTAACCGATTCCAGGAGCGCCCGATGACCGCCGGCAAGGATATCTCTTCGCTGTATCCGTCCCCAAACGCCATACCCGAACAATATGACATCCCCTCTCCCGTAATCCAGGCAAGCAACCTGATCGACGGCCGTCTCGACCCCTGGCAGGGCGAGATGGCCGAGGTCACCTCCCCGGTTCACCTGGACAAGGGCGCAGGGCTCGTTCCGCACGTGATCGGCTCCTGCCCGGTGCCGGATGAGACCGCGGCCCTGGCCGCCGTGGACGCCGCCTGGCGGGCCTGGGACCAAGGGCGCGGCCGCTGGCCGACCATGCGCGTGGAGGACCGCATCCGCTGCGTCGGGGAATTCGCCCGGCTCATGGGCCAAAAACGCGACGAGGTGGTGCGCCTGATGATGTGGGAGATTTGCAAGCCCCTGTCCGAAGCCCGCGCCGAGTTCGACCGCACCCTGGAGTACGTCCACGACACCATGGACGCTCTCAAGGACTTGGACCGCGCCTCCTCGCGCTTTGTCATCGAAAAGGGCATCTACGCCCAAATCCGTCGCGCCCCGCTCGGGCCGGTTTTGAGCATGGGGCCGTTCAACTACCCGCTCAACGAAACCTTCACCACGCTCATCCCGGCGCTGATCATGGGAAACCCGGTGATCGTGAAGACTCCGCGCCAGGGCAAGCTCCTCTTCGGGCCGCTGTTGGAAGCCTTCCGCGAGGCCTTTCCCGCCGGGGTGGTGAACGTCCTTTTCGGAGACCGCCGCATCATCGGCCCGATCCTGCGCACCGGCAAGATCGGCGTGCTGGCCTTCATCGGATCGAGCAAGGCCGCCGACACCCTCAGGCTCATGCATCCCAAGCCGCACCGCCTGCGCTGCATTCTGGGGCTTGACGCCAAAAACGCCGCCATCGTCATGGACAGCGCCGACATGGACCTCACCGTCCAGGAACTTTTATCCGGGAGCCTGGCCTTCAACGGCCAGCGCTGCACGGCCATCAAGCTCGTCTTCGTCCACCAAAGCCGGGCCGAGGAACTGCTCGCGCGCCTGGCCGCCGCGATCGAGACCCTGCCCCTGGGCATGCCCTGGGACGAAGGCGTGAAAATCACCCCCTTGCCCGAACCCGGCAAGCCCGACTACCTCACGCAGCTGATACGGGACGCCGAGGCCAAGGGCGCGTCGGTGCGCAACGAACGCGGCGGCGAGACCGCCCTGTCGCTCTTTCGCCCGGCCCTGCTCTACCCTGTTACCGGGGCCATGCGCGCCTATCACGAAGAACAGTTCGGGCCGGTGGTTCCGGTGGTGACCTTCACGGACGTGGAAGAGCCGATCGCGTCCATCATCGAATCCACCTACGGCCAGCAGGTGAGCATCTTCGGCACGGACCCGGAAAAGGTGGCGGAATTGGTGGACCCGATGGTGAACCAGGTCTGCCGGGTGAACTTGAACAGCCAATGCCAGCGCGGGCCGGACATTTTCCCGTTCACCGGCCGCAAGGACTCGGCCGAGGGGACCCTGTCGGTCAGCGACGCCCTGCGCTCCTTCTCCATCAGGACCCTGGTCGCGGCCAAGGGCACGCCCGGCAACAAGGAGCTCATCTCGAACATCCTGCACCGCAGGCGCTCTAACTTTTTATCGACCGACTTCCTGTTGTAGGGAAAACGGACCTGATCTGCCCGGGGGAGCCTCTTCCCCGGGCGGCGGCAACGGCTTCGCCCCGCCTCCCAGCCGGGCTGGCCGCCATGCCTTATCCGCATGCAACGGGTGAAATGGCGGCTTTGCCCCAGCCCGGATTGTTTTTCAGGAGACGCCCGCCACGTAACAGACGGTCGAAAGGACGCCCATAAAGGTCCTGCAGGCGTGCAGCCAACCCCATCGACGGATCAGAGCCGTCGATTCTTCCCCTGCGTTTTCCGGCGCAAAGGCCGTCAATCGACGGTTGACGGGCATGATGACCAGGAGAGTGAAAGGCCAATTGGCCAAGGCGAGCCCCCCTCCGAGAAGCCACAGCGGGGCCCCGGTCTGAAAAAATACCATCACCCCGAGCAGCGCTCCCAACAGCGCCAAGGAAGATTGCATGATGAAGCCGCGTTTGTAGCTGGGTTTCCATTGCCGCAGGGCCGCCTCGGCCTTGAGCCCAAGCCGCGCCGGCTGTTCCGCGAAATTGATGTAGAACGCCGCCCCCGAGAAGGCCGCCATCACCACGATAGCCAAATGTTGCGTCAACATGCCGCTCTCTCCTGCCTCCGCTTCAAAACGCGATTTTTGAGAAAATCAAACGCTTTTTAAACCGCAGCGATCCTTGCGCTCGTATTTCAGCGGCCGGCGGCCCGTTCGCGGCTCTCCACCACGGCAGCGTACTTTTCCCGGAATACACGGGTCTCGACCGTTTCGAAGGCGAGGAGCATCGCGTCCATCTCCTGCCTGGTGAAATGGCGCATGATGGGATGAAAGAAGTGCTTGTCCTCCTTTGCGATATGGATCCGGTAAAATCCGCACAGTTCCCGCATCAGGAGGGCCAGGGGCGCGGCCGCGGAGGCATCGCCGGGAACGGCTCGAGCGTTGGCTTCATGGATAGCTTGGACCAGGGCTCGGCCGCGGACGTGTTCGTCGATAAGTTCCCCGAGAATGCGCTGTTCCTCGACCGACAGCGGCTTTCTTCTCAACTCAATGAACAAGATCTCCTCTTCCTTGCCGTGGTGGCAGCGGTCGGCGTAGTAACGAAAAAAGTCCACCGCCTCGTCGATCAAGCGGCTGTCGGGGCTGCCTCCGGCCTCGATGCGCCCGGCCTCTTTCTCCATCAGCCTGATCAAGCGTTCGATGAGCCGATGCTCATGCATCAGCGGTCCGATCGGCTGCATGCTCGTTCTCCTTTCCGGCTTCGTCGTCGATCACCGGGGCGTTAGGCGCCGTCGCCTCGCGGCTCCTGTTGGACCTCGGGCAAAACACCTTCGGTCTTGGGTAAAAAAACCGAAAAACACGCGCCTTGGCCGGGCTCGCTCTCCACTTCGATGCGCCCGCTGTGGCGTTTGATGATGGAATAGGTGACCGCCAAGCCAAGCCCGGTGCCCTTGCCGACCTCCTTGGTGGTGAAAAACGGCTCGAAGATGTGCGAGAGGTGTTCCGGATCGATGCCCTTGCCCGAATCGCGCACGCTTAAGCGAATGAACGCCCCGGCGTCCGCGCCCGAGACCTTGATGACGCCCCCGGCCGGGGAGGCCTGCACGGCGTTGAGCAGCAGGTTCAAAAACACCTGCTGCAAAAGGCGCAGATTGCCCGCCACGGCAGAAAGGCCGTGGGGGACGTCCACGTCGATGGTCAGCCCGGAAATCATGATCTGGTTTCGCAGCAAAGCCAGGGAGCTTTGCACCACCACCTCGGGGGCCAGGGGACTGAAGTTGGCTTTTTCCGTGCGCGAAAAATCCAGCAGGTTGCGCACGATCTCCCCGGCGCGTTCGGCTTGGGACAGAACATCCTGGATGGCGTCGCGGCCATCGTCGCCCAGCTCGTCCCCGCTGATTTCCAGCACGGTTTCGGCCGAAAGCATGATGTTGTTGAGGGGATTGTTGAGCTCGTGAGCGATCCCCGCGGTCAGGGTGCCTATGGCGGCGATCTTGCGGGCCTGGAGCAAATCCTCCTGGTTGGCGGTCAGCTCCAGGGCCATGCGGTTGAGGGCGTCCAAAAGCCCCGCCACCTCTTCGATATGATGGCCGCCGGCGGCCACCGGGCTGAAGTCGCCCTTGGCCACCCGGGCGGTGATCTGGCGGATCAGGCCCAGGGGTTTGAGCAGGCTCGTGGCGATAACCTTGATGAGAAAGGTCATGAACAACAAAAACACGCCCAGGTAGGCGAACGGCAACAACGAAACTTCGAAGATGGTTTTGTGGATTTGCTTGCGCTTGGTGCGAATCAGGTCCTGGGCCATGTCCACGAGGAGTTTGCCCGTGGTCCGGATGCTTTCTCCGGCCGTGTCCCGGCCGTCGCCCAGGCCAATGAAGTCCTGGCGGTAGCGGGCCAGGACGTCCCGCAGGGCGGCGAGCCCCCCCGCGCCGGCTACGAGGACAATGTCGGGGCTTAGCTCCACCAGCACCTCGTCGGCCTGGTCCAGATAGGAGAGGCCCTCGCGCAGGTTCTCCTCCCCGCCGTATATCAGTTGGTTTTTTTCGTAGCGCCGCGCTTCAAGCATCGAATGGCGCAGGTCGTCGTAGCGTTCGCTCAGGTCCAACCGCTCGCGCACGGCCGACAGGGTCCAGACGTTGAGTAGAGTCAGGCCGCAGGCCACCAGGAATGCCACCAGGAACAGGGTGAAAATCTTGCCCTTGATGGAATTGAAAAAGACCTTCAGCCGAAGAGAGGCGTTCAAATCCGGTGCTCCTTAAGCCTGACGCCGAAAAACCGACGGCCTGGCAACCGTTGCATTATATGGCATGTTCCAATATGATACAAGCCTCTGGGTTGATTCGCGCATCGTTTTGAAAGTCGAGCCGGTCCCAGGTCAAACCTTCAAGATATAAATATAAAATTATTTCAGGATATTGACCTCATTTTCCGTGTCGGCTCCGGGTTGGTCAAGCCTGAATGGAGCCTCGCGAAATCATGGAACGTATTTTTGTCGGCAGCGACGCCGCGCGTCCTCCCCGGAAGCTCCGGTGCGGCCGAAATTTCGCGCGAGGTCGACCGCCGGGTGGAACCGGTCTTGCCCAGGAAACCCGATAAACCCACAAAGGAAGGGACATGAGCATACCCATGGAACTCTACCTGCCCATCGCGGGCAACAGCGTGAACATTGCCGCCGTTTTCGGCCTGGGCGGGGCGGTGGGCCTGCTCTCGGGCATCTTCGGCGTGGGCGGCGGTTTTCTGATGACACCGCTCCTGATCATGATGGGCATTCCGCCCACGGTGGCCGCGGCCTCTGATTCCAACCAGATCGTCGGGGCGTCCACTTCCGGCACCCTGGCGCACCTGCGCCTGGGCAACGTGGACATCAAGATGGGCGTCCTGCTGTTGGTGGGCGGCGTGCTCGGCGGCACGCTGGGCGTCCAGATCATCAAGATCCTGCGCCAGATGGGCAACGCGGACTTTCTGATCAACATCACCTATGTGCTGATGCTCGGGCTGGTGGGCGGCTACATGTTCGTGGAGAGCCTGCAATCCATGCACAAGGCCAAAGCCCGGGCCAAATCCCCGGACGCGCCGGAAAAGCACGTCAAATCCAGCGCTTTCGGCCGGTTCTCGGCCAAGCTGCCCTGGCAGATGGATTTTGTCCGTTCCGGGGTGCGCATGTCTCCCCTGATGCCTCTTTTCCTGGGCGGCCTGGTGGGCGTCTTGTCGGCCATCATGGGCGTGGGCGGCGGCTTCATCATGGTCCCGGTGATGGTCTACCTCCTGCGCATGCCCATGCACGTGGTCGTGGGCACGAGCCTGTTCCAGATTCTCTTCACCTGCATCAACGTCACGGTGATGCAGTCCATCTCCAACCACACCGTGGACTTCGTCCTGGCGCTGATCCTGCTGATCGGCTCGGCGCTCGGCGCCCAGATCGGCGCCAAGATCGGCAAAAAGCTGCACGGCGACCAGCTCAAGATCCTGCTGGCCACGCTGGTGCTGGTGATGATGTTCCAGATGCTCTACGGACTGTTGGCCAAGCCGGGCGTGCTG
>Ga0326727_10011928_pt1 | contig 19988 bp, 19 predicted proteins | sample MB2enrmetagenome_FD_207643 | JGI IMG/M metagenome (GOLD analysis project Ga0326727, IMG submission 207643) | Lab enriched peat soil microbial communities from McLean, Ithaca, NY, United States - MB29MY | ecosystem: Environmental > Terrestrial > Soil > Wetlands > Peat | place: USA: New York...
ATACAGCCCGGTCCTTCGCTCAGCGGCGATGCCCGAGGTCACCGTGCCCTGGTGGGGAGGACGGACCCTGCGGTTCGACTACGCGTGAAAGTAGGGTCGAATTCGCTGCGTGAGAATCGGCGCTAACGGTCCGAGCGCTCGTCGGGAAGCCGGAGGATGGAGATCACAGCCGGGAGCGGGCCAGGGGCACTTCGACGGGGTAGAGGGCTTCTCCCTCGATGCGCTTCGGCTCGGTCATGCTGAAGGCAGGCTGGGCCATCACGCGCGGGCGGGTCCCGCGATTCGGGTTGGAAGCATGGAACAACAACGGGTGAGCCAGCACCACGTCGCCCTCCTCGGCCACCACCTCGACCACCCCTTGCCAACCGCTTTGATCCAGGATGGCGCACAACGGCTCGTCGAAGTCGTCGGTCGCCAACCCGTCCGGTTCCGCCTCCCAGAGGATGCGGGCTGCCAGGTGGTGGGAGCCCTCGACGAGGAGGGTGCCGCCCCCACCAGGCTCGACGGTCGAGAAGCAGAACAGGTTGAGGAGCGCCTGTTCGGGCAACCAGATGTGGTGGCGGAACCATCCCCCTTCGATGTGCCAGTCGTCGCCGTAGGGAGGATCGTCGAAGCCTGGGAAGGTGACCGGCCACCAGCCCATCTCCTGGGTCATGTCCCAGGGACCCGGTCCCACCAACTGGTCGAGGGCCGAGGCGAACCGTTTGGTCAGCGCCTCGGTGTAGGGCGGTTCGGTCATCATCTCCCGGAGCCAGACCCGGGGTTGGGTCCACTGCTCCGGGCGCTCCAAGTCGATCCCGATCCGCTCCCCGAGGTCTCGCCGGACTGCTCGTGCGACCCCCGGCGGGAAGGCGCGGGGGAGCAGCGTCCAGCCCCGCTCAACGAACTCATCGATCTGATCAGCCGAAAGCGGACCGGACGTCACGGAAGGAGACTACGGGGCCGGTCCGGGCGCCGGGTGAGATCGTCCTGTCACTTAGCGCGCCTCCATGGTCCCGAGCCCCGGTCGATCATCGTGCCTATGCGTGGTTTGCTCATCGTCAACGATGCACCACCGCCAATGGCACCCGAATGGCACTCGGAATCGGAAGACTTTCACCTGGTGAACGCGGCTTTCAGCCGGTAACACCTCTCGCGAATGGCACCAAATGGCACCAGCAATTGGCGTATCGGCTGTCACCTCTGGTAGAGCACAGCTGCTCTACCTGGACTTTCTTCCCGGAGTACGTGGTGGAGCGGGCGACGAGAATCGAAATCCGCGTTCTCAGCTTGGGAAGGGCGGTCAGACGAACGCTGGTGAACTACAGCGGTGTCTTACGGCAGGTCAGGCGGTTATCCATACGTCCGCGAATAACCATGAACGGCAGCGTCCGCGGGATATTCGCGGGATGACGTCTTACTGCGAAATGGGTCCGAACCAACTGCGCTGTAAGGGTCGCGGCCCGTGGCCGGGATTCTGTCAGAGGGTGTGTCTATTCCGTGTGCTCGGCCTCGCCGGGGCGAGGTGCACAAGGGCGTTGTAGGTCACAAGGGCGATCGCCAGGTGCATGACCATAAGCACGGCGACGGCTTTCGGCGGCTGACCTTTGGCGAGGATGTACAGGTCAGGCAGCCACAGCACCGCCGTCACAAGGATGGCCATCCGAAAGAAGACCCAGCGGGGAGCCGAAGAGATCCGCGTCACCACCGGCCACGCGATGCAGGCGATGAGCACACCGATGACGGTCAGCCTGGCGTAGTCGGAGAAACGGAAGTGGACGTAGCCACTAGTCGAGGGGAAGATCCTCGTACCGATCGCCACGAGGACGGCATCGGCTGACAAGGACCCGGCGATGGAAACGATCGTCGCGAGGAGAACACGGGCGGCCGTAGGTTGTTTGTGTTCCGGGGCAAAGTCGACGCGGCAAATCGCTAGTAGAGAGCTAACGGCTGAGTCGCGACGCGGCCACGAGGGTTTCGTTGGAATTGACACTCGCTGATCTTAAGTGTCCCGCGAGGTGAAAAAGGTCAGAATCGCCGGCCCTTGACAGTCTTTGCCGAGTCTTTACCAAACACTGGTGACGAGCTAGTCCTCTGCGGTCGTAGGTTCGATCGCGAGCCCGCCGTTAGGAGAACGATGGCCACTCACCCGAACCGCAGGTCCATAACGGCGACCTTCCGGCCGCAACCGCCGCGAGATGGGGAGAGCTCATGAGCTCGTTCCTGCACGGCATCATCACTCTGCATGGGACGATGGCCTACCTGATCGTCGGCGCCCTCTGTTTCGGGGAGGCCAGTGTCTTCGTCGGCTTCGTGCTGCCGGGCGAGACCGCCGTCGTTCTCGGAGGCGTGCTCGCCTCGTTCCACGACGTAAGCCTCATACGGATGCTGGTGCTGGTGGTCGCCTGCGCCATCGTGGGCGACTCGGTCGGCTACGAGGTTGGGCGCCGTTTCGGCCCGGCGCTCGTCCGCCGCCTGCCCGCAAGGGCCCGCCGCGGTGCAGAGGAGGGTAGCAAGTTCCTCGAGCGGCGGGGTGGCCCGGCGGTCTTCCTCGGTCGTTTCACTGCGGTGTTCCGGGCCGTGATCCCCGGAGCCGCGGGGCTGTCCGCCATGCGCTACCGGACCTTCCTCTTCTGGAACGCGCTGGGAGGACTGTGCTGAGGTGTCACCTTCACCCTCGCCGGCTACGGCGCAGGACGCTCCTACGAACGCGTCATCTCGGCGGCAGGCACGGCATCGGCCTCGATCGTCGCCCTTGCGGTCCTCGCCGGGGCGGGTTTCCTCGTCTGGCGCCGCGTGCGCGGGCGCCATGACGGCCAAGAGGCGCCCTCGACAGCACCCGAGTTAGGCGCCGAGGACAGAGCCCTTGCCGATGAGGAGCTCGGAGCGCTCCCTCCGGCCCGCAGATGACCCTGAGGGGGGAAAGGGCACCACGCCCCGATCCTCAGCGGTGCAGGGGCAGTGGAGCCTTGTAGGCGGCTCGTGCCTGCACCGCGGTGAGGACGTGATTGGCGACCAGCTGGTCGAGGACCTGGAGCTGGCGCTGCTTGGCGAGGCCGTAGTGGAGGACCGGGTCGTAGTCCGACGGCGCCTGGGGGAGCCCGGCGAGCAGGGAGGCTTCGGCCCAGTTCAGCTCGTCGGGAGCGACGCCGAAGTAGCCCCGGGCCGCGTTCAGGTAACCCCAATAGCCGTTCCCGTAGTAGATGGCGTTCAGGTACATCTCGAGGATCCGCGGCTTCGAGAAGCTGAGTGCGAGCTTGAGGCCGAGCCCGACCTGCTCCAACGTGCCCGCGAAGGAAGAATCCGACGGGTAGAGCTGCTTCGCTAGCTGCTGAGCGATGGTGCTGCCACCGGGGTCGCCACTGCTGCGCAGCGCCGTGAGCGCGGCCCGGGCGGCACCGTCGAAGACATCCACCAGCACGTTGGAGTAGAAGTGCTCGTCCTCGACGGCGACCTCGGCCTCGGCCAGCTTCGTCGGGAGCGGCGGGTGACCCAGCTCGCCTCCATGCGCCCGCACGATCGCCGCGACCTGTGCCGGGGCGTCGGCGACGCTCGGCAGGCTCAGCTCGTAGCCGAGACCGGCAAGCACGAGGGCGAGGAGGGTCCCTAGTAGGGCGAGGCTGGAGCGGACGACCCGCCGTCTCCACTTGCGCCGCGGAGTTCTCGAGACCTCAGCCTCAGCCATCTGCGGCCTCGAGCCGCACGACGGCGTCGACGCCTCCGCCAGGGGCAGCATCCAGCCAGGCGGTCCCACCCGAGATGCGGGCGAGCTGGGCGACAATCGCCAGTCCTAGCCCGGTCCCACCATGGGGAGCTCCCTCCCGCCTCCAGAAGCGGTCGAAGGCCCGCGTCCTGTCGGCCGCGCTCATGCCCGGCCCGTTGTCGATGACATGGACCTCGACGCGGCCGCTAATGCGGAGCGCGCCCAGGGACACCTTCCCGCCAGGCGGGGTCGCCTCGAGGGCGTTGGCGAGCAGGTTGTCGAGGACCTGCTCGACATGACCGGGGCAGGCAAAAGCTCTGAGCTCCCATTCGTATGGCCCAGCGGGCGGCAGCTCGCAGCTGAGTGTCACCTGGCGCTCCTCGGCTAGAGCTCCCCAGGCCTCGGCCCGGTCGCGCAGGGCGGCTTCGACATCGACCACCTCTCGGGCCGGACGCAGGCCACCTTCGCCGCGGGCGAGCGTCAGCAGCCCGTCGACGATCCGCGAAAGCCGGTCGGCCTCGGCGAGGGCGGGGGCGAGTTCCGCCCCCTGCTCGGGCCCGAGGGCGTCCTCCAGGTTCTCGAGTCGCAGGCGGAGGGCCGTGAGCGGCGTGCGGAGCTGGTGGGAGGCGTCGGCAAGAAACGCCCGCTGGGTGTGGACGAGCTCCTCGAGGCGATCAGCCATCTCGTTGACGGTCTCTCCTAGAGCCACCAGCTCGGCCGGTCCGCGCGCAACGGGTGCCCTCTCGGATAGCCGACCTGCCCCGACGGCGGCGACGGCTGCCTCGATGCCCTCCAACGGACGGGTGAGCGAGCGCGCCAGGAGCGCCCCGAGGGCGCTTGCCAAGGCGAGCACACCAAGCCCGAAGAGTAAGAGGGCGATCCAGTTGTTACGGATGCGGGCGTGCATAGGCGCCGCCGACTCGGCGACGAGGAGAACCACGTCGCTCCCGTGCACCGTGGGCGAGCCGTCGTTCTCCAGAGAGGTCGAGACCGCGACGGGCAGCGCCACGTAAAGGAAGTCGTCGTCGGGATCGTCCGAGCCTTCCTCGCCCGAGATGTGGCCGGAGGCCGCGGAGGCCACGATCACCTTGGTCCGGACGTCGCTCAGCTCCTCGAGGGCGCCCTTGCCTGCGGCCGCCAGGACATCGTGGGCCGAGACAACCGCCACGACGGCGGTGTCGGCCCGGGCGAACTGGCTGACGGTGAGTTGGAGGCTCGACGCATCCCCGTGGTCCAGCCCGGCGGCGACGAGCACGGCGAGCGACGAGGCGTCGCGCTGCACTTCGGATATCGAGTTTGCGCGGTCGTTCCGGGCCAGGCTGAGCCCCAGGGGGACCTCGAGGGCGACGATAAGGGCGAGCGCGAAGAGGAGAAACCCAGCGAGCAGCCGCTTCCTCATTGAGGAACAGCGAGCCGAAAACCCACTCCCCGGCTCGTCTCGATCCAGCTGGGGTCGCCGAGCTTCTTGCGAAGGGAGGCGATGTGGACATCGACCGTCTTCGAAGTGCCGTACCAATGGGGATCCCAGACCTCGGCGAGGATCTCCCGCCGGGTGACCATGGCACCGGGATCCAGCGCGAGCAGGGCCAGAAGGTCGTACTCCTTCGGGGTTAGCTGTACCTCCTCGCCCGCCAGCAGCACGCGGTGCGTGCGCCGGTCGATCTCGAGCTCGCCTATGACTTGCGGGCCTGGCGCGACCGACGGCTGCGTCGCGCTCCGGCGAAGGACGGCACGAATGCGGGCGACGAGCTCGCGAAAGCCGAAGGGCTTCACCACATAGTCGTCGGCGCCGAGCTCGAGGCCGACGACGCGGTCGGTCTCGTCGTCGCGGGCTGTGACGATGATGATCGGGACGCTCGAGCGGGCCCGCAACTGGCGGCAGACCTCGAAGCCATGGGCGTCGGGAAGCCCGAGATCGAGGAGCACGAGGTCGCCCGGTGGCGCCGACAGCGCGGCCGCGGCGCTCTGCACGAGGATTACGTCAAAGCCTTCTCTCCGAAGCCCGGTCGCCAAGGGCTCAGCGATGGCGTTGTCGTCTTCGACCACGAGAACTTGCACTGCTCAGCTAGCTTTCCACAGGCGATCACGGTCCGGTTGTCGTGTCGTGGCAGCAGTCACGCCACAGCAAGCGGGAGTTTTACCGGAGACGTCTGCTTATGCGGCGGACCTGGCTGAATCTTTACCTGTTGCTGGGCTCGTCTTGCATTCCGCCTACGTATGGTCAAGAACGACATGACCTCACTCGTCTTCGACCCGACGCAGTCTGCGAAGCGGGACAGCTCGCGTCGCCGCCCGGCCGGCTCCCGACCCGGGCCGACTCCGCGGCGGGCCCTCGCCGAGGTTGCGACCGTCGTGACCTGGCTTGGCTTCGGGGCCTGCATCGCCTTGGCGGTGACCACCGAGACCTGGAAGCAGCTCGGGGCGACGGGAGGCGTCGCTATGTTCCTCGGCAACCTGACAGGCCTCGCCGGGAGCTACCTGGCGCTAGTAATGGTGCTCCTTGTCGGCCGGATCCCGGTGGTCGAACGGGTGCTCGGCCAGGACAAGCTGCTCGCCGCTCACCGCCGCCTGGCACCATGGCCGATCTCGCTCATCCTCGCCCATGCCGTGCTGCTGACATTTGCCTACGCGGAGGCGGCCCGGACCGGCGTGTGGCACCAGTTCGCCACGTTCCTCGCCTCCTACCCCGACATGGTCACCGCCACCGTCGCCCTGGGGCTGATGGTCGTCATCGCGGGCACGTCGGTCTACTCGATCCGCCGTCGCATGCGCCGGGAAAGGTGGTGGGCGGTCCACTTGTTCATGTACTTGGCGCTTGCTCTCGCCTTTGCCCATGAGATCGCCCTCGGGCCGTCGTTCGTCGGCCACCCGATGACTCGCCTCGTCTGGTCCCTGGCCTGGGGGTCCACGGCGGGAGTCGTCCTCGTCTACCGTTTCGGACTGCCTGCGTGGCGGAGTCTCTATCACCGCCTCGAGGTCGCGGAGGTCCACCAGGAGGGGCCAGACACGGTCTCGGTCGTCTGCCGCGGCCGACACCTGGAACGCCTTCCCGTGGCAGGGGGGCAGTTCTTCGAGTGGCGCTTCCTCACAACGGGAATGTGGTGGCAGGCGCACCCGTTCTCGCTCTCGGCCCGGCCCCGACCGCCCTTTCTCCGCCTCACGGTGAAGGGCATTGGTGACTACTCCTCGGCCGTGGCCCAGTTGCGGCCGGGCACTCGCGTGGCCATCGAAGGTCCCTACGGTGCCTTCACGGCGCACCATCGCCGCCGGCCCAAGGTGGCGCTCATCGCCGGCGGCGTCGGTGTGACAGCGATCCGATCGCTGCTCGAGGACCTCCCCCGCAACTGCGACCCGGTCGTCATCCTCCGGGCTTCCCACGCCGACGAGGTCGTGCTGGCATCGGAGGTTGTAGAGCTCGTGCGCCACCGCAAAGGCCGATTCCACGAGCTCATCGGCTCTCGCTCCGAGGTGCGCCTCGATCGCCTCTTTGAGCTCGTCCCCGACATGTGGGACCGGGATGTCTACGTGTCAGGCCCGGAGGGCTTCGTCAACCGGGTCGTCGCAACCCTGTCGCGCCGTGGCGTCTCCGAAGACGCTGTTCACTTCGAGGTCTACTCCTTGTGAACGACTCCCACCGGTTTCTCCCGGACCACCATGAGAGGAGGCTCGCGCTGTGAGACGCGTGAGCACAGTCGCCGCCAGCGTCGCCGGCTTTGCGGGGATCGTCGCCCTGCACGCGGGCGGTGCGCCGTCGCTCCCGGGCGCCGCCCCTCCCCCGGCGCCAGTGAGCTCGGCTCCTGGCACGACGAGGCCCGGTACGGCGCCTGGCACCACGACAGTTCCCAAAACCACGGCTGTACCGGCAACGGGCACGGCAATCGGGACCAGCGAACAGTACGGCTACGGCGCGCTCGCCGTAAAGGTCACCGAGCAGTCGGGACACATCACCGACGTCTCGGTGGCGAGCCTGCAGACCGCCGAGCAGTACTCCCAGAACCTCGCCCAGCAGGTCATACCGATGCTGCGCAACGAGGTCCTCTCCGCCCAGAGTGCCCAGATAAGCGCAATATCGGGGGCCACCTACACGAGCGAGGCCTACGCAGCCTCTGTCCAGTCGGCACTCGACACACTCGCAACAAAGTGACGCCGCCGGAGTGATCGTCCACGTCGAGTCGGTCATGGGTACGGTGTTCTCCTTCCATGTGGAACCGGGCCAGTGCCCGACCGGGGAGGCGACAACAGCCATAGCCTCGGCATGCACGAGGTTGCACGAGCTGGAAAGTGTCTTCAGCACCTGGAGGCCGGAGAGCCTGATGAGCAGGTTCCAGGCCGGGCTGCTCCGCCTCGACGAAGCTCCGGGCGAGATGACCCTCGTCATGGCGCTGTGCGAGGAGGCGCGGGAGCTCTCCAAGGGCTGGTTCGACCCCTGGGCAATGCCCGGTGGCTTCGACCCGACCGGCCTCGTCAAGGGGTGGTCAGTGGCAGACGCGCTCGAGATCCTGCGCCTCGCCGGCGTCAAGGCGGCAATGGTAAACGGCGGCGGGGACGTCGCCGTCCTCGGATCACCTCCCGAGGACAACCCCGCCTGGAGGATCGGCATCCGCCATCCATGGAGACCAGAGGCGCTCGCCTGCGTGCTCGAGGTCGAAGGCGCTGTGGCGACTTCGGGCTGTTACGAGCGGGGGCCGCACCTCATCAACCCGAAGGACGGGCGGATGATGTTCCAGACAGCTTCTGCGAGCGTCGTCGGGGCAAACCTCGCAATCTGTGACGCTCTCGCAACCGCCCTCGTGGTCGCCGACGACGAAGGGCCAGAGCTCGCCCGCAGCTTGGAGGACTACGAGGCGTACCTCATACGAAGCGACGGCAGCGAGCACGCCACCGCCGGGATCCTGTTCGCGACCGAGACCACGCCGTGAGCCAGACCCGGGTTCGCGCTTCGTCGCGGCCACGCTATGAGCCGGACGCGTTGGTGACGGCGCGCCCAGCCGTGAACAGATCGCGCCGCACACTCGCCCTCTTGCGTGCCACGCGACCCCGCCAATGGACGAAGAACCTCCTCGTCCTGGCGGCTCCGACGGCTGCCGGGTCCATAGACCAACCCAGCGTCATCGGCCACAGCGTCCAGGCCTTTTTCATCTTCGTGGCAGCCTCGGCCTCGACCTACCTCTTGAACGATGTCGTCGACAGGCGCAAGGACCGCCTCCACCCTGTGAAGAAGAGCCGGCCCGTGGCCTCAGGAGAGCTGCCGGTGAGCCTGGCCCTTTGGGCCGCGGTCGTGCTGGCTACCGCCGCGGTCAGCGCCGCCGCCTTGGCGTTCGGAGCCTCTCTCGTCGCGGTCGTCACCGCATACCTGATCGTGAGCGTCTCCTATTCGCTCGCTTTGAAGCGCGTGCCCTTGGTCGAGCTCGCCTGCGTGGCATCGGGGTTCGCCCTGCGGGCGGTGGCAGGAGGGGCCGTGGCACATGTCCCCATCTCCCCCTGGTTCCTCATGGTTGCCTCCTTCGGCTCCCTGCTCATCGTCGCCGGGAAGCGCAGCGTCGAGCAGGCCGTAATGAAGGACGACGGGGGACTGCACCGCCTGACCCTCGCCGCCTACCCGGCGGCGTTCCTCCGAAGCGTTCGCATGCTGGCCATGTCGGTTACCGTGACGACCTACTGCCTTTGGGCCTTCGAGCGGGCGGGACGCCTTGGGCCGGTCGAGCGCGCCGAGGACATCGTCTGGTTCGAGCTGTCGATCATTCCCTTCGTGCTCGCCGTCCTCGTCGTCGAGCTCGCCATCGAGCAGAACCGCGGGGGCGAGCCCGAGGAGCTCGCCCTGGGTGACCGCGGCCTGCAGGTGCTCGGCGTGGCCTGGCTGGCCTTGCTGATCTGCGGCATCTACGCATGAGCGCCTCGCCCAGGCCCGAGCTGCTCGCCGGTTGGGGCCAGGTGCCGGCGTCAGCCGCACGCGTGCTGCGGCCCGCCTCGGTGCCAGAGATCGAGGATCTCCTCGCCCACCGAGGCGGCTCCCTCGCGATGATCGCCCGGGGCCTCGGGCGCTCCTATGGCGATGCCGCCCAGTGCGCCGGCGGGCTCGCCCTCGACTGCACCGGGCTAAACAAAATCCTCGAGCTCGATGTCACCACGCCACAGGTGCGCGCCGAGGCCGGTGTCTCCCTCGACGACCTCCTGCGGGTCCTCGTCCCGAAAGGGCTCTTCCCGCCCGTCACCCCCGGGACGAGGTTCGTCACTCTCGGAGGGGCGATCGCAAGTGACATCCACGGCAAGAACCACCACCTAGACGGCACGATCGCCCGCCACTTGGAGCGCCTCCGAGTCGCCACCCCGGGCGGGCCCGTGGAGTGCAGCCCCGGGCAGCGGGGCGAGGTGTTCTCGGCAACATGCGGCGGCATGGGCCTCACCGGTATCGTCACCGAGGCCGTCCTTCGCCTGCTGCGAATCGAGACCTCGAGCATGCTCGTGGACACCGAGCGAGCAGCCGACCTCGACGCCTGCATGACCCGCCTCTCAGAGGACGAGGGCCGCTACCGCTACTCGGTCGCGTGGGTCGACGGCCTTTCCCGGGGGCGCCACCTGGGGCGGTCCGTGCTCACACGGGCGAACCACGCCGTTTTGGCGGATCTTCCCGCGAATGCACGGCACGACCCGCTGCTCCTCGAGCTGGGAAGGCCCCTGCAAGTGCCTGCCGCACCGCCGATCTCGCTCCTCGGGCCGGTGACGGTCGCCGCCTTCAACGAGCTGTGGTACCGGCGAGCGCCGCGGCGCCGGACCGGAGAGCTGGTCCCCCTGGGGCGTTTTTTCTACCCCCTCGACGGCGTCGCGGGATGGAACCTCCTCTACGGGCCGCGCGGCTTCACCCAGTACCAGTTCGTCGTGCCGCTCGGCGAGGAGGCGACCGTGCGTGCCGTCCTCGAGCGTCTCAGCAGAGCGCGCACAGCCTCCTTCCTCGCCGTCTTGAAGCGCTTCGGGACCGAGGGCTCGGGCCATCTCTCCTTTCCGAGGATGGGTTGGACGCTCGCCCTGGATGTGCCCCTGGGATTCTCCGGCACCGCCGCCCTGCTCGACGGCCTCGACGAGCTCGTCGCCTCCGCGGGAGGACGCGTGTACCTCTCCAAGGATGGGAGGTTGCGGCCCGAGATGATGGCGGCGATGTACCCGCGTCTCGCCGAATGGCTGGAGGTCCGGTCGAGCCTCGATCCCGAGGGGGTCCTGAGCTCCGATCTCGCGCGCCGCCTCGGTCTCGAAGGGGCGAGGCGGCGCGGCGGCGCAGAGGTCGAATCATGATCGACGCCACGGGCATGCCGCAGACCGCGGTTGTCATCGGCGGCTCTTCGCAGATCGCCCGCGACACCCTGCTGCTTCTTGCCGACCGACGGCTGCGCTCGGTGGTCCTCGCCGGCCGGGGCCAGGCAGCGCTCGAATCCACGGCCGTCGATCTGCGCGCCCGCGGGGTCGAGAAGGTGATGACGCATTACCTGGACGTGACCGACACGGATCGCCTGGACGCCTTCGCGAAGGCGACCGCTTGCGAGCTAAGCGCGATCGACCTCCTCCTCGTCGCCGCCGGGGACCTCGGCACGTCCGACATCGACCGCTTCGACGCGAGGACAGTGAGCCGGGCGGTCGTGACGAACTTCGCCGGGCCGGCCGCGGTCGTCGCCGCCTTCCTCACTACGCTGCGCGCTCAGGGGGCGGGCCGCATCGTCATCCTCTCCTCTGTCGCGGGAGTCCGCGTGCGCAAGGCCAACCTTGTCTACGGCGCCGCCAAGGCGGGGATCGACGGCTTTGGCCTCGGCCTCGCCGACGCCTTGGCGGGCACCGGCGTCGAGGTGACGGTGGTGCGCCCGGGCTTTGTCCGCACGAAGATGACCGTCGGACTCAAGCCAGCCCCGTTCGCCGTGGAGAGCTCGGCCGTGGCCGAGGCAATAGTGGAGGGCCTAGAGACGGGGGCTCCGGTGATCTGGGTGCCGCCTGGGCTCCGAGCGGTCTTTGCACTCATGCGCCTTCTCCCCAGAGCGCTCTGGCGCAAGATCCCCGCCTAGCGAGGTGCAGACGCTCCGGGGCGGACCGACCATCGGGCCGGCTCCTCAGCGAGCCGACATGGTGATGAAGTCGCGTGCCCACCAGGTGACGAAGTAGCGCGTAGGCGGCCCCGCCATGTCGGTGAGAGGGAGGAGGTCCGTGCCGTTCGCCGCAGAGGCGAGCCCGGTCGGCGTCGTCGGGGCGAAGGTGGCGAAGTTCACCCAATCGGTGTTGATGTCGAGCTCCATGGCCCGCACGGCTCCGGCACGCACGAGGAGGTTGGCGAGGTCGGTGATATTGAGGAAGGGGCCTCCCACATAGACAAGGGCACCGTTGCGGGTCACGCCGATGCCTGAGCGCGACACGTAGACCTGGTTGCCGAGCGTGTTGCCCCATGTGCTCGTGTCGTTGGCGTTGAGTCCCCCCACGGGCTGGCCGTTGTCGACGAGTAGCCTCAAGTTCTGCCGGACGGCAACTACTTGCGGGGTCATCGTGACGTCACTCCCCCAGGCGCCAATGGTGGCCGAGCCGTTGCGGTAGATCACGAAGGAGGCGGCACCGCTGCGAAGTGGGATCACCGTCTCTCCCTGGGTGTAGTAGCCACCGTTGGCGTCCTGCATACGGAACCCGGCGTTGAAAGCCGCCACGAGCGAGCGTGCTGCGTCCGGTTCGATCGGGGCGGTGTACTTGTAGGGCCCGCCTCCTGGGATGTAGCTCCCCGAGTAGAGCGTCGCCGACAGAAGCTTCGTATCCATCCAGGCGACGCCGTCGACGACGCTCGTATGGATCGCGTCGGGACGAAGGAAGGTCTCGTAGACGGCCGGGATGCCTCTCACGAGACGGCCGACCGGCTTCCAGGCGCCCTCCTCAGGCAGAGAGGGGCGGGCGAAGCTGACGAGCGGCGCCGGTGTCGGCAGGTGTGGCACCACCTCGTGGTGTGCGGCGGCGGTTGCCGGGCGAACGTGCTGTCGCACCGGCAACGCGGCTGCCAAGGGTCGCCCGCCGAGAGGCGGCGGGTGGTGCGAGTACCACCAGTTCTCCACAGTGTTCACGACCGAGCCTCCCCCGTTGTCGCGCATCCACTCGGCGAAGCGTGACGGGACCGAGAGACCGAGAGCCGGGTTCGTGAGCGCCCCGACGAGGGAGACGCTCACCGGGGTGAGCACGACCAGCAGGACCATGCTGATGGCCGCTACTGGGTGGCGGCCGGGCCAGGTCCGCCGTGAGCTTCGCGCGAACCGCCGGCGCCTTCTTCGTGCTCCGACATAAGCACGGTGGCTCTCCCAGGACGGCCAATGAAGAGGTTTTACAACGGCTCTTTGCGCCCGCTCCTGGCTGGAGGCGGCGACCGGAGCGGCGCGGGGCCGAGAGCGTGGCCAACAAACCGTCGGCTTCTCGCGATAGGCACCGCCCCGCTCCGGCTTCGCCAACCGGGGCTGCGACTCAGAAGTCGTCCACTCGGCCGTCACGACCTTGAGCATGCCGGATGAACGACCGAGGTGAACGGCGGATGCACGGCTTCTTTGCCTGATCTTTGCCAAATCTTTTCCGACCCGGCTTCCCGGGAGAAACCATGTCGGAGGCAACACACGACAGGTTTCTCCCGCCTTGCATAAAGCGAAGAGAACCGGGGCCGAACTCACCGCGGCCCATGTTTGTGCTGCTCGGCGATTCCCCGCGGGCTCGCCTTCCAGCGGTGGTGGCAGGTCCCGGTCCTCGCCGATGCGCTCCCCTGGGTCTTCGTCGCCCGGCGTGGGGTCGTAAGCAGCCTGCCGATCGCCGGCGCGTCGGCGCCGAGCTCGCCCTGAGCTGCGTCCTCGTCTAGTCGTTCTGGTCCTGCGGTGTCGACGACGGTTTCGTCGCCTTCACGATCGCGGAATGGATCCCGGGAAGGTACTCGGACGTAGACACGACGTCGATGTCCTCGAACCCGGTTGCCCGGAGTCCCGCTTCGTACTCCTCGAACGACAGCGAGCCTGCGACACAGCCAACGTAGGTTCCGCGCTCGGCCCGTTGTGAAGCAGTCAGCCCGTTGTCGGCGACGACATCGCTGATGCCGATGCGGCCGCCCGAACGGAGCACTCGGTGCATCTCCGCGAACACGCGCGCCTTGTCGGTCGACAGGTTGATGACACAGTTCGATATGACGACGTCGACGGTGTTGGCGGGAAGCGGGATGTCCTCGATGTAGCCCTTCAGGAACTCCACGTTGGTGGCCCCGGCCTCGTCACGGTTCTTGGTGGCGAGAGCGAGCATCTCTTCGGTCATGTCGAGTCCGTACACCTTGCCTGTCGGTCCGACCCGCTTGGCCGACAACAGCACGTCGATGCCTCCCCCAGATCCGAGGTCGAGCACTGTCTCGCCCGGATGAAGGTCTGCGACAGCGGTCGGGTTGCCACAACCGAGGCTCGCGAGCAGCGCCCTCTCGGGAAGCCCTTCCTCGGCCAGGTGCCCGTAGAAGTCGCGACCGGTGGCGTGGCCCACCTCCTCGCACGTCTTGCCGGGATGACAGCAGTCGTTGGCCGTACCGGCACCGGCCGCAACCGTGGTCGCCGCCTACGCGTACCGGCTCCGGACCTCTTCGCGAAGATCCGCGTCATTTGCCATTTCACAGCCTCCTAAGCATGGACACAGTGGTCGTCTGTCAGAGCTGAAGTGCCGATTGAAGAGCTTCAAGGCGTGGCCTTACGAGGCAATACCAGACCCACTTGCCCCGCCTGTCGCCGACGACGAGGCCGGCATCACCGAGCACCTTCAGGTGATGGCTCACTGTCGGCTGAGCTTTGCCGAGTGGCTCGACGAGGTCGCACACGCAGACCTCGCCCCCCTCCGCCGCGGCGAGGATCGAGATGACCCGGAGCCGGGCGGGGTCAGCCAAAGCGGCAAAGCCTGCCGCCAGTTCGAGCGCACTTGCCTCGTCGAGTGGGGCCGCAAAGACAGACGGACAGCACCCCTCGACCGGGGTATCGATCAGAGCACTTCGCTTGGCCATAGCCCTCCTCTCCCATTGACATCCGTGGATGCATCGACCATTATAAACGCATCGATCGACACGAATGCAAGCGGAGGTTGATCATGTCCCGAGTCCAGCTCGCCCTTAACGTCGCCGACATTGATACCGCTGTGGAGTTCTACTCCAAGCTGTTCGGGACCGAGCCTGCAAAACGCCGCCCTCACTATGCCAATTTCGCCATCGCCGAGCCGCCGCTCAAGCTCGTCCTCATCGAGGACGCCGAACAGGCCCCCAACCACCTCGGAATCGAGGTGGAAAGCAGCGACGAGGTAACCGCGGCGCAGGACCGTCTTGTCCGTGAAGGCATGGCGACGGCCATGGAGGAGCAGACCACCTGCTGCTACGCCCTTCAGGACAAGGTCTGGGTGCACGGACCCGGCGGCGAGCCGTGGGAGATATACACCGTCCTCGCCGATGCGGAGATGTCTGGCGAGATGCTCCGGTCGACTACCCCCGGCGCAGCCGTCTGTTGCGACACCCATCCAGAGCTTGGCGCCGCCGCGACCGGAGCGAACTCTTGCTGTTGATTGGCCAACACCGCACCGCGGCATCTCGCGGGTACGGGCAGTGAGCGAAGTCGTGTCCGGTCATCCAGCCGCCGGCGTGCCGCCGGAGGCGCCGGTGATCGCCCGCCTGTCATTCCTCGATCGCTTCTTGCCCTTATGGATCATCCTCGCGATGGGTGCTGGCATCGGCCTTGGCCGAGCCATCCCAAGCCTGAACAAGCACCTCAACTCCATCCAGGTGACCTCGGGTACCTCGCTGCCGATCTTCATCGGGCTGTTGGTGATGATGTACCCGGTGCTGGCCAAGGTCCGCTACGACCAACTCGGGTCTGTCACCCGGGACCGGCGGATGCTAGTCGCGTCCCTGGTGCTCAATTGGGTGGTCGGCCCTGCCGTCATGTTCACGCTGGCCTGGTTGCTGTTGCCCGACCTCCCTACTTACCGGACCGGGTTAATCATCGTCGGCCTGGCCCGCTGCATCGCCATGGTCCTCATATGGAACGACCTGTCGGGCGGAGACCGGGAGGCCGCGGCGGTGCTGGTGGCCATCAATTCGTTGTTCCAGGTGGTCGCCTTCGCGCTCCTCGGCTACTTCTACTTAGAAGTGCTCCCTGGCTGGCTCGGTCTCAGCACAGTCGGTTTGCATCTATCGGTCGGACGGATCGCCGAGACGGTCGCCATCTTCCTCGGGGTTCCCCTCGTGGCGGGGTTTTTCACGCGCACCTTCGGCGAACGTGCCCGGGGCCGGGAGTGGTATGAGACCAAGCTGGTGCCCCGTCTCGGGCCGTTCGCCCTTTACGGGCTGCTCTACACGATCGTGATCCTCTTCGCTCTTCAAGGCCACACCATCACCTCGCGGCCCGCTGATGTTGCCCGCATCGCTTTGCCATTGCTCGGGTACTTCGCCGTCATGTGGTTCGGGTCCTTCGCGCTGGGAAAGGCGCTCGGATTCCCTTACGAGCGGACCGCCACCTTGGCCTTCACCGCAGCAGGCAACAATTTCGAGCTCGCGATCGCTGTCGCCATCGGCGTGTTCGGGGTCACGAGCGGCGAAGCTCTCGCCGGCGTCGTCGGCCCTCTCATCGAGGTCCCCGTTCTCGTCTCCTTGGTGTACGTGTCCTTGTGGGCCCGACGGCACTACTCGCGCGCCCGAGTCAGCTCGGCTACTTAGCGCCTTGTCAGTGACCTCACAGGAGACAAAAGGAAAAGGGCAATGGCTACTCGACAACTGACCGACCTTCCGCACGACCAGCAGCACCTCGTCCGCGAGGTTTCGGGAAGGCTCGGCTCCAAGTTCGCAGGCGTGTTCGGACCTGAGACCATCGAACGGTTGGTCCTTGACTCGATGGACCAACTCCTGTCGACGGCTAAGACCACGGCGTTTTTGCCGCTTCTGACAGAGCGGTTCGCACGCGAACGGCTGCAAGCCCTGGCGAAGGTGGAAGGGTCGTTGCCGTCTGTGGTTCCTGGCGTCCTGTTCCTCTGCGTCCACAACGCGGGTCGCTCACAGATGGCAGCCGGATGGACGCGCCGACTCGCTGGCGATCGTGTTGTCGTCTACTCGGGGGGCTCCGAGCCTGCCTCGGAGATTAACGCCGCCGTCATTGAGGCCATGGACGAGGTTGGGATCGACATCCGGACAGAGTTCCCGAAGCCGTGGACCGAAGAGGTCGTGCGCGCCGTCGATGTCGTGATCACCATGGGATGCGGGGACGCTTGCCCGCTCTATCCCGGCAAGCGCTACGAGGACTGGGAACTCACCGATCCTGCAGGGCGGGACGTTGAGTCAGTCCGACCGATCCGGGATGAGATCAAACTGCGCGTCGAGGCGCTCCTATCCTCGCTCGGGGTTTCCCCAGGGTGACACACTCCTCGCAGGCAATGTCCGAGCGGTCGCACCCAAGACCGCGCCGCACAATGGGCGGAACCGGCTCAGCGCTAGTGGAATGGGTCAGATTTGAGCAAAGCGTCCAAATGGTCGGCGGCATCACGGTCGCGCGCCGGCACGAAGCCCCAGTAGATGTCGAGCGTCGTCGAGGTGCGGGCATGGCCGAGGCGGTTGGCAACAGTCCGAAGGTCGATCCCCGCGGTCAGAAGCTCGGTCGCGACGAAATGCCTCAGGTCGTGGAGCCTGACGTGGCTAAGGCCGATCTCCTTGCGGAGCCGGGTCCAACGTCCCGTGACCATGTCGGGTCGCCAAGGTCGCTGACCGAGTCCGTCGGTGGCGAAGATCAGTTCGGACTCGTCGAGGTCTCGCCCGACGGACTCGGCGGAACCCACAGCTTCTGCTCGGCGCTCCAAGAGAGCATTAGTGGCCTGCGTGGTGAGCGACACGACCCTGGGCTTGCCGGTCTTGGTGGATTTAATGACCACGCCGGCGCTCGATGTCGCCGAGACCGATCGTTCGATGCGCACGAAGCGCTTGTCGAGATCGACGTCACACCATCTGAGGGCGCACACCTCCCCGCGGCGCGCCCCACTCGCGATCGCCACCTGCAGCCAGCACCACAGCTCCGCGTCGGCCTTGCGGGAAGACGCGAGCGCGGCGCGGATCTCATCGATCCCGGGAGGGGTGATCGTGACTCTCGCGACAGGGGGCCGCGTGGCGTTGGAGACTGGATTGCGGACCAACCATCCCCAGCGCACCGCCTGGGCCACTGCGCGGTGCAGAACCACATGGGCGCACCTGACCCGCGACTGACCGAGCCCGGCGGCTTTCATACGGGCATAGAGCTGGTCGCAGTCTCGCGAGGTGAGCTTCCAAAGCGGCATATCGCCGAGGGCTGGTTTCAAGTGACGCTCGGTCACGCTCAGCCAGTCGGCGCGTGTCGTAGGCCCGAGGGTTGCCGAGGCCAGGAACTGCTCGAGTAGGTCCCCGAGGCTGACACGGCCACCTCCATAAAGGCCGCCGCCCGCATCCACGACCATGCGCTGCAGGGCGTCCTTGGCCTCGGATCTCGTGCCGTGAACGGTGCGTGACAGGCGCCTTCGTTCCCCGGAGACCGGGTCCGGATCGACGGCCACCTGCAGCCTCCATCGTCCCCCGCCCCGGTCGATCATCGTGCCTATGCGTGGTTTGCTCATCGTCAACGATGCACCACTGCCAATGGCACCCGAATGGCACCCGGAATCAGACAGGTTTCACCTGGTGGAGGGAGGCCTCAGCCGACAACGCCGTTCGCAATGGCACCAAATGGCACCCACAGTTGGCGTATGGACTGCCACATCTGGAAGGTGATAGCCCCTCTACCAGCTACTTCTTTCCGAACTAAGTGGAGCGGGCGACGAGAATCGAACTCGCGTTCTCAGCTTGGGAAGCTGATGTTCTGCCGCTGAACTACGCCCGCGGTGCTGCTTCAGATTAGTGCGCATGGCCTGGCGGCCACCATCGACCCGATGAAATGCTGGCGTGGGCTGTTGGGAAAGGTCGCCGGGCTGCGGCTTGCAGCTGAGAGCGCGTGAGTAGCCGAGCCCTTCCGCGAAACCGGAGGCCGCTTGAAGCGCGCCCGTCCCGGCCTCGCTAGGAAAGCAGGTGGCGGCCACCACCTAGGCCCATGGGGGTGCTGGCCTGCTGGTGACACGACCTCGTCTCTGCGAGAACAGACCGAGTGGGACGATCAGGGGTGATTCCGCGGCCGGAGGTCAGACTGGCCTCGTACCGCTTCCGGGCCACGTTCAGGCGCCGCTGGAGCGGTTATCTCTCGATCGTCCTCCTGCTGGGCCTGGTCGGTGGCCTGGCGATGGGCTCGATCGCAGCCGCCCGGCGCACGGCGTCGTCGTTCTCGGTGTTCTGGGCCAGCACCAACCCGTCGGACCTGGTCGGAGCGACCGCCGTCCTCAATCCGACGATCGGCAGCGACTCCGGCTACAACGCGGCGCTGCTCCACGAGATCGCTCGCCTGCCCCATGTCACCCAGGTGGAGAGCCAGTCCGGGATCGACTTCCTGCCCTTGCAGAGAAACGGGCGCCCGCTCAACGCCCCCAACTTCTACTCGCCGGCCGCCGGCAATGGCTACGGCAGCGTCGACGGCCTGTACTTCGATCAGGACAGGGTCACAGTGATCAAGGGTCGCATGGCCGATCCCAACCGGGCGGACCAGCTCATGTTGAGCCCCGAAGGGGCCGCCGCCCTCGGCGTCCACGTCGGCAGCGTGCTCCCCGTGGGCATCTACACCAACGCCGAGACGCAGCTGCCCGGTTTCGGTACGGCGAGCGTCAAGCCCCTCCGGGTGGTCGACGAGAAGGTGGTCGGGATCGTCGTGTTCAACAGCACGATCATCGAAGACGACGTGGACGCCTCGAGCTCGCCCAACAACCTGTTCACCCCGGCCCTCACTCGCCCGCTCCTGCGCTGCTGTGTCAACTACACCGCGAGCGGCATCAGGGTGAGCGGCGGCGCTCGTGACATCTCCGCTGTCGCAACTGAGTTCACGCGTCTTGTTCCCAAGGGATTCCCTGCCCTTTCCGACGCTCAGGCGAGTGTCATCGGCAAGGCGCAGCGCGCGATCAAGCCTGAGGCCGTCGCCCTCGGCGTCTTCGGCGCCATAGTCGCCCTCGCCGCATTGCTCATCGCCGGCCAGGTGATAAGCCGCCAGCTTCGCCTGGGGGCGGGGGAACGTGAGGTCCTGCGCGCCGTCGGTGCAGGGCCGGCGACGACCTCCACCGATGGGCTGATCGGCATCGGGGGCGCGGTGGTGCTCGGAGCTCTGCTTGCAGGTGTTGTGGCTGTGGGGCTTTCTCCTCTCGCGCCCCTCGGGCCGGT
>Ga0326727_10011929_pt1 | contig 19988 bp, 19 predicted proteins | sample MB2enrmetagenome_FD_207643 | JGI IMG/M metagenome (GOLD analysis project Ga0326727, IMG submission 207643) | Lab enriched peat soil microbial communities from McLean, Ithaca, NY, United States - MB29MY | ecosystem: Environmental > Terrestrial > Soil > Wetlands > Peat | place: USA: New York...
CGTCAGCCTTTCCTTTGACTTCCTTATTCAACCTTTCCAGATGATTGGTGCTGTGCAACTTTACGAGATGCTGCGTGGGAAGGACATGTAGGCCAGCACGTCATGCTCGCTTTCGTCCATGAAGCCCACGAACTTCGACCACGGAGCTGATCGACGTTCCACCATGTCTTGCTTGCGCTGGCCGCATCCGGCTGAAGGAAGGCCTACCGAAGAGCTGCTGAAATCATAGGGGGCTGCCCCTTGGGTACACGGGCCAGGGCGTTGCGCATCCAGTGAACCCGACAACGTTGCCAGGTAGCGCCGAACGTCTTGGCGATGGACGCCTTCAGTCCCTCATGGGCATCTGAGATCACGAGTTTCACACCTTTAACCCTCTGCGCGAAGAAGGCCTTTAAGGAAAACGCCCAGAGCGGTTCAACCTCGCTCGGACCGATGTGTAGCCTCACAATCTCACGGCGACCGTCCGTGTTCGCGGCCACGGCTATTATGGCGGCGACGCTGATCACCTTGCCGCCTTCAGGTTGCTTGAGATACGTGGCGTCCGATCAAAGGTAGGGCCATTCTCCCTCCAAAGACCTGATGAGAAAGACGTATCTTGCCCCCGGTCTTGTGAGTGGTTGCGCTAGGTGAGTTTTCGTGGCTGATTCCCCAGAGGAGACCGGCCATGAAACGACGAAAGTGGACCCCAGAACAGAAGGCGCTCATTGTCCTTGAAGGCCTTCGAGGACGGCCTGTCGGTGAGCTGTGCAACGAGCACGGCATTCCCCAGGCGTAGTATTACCAGTGGCGCGACCGATTTCTCGGCAATGCTCACCGGGTGTTCGAGACTGCCAGCGAGGACAAGCGTACCCTGCGGCTAGAGTCGGAGAACACCAAGCTCAAAGGCTTGGTCGGTGAGCTGGCCCTAGAGTTAAAGACCGAACGGTTGGTCATGAAAAAACGTGGCCCTTATTCCAAGGTTCCCGCCCGAAATATCGAGCTGCTGGAACGAGTTCGCGCTCTCAAGGCTGACCACCCGTTCTGGGGCTACCGGCGAATCTGGGCGCACCTGCACTTTGTTGACGAGAGGATCGTGGACAAAAACAGAGAGTATCGTCTGATGAAGGAACATCGCCTTACGGCGCGGGGCAGTCTGTTACTCAAGGCCAAGCGCAAGCCGATTGGCCACAAGCCCAGACCTTCCAGGCCGAACCAGTGGTGGGGCATCGACATGACCAAGGTCATGATCGAAGGCTTCGGCTGGGTATATGTGGTGATTGTTGGACTGGCACACAAAGAAGGTCGTGGGGCACTACGCCGGATTGCGGGCCTGGGCCTGGCACTGGCTGGCCGCCCTGAATAAGGCGGTGAATCATCAGTTCCCGGAGGGGCCGCGTGGGGGTGGCCTCAATCTGATGTCCGACAACGGCTGCCAGCCTACGTCGCTGAGTTTCATGGCGGCCTGCCGGATCATGGGCATCAACTAGGCCTTTTCCAGCTACTCCAACCCCAAAGGCAATGCGGACACGGAGCGATTCATGCGCACGCTCAAGGAAGAGCTGGTTTGGATCAACAATTTTATGAGCCCCAGAGCCTTCCTGGAAGCCTTGGGCAGGTGAATTTATGACTACAACGCCAGCTACCTGCACTCGACTCTCGGCTACAGGTCACCGGAAGCTTTCGAGGCAGAACACCTCAGCTGCGAGACTCACTTGGCGGACGCGTGCTAATGCGGGGCTGTACACTTGCTTGGCGAGGATTACCGCATCAAGAACCCGTGCAAGCTGGCTGACGTCATGCCGGTTTGCGCCTGTCACGATCAGCGACAGCGGGACGCCACGGCCGTCCACCAGGGCATGCCGTTTGCTTCCATTTTCTTCCCCGATGCCGTCGGGTTCGGCCCGACGGCATCGGGGCCTTGATAATTGAACCGCCGATGCTTTGCCATTCCCAGGCAATACCCTCCAGATCGTTATACTCAGCGAGCCCTGCCTGCCAGAGCTTTTGAAAGAATCCGGTTGTGAGCCAGTCCCGAAAATATTTGTGAACTGAGCTGGCGCTACCAAATCGTTCCTTGGGCAACGACTTCCATTGGCAACCTGTTCGGAGCACAAATATGATTGCTTCAAACGTCTGACGCGGATCCATAGGCTTCCTGCCTCCACCGGGTCGGCGTTGATAGTCCCGCTCTTTCTCACGCTCACGTTTGGGTATCAGCGGTTCAACGCGCATCCAAAACTCATCAGAGACTTCTCAAGAGCAAACTTCCCTCATGGTACACCTCCTGCTGTAACCATAGGGGAAATCAGGAGGAGCTGCCAATTAATTACGGATAAGTTCTTAGGCGCCGCTGCCGACAGGGCCGGAGGCTGGCGGCCCCCTTTATTGGAGTTAATCGAAAACCTCTGTGCCTTGCTTGAGGAAGTCTCGCGCGAGGCGGCGCGACAGCCGGGCGCTCCGACGGCCGACAGGTATAATAATGCCCTCCGTCTCTTGATCAACTTGAAAAAATGCCTCTGGAAAGATGACGGCCCGAGCCAGTCTCAGGCTTTAGACCTGATCGACCAATGCCTTGCCTCGCCAGTCACGGCTCCCTCCCCGCAACGCCCAAAGGCCAACGGCCTACCCAGCCCGGGCGCGGTCGCCATAGCGGCTTTCTGCATCCCGTTGGCAGCGTATTTACTCCTGAACCTGGCTTGGCTTTGGCATAAGCACACCTTCACGGAACGCCGCATCGCCGACTTATCTGCACTGAACCAGGCCCTGGCGCGCTACCACGCCGACCACGGCCATTACCCTAAAAGCATCCTGTTCGACGGCCGGGCGAGCTTCGCCGGGGCCTCCAAGACGGACTGGATCGAAGGGCTCGTCCCCGGCTATATTCCCGAACTGCCCAGGGACCCGAGGCAAAACGACGACCAGTTGGAGCAATACCTCTACATGTCCGACGGGACCGACTACAAACTCATCGCCCATTACCCGGGGTGGTGCGAGCGCAACGCCCAAAAGTATCCGGGACTGCGCTTCGATCCTTACGACGATTGCCAATTTTTCGGATTTTGGACCAGAGGGGCCGAGAACTGGCGGCCGGTCCGCAGCCGCCCGCAATGGTACACTCAACGCTTGTCTGATCTCGCCCGGTTGAAAGCAGCCCTCGATACGTACCACGCCGCCCAGGGAGCCCCGGTATAACAATGACCCCGCAAACCAATACCTTACGCTTCGAACAGAACAGACTACAAATCGATTGTCCACCATCCCGAGGATTGCGAAATCTTGCGCCGGACGCATCCGGACATGGTCGATCCGGCGACCGGCTGCGGCGCTTATGGTTACTGGACTGCTGGGGCATCGGCATGGTAGCGTTGGTGCGTCTGCAGAACGTACCCCCGCGTCAGCACGGGCAGCGTGGAGTCTTGGCCGTCACACCATGAACGATATTTGTTGCCCCCCGACGCCCGGCCAAAACCTGCGCGCCTTGGCCTGGGCTGCGCTTGGCGCGGCGGCGTTCTACGGCTATTTCGCCAACTTTTCCGTCACGGGCTGGCATCATGACAGCCTGGCCGATGTGATCAGCGCGGTTTGCCTGCGCTTCTATGGTCACGACGAGCACGGAGTCAAATTGCCGGTCGTCGCCCTAGAATCGGTTGGGGACTTCAAAGCCCCCTCGTTCGCCTATCTCAACGCCTTGGCCTTTTTTTTCGTCAAACCATCAGTATACGTGGCCCGGGGCATTCCCCTGGGATTTGGCTTAGCTGACGTTGCCACTCTGATCGCTTTTGCCCGTAAAGCTACTGACGCCGTGACCGTCAGTTGGTTCGGCCCTCCCTTTTTCGCCTTCGGACTCTTGTCATCCTGGCTCCTGGCAGGCCAGAACTTTCCGGCTGAGCCTTCGCTGGCGGTATTCTGCACCGTCCTGGGAGTTTGGACCTCTACCGCCATCATCGACCGTCCGGGATTGCTCAAGGCTGGCCTTCTATTCGGCTTAGCCAACGGCCCACTGCCCTATGCTTACTGGAACACCAAGTTTCTTTTTGTCGCCAACCCCGTCCTGGTCCTCATCGTCCTGGCCTGGCACTGCGGCCGCGACCTCATTCGGCCAGCCAAGATCCGCGGTCTACTCCTCGGCCTTGGTTTTAAGACCTGCCTAGGTTTGTCCCATCTGCTGGCTGCTCTTTTTCATCCCAAGACTCTGGCCAGGGCGGCCAGCGTTCTCGAAAGTGGTCCTCTGGCCGTCGTTTCTCATTTCTTGGCACACATCAGTCCGGTATTTCTTTTCTTCCACATCCCACCGCGCTACGAATACCAATCCACTTACGGTGGCGCCCTGAGTCTGGTTTTTTTGCCGTTCATTCTGATCGGGCTTTGGGAATCCTGTCGGCGTATACTGACCCGGTCCTCACCCCGCCATCTTTACCTTGTCTTGCTGTTGCCAGTGGCGTTCCTTCCGGCCGCGCTGACCCGCCGCGATGTCGATTTCCACAACATGCTGCGGACCCTGATCGCCTTTGTCCCGCTTTTTCTCCTTGCCTTCGTGGGCGCGCAACGGGCCCTCGCCTGGTGCGCCGGCCGCGCCGACGCCCGTGCCTTGCTCCATGCTCTCCTGCTGGTCAAGGTTCTTTTCGGCGGCTTCGAGGCCTATAAGAGCGTCGCCGCCTACTCCCTCTCGCAAAGGCGTTGTCAAGACCTCAGCAGGACAGATCAATTGGTGGTCATTCCTAAAGACTGGAATGACCCGGTGCACCAGGCGGCCTGCGATGACTTTTCTTACCCCACAACCTATTACCGCTATTACCGGCTCATCGAACTCGGCGACCGCTGCTATGGCAATCACAAGCCAGATCCGGACCAGGCGGGCGAAAAATGATGCGTTCTCCCTTGACCGCCACCCTGCTCGCCTGCGCCCTGCTGGCCCTGTGTTGCGTCCTGGCCACCCGGGAAGGATATTACGCCGCAACGGTTGACCGAGCCCCGGCGCTGCGGCGCCTGACCGATTTTTTCCTCTCCCCCTGGAACTACAAACGCCGCATCGCCGACCTAAGTGCTATCCGCGAAGCCATTGAGCATTACAACCGCGACCACGGCGTCTATCCTGAGAGCATTTTGTTCGACGGGTTGCACAGCGCCTTCGGGGCCTCGGAGCCGGATTGGATCAAAGGGCTTGCGCCGGGCTATCTCGCTCGCTTGCCCGCCGATCCCCGCCATGACGGACGACCGGACCACCAGTACCTCTACTCTTCCAATGGTACCGACTACAAGCTCATAAGCTACGGGGCGGAAGACATCGAAATAGTTGCCAAGTTGCGCCCGGATATGATCGATCCGAACAATACCTGCGAGGCGTATGGCTTTTGGACACGGGGGGCGACCACATGGTTTCCAAACCCGCACCATGCCGACATGACCGAAGTCCGGCTGCGCGACCTGGCTACACTTGCCAGCGCACTCGATGCCTACCAAAAAAAATACGGGGGCTATCCGGTAAGCGAAGGCTTCGACGGTCTTAAAACCCGCTGGGGTCGGTCGGGAGAGGACTGGATCAAAGGGCTTGTACCGGAATTCACGAAAGCCCTACCGCGCGATCCGCGACGGAACGACGACCCTGCCAACCAGTACCTTTACAAGTCAAATGGCCGTGATTACAAATTAATTTCCCATCACCCCGAAGACTGCCGCCTCGTCAAGCGTGAAATGCCCGGGCTTATCGACCCTGTCCGGAATTGCCAGGCCTACGGCGTCTGGACAAAAGGAGGCCGCGATTGGTAGATTCCTCACTCTCGCACCTGAACGACCTTGCCGATCCGTTCTGGGCACTCACAGCTAAAACTCAACTTGGCGCGCCATGAACAACACCGTCATCATCATCCCAACCTACAACGAATCCGCCAACATCGTCACGCTGCTCGACAAAATATGGAAGTTGCCTATTGAAGTCGACGTCATTGTCATCGACGACAATTCCCCGGACGGCACGGCCGAAACTGTCCGGAGATTGGCTGACGAACGGGGAAGAAACGAAGAGCTCACCCTGGTCGAGCGCCCCGGCAAGCTGGGGCTTGGCACGGCCTATATCCTGGGGTTCAGGCTGGCTCTCCAACGGGGCTACGCCCGTATTGTTCAAATGGACGCGGATCTGTCCCACGACCCGAATTATTTGCCGCTATTCTTTGAAGCATTGCAAACCTGCGATTTCGTCATCGGCTCGCGGTATTTGAACTGGCGCCTGAGCGTCGTCAACTGGCCGTTGCACCGACTTTTAATCAGCTTGCTCGGCCAACTATACCTCAAGTTGGTTATGCACGACTGCCGTATCTACGATTTTACTAGTGGCTACAAGGCATTCAACCGGAAAGTTCTCGAGGTGATCGACATCGAGGACATCCGATCTACCGGTTATTGTTTTCAGGTCGATGTCAACTTTCGGGCCTGCATGCATGGTTTTTGTCTACGCGAACTGCCGATCGTTTTCCACGACCGGACGGCCGGTGTCTCGAAGATGTCTGGCAACATCATCCTGGAAGCCCTGATCCAGCCGCTGATGCTGCGCCTGAGATGGTGCCATAGACGACGTCGCGCTGAAGCTAAGATGTAAAAGACTCGCACCCGTGTTGGAAGTTCCAAACTTTAATATATATTAGTACGCATTAATAGGGCAAGTGATAACAAATAAACTGAAAATTACTTATAAAGAAGGGTTCAAATTTGTACCCACTTCCAATAGCAACGAAATAACGAAGCCCGATCGAAGCCTGAATAGGTATTCTGAACGCTCAATCGAGATATAATGTATCCCTAACCCGATATCTCGGAGGGACCAAGGTTGAATCTGAGCTTTTCTGAAAGCGATTGGGTTCAACTTGAAAAAAACCATCCCGATCTTGAATTGTGATGGAAAAGTGCATGCGGAATCGAACGAAATGACAGATCGGCATGAATCCTTGGAACACATTTGACTTGCATCGATTAGCGCGCTGCTTGACTTTGCCGCTGCATGCATTCATGGCCTACGGAACTTTTTCAGAGACATCGAAAATCTATTTGTTATTTAAAGTGGTATAGCAGTGAAACGAAACTCTGTCATAATTCGCCTGGTTTTTGTGGCCGTCTTGCTCGGAGCGGCAGCCTGGATGATTGACCCCGCCCGTTTGTGGCAAAGCTTGACCCCGGCCATGGCCCTTGCCGTCTTGCCTGCAGTGGCCATATGCCTCGCCGGAACGGCACCCCAGGCTGTGAGGCTGGCCGTTTTGGCCGGCGGACCCGCTCCGTCGATCATCGTATCCTGGAAGGCCTTTATTCTGACCGCGACCTTAAACTCGTTCATCCCCGGCCGCATAGCGGAACTGGTCAAACCCATGTTCCTCAACGAACATGCCTCGGTCCCGCTGGGCAACGGTTTCGCCGCCCTGTTCCTGGAACGCGTCCTGGATGTCGCCATCCTATTCGGTTGGACCGTGATCGTCGCCAGCATGGCCTTTGTCCACCTGGACTGGAAATTCGCGGCCGGGGTGTTTGTCGGGCTTTTGGGGTTTATGGGCGTCATTCCGCTGTTTGAGTGCCATCTCCTCAGGCTCAGCCAGTTTATTCCCATGGAAAGGGCGCGAGCTTTCTACGCCGACGCCCTGGCCCACACGGCCTCCACCATCCGGGAAGGGCGCATTATAACTGCCTTTATCCTCGGCGTTATTGGCTGGATGCTGCCGATCGTCGGCTTTTATGTTTTTCTCCAACTGGCCTTGCCAGTCCCCATCGGCTTTGAGGGCGCGCTGTCCTTGTTCGTGGTTACCACTTTCTCCTATCTCATTCCGGTATTGCCCGCCGGCATGGGAGCCTTCGAGGCGGGAGCGGTTTTCGTGTTGCAGTTTTACCACGTCCCAGCCGAACAGGGTCTGGCGCTCGGGATCGTCCTGCACGCGGGCAACATCCTTGCCATGCTGCTTGCCGGCGGCGCCATCTTGACCCATGACCGTATCGGCCTTGGTGAGTTCATCAAAAAAATCAAGTCGAAATAGACAATTAGAGCCGCCCGCGCCAGGACGTATTCGCCGACTTCGGCAAAGGCTGACATACATTGCGCCGGTTATGGCCATTTCGCTAAAACGCTCGCCCCCAGGGTGGCCCTGATTGACACGATCTTTCGCATCCAGTACGCTATTTGAACTTGGCATATTGAATGACTTGCCATTTCGCTAGCTGACGGCCGACGCCTCGGCGGGAGTTGGCTGGATAGATGTCCAAACATGACCGCCATCAATTGCCCTGAACCTTATCGGCCATGTCCGGATGGCCCGGGTTCATCCGAGCCGTCCACCCGGAAGGAAACCCCGAAAGCCCCGATTTTGTCCGGTGCCTTCAGCCTGAAGACCTCGCGGCAATGGTTTGACGGCTTTGTGGACTCCTATCAGCGCCAAGATCCGGATGCCTGGGCCGACTTTGAAAATAAACGCCGCCATACCCTGAAGGTGCTGGAGGAAATTCGGCTGCTTGGAGCAGCCCTGCTATTGGACGAACGGCTCTCCCGTTTGGCCGACATTATCGCGCTGTTTCACGATCTGGGCCGGTTTGAGCAGTTGTTGCACTACTCCACGCTGCTGGATGCCGGCTCGATCGACCACGCGATGTTGTCCGTGGCCATCATGCGCCGGGGAGACTTGCTCACGGAACTGCCCCGGCGCGATTGCGCCTTGGTCAAGGCCGCGATTCTTCTCCATAACAGGCTTCGCCTGCGCCAAGGACTGAATCCTGAACTGGCTGTCCTGGCCAGGCTGCTCAGGGATGCGGACAAGCTAGCTAATTTCCCTGATTTACTGGACAACTTTGATTCCCATGCCAACAACTTCGACACCCTGAGGATGCCCCTGGAGCATCGGCCAGGCGCCTTTACCCCGGAGGTATTCGCGGAAGTGGCGGCCAACCGGGCGGTCGACTACCGGAGGGTTCGTTTTGCCAATGACATTTTGATCGCCGCTCTCGGCTGGACTTTTGATCTGAATTTCGATCACACCCGGCGAGAGGTGCTCGATCGGGGCTACATCGACCGTTTTGCCACCCTGCTCCCGCAAACCTCTCCCTTTGTCAAAATGATCCAGATCGTTCGGCGCGGATTGTCCCTGATATGAAAAGCCTGATCACCACCGAGGAAAGCGGCGTCACCGATGCCGTAGTCCCAGGCCCGCGGGAGTGGAGCGAATAATAAATGCCCCGCGTGTCCGCCTTCCGGGCCGCCACACGCCGACTTTTTTGTTGTCCATGACGCCTTTGATCCCGCGGAGCTCAGGTGGTTCATGGCGCGCGAAGCCGTGTCCCGGATCGCGCACGGCATAATAGGAGTACTCAGCATGAAGAAGCCAGATCTTCGCCAGACCCAGCACGAACTCGATTTGACCGTCCTGGTTACTTGTTATAACGAAGCACAATACATCGGCAGAACGCTTGACAACGTCAACTCTGCACTAAAAACAAGTAATTTGACATATGAGATATTAATTATTGACGATAAGTCGAAAGACAATTCCGCAGATATTATTCAAGAATATGTCGACTCTCATCCTGAAGGCGATATTATATTTTATATCAATGACAAAAATCAAGGTTTATGCAGTAATTTTGTCGATGGATCCTATTTAGGTCGAGGAAAATATTATCGTCTATGCTGCGGTGATGACGTAGAATCTAAAGAGTTGCTTTCTTATGTATTCAAACATGTCGGCCTTGCGGACGTGATTATTCCATATCCATATAGCCGGGAAAAGAGTCTCGAAGACAAACATTTTGCTCGCAAGATACTTTCGCGATTTTACATTTATTTCGCGAACTTTTTAAGCGGAAACAATATAAAATATTACAACGGTTTGCCAATTTTTTTGAGATACGATGTCATGCGCTGGGCTCCAAACAGCTACGGCTTTGGATTCCAAGCCGATCTGATTACAAGACTTCTTGATTTAGGCATCACATATATGCAAATACCCTGGTATAATGTGAAACATACTCCAAAAAAGAAAGGGGCAACCAATGTTCTTAGCCTTAGAAATTTTTTTTCCGTAGGCCATTCGCTTCTGACGATTGGCATTCGCCGGATAAGACGGATGCTTTATCCGCATGAAGCTATAAAGCCGACAGAAATCATGGCGCCGATTGGTTGCGATGAATTTACTGAATAACACTTTAATCAACAATACAGCCATTGCGGAAGATTGAGTGTTAAATATTATCGAGGGACAAACAAGATAACTGTTGATTCCGAGGATCAAAGCGTTTTTTCCTGGGTTCATGCCTGGTTCTGCAGGCTAGGTTGGGGTTGGAGTGGTTTCTACTCGTTAGACGGCATACTTCTCCTGTCAATTCGCGCGACATGGTAATTAAGGGGCTAGAACGCCAGACTCCCCCAAATGGCAAGCAATTGGCAATGCGAATTTTAGAGAGTCCCAGGACAGCGCTTCGCGCTTACCACTCTCCATCTTTCCGCAATCATTGCTTAAGCCATTGACTTACAGACGTTGAACGATTAGCTGGAACCCTGCCGTGACTCAGACAACCGTGCGGGCGCTTGTTTTTTCTTGAGGACGGCGGAGATGCCGAGAACCATGGTTACGCAGTCAATTTTTCTAAACCGATTAAGAAGTTGGATTTTAAATGAATAAAAAAGATATCGCCTTGGTCACCGGCGGCGCCGGATTTATCGGCAGCCACATGGTTGACCTTTTGTTGTCCTTGGGCGCCAAGGTGAGAGTGGTCGACAATCTCTGCGGCGGTCGCGAGGAAAACCTGAGTCATCATGCCGGCTGTCAGGATTTAGAGTTGAATCGATCCGATATCCGGTCCTTTCAGCCTGGCGACTCCTTTTTCGAGGGTGTACGGTACGTCTTTCATTTTGCCGGCATAGGAGACATCGTTCCTTCCATCGAAAAACCCTTGGAATACATGTCGGTGAACGTCCAGGGCACGGCGCACATGCTCGAATGCTCCCGCTGGGCCGGGGTGGAGAAGTTCGTTTATGCCGCCTCTTCCTCCTGTTACGGACTTGCCCGGACCCCGACGCGCGAGGATCATCCGATCTCCCCCGAATATCCTTACGCGCTTAGCAAATACCAGGGGGAACAGGCGGTCTTTCATTGGCACAAAGTCTACCGACTGCCCGTCAACTCCATCAGGATCTTCAACGCATATGGGACGCGTTCGCGGACGAGCGGCGCCTATGGCGCGGTGTTCGGCGTCTTTTTGAGGCAAAAGCTGGCTAGCAAACCCTTTACCGTGGTCGGCGACGGGACCCAAACTCGCGATTTCATTTACGCTACCGATGTAGCGCGGGCTTTTTACCGTGCCGCGCAAACAGAATTAACCGGCCGCGTGTACAATCTCGGCAACGGCAAGCCGCAGTCGGTCAACCGCCTAGTCGAGCTCCTGGGCGGGGAAGTCGTCAATATTCCCAAGCGGCCGGGCGAGCCCGATTGCACGTGGGCCGATATCGGCAAGATTACGTCGGAACTCGCCTGGAAGCCCGAAGTCAGCTTTGAGCAAGGCGTCGCCAAGGTTTCCGAGGATATCGGATACTGGCGCAATGCCCCGTTATGGGATCCCGAGTCCATCGCCCAGGCGACAAAAACCTGGTTTGAATCCCTGGCGGACAAGGAGGACTGATTTCGTGATCACGACCAAAGAAAAAACATTCTTGTCCAGCAAGATCAAAACCCCCGAGGAATTGATCGAGATCATCGGCCCGCGTCCGCGCCAGAAGTCGGTCATCATGTGCCATGGCGTGTTCGACGTTGTCCATCCCGGCCATATAAGGCATCTGCTCTACGCGAAGTCAAAAGGCGATATCCTGGTGGCCAGCCTGACCAGCGACGCCCATATCACGAAAAGCAATTTCCGCCCCTTCGTGCCCGAGGAGCTTCGGGCTCTCAACTTGGCCGCCTTGCAGATGATCGACTACGTCATCATCGATCACGAGCCGCATCCGCTTAGGAACCTGGCGCGCATCCAGCCGGACTATTTCGCCAAGGGCTACGAGTATGTCGAGGGCAAGGTCCATCCCAAAACCCAGGAGGAGATGGACGTTCTCGATTCCTATGGCGGGGAGGTCATTTTTACTCCCGGCGATATCGTCTACTCCTCGTCCGCGCTGATCGAGATGTCCCCGCCGAGCATCGCCCTGGAAAAACTGCTGGCCCTGATGGAGGCGGAAAACATCACCTTCGACAGGCTGCGCCAGGTGTTGGACCTGTTCGGCAAGTTCCGGGTGCACGTGGTGGGTGACACCATTGTGGACAGCTACACCATCTGCTCCATGATCGGTGGCATGACCAAAACCCCGACCATCAGCGTGCGCTTCGAGAAAAAGACGGATTTCACCGGCGGCGCCGCCGTGGTTGCCAAACATCTCAAGGCCGCGGGCGCGGATGTCGTATTCTCAACGGTTCTGGGCGAGGATTCGTATAAAGACCACGTCATCGAGGATCTCGAGTCCTGCGGGGTGAACTGCAGGGCGATCGTCGACAAAACCCGTCCGACGACGAACAAGAACGCCATCGTCGCTTCCAATTACCGCCTGTTGAAAATCGACACCCTGGATAACCGCTCCATATCTGATAAGATTCGCGGCAAGTTCGAGGAACAGCTGGCGGAAGAAAAAGTGGACGCGGTCGTATTCAGCGATTTCCGGCACGGTATTTTCAATCCGCAAACGATACCCAAGCTGATCGCCGCGATGCCCAAGGACGTCTTCCGGGTGGCGGACAGCCAGGTGGCCAGCCGTTGGGGGAATATCCTCGAGTTTCACGGCTTCGACCTGATTACCCCCAATGAGCGGGAGGCCCGGTTCGCGGTGGCGGACCAGGACTCGGCCATGCGACCCTTGGCCACCAAGCTGTATGAGAGCGCCAAGTGCCAAACCCTGGTTCTGAAGCTGGGCGAGCGCGGCATTTTGACGTACCGCAAACGTCCCCCCGGCGATCCGCGCACCATCATCGCGATTGGCAGCTTCGTCGACACCCTGGTCGACGCGGTGGGCTCCGGCGACGCCCTTCTGGCTTACGCCACGCTCGGCATGCTCGCCACCCAGGACGAAATCATCGCCTCCATCCTGGGTTCCCTGGCCGCGGGCGTTGAGTGCGAGCGCGACGGCAACGTCCCGGTGACTCCGGATGATGTCAAGGCCAAGATCAACGCCGCTGAAAACCTCTCCAACTATAATCGGAACGATTCATGAGCCTGCGGAGCATCATCGTCGGTTTGGGTGTCCAGGGGTACAAACGGCGCGAGTTCGCCGGCGCCGACGCCGTGGCTTCCGTGGACCCCCATAATCCCGAAGCGACGTATCGGGACATCGGCGACGTCGCCTTAGGGGATTTCGACGCGGCCATGGTCTGTACGCCGGACGAGGCGAAGATCGAGCTTCTCAATTACCTCGTCGGCAATGGCAAGCATGTCCTGGTGGAAAAACCCATGCTCGCGGCGGACGCCAACGCCATCAACACCCTGGCGGAACTGGCCCGGTCGAAAAACGTCACCTGTTACACCGCTTACAACCATCGGTTCGAGCCCCATTTCGCCTCCATGGCGGAACTATTACGCTCGGGCAAGCTTGGCCGGATCTATTCGGTGCGCATGTTTTACGGCAACGGCACGGCCCGCCTGGTGCGCAACTCGCCGTGGCGGGACAAAGGCGCCGGGGTGCTTCCGGATCTTGGCTCGCACCTGCTAGATACCATCCTGTTTTGGCTCGGACGCCCCAGTGCCCCGTTTGAGGTGTTCTCCGCCAACCGTTTCGAGAACCAGTCTTTTGACCACATCTCCTTTGGTTCCAATGGGGCGCCTGTCATCCAACTGGAGATGACCTTGCTTTCCTGGCGCAACCATTTTTATGCGGACGTGTTCGCGGAAAAGGGGAGCGCCCATATCACTTCCCTGTGCAAATGGGGGCCGAGCAGCTTTGTGGTGCGCGACCGGAAATTGCCCAGCGGCCGTCCGGACGAGCGTACCGTCACGCTGGTGCAGTCTGATCCCACCTGGCGGCTGGAGTATGAGCACTTCAAATCCCTTTGCGCCCTGGGGGAATCGAACGTGCAAAACGACATCTGGATCAATGACGTGATCAACGCGCTCACGAACCAATCCATGGAGAAATTCGCCTCATGAACCTCCCCGTGATCTGCTACGCGGGCATGACCCATCTGGGCCTGGTGTCGGCCGTGGCGAGCGCCGAAAAGGGCTTTAGCGTAACCTGCTTCGACATCGACCCGGAGCGCATCGAAAAGTTGTCAAAAGGCGTGCTTCCCGTTGTCGAACCGGACCTGGATACGCTTTTCACGAAGAATTCCGCCAGGCTGTCCTTTACCTCCGAGGTGCGGGATCTGGCCGGCTGCGATGTGATCTACATTGCCCAGGACGTTCCCACCGACGACACCGGGGCGAGCGATTTGCAGCCGATCGCCGATCTTATCGGGGTCGTCGGGTCTCACATGCGGCCGGGCTCGACGCTCGTCATCTTGTGCCAGGTGCCACCCGGGTTCACGCGCGGCCTGCCTGCCGTCAACGGCCATATGTATTACCTGGTGGAAACCTTGATTTTCGGTCGGGCCGTCGAAAGGGCCCTGTATCCCGAGCGTTTCATCGTGGGCTGCGCCGATCCGAAAGTTGCATTGCCCGAGCCCTTGAGCCGCTATTTGGGAGCATTCGGCTGTCCGATCCTACCCATGCGATTCGAGAGCGCCGAGTTGGCCAAGATTTCCATCAACTGCTTTCTGGTAAGCTCGGTCAGCACGTCCAACACCCTGGCGGAACTGTGCGAACGCATCGGCGCCGACTGGTCGGAGATCGTTCCCGCCCTGCGCCTCGACAAGCGCATCGGCGCCCAGGCCTATCTTTCCCCGGGCTTGGGAATCGCCGGCGGCAATCTCGAGCGCGATCTCGCGACCGTCTGCCGTCTGGGCGACGCCGAGGGGACGGATGTGCGGGTTGTGCGCTCCTGGATGCTCAACAACGCCCATCGCCGGCACTGGGCCCTGCGGACCCTGCATGAGCATGTCCTGCATGCCGGCCCCGAACCCACGCTGGCAATCCTTGGCCTAGCCTACAAGAAAGATACGAATTCCATCAAGAATTCCCCTTCCCTCGGCCTTATCGAGCATCTTGCGCCCTACCCGATCCGCTTCCATGACCCGGTCGTGCCGAGCGACGCCGTGGCGCATCCCAAATCCTCCCCATGCGCTTCCGCCATCGAGGCCTGCAAGGACGTCCAGGCGGCCGTCATCATGACGCCCTGGGACGAATACGCCAGGCTTGATCCCACCAAGATTGCCGAGGCGCTGGCCGGAGACATCGTCATCGACCCCTATGGCGTGCTGTCCACCGCGAAAACTTCCGCGGCCGGGCTGCGCCACTTTGTTCTCGGCTCCCAAACATCCCGAGGCTAGCCATGTTCACGCATCATCTTTCCGATCCGCAATTCCCCACGCGTGTCGTTCTCCTGGGCGGCAACGGCTTTGTCGGCCGGAACCTTTCTTCGCTGCTTACGTCGCAGGGCTGCGACGTCCTGCCTCTGTCTTCGCGGGACGTCGATCTGACCGGCTCGGCCGCGGCCGGGGTGCTGGCCGAAATCTTCAAGCCCGACGACGCCGTCGTCTTTTTGTCCTGCATCACGCCTGGCCGGGGAAAGGGCGTGGACAGCGTTATCGACAATCTGTTCATGGCCCGGGCGGTGGTCGAGGCTTTGGGCAAAAGCCCTTGCGGCCATGTGGTCTACCTCAGCTCTGACGCCGTCTATCCCTTCGACAACGCCTTGATCACCGAAGCCACCCCGGCCGCCCCGACGGATCTCTACGGCGTCATGCACCTGGCACGGGAACTTGTCCTGAAGCAGGCGGTCAAAGTTCCCCTGGCGATATTTCGCAGCACTCTGGTTTACGGCGATGGCGATCCCCACAACTCATACGGCCCCAACCGGTTCAGACGCGCCGCCGCCAAGGACGGGAAAATCACCCTGTTCGGCGGCGGAGAGGAAACCCGCGACCATCTCTTTGTCCAGGATCTGGCCCGGCTCATTGCCTCGGCGCTACGCCGCCGCAGCTCCGGAGTGCTCAATGCCGCCTCCGGCCGTTCCATATCCTATGTCGATTTGGCCCGTCGGGTGGCCTCCTTGTTCGATCCGCGCGCCAAAGTCGAACTGACCCCGAGGCACAATCCCATTACCCACCGGGCATTCGACCAGACGGCGCTGCATATGGCTTTTCCCGAATTTTCGTTCACAACGCTCGAAGGGGGGCTGCCCCGCGTTCACCGGGAAATGAGGGAGAATGCGCATGCCTGAGGTCAATCTGCTTGACCGATTGCCTCGGACAAAACGCAACTTGGGTCAGCGTAGCGCCGGCAGAACGCCGGAAAATATCGCCATCTCAAGCGCTTTTGGCCGCGAGTACTTCGACGGCGCCAGGGAGCAGGGATACGGAGGCTACCGCTACGACGGCCGCTGGCTTCCCGTGGCCGAGGATATCGTGCGCCATTTCGGCCTTACGGCCGGCGACCGGATTCTCGATGTCGGCTGCGCCAAAGGATTTTTGGTCAAGGATCTGATGACGGTTTGTCCTGGGCTCAAAGCCTTTGGCCTGGATGTTTCCGAGTACGCGCTCATGCACTGCGAACCGGAAGTGGTGGGCTGCCTCCATCTGGGTTCGGCTGAGAAATTGCCTTTCCCCGACATGAGTTTCCAGGCCGTTGTCGCCATCAACACGATCCACAATCTGGATCGCGACGGCGTCATCCGGGCGTTGAAGGAAATGAAGCGCCTGGCGGGCGGCAAGTGCTTCGTCCAAGTGGATTCCTATCATACCCCGGAGCAAAAACTATTATTCGAGGATTGGGTGTTGACCGCCCTCTATCACGACTATCCCGAGGGCTGGGCAAAAACGTTTGAAGATGCGGGCTATAACGGCGATTACTTTTGGACTATCCTTGAGTAACCGCGTGGAATCTTATTTCCCAAGGAGGATGCTTTGAACTACGCGCAACAATATTTTCAAGAAGTGAAAATGATTGCCGACGCCATCGACACCGAGGGTATCGGCCGCCTAGCCCTGGCCCTGCGCGACCTCCGCAACGACGGCGGCCGGCTTTTCTTTTTGGGAGTCGGCGGCGGCGCGGGAAACTGCAGCCACGCGGTCAACGATTTTCGCAAACTGTGCGGGATTGAGTCCTATGCGCCCTCGGACAATGTCCCGGAGTTGACCGCCAGAACCAATGACGAAGGCTGGAATACGGTCTTTGCCGAATGGCTCAAAACGAGCAAGGCGGGCCCCAAGGACGGGCTGTTCATTTTTTCCGTCGGAGGCGGTGATGCCGAGAAAAACGTGAGCGCCAACATCGTGCTTGCTCTTGATGAAGCCAAGGCTCGCGGCTGCAAGGTGTTTGGCGTGGTCGGCAGGCAAGGTGGATATACCAAGCAAGTCGGAACCGAAGTTATCGTCGTTCCCCAGGCTGCCCCCTCCCGGATAACCCCGCACACCGAGGCCTTTCAAGCCGTTGTCTGGCACTGCCTGGTGTCCGACCCGGTGTTGAACGTCATGTCGACCAAATGGGAAGGCTTGAGCAAATAAGAGGTTGGCATGGACGGCCTGCGTCGAGCCGTGTTTCTCGATCGGGATGGCGTGGTCAATCAATCCCTGGTGCGCAACGGAAAGCCGTATCCGCCGTCGTGCCTGGAGGAGCTTGTCATCTTGCCGGGGGTGCCCGAAGCCTTGGCCAAGTTGCGCGCCGAGGGCTATCTGTGCATCGTCATCACCAATCAGCCAGACGTTGCGACCGGTGTGCAATCGCTGGCCGAGGTGGAGCGTATCCATGCCTATTTGCGTGACACGCTCTTTTTGGATGACATATTTACTTGCTATCACGTTGCATCGCATCGTTGTTCCTGCCGCAAACCGCGCCCCGGCATGCTTCTGTCCGCGGCGCGAAGACACGCAATAGCGTTGTCTCAAAGTTTCATGCTTGGAGATCGCTGGCGCGATATTGAAGCCGGCAAGGCCGCTGGGTGCAAAACATTTTTCATATACTGGGATAACCACGAACCCCTGACTGTCGATCCCGACTATATTGTCCCCTCCCTGGCCCACGCGGGTGAAATTATACTTGGTTTGAACAAATAAAGGAGCGCACAATGAAATCCGTGACCGAGTTGAAAGTGAAACTTTTTGCCGACGGCGCCGACCTTGCGGGAATGCGCGAGATGTATGCCAATCCTCTCATCCAGGGCTTCACGACCAACCCCACCTTGATGCGCAAAGCCGGGATATCCGACTACAAGAGCTTCGCCCTGGAAGTGCTCAGGGCGATCCCCGATCGTCCGGTGTCGTTCGAAGTATTCGACGATGAACTCGAGACGATGGAACTCCAGGCACGGGTGATCGCCTCCTGGGGAGACAACGTCAACGTCAAGATCCCGGTGACCAACACCCGCGGAACATTTACCGGTCCCATCGTCTCCCGGCTGTCCAAGGAAGGCGTCAAGCTCAATATCACGGCCATCATGACCCCTGCCCAAGTGCGACAGGTGGTTGACGCCTTGGCCCCGCAAACCCCGGCGATCATCTCAGTCTTTGCGGGCAGGATCGCAGATACCGGCCGGGACCCCATGCCGATCATGATCGAATGCCTGCAAATCATGCAGGCCAGGCCGAACGCGGAATTGATTTGGGCCAGCCCTCGGGAATTGTTGAATGTTTTTCAGGCTGACGCTGTCGGTTGCCATATCATAACCGCCACGAATGACATCCTGAAAAAACTTTCACTTGTCGGGAAAGACCTCGATGACTATTCCCTGGATACGGTAAAAATGTTTTATAAGGACGCCAGTTCCGCAGGATATTCGATTCCGATGGCCTAATTGGGTAAGCTCCTTTCTTTGACCTGCCTGGCTTTTTTCGAACGGGACTCTCGATGAACTTGACTTAGATGATGACCACGACTTTGGCGAGGTCGGCCTGCCCATTCATGGCTTGCCGGACTAAATCCTTCTGCTCATCGGGCAGATCGCCGATCACGGCAGGCAGATTGTCGAAGTCATTTTGTTTCATAACCTCCCTGCTTCTTGAACTCTACGTCAAGTTTACAGGTGGGCAACTATTAATTTCAGCAAAACCAATCTAAAAATGGATCTCATGTTATTTAGATCACGACAAAACACTTTCACTCTGAAGTTGGTTGCAGGGATTGCAATACTTTTGGCTATATGCCTTTATTATTTCCCTGCGAACCGTGCTTTCTTGTATACTGGAATGGATGGTCATTACGCCATGTTAATGCCCAGAGACCAACCCATTTTTTCGCCATTTATCGCTGGTTTAACCAATAATTTCATGCAAGGCCGTGGCGGAATCCTGTTGATGAATAGCTTTTTCGACATTATGTCTCTGCCTTTCATCATTGCAGGCAATGACATTGACCCTGTGATATCGTTTACAATTTTAACCATAATGTATTTTTGTTCTGTTATCTTACTACTGTCTTCATTTTGCCACAATTTAAATATTTTAATCATTTCAAGTTTTATTGCATGTGGCTTTTCCATTCCATTTGTAGCCTTTAGCCCATTGTATTTCCTTTATTCTAATAATCCTCTATTTGGAATCACGGCAATATACACTTTTATTAATGCGTACTTCTGGAGAACTGCCTTAACTTGCAGTGGGATAAGATGTATTTTTTTCGGATCCATCGCAGGATGCATACTTTTTGTGAATGTACTCCTCTGTCCCATGATGGTTATGCTGTGGGCCCCATTCTGCCTTGCCCTTGTCATGCCACCATTAACTTCACGGCTAAGATCTTTAGAATGGCGAAATATTGTATGTAGTCTTGGACCTTCAATTTTGATTGCTATTCCTCTCTCGATCTATTTATATGGGCTATTTGCTTACAGTGGTATGTTTAAAATTGGCACACCTCCTCCTATTGCCCAGGAAGAAATATCGATCCTTTTCAGCCCTAAAGCGAACTATATTCCTCATTTTCAGCAATTA
>Ga0326727_10011932_pt1 | contig 19986 bp, 11 predicted proteins | sample MB2enrmetagenome_FD_207643 | JGI IMG/M metagenome (GOLD analysis project Ga0326727, IMG submission 207643) | Lab enriched peat soil microbial communities from McLean, Ithaca, NY, United States - MB29MY | ecosystem: Environmental > Terrestrial > Soil > Wetlands > Peat | place: USA: New York...
GCAAGCGCGGGCAGAAACCAAGACCACATGCTCGCAATGCGGAAAAGAGACCACGGTTCCTTTCCGACCGACGCAGGGGCGCCCGGTGTTTTGCCGGGAATGCTTCCAAGCAAGGCGGTCCATGGGCGCAGCGTAGACGAATTCTGAAAATTCAGGACTGAGGGAAAGGGCTATCGAAGGTGATAGCCCTTTTTTTGTTTTTGAGGGGCGGCGCAAGGTGAAGAACCGAGAATAGGTTTGGCGCAGTTGGGTGGTTGCCGCTGGTTGGCGGGGAATCGAATAGGGTGGTGACGACCCGGATCAGGAAAAGGTGGCAAGCCAGGCTTCGAGCTTGGCGAGGGATTCGGGCATGTTACGGCGACCATAGCCGAAGCGGATGTGGCGGGGCTCGTCGTAGACGGTACCGGGAAGGAGAAGGACACCGGCTTCGCGGACGAGGCGTTCGCAGAAGGATTGCACGTCCTGCGCGGGCTTGAAGCGAGCGAAGCCGATGGTGCCGGCGTTGGGAGGAGTCCAATCAAAAAGATCCGCACGACGCGAAAAGAAGACGTTTAGTTGGGAAAGATTGCGAAGAACGATTTGGAGATTGCGGTCGATGAATTTCTGGCGGTGGCGGAAGGCGACGGCGGCGAGGAATTCGCTGGGAGCGCTGGCGCAGATGGTGGTGTAGTGCTTGAAGGAGATGATCTTCTGAAGGATGGAGGCGTCGCGGCAAGCGAGCCAGCCGAGGCGGAGCCCGGGAAGGCCGTAGGTCTTGCTGACGGAGCCGAGACTCAGGGCACGCTCATAGAGATCGCAAGCGGCGGGAAGCCGAGTGGCGGGGTCGTGCTCGAGTTCGCGGTAGACCTCGTCGGAGAAGACGTAAATGCCATGGCGAGCGGCGAGTTCCAGGACGCGACGGAAAATGTCGGGAGGCATGAGCAGTCCGGTGGGATTATGAGGCGAGTTGATGTAAATGGCGCACGTGTTAGGGCGGATGAGTGATTCGAGGACGGAGAAATCGTGGGCCCAGGCGTTCGCGGAATTGCGGCGCCATTCGGAAACAGCGGCGCCGGTGCTTTTGGGAACTGTAAGAGCACTTTCGTAGCAGGGCGTTTCGACAATGGCGTGATCCTGGGGCGTGAGCAGGGCGTGATAGAAGACGAAGATGGCTTCTTCGGCGGCGGAAAGGACGACGAGTTGGTGGGGTGAGATTTGCGAGTACATGGTGGCAAGAACATCGCGAAGCCAGGGAGCGCCGGGGGATTCGGTGTAACCGCACCAGTGGTTGAGGAAGGCATCATGGGCGCCGGGTTCGAGGGCGAGTATTTCTCGAATGGTTTGGGATTCGGCGTCGGAGGAGGAGAGCAGGTACTTGGCGGCAAATTCGTACTTGCCCATGTACTCTTCGATACGGAAGGGAGAGATCTGCATGAGGGTCAGTGTGCCAAGGGGAGAGGCGGGGCGTCTAGGACCAAATTGAGCGGAGGGCGACTGGGCCTTGGCGATGGGTACAATTTGGAGGGGGAGAGAGTATGATACGGCTCCGAAGTCACCATTGAGACCAAGCGATCCGGAGGGCCAAAATATGGCTCACCGCTTCACCCTCGGTGCCGAGGAAGAATTCCAGATTATTGATCCTGATACGTTAGAGCTGCGTTCGCACGTGGTACAACTGCTTTCCGCGGCGGCGCGTGGATTGGGGCGGGCGCAGGCCATTCGGAAACGCTTTTGGATATATTCCGGAAATTGCCGGTGATGGAGGAGTGTGCAGGGTGACTGGGGCGCAGCGGTGCTGCGCCCCTACGTGTTTTGGCATAGTATGCGGGTGAGCGGAGGTTGAATTGAAACGAATACTGGGATTTGTTTGTTTGCTTGTGATGGGAATGGCGATTCCGGCGAGCGCGCAGCGGCGGCCGGTGTTGCCTCAGATTGATGAGCCGCATCCTTATTATTACCGCGAATTGTATTTGCCGCAGTTGACGAGCGGGCCGAGTAGCCTGACTTGGGGGCCGGACTCGAACGAGTTAATTTACTCGATGGCGGGATCGCTGTGGCGACAGAAGTTGGATTCGGGGGAGGCAGTACAACTGACGGACGGGCCGGGATACGACTACCAGCCAGATTGGTCGCCGGATGGAAAAAGCGTGGTGTACGTCTCGTATCAGAAGGACGCAATGGAGTTGTGGCTGCTGGATTTGGCGAGCGGGAAAACAAAGCAGCTAACGAGCGGTGGAGCGGTGAATGTGGAACCGCGATGGTCGCCGGATGGAAAACGGATCGCGTGGGTTTCGACGCAGTACAACAGGCGATTTCACATTTTCATGGCGGACGTTGTGGATGGCGAGCTGAAGAATGTGGCGCGGCTCACGGGGGAAACCAAAAGTTCCCTGCCGCGGTATTACTACAGCGCATACGACATGGAGATCAATCCGGTGTGGACGCGGGACGGGAAGGAGATTTTGTTTGTGTCGAACCGCGGGCACATCTACGGAACGGGCGGTTTCTGGCGGATGAAGGCGGAACCGGGAGCGGAGGCTCGGGAGATTCACTATGAGGAGACGAGTTGGAAGGCGCGGCCGGACTTTTCGCCGGATGGTTCTCGGATGGTGTACAGCTCATATCTGGGAAGACAGTGGCACAACTTATGGTTGATGCCGGCGAATGGCGGAGATGCGTTCCCGATTACGTATGGGGATTGGGATGAGACGAATGTGAGGTGGTCACCGGATGGGAAGCTTCTCGCTTTCATATCGAACAGAAAAGGGTCGACAGTCATCCACTGGCAGCGTTTCGGTGGGGAAGAGGGCAAAGATGTTGAAATTGAAGTTCGGAATTATCGGCAACCCCGGTACCGGCTCTTAGTCGGCATCGCAAACAAGGCAACGCAGCCCGATTATGCTCGCGTTTCGGTTACGGACGCTGCCGGGCGATTCTATGGCCCGGACGACGCATGGATCCATGCGGATGATGGATTCGACCCGAAGACGCAGCCATTCGAGAATCATTATTTCTACACGGATGAAAGCGGAACGGCGCACCTGGACTTGCCTTCGGGAAAATATACGGTCGAACTCATGAGCGGATTCGAATTCAGGCCATTTCGAGAACAAGTGGAAATGCCGGCCGGCCGGATTCCCACGGTGGATGCGGTGTTGGAGCCGCTGGACTTTAATCATGGGCCTGGTACCTGGGTGGCCTGCGATCTCCACGTACACATGAATTACGCCGGGACCTATAGGAACGAGCCGGAACATCTTGTGGAACAAGGAGCAGGCGAGGGACTGAGAGTTATTAACGAACTTACCGTGAACAAGGAACAGCGATTTCCAGATATTCCGTTTGTGAAAGTTGGCCTAGGAAACGATCTGGCCGTTGAGCCTGATGTGCTTCTGGTGCAGGGACAGGAATTTCATACGAGTTATTGGGGGCACCGGGGAGTTTTGAGGCTGAAGGATCATTTGTTGTTGCCGGGGTATGCGGGGTATCCGAATACAGCGGCGGCGAGTTTGTATCCGATGAATGCGGACGTGTATGACATGGCACATGCGCAAGGGGCGTTGGTGGGAGCGGTGCACCCGTTTGACGAGGTGCCGGACCCATTTGCGAAGCCGGCGCAGAAGATTACGGATGAATTGCCGGTGGATGTGGCGCTGGGCAAGCTGGACTACATGGAGATTGTGGGATTCAGCGACCACAAGTCCACAGCCACGGTCTGGTACAAACTGCTGAACCTGGGATTCAAGCTTCCGGCAGGCGGGGGAACGGATGCGACGGCGGATTATGCGGCGCCGATCCGCGGCCAGGTGGGATTCGACCGCGTGTATGTGTGGACGCCCGATTGGCCAGCGAATATAGAAACGTGGATGGATGAATTGAAGCAAGGGCGCACATTTGCGACGAACGGGCCGCTGATTGAGTTCAAGCTGGGCGAGGAGATGGTGGGGAGCGAATTGAAATCTGATGCGGCGCAGGCGGGAGTTCCCTTCACCGCGAAATTGCGGTCGATCGTGCCGGTGGACCATCTGGAGGTAGTGTGCAACGGGAAGGTGGCTAGGGCACTCAAGCTGGAGGGGGCGCGGGATACAGCAGATGTGACAGGAACGATTCCGCTAAATGAAAGCGGGTGGTGCGTGCTGCGAGCGTGGAGCGATGAGGCGGAGTATCCGCTGATGGATAACTATGCGTATGCGACGACAAGCCCTGTGTACGTGACGATCGCTGGGAAGCGGGCGTACTCGCGCGAGGACGCGGAGTATTTCAAGGCATGGATTGACCGAACAATCGAAGTGACCGAGAAATATCCGGATTGGAATTCGGCGGCAGAGAAGGAACTGGTGATGAAGAGGTTACGCGATGCGCGGGCCGTGTATGAAGGGATGAAGTAGTGGGGGAAGGCGTGTCAAGGAGAAGAATTGCGAAGCGACCGTGAGGGACGCGGTAGAGGGGATGCGCGCTTGTCACTCGAAGGTTGTTGAGGATAGAATTCGGCGGTCAAAACAAGATAGTGGGGATAACGCGGCACATGCGGGTAGCATGACTGCGTTCCACCTGTTGGAGGAGGGGCACTCGCTCCACCCTCAATCCGGACGAGCATCCACGAATCGACCAGGCTGCCGCTGGCGGCCCTGCATAGCGGACTGGCTTGGAATCAGAAGTTGCAGAGAGATTCATCGCACAAAAAACGTGCGATGGAGAAGCGTAACACCGCTGTGGGACGGCAGGAGGAAAAGGCAAGAGAGGCGGGTGAACGCCAAGATCAGGGGATCGTGCGGACATGGGGCGCAGGAATCCTGCGCCCCTACAGGCAAAGGGACCGAAGGCGGGAAACTGAATTGAGAATGAAGAAAGTGCGGAGAAGGAAGGAGGGTACATGATCGTCGGTGTGCCCCGAGAAGGTTATCCAGGAGAGCGGCGCGTGGCACTGGTGCCAGCGGTGCTCCCGAACCTGAAGAAGGCCGGGTTGGATGTGCTGATTCAAGCAGGCGCAGGCCAGGCAGCCGGCTACCTGGACGCGGAGTACGTGGAGAAGGGCGCGAAGCTGGCGGCTAGCCGCGAAGAGGTGTTCGCGTCCGCGGACATTCTCGTGCAATTCCTGGGTCATGGAGCGAATGACAAGACGGGAAGCGCGGATCTGCCGCTGTTGCGCAAGGGTCAGGCGCTGGTGGGATTTTTGAGGCCGCTGGGAACGGTGAAGACGGTTCAGGAGATTGCGGAGCGCGGGGTGACATCGTTTTCGGTGGAGCTGATGCCACGTATCACGCGAGCGCAAAGCATGGACGCGCTGTCTTCGATGGCGACGATCTGCGGATACAAAGCGGTGTTGCTGGCCGCCAACACGCTGCCGAGAATGTGTCCGATGTTGACGACGGCGGCGGGAACGATAACACCGGCGCGCGTGCTGATCATCGGCGCGGGCGTAGCGGGGCTGCAGGCGATCGCCACGGCACGACGGTTGGGGGCGGTGGCATCAGCCTACGATATGCGTCCGGCGGCAAAAGAACAGGTGCAGAGCCTGGGCGGTCGATTCGTGGAGCTGGCCGTGGAAGCGAAGGACGCGCAGGACGCAAGCGGTTACGCCAAGGCACAGGACGAAAGCTTCTATCAAAAACAGAGGGAATTACTCGGCAACGTGGTGGCGGAAAGCGACGTGGTAATCACGGCGGCAGTGATCCCGGGGAAGAAATCGCCGGTGCTGGTGACGAAGGAGATGGTCGAGCGGATGGCGCTGGGATCAGTGATCGTGGACCTGGCCGCGGAGCGCGGCGGCAATTGCGAGCTGACCAAACCGGACGAGACGGCGGTAATTCACGGGGTGACGATCATCGGCGAGTACAACCTGGCGGCGATGGTGCCGTATCACGCGAGCCAGATGTATGCGCGCAACGTGACGTCGTTTTTGCTGCACCTGACGAAAGAAGGCAAGCTGCAACTGAATTTGCAGGATGAAATCACGCGGGAAACGCTGCTGACGTATGAGGGAGAAATCGTGAACGCGCGGGTACGGGAATTTTTCGCGCTGCCGGCTTTGCAGACGACGCCGGGGGGAGGAGAAAGCCGATGAAACTCGACCTGATGACCGGCTTATACATCTTCATGCTAGCGGCGTTTATCGGATTTGAAGTGATCCGGCGAGTGTCGCCGCTGCTGCACACGCCGTTGATGTCGCTGACAAACGCCTTGGACGCGATCGCGGTGGTGGGGGCGATCATCCTGGTGGGCGAAGGAAAGAGCGAGCTGGCAAAGATCCTGGGAACGATCGCCATTGTCGCGGCGACGAGCAACATCGTGGGCGGCTTCCTGATCACGGACCGCATGCTGAAGATGTTCAAGGCCAGCGGGCCCAGGAAGCCGTGACGATCATGAACGCGACAGAAAACCTGATCGAAGTGACGTATCTAATCGCGACGGCGCTGTTCGTGCTTTCGCTGAAATGGCTGAGTTCTCCGGTGACGGCGCGGCGCGGCGTGCGGGCCGGCGAAGCGGGAATGCTGCTGGCCGTGACGGGGACGCTGTTCAATCAGGGCATCGTCGATTACAAGTTGATCGCGATCGGGCTGGTACTGGGAACGACTATCGGCGTGCCGCTGGGACGCGTGGCGATGACCGCGGTGCCGCAGCGGACGGCGTTGAGCCATGCGTTTGGTGCGTTGTGCGTGACGCTGGTGGGAACGTCGGAGTTTTACTTACGGGCGCCGAATGTGCCGGGATTCATGATGGGCGTGCTGTCCCTGGAAGTCATCCTGGGAGCGCTGACATTTACGGGCAGCCTGATGGCGGCGGGGAAACTGCAGGAAGTGCTGCGGCAGCGGCCGATTACCTATAAAGGCCAGAATTTCGTGAACCTGGGACTGCTGGCGATTGCCATCGGCATTGCGGTGATCCTGGTGTTGCATCCTGAAAAAATGTATCTGTTTCCGTTCATGATCGGGATTCCGCTGGTGTTCGGCGTAATGATGATTATTCCGATTGGCGGGGCGGACATGCCGACGGTGATTTCGCTGTTGAATTCCTATGCCGGATTATCGGCGGCGGCGATGGGATTTGTGCTGCAGAGCAAACTGTTGATTATCGCGGGGGCGCTGGACGGAGCATCGGGCTTCATCCTTTCGGTGAACATGTCGAAGGCGATGAACCGGTCGTTCACGAACGTGCTGTTTGGCGCGTTTGGACAGGAACAGGTGACAGCGGCGGGGGAGAAAGAGGCGCGGCCGGTGCGCAGCGCGTCGCCCGAAGAGGCGGCAGGGATTCTGACCGCGGCGAGCAAAGTGGTGATCGTACCGGGATATGGGATGGCGGTGGCGCAGGCGCAGCACAAGGTGCGCGAGTTGTACGATGCTCTGACGAAGCGCGGCGTGGACGTAAAATTCGGCATCCATCCGGTGGCGGGACGCATGCCGGGCCACATGAACGTGCTATTGGCGGAGGCGGACATTCCGTACGACAAACTGCTGGCGATGGATGAAATCAATGGAGATTTTCCGCAAACGGACGTGGCGCTGGTCATCGGGGCGAATGACGTGACCAATCCGGCGGCAAGAGAAGACCCGAGCAGCCCGATTTACGGGATGCCGATTCTGGACGTGGACAAGGCGCACACCGTGATGGTGATCAAGCGAAGCATGGGAGCGGGATTCGCGGGGATTGAGAACCCGTTGTACTACATGGATAAGACGCTGATGCTGTTCGGGGATGCGAAGAGTTTTGTGGGGGCGATTGTGCGGGAGATCTCCGGCGGACACAATTGAAGGCGGGGTAGACAAGAACGGCGGGCCTTGGGAAAGCGATGCGGCCTCGGGATAGGAAGAGGGATTCACCGCACAAGAAACGTCGGATGGAAGAGAGTACGTCAGCCCGCTGTCTCCATACGCGTTGACGAAGAATTGTACGGCTTGCCGAGATGGGGTCGCTCCCGCAAGGCGGGATCGACCCCCACAACGAAAAATTCGAGAAGCACGATGGAACTGGGGCTTACGGGCGATTGGGGCTTTCGAGTGCCCTGTCGATGCCCCACACGGTGGCTATTCCGACAACGCCGGCGGCGACATACAAGAAACGGCTCTGACCCGGAGCGATGGGAGGCTTGCCTTTCGCCATCTCGACCGGAGCACAAGGACGATGGTCGTGGTAGCGGTGATAATCGCTGGCATCGGGAGAAACATATTGACGGTAGCTGATTTCGTATTCGGCGTGGACACGGTAGGCCTTGGCTTCTTCGATCAGATGGGACTCCGAACCAACCTGCACATTGACCTGGCCGCGCTGGCTGTAGACGGTGATATCGCAGGGATCATCCATCGAGACGCGGCCCAGATCGGCGAGCGCTAGCACGGGTGTCACCCGCACGTCGGAAGCAACGATGACGATATTTTCCTGGGTGCCGGGCGTGGTGTAAACCACGGTGCCATGATTCAGCTCAACGATCGCGCCGTAGGGAGCGCGGTAGATGTGCGCGGCCGAGGAGCCCTGAAGTTCAAGGGAAAGGGGGCCGACGCGAACGAGCATGGAGCCTGCGTCCTCCGTGGAAAGATAGTCACCGGAATAGACGGTAGCGCCTTCGGAGACAGCGGCATCGCCGATATGACCTGAGACGGATTTGGCGACAAGGCCGAGAGCAGGATTCGCGGGTGGCGTTTGCGCCAGCGCCGGCACAGAGACGCAAGAAAAAACGAAAAATGCGGCCATGGAAAAAAAGCGAGCGGTTTTCATTGGCGTTGTTTCTCCTTCGAACAGGCAGATACAGGAAGACAGGGGCGATTGCTCACTGGAGTACTGGCGGGCTGAGACCTAGGCGCAGTAGTTTGCGCAGGAGTGGCTATGGGCACGAACTGGATTTTCATCGCGGGATCACCAAAAAGGATCCAGGTACGACGGACATCGTTGTCGGTGGTGCCGGCCTTTGTTTCGAGCACAAGGCGTCCGAGGGATTGATTTGGATTGCCGGCAAAAAAGTGCAGAAACGCCTGATTCATCGTGGACTGCGGCGGCTGCTGGGTGAAACCGGAAGAGGCCCAGACGGCGACGGCACCGCCGTTGGGAGCGAGCAGAAGAGACTCGGCAAGACTCTCGGCATAAACGTCCTGGAAGAGCCCATTGAGGCAATCCATCAAGACATAAACGGGGAGGCGTCCTCCGTTGGAGAGCGCGGCAGCATCGGTGGTGTCTAAGAGATCGGAGAAAGACCACTGCTGCTCGGCGCCGTGGCCGTTGTAATCGACCAAGAGTGCGCCATTATTGAGAGCGGCGAGAATCTGGGAGCGGGCGGTAGCGTAATCGAGCGAATCCGCAAGAATCTCCGAGACTTGCAGCGTGGACGGAAGGGTGGCCGCGGCAGAATTTGCAGCAGCGGTGAAATTGGAATCGACATTTTGATCGGCAATCAGCAAAGCCTGGGAATTCCAGGAGCCCGCCGAACTGCCCTGCTCGTAGCCGACGATTTTGGAAACGACGAGATCGGCGTCGGCGGTGGTGCGCACGGGCAAGCGGCCGGTAGGAATTGTGGCGAAACCATTCTGAGCAAAGTCGGTGAACCAGTCGTCGGATGCGGTCTTGAAGGCCGCGGTTTCGATGATGCGGGTGGGCACAAAATCGAAATCGCCGAGACCCAAATAGTCGCGCGGATCGAAGGAGGCATCGCCAACGAGCAGGATGGACTGGGGCTTGCGCTGCCAAACAGTGGCGGCTTCCTGGAGGAAGCTGCGGATCGCGAAGGGGCTGCGCTCGCCGTAGTTGTACTCGTCGAAGATCTGGTCCGTGGTAACGAGAGAGACGTGATGGCCCTGGGATTCGCGCAAGCGAACAAGCGGCGCAAGGTCGGCGACAAAATCGGGATGAGTGATGATGACAGCGTCGGCGCCAGCGCGCTGGTCGCCGAGGAAGCTGGGAACATGCGGCGCAAGAGAAACTGGTGCGGAAATGGCGTCGTTGGCGAAAGCAAGTAGAGTGCGAACAGCTGGCCCGCCGGTGGAGAGTGCCAAGGCAGCGCTGTAAGCGTCCGATTCGGGCGAGATCTTGGCCGCGAGTTCCGAGATGTTGAGCGGATCGGTGATGTCAAACACGCGGATCTGGGGGTTGGTGAAGCCGGTGAGGTGGAGTTCGGAGCCGGCCGAGGCGGTGGCGCGGAGCCAGTCCGCGTCCGCGGCATAGGTGTGCGCGTAATGGAGCGCGATGGATTGCACGAGGCTGACGTCGTTGTCGCCATTCAGAGCTGTGAGGGTGACGGTGTTGGTGCCGTTCTGGAGCAACGAGGACTCGACCGGGAAAGATTGCTGCGCGAGCGTCATACCGAGGAAATCCATTTCGCCGAAAGTGGCGCCATTGAACTGAACGGTAACGGCATGTTCCTGCGCATCGGTGACGCCCTGGAGAGCAACGTCCAAGGAAATTGGCAACGCTGACGAAGAATCGATGTGCGCAACAACGAGACTCTGATCGGTCGGTTCCGAAGTGATGACGGCGCCGAAGAAATTGTCGTTGTTTTCGCCATTCAGCAGTGCGGCAAAGTAAATGGTGCGATCCTCGCGAAGAACGGTGAAGGGGAAACTCGCTGGGGCGGTGCTGCCGGAAACAGGCGCTGGAACCGTGAGGATGCGCTTGGGCCATTGATTACCGCTGATCAACCAATAGACGCGGTCCGCGGAGAAGGGCGTATCGATGCCCGTGCCGTAGAATTCGATGGCGTCGGAAGGAGACGGCGGGCCGCTAGCGCGACCTGTCAGGAGCAGCGGCTGTTCGACTCCTTCGGCGTAAAGATGCAGCGCGCTTGAGTCGGTGTTGCGATCGAGGCCCGCGGCAAAAAGCTGGGCAAAGGAGACGTGATACCAACCCTCCTGATCAACCGAGATTTTGACGGCCTGATGATCGGCCATGCTGAGAGGCGGAAGGCCTGGCGGTGGGATGGGGAAAACGGGTCGCGCAAACGCTAGAGCGTGGGGAGGGTTGGCAGCACTGGGTGAGGCGATGGAAGCGCGCTGGCTGCTGAGCAGAGCCGAGGAACGCGCAGAGGCCAGCGTGGCGGCGACTTCGGCGGAAGGCGATTCGACGTAGGCGGGGCCGTGAGTGCCGCGCGTGCCATTGATATCCAGGTCTTCAATCCAGTACGCGGCATCGCGAACGGGATGCGGATCAATCCAGCGATAAATCTTGGCGGCATGCTGTGGCCGGGAACCACGCAGAAGCAGAGCAGAGCCGGCGACGAGAGAAGGATCGAGGCGAGTCCGGCCGGAGGCATCTTCGCGATAGACATGAAAGCCGAGGTTGCGGGACTCCTCAAGGGTGCGCCATTCGAGGACGACGGAACCATCGGACTGGGAGAAGGCGTGGAAGGATGCGATCTCAACGGCGGAAGGGTACTGAATGGTGGAGACAGAACTGACAGTGAATGGATAATTGGGGACGTTGGAAGTGAGAGCAGCAGTCGAGCTTGTTATGGTGGCGGTGTTCGTGGAGAGGTTAGCGGTACTGATAGTGAGGGCGGTGACGTTGATGGTGATGACGGCGGTGCTGCCGACGGCAAGGTTGCCAAGGGTGCAGCCCAGAGTCGTTGTAGCAGCAGTATAGGTGCAGATATTGCTGCCAGTTAGGGAAGTGGAATAAGAGGAATAGGTGACCTCGGCAGGGAGCGTGTCCGTGACAGTGACATTCTGAGCGACGGCGGGGCCCGAGTTGGTAACGATTAAGGTGTAGGTGAGGGTAGAACCCTGGTTCACGGGCTCGGGAGCAGCAGTTTTGGTAGCCGTGACACTGGACTGTGTGGGCGAAGCGACGACGGTGGAAACGGTGACAGTGTTGTTGCTGAGATTGGGATCGCTGACGGTGCTGGCAATGCTCGGAGAGTTGGTGATGATAGTGCCGGCAGCCACGCCGAAATTTACTTTGACAACAAGGGGGAAATTGACGATAGCGCCGATAGCGAAAGTCTGACCGGAGTTCAGGGTGCAGGTGAAAGTTCCAGTGCCGCCGACGGCAATGGTGTTACAGGTCCAACCAGTGGGAGCAGTAAAGGTAGCGGCGAGCGTGGTGTAGTTGGCAGGAATCTGATCCGTGAAGGTAACGGTGGTAGTTGCGGACGCGGTGATGGCCGTGGGGCCATTGTTGGTGATGGACTGCGTGTAGGTGATGTTGTTGCCCTGAGTGACGGGGTTGGGCGAGCCGGAGGCCGTGACGGCGAGATCGGCTTGGCCAGCGGTGGCCACGGTGAAGGTGGCCGAGGCGGAATTGTTCGAGTAGTTGGGATCGGGTGTGGCGGAATTAACGTTATCGGTGGCGGTAATCACAGTACCGGCCGGGGTGGCGCTGGGGACGTTGACGACGACTAAGATAGTGGCCGGGGAATTGACCGCAAGAAGAGAAGTGTCAACGCACTCGACCGTGCCCGTCGTGGCGCCGACGGCTGGGTAATAGCAGCTCCAGCCTGCCGGAGCGGAGACAGATTGGAAGGTAGTGCCAGTGGGAACGGCCTCGGTGAAAACGGGGCCGGCGGCTGAGGAGGGTCCTTGATTGGTGATGACACCCGTGAGAGTGACGTTCGCGCCAGCAACGACGGTGACGGAGGAAGGGGTGTTGGTAATGGCAAGGTCCGCGGTCCCCGTAGCACCGACGACGGTGATGGCGGTGGCAGTGTTGTTGGCGAGATTGGGGTCGGTGGTGCCGGAGGTGATGTTGGCGACATCGACGATTTGCGTGCCGGAGAGAGTGGTGCCGGCAACTGTGACGACGACGTTGAATATGCCGGAGGTCTTGGCGGGGAAAATGCCAGAAGTTGTGTTGCAGGAGATGGCACCCACGGCGCCGACGGCGGGAGTGGTACAGGTCCAGCCGGTGGGAATGGAGATGGAGAAGAAAGTGGTGTTGGCCGGGGTGTTCTCGGTCAAGACGGCATTGACGGCATCCATAGGGCCGTTATTGGTGACGGTTTGGGTGTAGGTGATTGTGCTACCGGGCAAGACGACGAGAGGAACGGCAGAATTGGTGACGGAAAGATCGGCGAAAGCGCAGTAGGCGCCGGGTTGCGTGCCGGGAGTTTCGGTGATGACGTCAGTAGTTACGAGCACGCCGGCCGAGCCGGGAATGGCACCGTAAGAATCCTCCACCGTGTCGGTATAGCCGTTGGAACCGCCGGCGACACTGGAACCGCTGGCAGGCGTAGCAGAAAGGAAGATGACCCCGCCACCACCGCCGCCACCGGGGCCATGGCGCTGACCAGGAAAACCACCGGGAGCCTCGGTCGGCCACGCGTCGCCGCCATTACCGCCAATGGCACTGACGGTAAGGCCGCCCAAGCCACCACTGTTGGCGAAAAATAGAATAGAGCCGCCCGCCCCGGCGCCGCCTGTGCTGTCATTGTAGGTGTCGAGCGTAGATTGCCCGTTTGAAGTGATCGTACCGGTGCCAGTGACGGAGCCGGCATGGACAATGACGATGCCGCCACCGTAGCCACCGCTACTATAGATGCCGGTGCAATTGAGACCACAATCGGCGCCGTGAGTCCCATTCGAGGGAATGTAGTAGGAACCATTGTTCACGGTGCCGGCGCCGCCGCCACCGCCCATTACCAGAGCACTCGTGGAAGCAGGAAATGCCACGCCTCCGAAACCCCCGTCGGTGGTGTTCGTGACGGTCATACTGTCCCAACCATAACCACCCTGCCCACCGGTACCCCCATTGCCGCCAGCGCCACCGCCGGAATTGTAATCATTGTTTTTCGGGTCGCCGTCGGTGCCGCCGCCCCCGGCGTTGCCCGGAGCGCCACGCGCAAAGCTGCCGTTGGGTAGTCCTTCGAGAACGGACTGGCCTGTGCTTATTGCTGTGGAAGCGGTCGTGATGGTACCCAAAGCGGGCGCGACCCAATGGGGTGTTCCTGCAATGCCTTCACCCTTCGAGGCGTCGGTACCGCTATTCGCGGGTGCATCCTTGCCTCCGGAAAGATTGGGCAAGCTGGCAGGAGAACTGGTCACATAGTCCGTGTCAGAAACGGTATTGGTTGTTCCCGTGAGCGTGATGCCCCCGCCACCGCGGAAACCGAGGGCATCGGCAGCCACAGTGCCGCCGAGCGTAAGTTGGGAGGAGGCGTCGATTGCCAGGACGCCGCCGACGGAACCATTCCAAGCCAGCGGAACCAAGCCGGAGGTGAGAGTCGCGGAAGTGTATTGGGGCACGCGAATGACTTGATAGGTTTGCTGACCCTGAGTGGCGGTGGCAATGGCATAGGAATAACTGTTGAGCAAGCCGCCGGAGCCCGTGCCGATGAATGTGAGAGTGCCACCGGTGACGGGGACTGCACTGGTGGCAGTCACAAATTCAAAGAGGCCGGAGCTGCCCAGGCTGGTCGAACCGGAGCCGGGATCGCCGGGGACGCCATGGCCGTAAGAGCTGGTGTTGGTACTGTTGATGGTAGCGTCCTGCATCTGGATGATGAGCAACAGATCGCCGACAGCGATGGCTGTCTGAGCACCCCCCGTGGCGGCGGCACCCAGCGCAACGGAAGTGGCACCGGCAGCGAGAGTGCCCGTAGTGGAAGGCGGATAGTAGGCGTTGACAATGCCGGTGAGAGTGCCACCCGCACCATCTTTACCGGGGGTGGCGCAGACGAGAGGCTGGACGACGGTGTAGGCAGTAGCGGTGTTGTTGTTGGGATTAGGATCGCCGGTGAGAGCAACCGTGGCGGTGTTGGTGAGAGTGGTGGCAGCGGAAGGGGCCGTGACCGTGATCGCAAACGTGGCCGCGGTGTACTTGGTCATAGCAGTGCTGATGAGGCATGAAATGGTGCCCGTCGAGCCGACGGCGGGAGTAGTGCAAGTCCAACCGGCGGGGGTGGTGATGGAGGAGAAGGTGACGCTAGTAGGAAGAATGTCCGTCAGAACGTTGTAAGTGGTGGTGGGAGTGTTGGCCTGGCCAAGGTTCTGGACCGTAATGGTGTAAGTAAGGCTGGAAGAGACGAAGACAGGGGTGGGGGAAACGGACATGGAGACAGCCAAGTCGGAGGTGGTGGTGGGCTCAACGATGATGGAGGTGATGCTGGTGTTGTTAGCCGGGTTGGTGTCTTGGAAGGTGGAATTCGTCACGGTGGCGGAATTCAGGATGGTGGTGCCTGCGGCGGTTCCAGCGCTGACTTCGAAGTTGATGGTGAGCGTACTCGCAGTAGCGCCACTGGCAAGCGTGGTTCCGGAAGTTGCGGTTCCATAAGTGCAGACGACGGGACCGACGTTTCCAGCGCCGGGATTCGTGCAATTCCAATTGGTGCCGGCATAGCCCTCATAGACCGTATTGGGCGGGGTTTGCATATAGACGGTGATCGTTCCGGAAGTGACAGTGGCGCTCGAAGTGTTGTTCTTGACGACCTCGGTGTAGGTGTAGGTGACACCCGCAGCAACGGCGGAAGCGGAAGCGGTTTGCGTGAGTTGCAGGTCGGCGGTCTGGGCGTGAACAGCAGGGGCGAGGAACGTGGCGCACAAGAGAGTCAGGGCGAAAATTCCGGAGAGAAGCAGGGCAAAACGGTGAAGGCGCAGCATCGCTGCGACGCGTATCCGGCGGAACATTACGCGTAAGGGATGAACAATGCGAGTTCGCAAGGGAGTGAGCGATTCTTCGCGGGAGTTTCGCCGCAGAACAATCACCTTACCGAACATGCGCGAAGCGGATGGGTCGGGATCAAGGCCCGTATCGCTGCGCGTGACAATGGCGCCCGAGGAAGCGTCGCAAGAGGCCACGCGGTGGACCCGCAAGCCATCCCGATTTTGAACCAGCGCGATATCACCGTGACGCAGGCCCCGACTTTCAGCAGGGGCGACGAGGACCGCGTCACCATCGAGAATGTTGGGGCGCATGCTTTCTCCTTGCACCCGGAATTGAACACTGTGGCCTTCACGGAGAAGCGCCAAGCAAAGTTGAGCGAAGAGTTGCGAATCCTTGCGGTGCTGGAACTCACGCGTGGGCATGGCGGATGGCCTCCACAGCGTCCTGGGTCGGAACAAAACGGAAAATCAAAGATGGGATGGAGCGAGTGAGTTCATCCAAAAAGCGCAAGGCGAAATGAATGCCGTGCTTTAAATAGTGGGGAACAAAAGCACGGGCAAAGAGTTCGGCGGCCGCCTGTGACGCGGGGAGTGGGGAAAATTCGATCGAGGGCGCCTGTTCAAGAAGAAAAATGGAAGTGAGCGGCGCACGCGCCGGAGAAGCCACGCCGGCGTCGCCGTGCCAGGGCGTGCCGTACATCCAAAATTGGCCGTCGAGCTTGCGGAGGATGACGCGATCGTCGCTGAGAAACTGCACACCGGGACTCGACATCCAGAGGCGCGCGGTAGTGCTCTTGCCGGCGCCCGAGTGCCCAAGGAAAAGGTAGCCGCTGCCGTCTTCGTCAACTAAACCCAACGCGTGAACTTCTAGACCTTCTCCCAAGGACAAGCGGTGCATCATGACGAGTTCGTCGATGGGGTATTCGAGCGGGTACACCGGCTGGCCCGCGGGAAAGCAGGCACGCTTGAGAACAATGTGGCCGCGCGAAAAGGTTGGATCAAACCAGGCCGCCTTGTAAGGAGCAGGCCCCAAAGTTGGCGTGGTGAAATAAAACTGAGTTCCCGTGGAGTGCGTGAAGGCGGACCACAGCCCGCCGGAAACAAACGCCGGCGAAGCAACAGGCGCATCGAGTTGCGAGGCCCAGGCAATGTCCAATTCAATTTCGCAAGGATGCGAGCTGGCATGAGGAATGGCGAAGGGCTCGTGTTCGGGATCAAGAGAGACCGGCATATCGCGTTCGCACCAAATGCCAAAAGAGAGGCCGCCGATCGCCAGAGCCAAACGGGTGGCACTGCGGGTGGGGAGCTTGGAGTCTGTGAGAGGCGTGGGCACGTAAGTTTCTCCGAATGAGCGGGGTCCTAAGATCCCTGGGTACGGCAAAAAAGGGTGCGACAGGAAGCGTTCAAAGGACCCGCAGTGCCCGAGATCTTGCAATGACCGAGAACTGCTTCTTCCGGGCGCAAGCTGACACGGACCACCGTCGGCGGCTGATAGGGCGCCTGGGTGGGCTTATCGGACTTGGGCGAATTGTTCATGATCGAGCTTTGCCATTTCTTTGGCCTTAACGAAGGTGCGCCCCACAGGAGGAGCAGCCTCCGGCACTACATCCGCCGCCGGACTGAAGAACAGGAAGTAGAGAATTTGGACGTGGCAGCGGAATGATCTTTTCGGCATTGGAGGAGCTTTCTTTCAGGCGCTTCGCCGATTCCTGAAGATGCGGAAAATGAACGCCAGAAGAACAGCAGGGACAATCGCCATGCTCGGGAACGCAGACCTCGAGGGTGTAGGCACGCAGATGAGCGACCTGGCAGAGAAATTCCACGGGCGTCTCGGCGTCACCGCTTTCGAGTTCACCGTTGGCGGGGCACATGCCGCAGAGATTCTGGATCTGACAGCGCGAACAAATGGTTTGGCGCGTACGTGGCGTCTCGCGAATTTCGCGGAGACGTCCATTCCATCCTTCCGCGAAACTAGCGTCACGCAGGTTGTAGCCGTCCTGATGAGAGATCACGCAGATGGTCATGCGGCCGGTGGGGTCGATGGCACAGCCGTTCTGCCCGCCGCCGCAGTTGTATCTCCTGGGACCCAGGGGACCGTGTTGGGAAGCAAGCTCGTCTTCGGCAAGCCTGAGGTATTCAGCTTTTCGGACGGGATCGCGGAATTCGAGATCCACGGCCTGTTCGGGAGAGAGACGCACGGCAAGAGGGCTTTGGGAGCAATCGGTGCGCGGATTGACGAGCGGGTCAAACTTGAATTCGACGCCGATTTCTTCCTCGGCAAAACGCTTCATTCTGTAAACTTCGTGGACATTGAGGGTAGTTGGGACAGTCTTTAATTTGAGAGGCAGACCGCGCTCCTTCAGCAAATGAATGCCCCTCATGCAGCGGTCAAAGGAGCCCGGGATGCGCGTGAGGGCTTCATAGGTTTCGCGGGTGGCGCCATACAGGGTGATTTCGATAACAAAGGGGCGGTATTCCGCAAGGAGATCGGCAATCCGCGGAGTGATCAGGGTCCCATTGGTGAAGAGGGTGATGAGAAAGCCGCGCTTTTTGGCTTCCGTATAAATATCGAGAAAATCTTTCCGGGCGAAAATTTCGCCGCCGGTATACAGAATCCAGAGGCAGCCGAGACCGGCGAGTTCGTCGAGAAGGCGGACGTGTTCAGCGAACGTCATTTCCTGCCGGCGGGCATGGGAATCTTTCATGGGGAGATTGTTGTAGCAATGCTGGCACTCCAGCGGGCAGCGGTGAGTCACCTCGATTGACACCTCGGCCGGGACCCGGCGCCCTTGCTGGCGCTGGTGAATCAAGGTGGAGAATTCTCCGTAAGTGGCCGTCTGCAGCACGTATCTACCTTTTCGATCAAAGCCAAAACGAACTGTGCGTTGCGGATGGCGAACAGTCCAATGCGGAACGCCCGCGCAGCCTTAAGCAACGAACTGAATCAGCTTTTCCTCCAATAACGAATCAAGAAATGCGCGAATGTCGTCTTGTGCCTGCGCCGCGGTGACCTCAAACTCATCGCACACACGATTCATCATCTCGGGGACGGTGTGTTCCTCCTGCATGAAATCCCAGAGCACCAAGCCAACCTGATTCAGGGTATAGAGGGAATTCAGATCGCCGACCCCATGGCGTATGGGCACGATGATGAGTTCACCCGCGATCTGACGCGAGACCACCTCGCGATTGCGAATAAAACGGACGTTATCGGGAAGCATGGAAAATTGGCAAACCTCCGCCGGGGCGCATGTCCAAAGCTGGAACGCCCTTTGTAAAAGTGTCCGGTACTGGAACAGTGGTGTCATGAACCGAAACACCGGATGTAACGTAAGAGTACTTAGTAATAGTTAGGGCATATTTACCAGGAGTAACGGTGCGGAAAGGTGACCTCCAAGAAGATTGGTGGCGGACGTGGAATAGGGTCTGGTTGGGTGCGTATATGCAATTGATATGCAACTGAAAAGCGCCTATGCCGCGCTACGCAGGAGCAGAAGAAATTGCGCGAGAACTGGGAGGGAATCCCATACAATCGGGGGCGTAGGCGGCCAGCGTCAGGTGTGATTTAGGATGGCGGGACCGGTGAACGCGGAGCGCGGGTCCGCGGCACTCAGAAAAACTTTCAGGAAATCCACGTGAAACTAAATTCCTATATTTTGCGAAGCACGATTGTGGCGGCTTTGGGCGGTTTGTTGTTTGGCTTTGACACTGCCGTGATCGCTGGGACCACGCACGCCTTGAGCGCGCTCTACAGGTTGTCTCCAGGGATGCTGGGATTCACGGTATCGGCGGCGCTCTGGGGAACAATCATAGGCGCAATGACTGCCGGAATTCCCGGAGACAAGTATGGCCGGCGGGATAGTTTGCGGCTGATGGCGGTTCTCTACGTCGTTTCCGCCCTAGGTTGCGGATTTGCCTGGAACTGGAACGCGCTGGTTTTCTTCCGGTTCATCGGCGGCCTGGGAATTGGCGGCTCTTCCGTCCTGGGGCCGATGTACATCGCGGAGATTGCGCCAGCGAAATGGCGCGGGCGGCTGGTGGGCTTTTTCCAGTTCGATGTTGTGTTCGGGATTCTGCTGGCTTATTTCTCAAACTACGTCATTGGCTTGTTTGGTTTGGGTGATCACGAGTGGCGCTGGAAGCTGGGAATCGCAGCGTTTCCGGCGGCGGCATTTCTGGCTCTGCTCTTCACTATTCCCCGGAGCCCGCGCTGGTTAGTGAAGAAGGGGAGAATTGCGGAAGCACGTGAAGTGCTGCAACAGACGGGCGCCGAGAATTACGAAGAAGTATTGCAGGAGATTGTGACCTCGATTGACGCGGAGCACGTGCAACACGACAGGCTGTTCTCCTGGAAATACCGGCGGCCGATCTTGCTGGCCGTAGCAATCGGAATGTTCAATCAGCTTTCTGGAATCAACGCGATTCTGTACTACCTGAACGATATTTTCGCGTTCGCAGGCTACAGCAAGGTTTCCGCGGACTTGCAGGCGGTGGC
>Ga0326727_10011933_pt1 | contig 19985 bp, 13 predicted proteins | sample MB2enrmetagenome_FD_207643 | JGI IMG/M metagenome (GOLD analysis project Ga0326727, IMG submission 207643) | Lab enriched peat soil microbial communities from McLean, Ithaca, NY, United States - MB29MY | ecosystem: Environmental > Terrestrial > Soil > Wetlands > Peat | place: USA: New York...
GACCAATGATTCAAGTTCTTTCCGTTGATCAGAATCCATGTCCAAACCGCGTACAGGTCTTGCCATGCCAGCCAGATTGCACCAAAAGCTTACTTCTGTCCACCTATTTAATGAACACTACACTAGCGATGCGGCGATTTGTGATTTCGATAGCGCTTTTGCCATATTTGTTGGGCAGGGATAGCGGCAGAACCCAGTAGATGCAAGGGAATACTCGAAGAATCAGCCCTTTTCACCGGAGCCAGTTGAGGAAGCAGACCAAGGCCAATCCAAGTGCTCAGGCGTCTTCCGTCCATTTTTTTAGCTGCGTGGGGCGGTATTGAGAATCTGGTCCAAGTTGCGGGCTTTGGTTCCTGCTGACAGCTTTGAACGGCCTTGAACGGGAATGAAAGTTGTGAGGCGGGGAAATGAATGCTGCCGGCCAATTTCAGGGGCTCACCGCTTCAAAATTTCTTCCCCAGTTGACCCAGGACGCGTTTTTCTTGGGCGGCCGGTATGCTGGACACCCCCCAGAAACGGATGCCGGATCTTCAAATGCGCCCGGTGGTTTGGAGGTTGGCGTTGACTGCGGGTGGTACGGGTGAATTGAGGCGTGATTTTGGATTCGTCGAGCAGGCACTTTCCCACCTAAAAAACTTTCAACCCGGCTGCCTTAACGACCAAGCTCGCGCTGCAGGCTCAGGAGGATTGACTGCGTCCTGACATTCTTGAACATGCACGAACGGCTATGACAGCATTGAATATGTTATGCGAAAGTATTATGCCGAAGGTGGGGTTCATTCGTAAGTCCTTGATATTCAAGATGGAGCGAGCGAAGGGATTCGAACCCTCGACACTCACGTTGGCAACGTGATGCTCTACCAGGCTGAGCTACGCTCGCGTCCGATCAGGCGCGGATAAACTACGGGAACCCGGGATGAATGCAAGCCTGGTTTTTCCGTCTTTTTGGCGCCAGTGAAAACTGATTATTGCCAATGGCCGCGGATCCAGATGTAGCGGTGCCCACGCTTGGCCCAGAGGCCGGGCACCCATTGGGCGGGGGGACACGGGCGCGGCAGCCAGGTGCCGTTGGCCCACACCCACTGGCCTTGCCAGGTCCAGTAGCCCGGGACCCAGGAGTAGGCGTACTCGGGTCCGGGTGCGGGCACTGGCGCCTGCGGCTGGGGCGGCGGCGGCGCCTCATAAACCACGGTCGCACCAGGCTGTTCACCGGGAGCCACCGGGCCTTGCGCGTTGCCGGACTGATTGGCGCAACCGATAGCCAACCCTGCCAGGGCAACGATGAAGACTGAGAGTACGACAAATGACCTGTTCATAGCCTGAATTCAATGACTCAACCGCATATACATTCAAAGACGCCAGCGCTTGTCAAGACAGCCGTCACTTTGCGCCAGCCCCTACGCCTTTCGGTATATCAGCCCCAGCGGTAAGCGCCAGTTCAAAATCAGGGGCGCGGGTTTCGCGCGATTCACCGGCATGCTGCTTGGCGAGCAGGACGTAAATCGAGGGGATTACCAGCAGCGTAAAGATCGTGCCCAGCGCCATGCCGGCGACGATCGTGATGCCAATCGAGTTGCGGGCCGCCGCGCCAGCGCCGCTGACCAGCGTCAGGGGGAAGTGGCCGCAGATGGTCGCGGCGCTGGTCATGAGGACGGGGCGCAGGCGGATCAAGGCGGCCTGGCGGACGGCCTCTATCTTGTTCAACCCGGTACGCTGCAGCTCATTGGCAAACTGCACGATCAGGATGCCGTTCTTGGATACCAGCCCGATCAAGGTTACCAGGCCGACCTGCGAATAGATGTTCAGCGTCGTGGTCCAGCCATTGGTAAAGAAGGCGGCGTTCTGGCCGGGCATCTTGAGGAAGCTGAAGGTCAGCGCACCAAACATGGCCAGGGGCACGGAGCCCAGCAAGATGATCAACGGGTCACGGAAGCTATTGAACTGGGCGGCCAGCACGAGGAAGATCAGGACGAGCGCCAGGCTGAAGGCTGGCAGGAACTTGCTGCCCTCCACCCGCAATTGGCGGGATTCACCGGTGTAGTCGAGCTTGTAGCCTTTGGGGAGGATCTTGGCGGCCTCCGTTTCCAGGTAGCGGAGTGCCTCGTCGAGCGGGCGGATTGCCACGCCGCTGATCTTGACAGCGTTGAATTGCTGGAAGCGGTTTAGCGAGCGCGGCCCGGTCTTCTTCTTCAGCGACGCGAAGGTGCTCAGGGGCACCAACTGTCCGTTCGGCCCTTTTACGTATGTGCTTTCCAACTGACCGGCGTTCAGGCGCTCGATGCGCTTGAGCTGCGGGATCACTTTGTAGCTTCGGCCTTCGAGGTTGAAGCGGTTGACGAAGTTGCCCCCTACCAGCGTCGCCAGGTCCGCGCCCACGGTCGCCATGTCCAGGCCGAGGTTCGCTACCTTGTCGCGGTCCATGACCAACTCGACTTCAGGCTGGTCTATCTTGGTGTCAATGGTCGGCGGGAAGGCAAACATGCCGCTCGCGGCCGCCTTCTGCTGCAATTGCTCGGCGAACTTGAGAATCGTTTCCGGCTCGGCAGTCGCGCCGATCACGAACTCGACCGGGAACTGGCCCCCGCCGGGCAGCGCGGGCGGATTCGCGGCAAAGGTGCGGATTCCCGGGATGCGACTGACCTTCTGCTGCACCTCAGGCGTGATCTGGAAAACGGTCCGTTTGCGTTCGCCCCACGGCTTGAGCACGAGGCCGCTGAAGGCGTTGTCGGGGAAGGTGATTTGGAAGGTCTCGCTTGCCTCGGGCACGCTGAGCAGTTCGCGGTTGACCGCTTCGGTGTAAAAGGTGGTCTGGTCAATGGTTGCATCTGCCGCTGCTTCGACAATGCCCATGACAAAACCCTGGTCTTCGACCGGCGCCAGTTCCTTGGGCGCCATCATGAACATTGGGATCGCCAGCAGGCTCAGGACGATCCACACCACATAAACGGCCGGGCGCGCCGAAAGTGTGGCGTTGAGCACTCGCCCATAAGCCCGGCGCAGCCGGTCAAAGTCGCGGTTGATCCGCCCCGTGAGACCGTGCTCCTCGCGCCCGGCGTCGAGGAGCTTGGAGGACATGACCGGCGAGAGCGTGAGGGCCACGACTCCCGAAATGAAGACTGCCCCGGCCAGCGTGAAGGCGAACTCGCGGAAGAGCGAGCCGGTGAGCCCGCCTTGCAGCCCAATGGGTGCATACACGGCAGCCAGTGTGATGGTCATGGCGATGACGGGGCTGACGAGTTCGCGCGCCCCCAGGATGGCCGCTTGCACGGGCGTCTGGCCTTCGCGCACGTGGCGCTCCACGTTCTCGACGATCACGATGGCGTCGTCCACCACGAGGCCGACAGACAGCACAATCGCCAGCAGGGTGAGCAGGTTGAGCGTGAACCCAAAGACCTGCATCAGGAAAACCGCGCCGATGAGCGAGATCGGGATAGCCACCAGCGGCACGAGCACCGAGCGCAGCGAGCCCAGGAACAGGAAGATGACGATGGCCACAATCACCAGCGTCTCGGTCAGCGTCTTCAGCACCTCATGAATCGCGTCATCAATGTAGGTTGTGGCGTCGTATGCAATCCGGCCCGTGAGACCGGTGGGCAGCTCCTTCTGGATCTGGACCATCTCGGCCCGCACACGCTTGATCACATCCAGGGCGTTGGCGTTGGGCAGGGGCCAGATGCCCATAAACACGGCTCGCTCGCCGCCGAATCGTACCTCGGATTCGTAATCTTCGGCGCCCAGCACTACGTCGGCGACATCGCGCAGGCGAACCAGAGTGTCGCCGGACTGGCGGACAACCAGGTTACGGAATTCCTCCAGCGAGCGCAGATCGGTGTTGGCGCTGAGGTTGACCTGGACCAGAGCGCCCTTCGTCCGGCCGACCGCGGACAGGAAGTTATTCGCGCCCAGCGCCACGCGAATTTGGTTGGGGTTGATGCCCAGGGCGGTCATGCGGTCGGGCTTGAGCCAGATCCGCATCGCGAAGGTGCGCCCGCCCAGGATGTCCGCCCGCTGCACGCCCTCTAGAGCCGAGAGACGCGGCTGGACTATGCGCACGAGGTAGTCGGTAATCTGGTTCGCTTCGAGGATGTCCGAGGCGAAGCTCAGGTAGGCCCCGGCGAACTGGGAATCCGCGGACGTGATGTTGATGATAGGCACCTCGGCCTCGGGCGGGAGGTCGTTGCGGACCTGGTCCACCTTGGAGCTGATTTCCGCGAGGGCCTTGGTGGGATCGTAGTTCAGCTTGAGGCGGGCGGTGATGGTGGACAACCCGAGCGCGCTGGTGGATTCGAGGTAGTCAATGCCATCCGCGCCGGCGATGGCCCGCTCCAGCGGCGTGGTGATGAAGCCGCGCACCAGGTCGGCGCTGGCGCCTACATAGACAGTGGTGACGGTCACGGTGGCGTTGTCGCTACGAGGGTACTGCCGCACCACCAGCGAGCGAATCGCCTGCACCCCGGCGATCAGTATTACCAGGTTGACGACCAGAGCCAGCACGGGCCGGCGGATGAAGATGTCTGTGAAGGATTTCACCGATTCCGTGCCCTAAGCGATAGGCTCGGTCACGCTTTTGCGCGCGGCTCGTAGCGCAGGTGTCCAACCTGCTGTATCGCGGATTTCCAATCCGCAGGCGCCACGACGCGCGGACGGCATGCCGACTGGAAGTCGGCGACACAGCAGGTTGGAAACCTGAGCTACGTCATCGTAATTGCTTCCTCTCACAACTAGCTATCCGACGGGCGGGGCGACATGTCGTTCTTGGGGCCAATTTCGTTGCTCTCGGTCACGGACATGCCGTTGCGCAGCTTGAAAATACCCGCCTTGACAATGCGTTCGCCGGGTTTGAGGCCCGACTCCACAGTCTGGAAGTCGCCATGCAAGCGCCCGGTGTGGACGAATTGCTGCCGCACCACCAGGCCGGCCGGCGCGCCGTTTGTGGCGGGTTTGGGTTCGATCACATAGACGGAGTCGCCGTAGGGAGCGCTCAACACCGCCGTGGCCGGGATCACCAGCACTTTCTGCTCTTCGGGCAGGAACACTTCCGCGCGGGCGAACATGCCGGGCCGCAGGAGTTGCTCCGGATTATTCAGTGTGGCCTGCAGGCCGACACTGCGCATGGACGGGTCAAGCTGCGGGGCGATCGCGGTCAGCTTGCCCTCGAACTGGCGGCCCGGGTAGGTGTCGGTGGTAATGCTCACGCGCATGCCCGTCTTCAGCTTGGCCAACTCTTGTTGGGGCAGGGTAAACTCGGCGTACACCGGGTCGAGCGATTGGAGCGATACGATGGGTTTCCCGGTATCCAGGTATTGGCCCAGGTTGACCATGCGCAGGCCCAGCCGCCCGGCGAACGGCGCACGGATGGTCTTCTTCTCAATCGTCGTGCGGACGGCATCGGCATTGGCCTTGTTCTGTTTCAACGTGGCCTCGGCGGTATCCAGCTCGGATTGCGAGACCATCTTCTGGCTGCGCAAGGTGCGTTCGCGCTCCACGTTAATTCGCGCCAGCTCCTCCTGCGCTTCGAGCGCCCGGAGTTGGGCCTCCTCCAACGAAGTATCCAGCCGCACCAGCAGGTCGCCCTTGGCCACCACGGCGCCCGAACTGAAGGCGATCTCGCTCACGATGCCGGGAAGCTCCGGGTTGACGGTCACGCCCTGCACCGCGGTAACGGACCCGATGGCCGTCAGGGTGATGGGCCACTTCTCTTCATGTACGACGGCTGAGGAAACCGACTCCGGCGGTTGCACATAGGCCTTGCCGCCCTCGATCAGTTTCCTGATCTGCAGGGTCTTGACGCCAGCGAGTGCGCCGCAGACAGCCAGCACGATGAGAATGGCAATTGCGATCTTGGTTTTCATGGGACAAAAGCTACAGCTTGACGTTCAGCGACGAACGGCTCGCGCGGGCCGCTTGAGGGCGCCTTCGAGGAACAACCGGACGATCTGCCTGGCCGCCTGGCGATCCAGGGGGCAGTCGGGCACGAGCAGGCGGACCATCACGTAAGTGTTTAACTGGCCATAGATGCCCATCGCCAGCTCGTCGGCACTGAAACACCGGTCTAGCTCGCCCGAGGTCTGCCCCTCCTTGACCAGCGAGCGGATAAACTCGAAGTTGCGCCGCCCCTTCTTGCAGCACTTCCTGCCCCCGGGCACCTCGCCCTCCGCGGCAAAGGCCGTCGCGAACGCCAGGCGCATCAGCTCACGGTTCCGCACGGAGTACTCGAACACCGCCGCGACGATCTCCTCCAGCTTCTCGGCCATCGTCTGGCCGCGCTCAGCCGCTTCCCGCATGAGCTGGTAACGCTCGTCGTGCGCCTGGTCCACCAGCGCCTGGAAGAGTTCCGCCTTATCCTCGAAATAGTAATACAGCGCAGGTTTGGATACCTGGGCGCCATTGACAATGTGCTGCACCGAGGTGGCGGCATACCCGCAACGGGCGAAGCTCTTGAGCGCCGCCCGCAACAGATGCTGCCGCGTGGTTGAATGGTTTGTGTTGCTAGGCACGAGCTTACCGAACGGTAGGTTAACAAGGGGCTCCAGTCAAATGCGCAGTGGCAGGGACCGTCCGCCGAACCGTCGCGTGCGGACGCCTCGGCGAGGCGTCCCCGCCCAGGCAGGCATCCAGGTTGGTGCAGCCTTCGGGCGTGGGACTGGACGGCGCCGGCAGGGGAGCTTGCGTGCATGGAGGGGGCACGGGAGGCACATGGTGCGGGCACGGGCATCGCCTATACCCTCTGTATATCTTCTCTATATCCTTTGTATCTCTTTTGTATCTCTTTTGTTGAGAATTGGCGCTGTCCGCATAGTCATTGGCACGCTCAGGGTGGCGCGCCCTGCTGCCTTCACCGGGTAGCGACGCTGCGCCTCGCTGTAGATCGCCTGGCAGCACTTTCCACATTTCCCGTCTTCTCACTGCCCCCGAATCCGCTATCCTCCGCGCATGAATACGGAAGCCCCTGCCCGCCGCCAGTTTGCGAGTGATAACTACGCCGGCATTTGCCCGGAAGCCTTCGCTGCCATGGCCGAGGCCAACCACGGGCACGAAGTCAGCTACGGTAACGATACTTGGACGGAGAAGGCGTCCAACCTGATACGCGAAGTGTTCGAGACCAAGTGCGAGGTCTTCTTTGTCTTTAATGGTACGTCGGCTAACTCGCTGTCGCTGGCTTCGCTGTGCCAGTCGTACCACAGCATTCTGTGCCACGAGCTGGCGCACATCGAAACGGCGGAGTGCGGGGCGCCGGAGTTCTTCGCCAATGGCATCAAGGTTCTCCTCCTGCCGGGCGATCACGGGAAGATTGACCCCAAGGCGATCGAGGGCGCGGTGCAGCGACGGACGGACATTCACTATCCCAGGCCGCACCTGCTCAGTCTCACGCAGGCCACGGAGCTGGGCACGGTGTATTCGTTGGACGAGTTGCGGGCGCTCACGGAGGCGGCTCGGCGCTGCCATTTGCGCGTGCACATGGACGGCGCTCGCTTCGCCAATGCGGTCGTGGCGCTGGGTGTCACACCCAAGCAAGTCACCTGGGAAGCCGGCGTGGACGTCCTCTGCTTCGGCGGCTCGAAGAACGGTATCGCGCTGGGCGAGGCGGTTGTGTTCTTCAACCCCGACTTGGCCCGTGAGTTTGATTACCGCTGCAAACAGGGCGGGCAGCTAGCGTCCAAGATGCGGTTCCTCTCCGCGCCGTGGGTGGGCATGTTGCAGGACGGCGCCTGGCTGCGTCACGCCAAGCACTCCAACGCCATGGCCAAGGCGCTGGAAGCGGCCATTCGCCCTCTGCCCGGCGTCGAGATCGTGCATCCGGTGCAGAGCAACACTGTTTTCGCGCGCCTGCCTGACAGGGCGGTCCAGGGCATGCATGCGCGCGGGTGGAAGTTCTACACGCACGTGGGCGCGGCAGGCGAAGCGCGGCTCATGACCAGTTGGGACAGCACGCCGAGCGACGTGGATGCATTCGCGTCGGATCTGGCTGAGCTCACGGGCTGTGTGATGCGGAACGATGGCAAATCACCAGTGCCAAATGGCAAAACCGGATAAACGGAAGCTGGGACCAGCGCTTGGGCGGCTCGCCTCGCGCCCGGACCGGAGACCCCTGCCGGCGGTTGCGTCTATCGCACACGCGGCGGTTGTCCCCATTCCAGCCCTGGACTAGATTTGGGGCATGATGCGGGATGCGATTCCCACTCGCGGCGCGGCGAGCAATCCCGCCAATCGCTTCGAGGAGATTCATATCGAGCCGGACGCGGATTGGGACCCCGAGCAGGACCCGTTGCCGCGCACTCGATTTCTGCGCGACCATTCCAGCCGCGTCCTCACGACGAACGACAGCCCGGACGTCGGTTTCGATACCAGCATCAATCCCTACCGCGGTTGCGAGCACGGCTGCATCTACTGTTACGCGCGGCCGACGCACGAGTATCTGGGGCTTTCCGCCGGGCTCGATTTCGAGACGCGCATCATGGTTAAGGAGGACGCTCCGCGGCTCCTGCGCGAGGAGTTGTCCTCGCCCCGCTGGGTCCCGAGGCCCATTGCCCTGAGCGGCGTCACGGATCCGTATCAGCCCGTAGAGCGTCGGCTCAAGCTGACGCGCGGCTGTCTGCAGGTGCTGGCCGAGTTCCGCAATCCGGTGGCCGTGATAACCAAGAACAACCTCGTTACCCGGGACCTGGATCTGCTGTCCGAGCTGGCCCGCTGCCAGGCCGTGATGGTCAACATTTCGCTCACCACGCTCGATGCCGAGCTGCGCAAGATTCTGGAGCCAAGGACCTCTCCGCCCGCAGCGCGCCTGGCAACCATTCGTGCTCTGGCAGAGGCCGGCGTCCCGGTCGGAGCGCTGGTCGCGCCGGTCATACCGGGACTGACTGACCACGAGATTCCGGCCCTGGTAGCCGCCGCCGCGGAGGCCGGGGCGAAGTTCGCCTGCCATGCCCTGCTGCGGCTTCCTTACGCCGTGGCGCCGCTCTTCGAGCAATGGCTCGACCAGCATCTGCCGTCGAAGAAGGAGAAGATCCTGAACCGCATCCGCGCCATGCGCGGCGGGAAGCTCAATGATTCCCGGTTCGGGGTGCGCATGCGCGGCGAGGGAATCTTCGCTGACCAGATAGACGACATGTTCGCAGTAGCCTGCCGCAAGGCGGGGATTGACGGCGACGCTCCGCAGCTCTCGACGGCTGCTTTCCGGCGAGCCGCCAGCCGGCAGCTCTCGCTCTTTCAGTGACTGACCAGGACAGGCGGGTGGTTTGAGCGACATGCGCACGGGCATATCCGGGCGCTACCGCCGAGTAGCGGCAGGCATCCCTGCCTGCCGTAGAGGGTGGCATCTTGCCGCCCGGAGCTGCTCAGAATGTTGGGGGGTGGGAGCCGGCGTGAGGGCCCATTCCGCCGGGCAGGATGCCCGGCTCTACGGCAGGCAGGATGCCTGCCGCTACGGCGCTCGTCCAACCAGTCCGACAAGTCGCGCAGACAACCCCGGCGTCATCCGCGCCTCATCGCGATGGTGAGTCTGACGAGCCCGCTTGCGGCTTCTTCGGGCGGGTCTTCTCAAGGCAGTCTGGGCAGATGCCGTGCGTGAAATCCGCCCCGGTGTGCTCGTGGATGTAAGCCTCCACCTGGCTCCAGTAACCCTGGTCGTTGCGGATGCGTTTGCACCAGGCGCAAATGGGTAGCAGGCCGTGCAGGGTCTTCACCTTCTCCAGCGCCTCCGCCATGCGGGCGGACACGCGCCGCAACTCCAGCAGCGCCATGACCTGCCGCGACAGGGCCTGCATCGCCGTTTTCCGCTTGGGGTTGAGCTGGCGCGGTTTGCGGTCAATGGCGCAGAGCATGCCCAGGGCGAATCCTTCCGGGCTGGACAGCGGGAACCCGGCATAGAAACGGATGTTCGGGGCGCGTGTGACCAGCGCGCTGTCAGCAAACCGCGGGTCTTTCAGCGCATCCCGTACGATCAAGGGCTCGGACTGGAGGATCGCATGGGCGCAGAACGCCACGTCCCGAGGCGTCTCCTGGTCGTTCAAGCCGACCTTTGACTTGAACCACTGCCTCGATTCATCCACCAGCGAGATCATCGCGATGGGTACCTCGCACAGGTAGGCTGCCAACGCCGTGATGTCATCGTAGGCTTGTTCGGCTGCGGTGTCCAAAATGCGGTATTCCCGCAAGGCCGCCAACCGCTCGGCTTCGTTTTCAGGTATCGGGGCTTTCATCTGCGCGTCGAAGTGCTGCTTCTGCCAGGTCGCAGGGACGTGCCAGCGCCTGCCGGAGTTTGCCGGCAAGCGCAAACTCGCTCTGCTCACAGCGCCGGTTGAGAATAAGGCATCCCGTGCGCGCCGGCCACGGCCTTATGCGTGATCTTGCCGTCCATCACATTGAGGCCGCTCACCAAAGCCGGCTGCTTCTTGCATGCTCCGGCCAGCCCGTAGTCCGCCAGCATCTCCAGGTAAGGGTAGGTGACGTTCGCCAATGCTTGCGTCGCTGTGCGCGCATAGGCGCCTGGCATGTTGGCTACGCAGTAATGGATCACGCCTTCCTCGACAAACACCGGGTCGTCGTGCGTCGTCGGATGGGACGTTTCGGCGCAGCCGCCCTGGTCAATGGCAATGTCCACCAGGACGCTGCCGGGCCGCATGCGCCGCAGCATATCGCGGCGAATCAGCCGGGGCGCTTTGGCTCCCGGCACCAGCACGGCGCCGACGAGCAAGTCCACGGCAGGGAGCAATTCCAGCAAGTGCGCCTCGTTCGAGTAAAGCGTGTGGGCGGTGTGCAGCGTGATGTCGAGGAAGCGCATGCGCTCCAGGTCCACTTCGAGGATGGTCACGTCCGATCCCATGCCCTGGGCCATGCGCGCCGCGTTGATGCCGGAGGCACCGCCACCCAGGACGACGACTTTGCCCGGCAGGACGCCCGGCACGCCGCCGAGCAGCACGCCGCTGCCGCCTCTGTGTTTGGCCAGATGATAGCCGCCGACCAGGATGGACATGCGGCCGGCGATTTCACTCATCGGCTCCAGCAACGGCAGCCGGCGGTTGACCTCGATGGTCTCGTAAGCCAGGCCGTTTATTCGTGCTTTCAACAGCGCGTCGGTCAGCTCGCGGCTCGCGGCGAGGTGCAGGTAGGTGAACAGGAGCTGGCCCGGCTTCAGCAGGCTGTATTCGGAAGGCAGGGGCTCTTTGACCTTCACCACGATGTCGGCTTTCTCGTAGGCGGCGGCGTGGTCGCTCACCATGGTTGCGCCGGCCTGGGCGTAGTCGGTATCGGGATAGCCCGCGCCGGCGCCGGCGTTGCGCTCGACCAGCACCTGATGGCCGCGTTGAATGAGTTGATAAGCTGCCGAGGGCAAGAGAGCCACCCGGTATTCCTGGTCTTTAATCTCTTTCGGGACACCAATGATCATAAGGGAGTTGAGTAGAAGGACGGCGCAGCGACAACGTTTAGGTTCAGGCAATACGGTTCTCTGCGTCACTCAATTGAGTGCGCTGATCGCCGCCGGGCCCAGTATATTCCGTATTACCCACAGCCGACGATAGGGCGCTTCTACCTCCAACGGCAAGGCGATTCCGAAGCCGGGCTTGGCGCCGTCGTGCTGGCCTGGGGTTGCGGCGCCGCCAGCGTGAGTAGGCGGATAGAGTCGCTTGTGTGCGGCTTGAAGTTCCCCCGCGCCAGAACGGCTGCGCTAATCGCTGGGCTCGTCGCCGTCTCCCTCGCCGAGCCGCTGCCGGCCCTGTGCCCGAGTGACGAGGGCGAGCATGCTGACGGAGCTGGCCGCCTGACGCTCGGCTTCTTCTATGCGGTGGAACTCGCCGAACACCTCGGCGCGGGCAGGTTCGTCCCTGGTGGCCAGGTCCTGGCCTTGCGTGGCACGCATCGCCAGCAGGATATCGTGGCAGGTGATGGTCTCCAGCGGGCGCGCGGGCAGGTAGGCGGGCTCCGACCCGGCGGCTTCGGTGGCCAGCCGCGCGGCGCAGAGAGTTTGCATGATTTGCTGGACCAACCGCGTGGGCACCGCCAGCCCCTCGGCGATCTCCACCAGTCCGGGCGGCGGCTCGCCCCGCACGAAACGCTGCCCGATGTACGTCATCAGCCGCAGCGCGACGAACTCGCGCCCGCGCTGGTTGATATTCTCGATCTGCTTCTCCTCGAAATACGCCACGCGGTTCTGATACGCATAGGCCACCTGCGCGCCGAGCAGCAGGATCAGCCACGAGAAGTACAGGCCAACCATGAATACCGGCAGCAGCCCCAGGCTGCCGTATATCTTGCTGTTCGATACCACGCGCGACACATACAGCACGCTGACGGCGTTGTTGAGGTGAAACAGAACGCCGCTCACCAGCCCGCCCACGAGCGCCGCGCCCCAGTGGACCTTCGTATTGGGGATGAGCATGTAGATCAGCGCGAACGTCAGGCACAATACGCAAATCGGCGCGAGCTGAAACGCAAGCGGCATGACGAAATGCCCGACCAACGGCATCGTCGCCAGCAGCTTCCGCGTGCTCTCCAAGTGCGGCTCGGTCGCCAGGCCCAGGGCGACCACCAGCAGCACGGGCACCAGGCTGATTACGGCCCAATACAAGACCACCCGCGTGAACCAGCTCCGCCCCCGTGCCACGCCCCAGATATCGTTGAAGGTGTCCTCGATCCGGCTGAGCATGGAGATGGCTACAAAGATCAACAGCGCGCTGCCCGTCACGCCCAAGGTGCCGCTGCGCGTGTTCTGGATGAACTGATGGATGTAATGCGCCATTGCCCGCCGGGCCTTCACGGCTTGCGCATCCTCGGCAAAGGCAGGCAGCCCGTGGACATTGGTGGCGCCGACCGCAGCCGATAGCGCCGCTTCATTGGTCATCTCAGGGGCGGCGTGGGTGAAGGCAAGCGAGAGGCTGGCCGGGTTGGTGGCGGAGGCTCCCTCGGCCGGCTGAGCCGGAGCGTTGGTGCCGACCATCGCTGGCGGGGTGACGCTGGCGACGAGCTTCACGATGAAATTGTCAATACTCTCTTCGCCTTGCTTCTTGAGGAGGCTGCTGGTGATGCTTACGATCACCGCCAGCATCGGGATGAGCGCCAGAATGGTCACATAGGCCAGCGCCGAGGCGCGCACGGGGCAGCGGTTGCGGACGAAGCTCCCGCCCACCATCAGCCAGAAATGCGCGAACCGGTGCCACTTGGAGTGCACCGTGTGCGCCCGCAGGGCGCGCTCGTCCAGCAACGTCTGTGCGCCCTCGCGAATCCTGCTAAACCTGGATGCCTTCTTCGCCATGCAGCCTGTGGCACGCTAACAGAGCGACGTTCCAAGTCAAACCCGCGGGCGCGCGGGCCCGTGCAGGGCGGGAGGTTGGCCCTTGCGTGGCGCGGGACCCGCGGGAGTGTCTGGATTCTTCCTGTAGTGTTCCTCTATTATTCCTCTATTATTCTTCTAGTCTTGGCTGTTTTTCAGCGACTAACGCGACCAATGCCGGCCCACTTGGCCTTTTGCATAAGGCTTGTTTGCGGCAGCCGCACCCGTTAGCGTCGTCGGCCATTGGCGCTTAAGCCGCCAGCCGTCCGAAGAACTCTGGTATGCATCTACAGCTTATTGATTGGGTCATCGTCCTGGTTACCCTGCTCATCTGCTTTGTCCCGGCGCTGTTCTTCGGGAAGCGGGCTGGAAAGAATACGGCGGAGTTTTTTGCTTCAGGCCGGTCGGTGCCATGGTGGCTGGCGGGGCTTTCCATGGTGGCCACCACGTTCAGCAGCGACACCCCGAACTGGGTGACCGAGCAGGTGCGCAAATTCGGGGTGGCGGGCAACTGGCAATGGTGGGCATTCGTGCTCACGGGCGTCGCCACGGTGTTTTTCTTTGCCCGCCTGTGGAGGCGCTCCGGGGTGATGACGGACCTGGAGTTTTACGAGGTGCGCTACTCGGGCAAAGCCGCCTCCGTCGTGCGCGGGTTTCGCGCGGTCTATCTGGGCTTGTTCTTCAATTGTTTCATCATGGGCATGGTGACCCTGGCCGCGTGCAAGATTGCCAATATTCTCTTCGGCCTGCCCCCGTGGCAAACCATCATCCTTTGCGGCATCCTGAATACGGTGTTTGCCTCGCACTCGGGGCTTTGGGGGGTGCTGGTGATAGACATGGTGCAGTTCTTCATCAAGATGACGGCGGTAGTGGCCGCGGCCTATTTCTCCCTGAAGAAAGTCGGCGGCCTGCACGTGCTGATGGAAAAACTGGGGCACCTGCAGGTGGTAATGCCCGAGGGCGGGCAGCCGGTGATGTCGGCGATTGACGGGAGCGGCCAGCCCATCCTCAACATCCTGCCGAACTTCTCCATGTACCAACTGGCGTTGATGATCTTCATCATGCCCATTGCCATCGGGTGGTGGGCCAACTGGTATCCGGGCGCGGAGCCGGGCGGCGGCAGCTACATCGCCCAGCGCATGCTGGCCTCCAAGTCGGAGAAGGATTCCCTGGGCGCGGTGCTCTTCTTCAATCTCGCTCACTATGTCCTGCGTCCGTGGCCGTGGATTATTACGGCACTCTGCTCCATCATTGTCTTCCCCGATCTGGCCTCCATCAAAGCCGCGTTTCCCCATGCGGATCCCAATCTGATCGGCCATGACAGCGCGTTCCCGGCCATGCTGACATTCCTGCCGGTGGGGTTTGTGGGTTTGATGGTCGGCGGGCTGATTGCGGCCAACTCCTCTACGATCCTGACGCATCTTAATTGGGGGTCCTCCTACCTGGTGCATGATCTTTACCGCCGATTCATCAACCCTTCTGCCAGTGAACGGCATTATGTGAACACGGGGCGGGTCTGCACCGTGGTGCTGTACCTCTTCGCGGCGCTGTTGAGCACGGTGATGAGTTCGGCCCAGCAGGCGTTCCAGATCCTGCTCTCCATCGGCGCGGGCACGGGGTTGCTCTACATTGTGCGCTGGTTCTGGTCGCGCGTCTCGGCGTGGTGCGAAGTTGCGGCCATGGCGGCTTCGCTCATCAGCGCGGCGGGGTTCCCCTACTTCGAGAAGATCGGCGTGCTGCCCCACCTGGGCTTTGCGCAGGTAACGATCTTGCAGGTGGGCTTCACGACGGTTTGCTGGCTCATTGCCGCGTTTGTTGCGCCGCAGACCGAGCGCGCGAAGCTGATTGAGTTCTACAAGAAGGTTCACCCCGCCGGGCCAGGGTGGACGGAGGTGCGGAAAGAGGCCGGCGTGACGGTGTCCGAAGCGGCGCTGCACGGCGACCACATGGGCAAGGCCACGCTCGGCTGGGTTTCCGGTTGTGCGGTGATTTGGTCCTCGTTGTTCGCCATCGGAAACTTTCTCTATGGCCGCACGCAGCCGGCAGTGATCCTCACCGGCGTATTTGCCTTAAGTGGCATGATCCTGCTTTGGGTGGTGAACGGCCTCTGGGACAAGAACGGCGGAGGCGCCAGCCCCGCGCTGTCGAACAGCATTCCTAAGAAATAAGAAATATGAGACACCTAATTGCGCTAATTCTCCTTTCATTACCTATCGCAGCAACCAGCTTCGCCGCCGAATCCTCCCCGGCGCTGATGCCGCTCCCGCAAAAGATGGAGCAGCGCGAAGGGGCCTTTCGCCTGCAGCCGAAAACCCCGATCCTGGTGGAACCCGACTCGCAGGCTGCCGGCCAGTTCCTGGCGGACGCACTGCGCAAGGCGACCGGCCATAAGCCGGCCCTGATCTCCAGCACCAACCCGCGCACCGGCAAGGGCGCGATCATGCTCACCACCGCCGACGCCAATGCGTCCCTGGGCTCCGAAGGCTACGAATTGACCGTCGCGCCGGACTCGGTGATGATCCGCGCCTCCGCTCCCGCCGGCCTGTTCTACGGGGTGCAGACCCTTCTGCAACTGTTACCGCCGCAGGTTTATTCGGCAAAGCCCGCGCCGGGCGTGGATTGGAACATCCCCTGCGTCCAAATCGAGGACCAGCCACGGTTCAAATGGCGCGGCCTGATGCTCGATGTGGCCCGGCACTTCTTCACGAAGGCCGAGGTGAAGCGACTGCTGGATGAGATGGCCACGCAGAAGCTCAACACGCTGCACCTGCACCTCACCGACGACCAAGGCTGGCGTATCGAGATCAAGAAGTATCCCCGCCTCACTCAGGTCGCCGCGTGGCGGGACGAGGCCGGGTTCGACCTGGACCCGAAGCTCAGCACAACCTATCGCGCCGACGGGAAGTATGGCGGGTTCTACACGAAGGCGGACATTCGCGAGCTCGTGGCCTATGCGGCGGCGCGGCATATCACGATTGTGCCGGAGATCGAGATGCCTGGGCACTCCAGCGCCGCCTTGTCCGCCTATCCCGCGCTGAGCTGCACCGGCGGCCCCTATACGCCGAACGCGAAGGGCGGTGTCTTCGCGGGCGTATATTGTGCGGGCAACGATGCCACGTTCGACTTCCTGCAACACGTGCTGACGGAGGTCATGGAGCTATTTCCCGGCCAATACATCCACATCGGCGGCGACGAGGTGCCCAAGGACAATTGGAAGAAGTGCTCCAAGTGCCAGACCCGCATGAAAGAGGAAGGCCTCAAGACCGAGCACGAGCTGCAGAGCTACTTCATCCGCCGCATTGAAAAGTTCATCAATTCGAAGGGACGCACCCTCATTGGCTGGAGCGAAATCCGCGAAGGCGGCCTTGCGCAGAACGCGGTGGTGATGGACTGGATCGGCGGCGCGGTCGAGGCGGCCAGCGCCGGGCACGATGTGGTCATGTCGCCTACCAAGTTTTGCTACCTGGACTACTACCAGTCCACCAACCATGCCACCGAGCCTAAGGCCATCGGCGGCTACCTACCGTTGAGCAAGGTCTATTCCTTCGACCCAATGCCTGAGAAGCTCGACCCGCAATACCAGGCGCACATTCTCGGCGGACAGGGCAACCTGTGGACCGAATATATCCCCAACTTCAAGCAGGCCCAGTATATGATCTTCCCGCGCTTGTGCGCGATCGCCGAGGTCACCTGGTCGCCGCCTGCCTCGCACAACTGGGAGGACTTCACCAGACGCCTGCAAACCCAGTTCCAGCGCTTCGACAACCAGGGCGTGAACTGCCGCAAGGGCGCGCCCGGGCAGATCAGCGAATAATCGCGACCCTTACCGGATCGTCGCATAGACCCGGTGGACGTCATCGTGGTCGTCGAGGGCGTTGAGGAAGTCGGCCACTTCCTTGCGGGCAGCGGGGTCGAGCTCGGTGAAGCTCTTGGCCAGGTACCTGATTTCCGCGGAGATGATGTTCCAGCCCGCGGCCTTCAGGGCTTTGGAGACGTGGTCGAGGTCCTTGATTTCGGTCAGGAAGCGCGCGCCCTTCTGGCCGGCGGGGACTTCTTCGGCTTCGAGCGGCTCGATTTCCTGGGCGCCGGCTTCAATGGCATCTCCTTCCGCGTCGCGGCTGGCATCGGTGTGGGTGGCTTCCACCACGCCGAGGTGGTTGAAGAAGAAGGCAACGCTGCCCGGCTGGCCGAGCGAGCCGGCCTTGAAGATGTTGCGGATTTCCGGCGCGGTGCGGTTTCGGCTGTCGGTCAGGCACTCGACCACCACTGGCACTTTGTGCGGCGCAAAGCCCTCATAAGTGACCAGCTCGAAGTTGACCTTCTCCTCGGTTTGGCCGGAGCCCTTCTTGATGGCCCGCTCGATCGTTTCGCGATAGCACGAGGCCTTGCGCGCCTTCTCGACAGCGGCGGCGAGGCGCGGGTTCAGGTCCGGGTCAGGGCCGCCGAGCTTGGCCGCGACCATGATCTCGCGGACCAGCTTGGCGGTCATCTGGCCTTTCTTCTTCGCGTGTTCTTCGCGCCCGGATTGTTTCCATTGTGCGCCCATAAGATGTTGCGTTGGTTCTCCTAGTGTGCGGCCCCCGGAGAGAAGCGTCAACACTCGGGAGGGGTTTGTACGCCCGAAGCATCAATCTCATATTGACGCGTGCTGCCCTGGCCGTCACGATGCAACATCAGAATGCGCCGGACACCATTCCTGATCATCTAAACCTATGAAACACATCCTGGCTTACCGTCTGTTTCCCGTGATCTTCAGTCCCATCCAGGCGGTGGCGGTGTGGTTATTATTCCCATGGAGAGATCCAGGGTGAAAAGCCAATGAGAATGTCATGTTCCAGGGCGGCCAAGTTCGAGCGGTGTGCATTATCACCGACTGACACATGCTTCGTCCTTCGTGTTATGTGCGGCGCGCTATTTGCGCTTAATGTGGTGAGCGTCGCTGGGAGCAATGTCGTTCCCCCGCCACAGCCCTTCGGCCCGGCGCCGACCGCGCGTCAGCTTCGCTGGCACGAGATGGAGTTTTATGGGTTCCTGCATTTCACCGTGAACACCTTCACGGACAAGGAGTGGGGCTATGGCGATGAGGACGAGAGGGTCTTCAACCCTGCTGCTTTCGACGCGGACCAAATCATTTCCGTGGCCAAACAAGCCGGGATGAAAGGACTCATCCTGACCGCCAAACACCACGACGGCTTCTGCCTGTGGCCCAGCCAATATACCGAGCATTCGGTCAAGAACAGTCCCTGGAAAGGCGGCAAGGGCGATGTGGTGAAGGAAATCTCCACCGCCTGCCGGCGGCACGGATTGAAGTTTGGCATTTATCTCTCGCCTTGGGACCGCAACCGCAAGGACTACGGCCATCCGGAATACATCGCCTACTATCGTAATCAATTGCGCGAACTGCTCACGAACTACGGGGACGTCTTTGCCGTCTGGTTCGACGGGGCCAATGGCGGAGATGGCTTTTACGGCGGCGAGAGAGAGAAGCGGCAGATTGACAACCGGACCTACTACGACTGGGAGAACACCTGGCACATCGTCCGCGAGCTGATGCCTGGGGCCGTCATATTCAGCGACGCCGGTCCTGACGTCCGCTGGGTAGGCAACGAGCGCGGCATAGCCGGCGACCCTTGCTGGTCCACGCTGAACCGTGCGGGACGGTATCCGGGCGGCTCCAGCATCAACCTCAACTCCGGTGAACGGCCCGGCACGCACTGGCTGCCCGCAGAGTGCGACGTTTCAATCCGGCCAGGCTGGTTTTACCATGCGAGCGAGGACGCCCAGGTGAAGACGCCGCGGCAACTGTTGGACATTTACTACCAGTCAGTCGGCCGGGGCGCGTGCCTGAACCTTAATGTGCCCCCTGACCAGCGTGGGCGCATCCATGAGAATGACATTCAAGCGCTGCGTGAATTCCGCCGCATCCTCGATGCTACTTTTGCCAAGGACCTGGCCAGAAGGGCGAAAGCCACAGCCAGCAACACCCGCGGAGGTGCAAAGCAATTCGCAGCCGGGAACGTGCTCGGCCATAGGCGCAATGCCTACTGGGCGACCGATGATAATGTCACTACGCCCGAACTGGTGCTGGCGTTTGGCCAGCCTGTCACATTCAACGTGGTCAGTCTTCGTGAATACCTGCCCCTTGGCCAGCGCGTGGAGGCGTTTGCGCTTGATCTGTTTCAGGATGGGCAGTGGGTTGAATTCGCGAAGGGGACCAGCATTGGCAACCTGCGATTGGTTCGTGGGGAGTATGTCACCACCGACAAAGTCCGGCTGCGCATCACGCAGTCGCCGGTATGTCCGGCGCTGGCGGAGTTTGGGGTTTATGCTGAGCCGTTTCAACCCCGGAAGCCGAAGCCTTAGTCTGCGCCGCTCAGCCCGGCGGCGTGGCTGGTCAACCCGCCAAACGCGCCAGCACTCTTGGGACCACAGACGGCATTCGCGTCTTCCCGCCTTCGCTGTTAACTCTTTGGACGGCATCGGATGCGCGCCGGATCCCCATGGGATTGGTGCCGCAGCGGTCCAGCCTCGCCCGGCGCTGCATGAACCGGGTCCCGGCCTGGCAGGACCCCCCTTGGGTAGCCAGTGGTAAGCCAGTGGTAAGCCAGTGGTAAGCCAGTGGTAAGCCAGTGGTAAGCCAGTGGTAAGCCAGTGGTAAGCCAGTGGTAAGCCAGTGGTAAGCCAGTGGTAAGCCAGTGGTAAGCCAGTGGTAAGCCAG